>Ga0316217_10001613_pt1 | contig 28904 bp, 22 predicted proteins | sample 1anoAmetaG_FD_203633 | JGI IMG/M metagenome (GOLD analysis project Ga0316217, IMG submission 203633) | Freshwater microbial communities from Trout Bog Lake, Wisconsin, USA - 1anoA | ecosystem: Environmental > Aquatic > Freshwater > Lake > Hypolimnion/Profundal zone | place: USA: Wisconsin... | reverse complement strand
TGCACTCGGAAGATGACCGAAAGCTAAATGTTATCATAGCTAAATCCCCAACTTTACTAATTCGTTAAGATACCAAAATTTAGATCTTTAGCAAATTTATTGTAAGAAGCTTTAAAAGTTTCTTAAGCACCAATTCTGGTTGAATATGGATTGAAAGCATTGGGAGGCTATTTCTAAGATGTTAAAAAGGGATAACCAAATAAATTAGATACGCTAATTTTGACTTCTTTCCATGGCTCTATGCCTGCTAAGAACATTGGCTAAAAATTTCAAATTCCTCTTGACAATTATTATCAGAAAGCGTGGGAATCTGAGAAAATACCATGCAAACTACACAACAACAGCGATGGATAAATGCAAATTTAGGTATTCACAATCAAAAAATGATATATTAATTAACTAAATAAATAGCTTTTAAACATTCTTGATTTATATTCATATCTTTTCAAATGAAAATCCCTCTACTTTTGTTAGCCTTTCTTTCAATTGCACTGTGCAGCGAGCATGAAACGATTGACTAGCAGCCAACAGAACAAATCTAAAGCATATCCTCATTTCTACTAGAACTCATCAACCGCTATGACTAATCAGGTATGCAATTATGTACCTAGGCATAGGAGCCATTCCAATTGGCAAGTATCCTCTGTTCTTGAGTGATGTACTCATCAAAGGCCATCTCTCAGTGACCCCTAATGCCTAAGTTAGCTAAGAGCTTCAGCTATTGCTCCTGAATGCAACAACTGATTTTACTAAAAAATACAACACCACTGAAGTTGGAGTGCAAGATTTTTACTTTGATCTTGTGAAATAGTTCACAGTCTACCTTATAGAGCATGAAGATGAGTACACACCGATTATCGAAACTTTCTTCGGAGATTCGCCCTATTCCGACTATCCAAGATAAGGCGATTAAAATGAAGAAGACAATAGTCAAGAAGAAAATGATTAAACAAAAGTTTAGCTCTGATAATCAATAAAATCTTGTTAATTACTTCAAAACTGATTAAAGATTGAGGAGATGCTTTGTTTGATTCCTCTAACTAAAATAAACAATACGAAATATTCTCAACTTTGATGAAATATCACAAGAGCTGCGTTAGTCATTTTTTCCGACTTGACTGTAGTGATGTTTTTCTCGATAAATCATTAGTTAAGATAGGTTAATGAAAATGTTTGCTTTCTCACTTCCGCCATATCTGTCATTACTTAATACCTAACGATGTAAAAGTGCTCATAATCCTCAATCTAAAAGAACATCTTTTTATTCCCTAATATGGTCATATAAATCATACAGATACTGATCTTTAAATAAAACCTTCTAAAGGTACAAATCTTGAAGTGAAGAGATCTCTATTTTTTACTGCTTCGTTAATGAATTGGGATAGTTGCTCATAGATTGCATTGGGGTAAGTCTTCGGTTTCTTCATTTTGTATTTTAATTTTACTACTTTGTCAGAACAACTAGCTCTAGCATAATCTTGGGTTCGAAAATTAAATTAAATTAGGATCTAACAGTTGCTGCCCTGTTTTGTTTAAATTCTTTTATTTGGGAATAAGACTGAAGATAAAATAAGAAATAGAGATTGACACATATTACCTAAAAACTTTTACTTCACCGGTTTCTTGAGAATCGTCTCACTAAATTGCGCTTAAGAATTGAATTAGTTTATTTTGAAATTTTTAACAACAGGTGTGATAATGTAGTTAAAGGAAGATTCATACATGGGAACTGGTAAAAGCAAAAGACATTAAACTATATTATGATCAGAGGTCGATTGTTAATCTCCTCCCTAGTCTCCTACTCAACAAGCTTTGTCCTTTGGTCTAGCCTTTGGGGTGCAAAACGCTAATTTTTTTCTTGGCTTCGGTTGGCAATAAATGGATGTCTTCTGGATTTCCCACTTATATTTTTTTAGAATCGAAGAAGTTCATAATCTAATCTTGTATTTTTTCCCAGTCCCATCTAGAGTTATTGATTTTGGTTAGTTAGTGAAGGCAAGGTATCTAAGGCAGGTCTTCTTGACTGGAGCTGGAGGTAGTCGTGGAGCTATTCTGGAACTTATTTGAGTCGTTCCGCAATAGATAGTTTGATCTTGGATTGTTCAGCATCATCAAATAAATATAATATCATGAGTTGAAATCAAATCATCTAGATTTATTCAACTTCAAGCTGCTCAAGCTGCTCAAAATGTTATAAAATAATTTTTATTACCCATAAGCCCACAATCAATCAAGTACTGTTTGTATCGTTGTTTTCTTTAATTTTCGAAAAAAAATTATGTTTAATACAAATTTATAACTGATCATTCGAGGTTATTTTCCATTTCAGAGTTGCTAAGCTAAATGTATTTCTCTACTTACTTTTTCTACTCTTTCTCAGTACTCTTCAAAGACAATCTATATGTTTCAGTATCTTCCTTGTCCAGAGACCGAATATATTCGTCAACTTAATCATCTAAAGCATCATTAATATTGAGTTCCTTGAAAATCTCATAGCTTGCACGATATTCACTGGCATATTTCTGAATTTTTTCCACAGCTTCAGAATTATCTTCTTTTTCGGACTCCATCAATTGTTACTCCATGCCTTTTTTGTATTCCTTTGATTTATTGTAGTGGGGTTAAATGCATTTCCAAATAATGATGTTGGCTACAAGAAGTACCAAGGTGACTGCAACTGATGAGATTATCATCCAGTTTTCAGTCGCATTTAGACAGTAAGAGAGGCATTGAAAAAGACAAAAAAAGTTGACAAAATAGATTAAAAAGCTTTTTTCGAGTTGAAGTGAAATTGCTCTACGAAGTGCATAATGATGGTAAAAATTGTACTTTTCCAAGATGTAGAGTATCACTAGAGCAACAAACATGTATATCATCATGTAGGGTATGTAGAAGACGTAAAAAAGTACGAAGGACCAAATTTTGAAAGTTGATTGAATCCTGAATTCTAAAGGAAAATCTCTAAATTAAACTTGTTTATGGAGTTGCCACTGATTATATTTGAAGCTTTAGCGCTGATCAGAAAGGTTTTTTATCTTTTTGTTTTTCCAAATCTGGTAAGGAATATCAATCAGGTTCAAAACTACTTGCAAAATGACAAAAGTATGTGCTTGCTATGCAATTACGAATAGTTTAGTGGTGGTTCCAATCTGGTTAGGAATAACAAAGAATATTACAGGAATCAAAATGTAAAATAGGATGTGAAATAGCATTGAAGACATTAATACGAACTTTGAGGCCTAAAATTAGCTTAAAGGATATCTTTTTTTAGCCACACTACGCATGTAGTTTGTGTAAAGCACAGAAATTACAAACAAAACTATTGAAATGAGAAGAGGTAAGAATTTTTGCCAAGAAGTCAGTTTTGCTGGATCACTTGCCTCAGTAGACAGAGCCCAAGTAATGGGTACGTAGAAAATGATAAGGCTTAAAGCAACTAGCCCTAAAGCGATAATGAAAGTTTTTATCCTACCTGCAAGCTTTGATTTGATGTTTTCTCCTGCATTTTCCCACTTTATTTCATTTACATCAGGTACTTTAATGACATAAATAGGAAGTTACCACTTTTCTTATTTGATACCCAACTCTGTAAGCATTTATTTGGAACCAAAATGCAGTTTTTTGAATTGATTTAGCGAGTATTAATCCAGCACCAAAGTTCTAGAAAAAGAATGACGGAAAAATACTAGTAAATTGGAATATTTTTGATTCTTTACTTTCTACTTCTAGGACACTACTTCGTTGTGCAGTTATATTAGGCTTTTATTCAACCGTCTCTAAGCTCTAGGATCTTAGCTTGTGACGTATTTGCTCATAAGCTTGTAGTAAATCATATTTCTTTTGTGAAAGAGTTCGTAGTATCTTTTAAACTCCTTCAAAGGTAAAATGTCTAAAATTTACAAATTCGTCTCTATGTTAAGTTGTTAAATGATTTTTTTGGGTTATATCTCTGGAATATTGCCAATAATCAATGCATGGTGAGTAAACTTTTTATTCTCCAGCTCTTTCTATTCTTGTTTTTCCATTTTGTGCAAATAGATTAATGAGCTCAAATTTACGATCATCAGGGTATAAAATGTAATAGTCTAGAGGATGGTAAGCGTCTAAATAAGCAAGAAAGTACTTTAGCAATTGCGTTTTCTCCAGCTGCCTACAAGATAGAAAGCTAGATTTTCGTGTCAATGTAGTAAAACATACCAAATTTGAGGCATGACTTTTCACCCAATGAGAGAATGCTTTAGCAAGTAAAATGAACTGCCCATATTTGGTAAATTGTGTTTATGCAGATTACTACGAATATTGAGAAGATATAGTACATTAGTAAGCCAAAAAAGGCGGGAATAGCTGTCCCATAACCTCTACAGTCCTTGAATAGTTTTAGAATTACCTAGGCGATATCTTTCATCAGCCAACTTTTGAATTCTTTTTTTGACTGAAAATTGCAACAAGGACACTTCACCCCATTCGGATTAACTGGACCTTGTTCAGAAACTCGAGAATGAAGTTAGGCAAGTGAAATATCTGGAGGCCATTGATAAGGATCATAATTAAGTCTTTTCACGTATTCTTGATAAGCAAGTTCCATTGATTGTCCGATTTTAGTTATTAAACACTCAGATTATAAATGTAAAAGTTTTTAGTTCGTTTTCTTAAACGAATTCTATAAATCTAGAAGCTTGAATAATCAAATATTTTAAACCTGATTTACTTTTTTGCATATTTCATATGCTAAAAGGGTTGCTTCCTTTATTCCTTCAGCTTAGTCAAGATGCTAAGATGGAATATCTTTGAAACCGTAGGCAGCTCCAAACCAGGCCGCAGCAATTGTCCCAGTGGAATCGGAATCACCTCCATGCAACATTCCTCTCAAACATAGCTCTTCCCAGTTATCAGATGACCCCAAAAGTGCATCATATGCTATTATTACACTGTCGACACCCAATGCACCTGGCCATCCATTTATAGCTAATGTCTTATAGTACTTCTATCTCTCCTGAACTCCAAAAACCTCAGGAAAAACCGGTTTGCTTGGTTCTTTTATAGACATTTCTCTTGTTGCGGCGTATTTTTTCCAGCAATGCTCAAACCTCTACCAATCTCCGCTATTAATGTTAATTTAGCTCTAACGCTCGTTTTTAACATACTATTTAGCAATCGGAAGTGCTTATCTGAACAGATGGTAAAGCCACTAGTGAGGAGGCACATCTTTTATTGCTAAAGCCGTAAAGTATGCGGATACTACGGCGCCTAGATATCCTAAAGGGTTATGATGAGTAATTCTTCCAGTTTAAATCGATACTTAGACTAGCTTTTTGATATTATTGGCAAAATAAAGGCCTATACAAGCTGCCCTCATTGAAGCTCCGCATCCTCCTCCATTTTTTTAGAATTTGACGATCCTCCAATTTGAGCCATCTTCCAAAAGTTTATCGATTGCTCTTCGGCACGTCAGTCCTGGGCCTCTTCCTGGCATTTGACTCCAACAAGCCTTGTATTCCTTCGCAACGGCTTGGCAAATTTTCGATAGCTAATCAGTAATATTCGATTGGACTAAGCCCTTCGCTGTAGCTAAGTGCATGACAGTGTCATCACTATAGGGGAACCTCTTTGAACTTAGTACAAGGGAAAGAACTCCCTTTTGATTGGTAAGCTACATCATTTACTTATGAATGGCTAGCCCATTGTAATTAAATTCCCAATGTCCTCTTTTGTAGCCTATGGCATCTCCTACAGCTGCCAATACCATGCAGGCTTCGTACCTTTTTTGCATATTTTGCGAGTGATCAGATAATAAGTATGAACTAATAAATTCTATACTTTTATTTACTAAGTAATAATAATAAATTAGGGTAGCTTACTTGATAATTATAGCTTAGCTTCTTTATTGATCATTTTTCATTTTTGCTTTCTGTTCAAATTTTATTAGAGTGTTCTGACTCTTTCAGTGAGAGCTTTTATCTCATCTTCGGCCTATTTTTTAACGATTTCGTAGGATTCTTTCAAAATTGGGTACTTCTGAAGTTCAATTTCTGAATTTTTTCTAAATGCTTTGGTGTTTACTTTGAAAATTCTGAAGTATAAAAGAAATCAGCCTCCTTTTTGGCATAGAAAGCAACTGAAGGTGCTGCTAGAAAAGCGACAACAAAACTAAGCAAAGGAAAGCCGTATTTTTTTGTATAAGATCTAACGAATAATCCTCCTGCCACGCTTAGTCCCATAATGAGGTATGTATAGCTATCAACTAAATGAAAACCTGACTACATCCGTTGGATCTGGGAATATAAGAGGAAGGGAGATAAAGATAGTCATAAAGTCGATTAGTAAAGCCGTAGGATTGTAGCTTTTCTTTGGTTTTTTACGAAATCTTCGGCAGCTATGAAGTTTCGGTCATGATTATTGAATGATTACAAAGTAATTCTAATAAAATTAAACAATCCAACAGTTCCCATGATACTCTTTAAAAGGGTAGATTAAACAACATTTGTTACTATTATTCTTATCGTACTTTTTTATCATCCTCATAGAATTAGCCAAATCTATACGGGCTAAGATACATTTTTAGCAAAAGATTAGGAATCTAGCATTTTATGCTGACTTTTAGTCTTTTATTCTCTAAGTTTTGCTTATCTTTTAAGGAATAATCACTTTCTAATTTGCCCATCAGCATCGAACTTTTCTTCTTTTGTCTCAATTTTTTGGATATGAGGATTATTCATTATTTTTGATATCAACTGTTTTAAGGAATATACAAATATCGAGATAAAGTTCATGACTTTTTTCTCAAAGTTAAATTATAAATGGCCATGAATGGCTTATTGAGATTAGCAAATACTCAAATCCAACTATGAAAGTCAAATTTGCTTAAACTAGCGATTAATTATAGGCGATTATGATAATTCTACCTCAAGAGCACAATAAAAATCATCTAAGATTTGCAAAAAACAAGCTTTTCCAAAAATAGCTATGAATGTGGCTGGCTATAATTGACTTTTAAATGCTCTTTGATGAGTTTTCAAATGAAATACATAGCATTGGTAAGGAAAATCTTATCTTTACCAAAAGTTACTGTTAGAAAGTTGTAAATATCTCAAATGTAATTAGAATTGAATCATAGTGTCAACAGTGAACAAAGATATGGCAATTCTTTATTAATTTGGGTTTTTTGCCAAAGTTCTAAGTTCTGAAGTAATACGAGATATAAATAAACCAAAGCCATCTCATTTATAATCTTTATTTAATGAAGGAATCACATCATCAGGAAATAAATTAGTACTACAGTAGTTAACCATAAGTACCTTTTATTGGTCGCTATCACGGCGTTTTACGTAAAAGGAAAAACTAGAGTTAAGACAAATCTATTCTACCTAAAAAATAATACAAAAAAAAGAGGTTTAACCACAAAAGCCTCCAATTAATCAACATACGCTACTCTATCTAGACCCCCTTGACCTAACATCATGTTTACAATTTCCATAACGTACTTTTGGCTAATCAAGATTCTTGCGATTAATTAGCATTCGATGCTCAATCCGGACTGCGAATAATCTTTCCTCTCAACCAAATTTTACTTGAAAAAAGTCAAAAGAGTCACAATCCAAAAAAACTGTTTGCTTTTATTACTTGAAGACTATCAGCATGAAGCCACACCAATGTAATAAATTTATCAAAAAGATCATTCATTTGTCAACGGCTGAAGAGCATGGGAAATTCTACTCTATGCTAGCTAGCTTAAACAATTTAACACATTTAATAAACTCTTCCCTAGATCAGCACAAAGCTGATCAAATAGGTGGATTAGAAGGAATAAGGGTTATCAATGTTTTTGGATGAAATGTCTTCTCGACCTTTCTTCAGTCAGTACTCACCCCATTTACTGATAATGTCAAACTCTCTTCTATAGCTTCTGGGGTATGACGTATAGTAATTCGCTATAGAATCAATAAAGTATAAATCTATTCTTAATGAGTAAAATGAGGTTTATTAAGGTTTTTCTCAGCAGAAAATTATACAGAAATAGTAAGAAAGCACCTATAAAATATCAATCTTCTCAAAGACTACTTAAATGGAAAGATGACCCTTGAAGATTTTTGCCAACAAAGCCTAATTGTTTGCACAGACTTTATTTATAACCGTTATAACGTACTTTGTTCTTCAAATAGAAAAAGATTAAATGCAAGTTTTTCGGGGGCACATCAAAACAGCTGACTCCTTACATTGAAATCAAGCAATTGGTCTCAGACCAAGAATAAGTTGCAACTCTTTCTTCAAAGATTTTGGAGCGTAAAGCTAAAATTGATGACTTTAAGGAAAGTCATAGCATGACAGAGATGAACGTAATAAAGAAGTTGGTTCACGTCCCTCAGCAGCTAGATCCACACTTAAAGTCTAAAATCTGTGGTTATAAGCTGCTTGACTGCTTAGTTCATTCCAATTCTAGCTAACACACCATTTGATTAGCATATCCTTATAGTATATACATAATTAAATGTTTCAACTTCACAAAACAGTTTACATACTAATCGTAGTTCTGACAACCGTAAGCAGTCTTAAGCCTAGCTAAGTAGGCGTAAATGATTGGGCCTTTAACAATATCGGAGAAGTAAAGAACATTGTCTTTACTAAAAACAAAATCTTCTTCAAATCTGCGTTGAATTCTTTGGGAATAATTGATAAATACAGTGGTGAGCTTTAGTCTCGTGCACTATTAGCTGAAGGTTAGAGAGTCGTAGGAGAATAATAAATGATACTTAACGTCGCAACAAGATATGGGCAAGTGGTTTCCCATTACATAACAGCCACAGGGTTGGATAAAAAAACAACAAATAGCTTTAAAGTCGATAATAGGACTTTGCAATGGGTCTTAGATTTTGATGAAAACAACTATTTTGTGACGAGGTCTTCTTTCAATTTGGGTAAAGAAACTATACGAGAAGCCTAAAGTGGTCAAATATACTTGAGAGTTGCTCGTGGGACGACAACAGTAGGCAATATGGTCTATATAATCTACAAGTCTGTAAAAGAAAATAAAATATGCCTTTAAAGCTATCTTGACGTCTTCATTAACAGTTACTGCATAGAAGGTATTGCACAAGAACTGCTGGAGTTTGAGTTTTATGTAGGACATCTTGTTGTAGGATTTAATAATTCAACTTACCTTTTTTCCGAGAGCTTATAGTTAGTTCATCACTTTTAAGAGAAGACAATAGAAGTTTTAAATGGAGTTATAGTCATGTAAAACAAAATTTATGCCATCAATGACAAATCTTTTACTGACAAACGACCTGTCAAATCTTAAAGAAGAGATGTTTAGATTTACTTGAAACAACTTAGCTAAGGAATTGCTGTTTACAGAGAGAATTTTTAGCTTTTTTTCATAGCTTAAACAAGAAACGCCCAAGTTTTAAGGGCTTGGTTCAATTTTAAAACAGAAATGGATTATGAGCTAGTCATTCAGTTCAGTGATCTTGAATTTGCTTTCTATACAATTTCTAGAGGAGACCCACAGCTAGTTTGGAAAAGAGAAGAATCTCTTGCTTATGTATAAGATGTGGTTTTTCTCAAATACTTTGAAATGGACACACTAGACAATCAGTATCATAAGCACCTTATTTCACATTCTTATAAAGGACTTACGCTAGCTGAGAAACTGGGTAAAGTTCCATTGGACTTTTTCTTGAGATTAAAAGAGGAAATTATCGATATTCAACACTTTTTACTTTAGAGCGTAAATTACCTTTTATTGCATTTAACTGACTTCGATAGCCAATCCATAAAAAAGTTTCTGATGTCACCCGAGCAGTAGATAAAATATGGACTGAGAAAATATTTAGTTTTCGCAACTAAATATAACACAATTCTAGCAGTAGATTCGAAACAAAAGCATAACTTATGGAAGTATGTTATTTTTTATTTAGAATCAATCGCAGTAACAAAAATAAATTAATCAAACTAATTCACCTAAAAAAAGACTTTGAGACCTAGCTAGCTGTGATAATTACATACTCTGAGCAAGAAGGCACAACACTAGTCTAAGAAATAAATGAAAAAGGATAAATAAAGCTATTAGCCACTTATAAGGAAGTGCATTAGCCTTTCGTTTATAAGTTAAATGATCACAAAATTGCGATCAAATTTGGTGAAAAGATTGAAAAGTTTTCTCTTCTGTAGGAGGATTAACTGCCTGAAAAATAATACTACTTTTATACTCAAGAAAATAATGAAATCAAAGGGTGGAAGGTAGTTGGTAGTTCTGTTGTAAAAATTTGGAACTTCAGAACTTAAGGAACTTAGACTATCATTAAAGTGGCATCTGCCTTTAGAGGTGATCAAAGGTCGCATATTCCACTTTTTGATAGAGAAAAGGTTTTCTTTAAAAATGTCGATTTTACCAACTTAGCTATTTTAACAAGCTTCAACAAAACTGATGTTGCCCTTTACATTGTGAATGGAAGAACAGGAAAAGTTCATTTCAATACTTACAAAAATAGTATTTCCCTCAACTTGCCAATCAACTTAATCTATGACGAAAATAACGTTCTTGTTTCATATTACAACCACAAAAACAAAAACTTTTAGATTTGGACTGTTTAACAGTACCAGGAAAGAATTTAAACATCTGCATTAAGCATGATTAAGGATTATATCAATCAAAACCATTATAAGCCTCAAGAAAGCAAATAAAAGACTATTTTTTAGGAGGAAGTTTTTGGCTTACCTGTCCATGCCAAACATTTGTATGTGAGTTAGTCTAAAATGTCGCTTGTGAGGAGAAATATCTTTATCATCACTCGAGAAAATAAGCTTTATACCATAAATAGAGATTTCGTAAGCACTCGTAGGCCCAAAAAGAACGTTGCCAGCTTTTTTGCAAACGAAAAGTTCCCTGAATATACATATTTCTTGCCTTTTACTCCACCATCTTTCCTGAGCTACCATCTCAACTTAGCAAACCTTAACAAAATCTAGTTCAACCCTACAGATATGGAGTCAACTATTTTCACTTTATGCTATGGAACTGACATATTCCTTATTCGAAATGCCCCTGACAAAGCCTTCGACATGATAACTTAAGATTTCAACCACATTGTTCTGATCTTGATACTAATCGCGGCCACAATAGCGATTGTTTTCTTCAAAAGAATAATGGACGCAGCAAAACTAAAAAAACCTCATTTGGATTGATTAATTCATAAAGAAATAATTCAATAACTAAAGGTTCTAATATCATCCCCAACAGAATGGGTTTTTTTGTTATATTTCGTGCAGCTAGCTCTAAACTTATAATTTTATTGTCAATTGGTCGAGAGATTCCAATAAGCTTAGTTAATTACTGTTTATTTATTACTAATCTTATAAAGGAAAAATCTTTTCCTCTTAATTTATTTCTGTCAAGACTTATTTTTTCTTTTTTTAAGACTTTAGCTTGGTGTTTTAGATTTAATTGAAATGTGGAATACGTTCATCTGAAACAATTTCGTTGAGGAGAGAATATAGGTTTTAAAGTTGATCTTTATCGTCTTATTGCCCATTCAACGGCAGCAGCAAGTTAGAACAACAAGGTTTATAGAGCAACAGATTTTTAAGATACGTTTGTAAGAATTAGTGTAAGTCCTAGTTACTGATTTACTCCATCGTGTTTGCCGAGTCCTAAAGCTATTTTTTCATTTATTAAATATCAAAAATATTTGAGTTAGATTTACAAAAAAATACTAATAAAGAGCTTAAATAATCCTAAAGAGAAAATATTTGCTTTATATGGTTAACAGTTCTGACAAACTTGACAGATTCTTGTTAAATATTATCATAATGCTAAAATGTTAGATGAAGAAAACTCCAACAAAAGCATCCAAATTGGTTACTAAAGCTACTAATACTCCATTTTTTTATAAAAAATTGACTTTAGGAGACCCAAAGGCCCAATCATCACCAGATAACTTTTAATTATATGATAATGTTTTCTAAAGAATTTAAAAGATCAAATTCTTGCTTTTTTAGCTTTCTGTATTTGAAATACCTTCTTTTTGGCGTGTATGTATGCTAAAGCATCCTAATCAATGTCTTATGTTTTTGGTGAAGATGCCACTTCAGATCGATTATCATCTTGATCATTTTGGTTCAGCAAAGGATTTTAAAGATCAGCAACTGAGATACCATATCTTTTGAAAAACCATTCCTCGAACTTTTGTATCATGCTGGTTTTAAGAGACGTTATGTTTTTATCAAGCTCAATAATCTCATTACGTAAGAGCTTTATCTTCTACAACTAAAGTTTATAGTCTCTTTTGAAAAGCTTTTTTTCTTTAATTAGCTCGAATTCTTCTTAATCAATGATATTCTTTGCAAGCTACTATTGGGTCTTATTTTCTTACTTATGATGCAGCTTATTAGTTATTTCTTCTAACTTATCTTTTTTCTTTTGAATTTCTTAAGTCTTGACTTTGATGCTTTACTTTTTTTGCTTGAGTTATTCAATATTTTTCAAAATAGAATTGTTCAGTTATTGGCCAGTGGTATTTTTGAATTATTGGTAAGCTTGATTTTTGTCAACATTTACTATTTTTTTCTAGACTTTCACCTATTTCTTCAAATTTTAAGGCGATTTTTCTTACTCTTCAAACTAATCTCTTGGAATGTTGACTAAGTTTGAAATATTTCGTGTTGGCTTTGAGTCTTTGACAGCTTTCCCTGCTCCGAATCCAAAGTTTTGTTATTACTGGCCTACTTTCGATCCTGATACTTTTTTTTCAGCACCTTCATACTTTTTTTCTTCTTAATTTCGTTATTGCTTTGGCAATGTATTATTCGCCACATCTCTAATTGCTGCCTTATAGATGTTCCTAAACTGAATGAAAAGTTCTCTAACTTGCCTTAAAGACTAAATTTGAATGTCTTCGGTCTTTCCATCTAGAAACTCTTGAGCAATAAGCTGTTGCTTATGTTGCTGCTAAGCTGTATAGGGCTAATAGCTGATTCTTCCTCTACTAGCTAAAGTGTCATGCATTGCTAGCTCTTGTTTCAATTATCTGATATCTTTTTCATACTTTTTCAAAAGCAACTTTGGATCAAGATTTACATCTATTGTGATTTCGTTTGTTACTTTCATCATTCTTGAGGCAAATTTAAGAGTAGAAATAGTTTCTTCAAGATGTGCAGCCTATGGCCATATGTTAGCTATCATACAGGTTTTAGAGTTTCCTCCAATGGAATCTTTAAGAAGGTAAGTCAGCTTATTTTGACGGTAAGGAATATGATCTCTTTGCTGATCGCTTAGAGCCACAACAACTTGTTCAAGAAAAGAAAGTGATTTATTGATGAATTGAGCCTAAACAAGAGTTCTTCCTTATGATCCCGTCTTTTTAGTCCTCTACGATCCAGCCAAATCAACTAAGTTGATCTTTGACATCACCACTTTTTCGCTGCTTTCTACTTTACTTCTGATTTCAAGATGAATAGTGAAAATAGAATGAGCTCGGGAACTATTCCTGTTAAGTTTATGTTAGGCCACAGTTTTGTTGTTTTATCCTTAGAACAAAATTTGATGAGCATCTTCTTCATTAGTAGCTTGTCTTCTTGTTAAGCCCTTTACTAAGACATATCCTTTTTGATCTTCCTGTATTGTAAGTTGATCTTTATTGTTTTAATCAAGCAAATCTACAAGAGTTTCGTTGTAAACTTAGAGATAAGAAATAGAAACTTTTATGTGATGTTCATAGCGAGTGTTGATTTACTGATAAAGGGAAGATAGCAGCCTAGGGACAACACCTCTATACTTATAATCAGTTTGAGCTCCAGTCATGGTGAAAGTCTTACCTGCTCCTGTTTGCCCATAACATAAAATACATCCTGAGTAACCCTCAAGAGCGCTTGTAAGTATTTACTTTGAACTTAGGTTGTAGATCACTTATTGAGATGCATTAGAAAGAACTTTCTAGAACTGGAATCCCCATTGGTTTTGCTGATGATTTACTATGCCAGATTCTGGAGCGCGTTCGACATGAATCGAAATATTTCTATATGAAACACAACTTACCCAGTTTGTTAGTCCACTGTCATTTCTTGATGTGCAAAGTTTGAAGTTGGTCGTAGTCTTATAACGACTTTTATAGGCGATTTCTTCATGGGTAGTAAGTTTTATTTATTTATAGAATTTGAATATTCATTAACTTAAGCAATATTAAATCACTCAAGAGGTGGAGTTTCTGCTTATTTGAGGTTCTTGGACCTATATTATTCCTCTTATTTGCTGTAAATACGATGGTCAATCTGCCCATCTACCCACAGAAATTTTCCAGTTTTACCATTAGGATGTTTATAGGTACCTTACCCATGGCGTATATCGTTTCTAAACTAGCCTTAGTATATTTCTCCATTGGCCCAAGTAAACTTTCCCCACCCATTTTTGATATCTTCGAAATACTCTCCTTAAAACGAATCGCCATTGGGTCCTGTCCATTTCCCCTTTCCTTGCCTCTTTCCATTCACAAATTAGCCTTCATATATGCTTCCATTTTTCCATTTGTAAGTTCCAGTACCATTAAATTTTCCCTCCTGAAATTGACCCATATATGTGTCCTCATTTATGAGTCTTTAAAAGCCAAACCCGTGTTTTAGATTCTTCTTAACTTCACCTTAGTAGTAAAGCCCATCCTTATTCAAAATTATGGCTTTTCCAGTTTTTTCTCCTGCTTTGAAATCTCCAATGTACTTTGTATTCTTCTAGTCTATGTGCCTTCCTAATCCATTTGGCTTTCCGTTTTCCCATTCACCATCATAGGCCACAAAATCATTTGGAGAGTTCGGATTACTTGAAAATATTTTAATAGTGCCTTTACCATGTCTCATCCCTTCTTTAAAATGCCCTAAATAAATGTACTTTTGTGGCACATATTCAAAACCAAAACCGTTTTTTTGACTCTACGTTGGCAAGTCAACTTCCCAGTCGCCAAAGTAAAAAGTACCGCTATAATACCAAACCACATTTTTCCCTTCATCTAATTGATAGTAGAGCCCATTTTTGAATTTTCTTGTAATTATTTTCTTTTTCTAACGATTCAGCTTTACGCCGAAAGCCTAAAATATTTTTGGGCCTAGCTTTTCATACTCTTACAGAGTTTCTCCTGTTTATGGAGCTTTCAATGGGAAATCTGATGGTATTTGTAGTTTTTTAACTATTTTTGATCGAAAATCATCCTAGATTTTGGTGATTTCCCATTAAGGCACAAGCTATCTTTGAAAAACTATTCCACTGTAAGGTTCAACTTGGATTTCCACTTCATTCTTTTCCGGATTTGGTTGATTTTTTAAGCTTTATTCATTTTACTTCATTTACAACTTTGGATCAAGAGTAATTAAAGCTTCAGTTTGGCATTCAATTTAACTTGTCATACCTCTGTTGAGGTTTTTGTGTTTAACACGATAAGCTGATATAGGCTTTTAGACTTGAGTTTCGTTTTTTCTACGACCTTAGCTCGTTGATGGATATCTTAGAGATGCTTTTTATGTAAAATTCAATGTTTTATGGTATTTTTCTTCTTCTAAAGCATTACTTTCACCAACTTTTGGTACCCACTTGTAATAAGAGGAAGATTAAATGTTTTTACCTCTGTATTTGCTTGTTCTACCTGAAAAAGGACTTTTTAACCGTGTGTAAATGCGTCCACATTGGCTTTTTCGTGACTAAATTGTCCGACTTCTATCAAGAATAGGATCAATACTTTTGTAAGTTTCTCTTTCTTAGTCTTGTATATTCCTAGACATCCTAAATTGCTCGTTTTATTCATCTTACAAGGCTTTTATTTTACTTTTCAATTGATTGATTTCTTGAGTTAGATTTTGTAAATGTCCTTCTCTGTCTATGATTTACCCTATAGTTATGTTAAAAACGTTTCCTTTCAGTTAGAATTGTTTATCTTGAAGGCGCATCATATTAAGTTGCACACTTCTTCTGTTTTAAATAGATGCATTTTTGGCTTTTTCTTTCAGATTTTTACTTTCTGCCTTAAGTTTCTCAAGTCCTTCGACTAATCTTCCAATATTTTGGCTTTTTATATTGGGGCTCACCAATCCAGAATAGATTTCTGAGCTGTTGGGAAAGTTTTTGTTACTGAATACTGATTAGTTGGTAATCTTTTCATTTAGGGGATTCTCTTAGTACTGGATGCCTGCTTAATACCTTTCTTTCTTTTTTTTGCGCTCTCTCTAGAAATGAGTCATTTTATTTTTATTTATGAATTAAGTAATGCATAGAAATCTTAACAATTTGAATTAAACTTTATTAGCCACCACAAATTTAAACTTAAGCAAAATATTAAAGAATAATCAAAAATCGTTCAAAGATTTCTTTTCTTCACTATATTACTCATAAGATTGCATAAATTATTTCCATAAAACCTTCAGTATCACTTGATAAGCTAACGAGGATTGGCAAATAAAAAACACTGCATTCAGCTTGTGATGAATATTATAAGCCTGAAAAATTATTATAGGAAAGTATGATTTTCAATAAACTCATAGTTACTCCATATTTGTCTGTTTCACAGACAAAATAATAGCAACTAACTCCACGTCTTTTGAATCAAAATAAAAAGATTCGTTTCAAAGTCAATTAAATGCAGGATTTTGAGGTGAAATAAAAGTACCCATTTAACTTTGATGACACTATTTGTTTTACTTAACTTCACAAAATACCATCCATTCAGGAAAAAAAATCCAAACATTCAAAGACAAAAAAGTACCAGAGCTAAATGCTTACTATCAAGCATATTTACCCAAATCCAATTTAGACCAAAGAACTTTTATAAAAGGCAGCTTTTCAAGTATCAAGCATTAGAGGAATAAATAAGCATTCAAAGATCTTCAACAAAGAAAGAGATTTCTAAACAGTTAAACTCAACCATACAAGCCAACATATAAGACGAAAATGTAGTGTTAATAAGCAAGCTTAAGATTTGAACCAAACTATTTCTTAAAGACCCTTTACTCAACAAAAAGACAATAAAAACAAATCTACTTTCATGAAAAGTAAATTTCCTTACAATTTTGACAGCCTCTCTAGTAAAATTAAGGCCTCTTAGAAGATAAAAACTATATGTATTGAAGTCAATAAAAAAGAAGATGAGGCTTAATATGCTGTTAAAGCTAAAAAAAGGAATTTCTTTTAATATAGTATGTAAAAATATCTAAATTCAGCATAAAACCTGATGAGATAAAGCCAGCTGATCTGAAAAGAAGAGAACAAGAAACACAAAGTTATATAGACCGAAAAAAGTAATATAACATGATTTACTAAGAAATGCTGCAACAACTAAAAAGAAGAGAGTAAATCATAAGAAGGAATGCAACTATGATGAAAGAACATAAATCCAAACACTAGCATCAAGTAGATTAAAAAGTTAAGAATGGTACAAGCTGTTCAAAACGTAATTTGTTGTAAATGTATGGCTATAGAAATGAATTAAAGCCTTGGGAAGTAGATGGGAATGCACAGCAAGTATCAAATTATGATATTTTGTGATAATATTGTTGAGACTGAAGTAATCCCTTTATCTATCTTTGAATACTAGTTAAGATATTGATTAAATGTAGTTATTATGTAATTTTTTATTCTTCAATCTTTGCAAATAGGAAACTTCATAAGCTAAATTTATATAAAGAGTCTTTTAGTTTATTACTTATGTAAGCTATTTAGCATAGCAAAAAGATCCACAGATTAAAGGAGATTCAGGCAATTCTATGTTTAGATTTAAAACTAAATACTCAAGAAATGCCATAAAAAACTTCTGAAATCGATTGATATTTTAAATGTGATGAATCAAACCTATATTCTATAGAAATCGTTGTAATTTAAATGAACTACAGAACAAACAATATTCCCAGCTACTACTAAAACAACCCGAAGCTCGGATATTCTAACGTCTCCAAGGGGTTCGGACAATCTTATCGAAGTAATTGTTAACTTATTCAGACCAAAATGAAGATCACAATTTCGCAGAAGTTTAGTTTATGCTGTAAAATGAGCGAAAAAAGTTTAGATAGACAAAAGATAAGCTTGAACATGACCTTGACAATTAGCGAAAGCTACGTATTGAGTTTTAAAACAAATTGATCAAACTTAAAGATTAGTTCAGCAGAAAAGATGTCACACTTTCTGAACTCTAATTCAAGATTAATAACCTTTTGCACCAAAACCAGGATATCTCAGTCGAAAACGAACGTTTGAAGCATGAACTAGCTAGACTTGAAGAGCTATATGGTGGAAAAATACATTAACTGTAGACTCAACTAACAATGGAAACTCGAAATTTTGAAGAAACCACCTTACAATACAACAACTAGTTCTAAAAATTTAAGAAAGAAGGACAATAATATGTAGAGCAACTTACTTTTGAGTTTTAACGAAAAATAAAAAATCTTTAAGAAAAATGCAAAGCTCTCGAGCTGAACAGAAAGGTATTTTTTATTTTACTCAGGATTTGGCCATGGAAAATAAGAAACTAAATGATATTCTTATTAGTAACAAGCTTACCTTTGAAGAATAGATCAGGGATATCAAGAATAAAGCAAGAGATTAAGAAATCAAAAGAACTCAGCAATTAACTAGAAGCTTTTAGCAAAAATTAAAGATGGTCTAGGAAGGCAAATAAGTGCTTATTCGTAAAAACCAAGAACTTTTGAGAGCACTCCAAGAAAAAGAAAGATAGATAGGAGAACTGGATGCTTAGAGGTCTGAAGAAGTTAACAAATTAAGGCAGGATTGTACTGATTTCAGTCAACAGATAAACCATCTTAACTATCTCCTTTCCAAATTGAAGCAAGAAATAGCTTAAAAAGACAACTTAATTGGAAGATCTCTTAACGATAACGATGCAGAGCTAACTTCTTTGCGCCAGCAGTTGGAACAAAAGAAAAATGAGAATGCACAGTTGGGTTCGAATATACGTGAGATTCGTAGCAACTGGAAGTAAGCTTAAGGTGAATGGGAGAGGCGCAAAAGGTAGCTTTTAGAGAGAAACAACATGCTCTAGATTGAAGCAAGAAAATACAAGGAGTAGTATGTGCGCATTTGTGAAGTGCTGAAAAGTAAGATAAATAGCGCAATAGATAACGTATCTTACAAAAAATGATTTAATATCATTCATACATAGGCCCGTGTGAAGTATTATTTAGTCATTTTGGACATATAGTCATCTATTCTATTTAATTGGATGTCCAGTGGAACTAGCAAGATCAGAATTCTTGAATACTTGTGAATCCCGCAAATCCAACCATATGGCGTGGTTGTTGCCACAACTCCTTCAGTATTAGATTTCAAAATTTCAAAGTTTTTGATAATATGCATTCCAATGCTTTTCCACTCTTTCAATGTTGACTTTCCTGTGTATGTTGCACAGTTATGAAACAGAAACTTATAGGAATCATTCGGTTTCAACAAACTAGGCAAAGATTAATTGATTTTTGCAATAAATTTATCTGAATTGTCATGGAAAAAACGATTTTGAAAAATGATTTAGTTTACAGTAGGATTTTGCTTGTAAAAGCTTACGAAAAACAAGTTGCTTTCACTGTAAAAGCTAATTTTTAGAGGACCCTATTATTATTCAATGAAAACGTCAAACAATTCATAGCTATTTCCCCCTTAGATCCCCAGCAAATCAGTTTCTTTCATTAATCTACTGCTCATAACACTATTTCTAACAGGTTCTTTGGGTTACTAAAAACCTACAGCTCTTGAACTGTATATTGTTCTAAATTTTTAAGAGATATAGCTCTTTGGAAGTTAAGGGAGAGTTTTCATTCTTGTTTTATGCTGATCCATAAAGATGTAGGGCTATCCAGTCGAAAATAAGTATTTGGAAAAAATCTCAGTTGTGTTTTTACCAAGCGAAGTGTAAGCCAAGGCACCATAAGCGAAAACAAGCATATGCACAATGTTTTGATTGTAACTCTGCAAAACGTTCTTGAAATAGCAAAACTTCAAGGTACTATTTACGTCTAAAGGTATTAGCCTTAAATCTTTCATGCAGAAAGAGAGCAAATCCAGTTTTGATTCTTTTTCTAGTTTATAGATTTCTTGATACTCAATAACAAATGAGGTTAAGATCTGTTGTAGCTACTAAAACCTTTATCTGAATACCCATCCTCTGATATTGCCATAAAATAGTTTGAAATTTTTATAAAGATGCTCCATGAATAATCTGCATGAACTTTAAGTAAAGGTATTGTCCAAGTAGTTATTTTATTAGAGCTCTCCTGGCCGAGAGTAGTACTCTTCTGGTTAATGCTACAATTTAACAAAAATCCAGATATTTTACTCGACTTCACTTAAAATTAATGTACAGCAGTCCATAAACACTGTCTGCCATCCTTTCTGCTTTTAATCTTCGTCTTTGCTTTATTTTCCAGTAAGTAAAGTATGACAAAAACTGTAAACACCTTCAGCCATTCCTACAGTGTTGCATTTTTGCTACAAAGCTACGTTATTTGGATAATAAGCGACTATTTTAGCTTCCTGAATGTCTATCTAAATTGGCTTCCTTTTTGGTGAAGGCCTAGTAGGGTCGTAAATAAGTAATTCACCGATTGTGAAGCCTTTCATTGGTATTAAGTTGAGTTCAAATATAAAGTAATATAAATTTAAATTGAATTATGCCCAGCGAGTAAGCATTGAAAAACAAACCCAAACAGCCCAGCCCTGCTTATTTCGTCTTCAGGAACATGAAACTTAAAGAGCTAAAAGATGACCCTTAAAGAACAAAGAAAATCAAAGGACTTTGGGATAATGCAGATCCAAAATTAAAAAATTAACTATAAGCTCAATTCAAAAAGTAACGTAAAGAGTTTGATGAGGCAATGGATGCTTGGAGGACTAAGTATAACATAGAAAAACCTCCCTCTCGAAAGTCAAAAGGCAAAGAAAATCAATCTCTACCAGAAAAAGCCAAGGGCTAAACTAAAGTCTAAAAAGTAGAAAACAAGAAGGAAGAGAAAAAGGACACAAAGAAAGTCTAAAAAAAGGTGTAAAAGAAAGAATAAGTAGAAAAGAAGGAATAAAAAGGCAAAAGCAAAGGAAAGAGCGGCAAATGATTCAAAATATGAACACACCTTTTATCTTTCTTTATTTGAATTTGAATTTATCAAATAAACAACAAACTCTTAAAAAGTATGTAGCTATGATTACTTCAAACCAAACAAAATTCTGCTCTTGGGAAAAAACAAAACTAGTTAAAAAGAAACTTTTCTCTGAATTAGTATCAAAAAGTACTTACTAATTTATTCATGACTAAGCAAAAATCATTAAAGTTAAATTTGATTTGAAATTTACTAGTGGATCAAATTATTAATATTAACGTTGAATAATTAAAATGCCAAAACTCAAAAAGCACTCAGAAACAAATCCTAAGTTAGCAGCTTTTGAGAATGCAGACGTTTCTATCGAGAGTTATGAAATCGCCTCTGAAGATTGTTCCTTAAGTATAAATTTAGTAAAACCTCGAAAGATGAAACTGAGTCAAAGACTCAAAGTCTTGTAGGATGCCAGCTCAGCATAAAGTGAGAAAAAAACTTAAAAACAAGTCAAATAGCAGAAAAAAGATTCTTCGCCTATTAAAGATGATCATGAGATAGAAAACTACTTTAGTAAATTCACAGATGATGATATAGACTCATGTAGTGGGGCACCTCAACATAACAAAAAGAAAGCAAAAAAAAATGAGATTAGAATCAAAAACAAAATGTTCTCAAGCTTTTAATTCGAATAATCGACAGAAGATAAGTAATAAGTGCCCAAATAACTTTAGCTCTAAGTAATAAAAAAAGATAGGAGATAGTCTGGCTGTTTACTATAAAAGTTCGACCAAAAAGCTACAATTTTCAAAAAGAAGCTAGAGTATAAAGAACTTAACAAAGACCATAGATACAAAAAAGATATTCAGGCTAAATTGAAATCTATTGAATAGGCCGAGTATGTAAATATAACAGTGTAAGTACCAAAGGTTTTTGGAGGAAAAGATGCCCATTTGGAAGCAGCAATATTTTTAAAAAACAAAAAAGAGCTATCTAGCACTCAAGAAAGATTAGACAACAGTAGAAAGTCGGATGCCTAAGAAGAAAGTGTTATCCTTAAAGATAGAAAACAATATTACGAAGTTTTGGGTAAACAAATGAAGCTAAAAAAAGCTGAAACTATGACAGAAAATGTGTTAAAGGAATGTTTCAAAAAAAGTAAGCTTTAAGATTTAGATTTTATTCCTGATTTGAATTTTAATTACAGCACAAAGTAATCACAGTAATAAGAAGCCTCATAAGTACCAAAAGCTAAAATGAGCTAAAATGTAAAAAAAATTGGTTCTTTATAAGACTCGAATTTATCACGATAATCTCTCCGTTTTCAAAGGGAAAAGAAGAAATTATAACAAAAATCATCATTAAATTAGTAACCAGAAAAGAATTAAACCTAAAAACTTCATAAATAAACTTTACAATCGGAAAAAGATATAAAAATTCAAAAATTAGGTGCATAGTAAATCAATTAGGAAGATAAGCTAATAAAACCATAATCTCCTTCTCAAATCAATCAAAACCCAAATCCTAGAAAGGAAAAAAAAGGAAAGGCTCAAAAAAAACCATTGAATAAGAAAAATTTTCGTTATTCGAAATATATCGAAGTAGAGGCATAGATTTCATCTGATTAAGAATAAGGAGGCCCAAAACATAGAGACGATGACTAATCTGATGATTAAGATACTAATGTGAGCTCATTAATTGATGATGATGCATAATATGACAGTAATGATAGACACCTAGTTCATCGAAAATTTTTGCAAGACATGATCGAGCAATAGGAAAAAAACTATAACTAAATAAAGCAAAAAATGTAAAAGAAGTATCTTGAAGAGGAAGAAAACTTTAGAAAAAGAATGTAGTAGGCAGCTACAAGAAATAAGAAAAAATAAGATTAATAAAATGATAGGTTTCTTGAGCAAAAAATAGAGACAAACAACGAAAGCGATCCAAAGTCTAACTCTAATCACTCAAGTTCTATCTTGAAGAATGAATAAAAGCTCAAATAACTTGAATAGCGACTCCAAATAAAAAAAGATATAAAGGAACACCATATTGATAAACCATAGTTCGGGAATAAGATAATCAAGCTGAAGGAAATCGAAGAAAGCTTTTTGGAAAAAAAGAACAATGCCTTAAAAAAAACTAATAGAAATGGTTTACAAAGCATGGTAGTAAAAAAAAGGGAAAAGGCATTTAGTAAGAAATGATTTTGACAGTTTACTTTAACTTAGTCTGAAACCCTCAATAAATCATGCTCTAAAAAGCATAATCTCTTATGCCATCTTTTTCATTATTTGAAAAATTAACAGAGTTTATCAAATTTGATATTCTAATGCTATATTTCAATAACCGCCATAATTACTTTTAATTTACTTTATGCTACATATCTGCCAAAAGGTTCTCTACTGCTTTGCAACTACCTAGAAATACACTTTAAAGAGTCTTAAGTATCTAGTTGAAGCCCCTCCAAAACGGCCTGCAAATGGTTATGCCCTTTTTATCAAATAAAAGTCTCAAGGACTCACAGGAATATCAGCTACTCAAAAATTGAGTTAGTTAAGCCAGGTTTGGAAGCGATTATCTCCTGAATAGAAATCGCCCTATTAAAATAAATACAAAGTTTAAAAAGCGGCGTATTAAAAGATCAAAGCATAGTATGAAGCAAAATACGTGATCCCTTTTAAACAAGTTAATGCTGATGCTAATGCACTTTATTTGCAGCACCTTTACCAAGATAAGCTAAGAACTCCAACAGAAAATTCCACAATCAAAGATGATGGAAAGCAAGTCGGAGAGTTGACTCAAAAAAAGGTTGCAGAATAAGTTGCTGAGTACCAAGAAAAAACTAAAAAGCTAAAAGAAGATAGAGCAAAGCAGTTATAGGCATATACCTTCCCGGAAAAAATTTACACCACTCTGGCTATTTATACTAAATATCATCCAGAGCTTGCAGATAAGTCAATCGAAGTGAGAAAAATATTATATGAACAGTATGAAAAAACGTGGGCACTTTAAGTTGAAAAGTGGCTTATAGACAATAAAATTAACTTGAAAATTGAGGAATTTTTAAAACTATACAAAGCTTAAACCACTAAACAAAAAAAAATCGCCAAGGAAATCAGAGAATAAAAAAAATAACTGTTCCAAAATGTTGAGCCCAAGATAGAAGTCGCTAAAACAGTTGTAAACATAACGAAGCCGACCGAAACAACCACAAAAGAAACAGGAGCGACTGTGCCTTATATAGCTACTGTGCCTCAAGTATCGACTGAACCTCAACTAGCGACTGGACCTCAAGTAGCGACTGGACCTCAAGTAGCGATTGAACCTCAAATAGCGACTGAACCTCAAATAGCTACAAAGCCTCAAGTAGTGACTGAGCCTCAAGTAGCTACTGAAGCTCAACTAGCGACTGAACCTCAAATAACTACTAAGCCTCAAGTAGTGACTGAACCTCAAGTAGCGACTGAGTCTCAAAAATGATCTATTGATTCGAACAGAATAGCATAAATCATAATTTAGCAAGCTTGTATCCATGCAAAAATAGCTCATAGGCCTCTTTTTTGAAATCCATCATCTAGGAATAAAGTTTCAGCATTTCCTTGTCAATTCCATACATAGCTCCAGCAATTTGACCCGCAATGGCTCCCACTGTATCACAATCACCACCTAAATTGGCATTGAGTATTGCCACTTCTTTGAAAGAGTTTGTTATCCAGATTGTATGTAGCGCCATAGCTAAAGCATCCATACAATAAGATCCAACGTATCCTGGCTTATCTTCAAATCTTGTCTTTGAATAGTCAAAATCTTTAGATTTCCAATTCCAATTTCTATCTTTTACAGAGTAATTGAACCTCGTGAACTTTTTTCCATACCTTTGGCTTGATTATTTATAGAGATTTTAAGGCTACTGTTAACTCCTACTCAGGAAATGAACGCTTTAGCACTCAGATATGAATAGACTACAAGCCTAGTCCAAAACCTCTTTTGGATTTTGATTACTCTTTCTTTGATAAAGCTGAACCAAAATAAAGGTCAACAATCTACAACATTCTTAAGCCTAGAGGCCATTATGAGTTGTTCTGCTTGAAAGCATAGAAATTTCCATTGCGTTTTCAATGTTTTTCCTGTAAGCAATCGAAATTGGGGCTAATCTCATCAGGGATCCGTTTCCATTGTTGAAACAATCTCCCTTAATGCAATAGTCAGTAGGATAGTGCATAAATTAATCCATCGATATTTTGATATTTCCTCCCAAACCGATTGAGTGTCTTCTACCTCCATTGTTTAGTCCATTTAATATCCAAAGGATGAACAAATATCTGATATGCTTGGGAACGAATTGCCCTTTATTGTATATGATTGAAGTTGCCATGCAAAGTGCCATGCTACAATCGTCTGTCCAGATTCCCACTTTCCCTGATCTCGGTTAAAGAAGTTGGCACTATATGGCATTTACAATGTCTTAAAATCCTTATTTTATTATTGCATGTCCTTACTTGGAGTAACATAAAAACTATGTACTTGCACCCAATGCATCACAAATTCCCAACCCTAGAAGGGAAGCAATGCATCTTTCAACTTCCTAGTTCTAGAGTTGCAAGTTTTTAGGGTTAAAATCATTTTTTTCTTTCATTTTTTCAAAAATCTTAGCATATTTAAGTCGAATTTCATCTTTGGGACTAACTATACTTACCTTATTCAAGAGGTCTTAAGGGAAACTTCTCTGGTTACTGATGTATCTAGGTAAGTTGCTGAGTGAAATGAATTCTAAAAATTATGAGTGAGTATGTATCTTTGAAGATGACTATGTTCCTCCCATCATTTACAAATGTTAAAGTCTTTTATAATAAAATCAAAACATCACTTATACTTGGGCAAAACTCCAAAAGACTTATCGTTGTTTTTGCAGATTTTGCCAGGGACACGCAAGCCTCTAGGAGACATAACCAAGTTTCGCTTCAACTGCTATTAAATCTCATCGTTTTCTTTCTTCTCGATTTCTAATCTTTTGAAAATCAACTTTCCTCTCACCAAATTATCCACTTTGGTCTCAACTTCAGGCTTTTACTAGAGCTAATTATTTAGTATTTGAGTGAGCTAGGCAAATCGATCTTTAATTTCGGGTTTACTTCTTTGGAATTTAGGAGCTGAGTCTTACTCTGTCAATTGTTGGTTCCAAATATTTTCGATTTCACCAAAAGCTTACTGTTTATTCTTGTTTTTGGGTTGAATTTAGTTCTTTTAGTCCTTCTCGAAGTACTCCTTGAGGTTTTAGCTGATGACCCTTTGATGAGATTCGTTGGAAATCTTGTTTATAGTTTGCAAAAACTGTTGTTTGTTTTGCTTATAGCTGTTGTAATTGGATAAAATCTAGTCTATTTTCAAACTGTTTTAGCTTTTTATCTTTGAAAGGCTTGGCTTTTCCTCGTCTTCTGTTTACTTAGTCTATACCAACCTTCGGTATGTATTGCGTTGTTCCTTTTAGCTTATCATAAGCTAAAGTTCATTTTCTATCGCCTTTCCGTACTTCGGTATTTTTTAGCGGCTCATTGTTCTATTGCATCGATTTTCTCGCAAATTGATCAGTTCGCTAATGAGGGTGGTGGATTGCTATTGTGGCTTCTCTTCAGCCTACTGTGTGTAAACTCTTGGCTAAGTTTATTTCTGGTCATATTTGGGACGATATGTGATGTCCGTGATGGTTTGATTCTTGCTAAAATAGTTAGGTTGGGCTCTGGAAACCATCCTCGGAGAAACCACTTCTGCAGGCTGAGTGAGCTTAGAAAAGCTAGCAAGCCTTTTGAGTCGGTCTGAGATATTTTAGTATTTGGCGATGTTATAGATCTGCATATGTGCTTTAGAAATAGAAAATATAGGCCTGACGATTTATTATAATTCATTTCAAAAACATGAGCACTAAAATGGATGAGGAGTTGAGTTATGCTACTCACAAAAAGCATACGATTAAGTTCAAAATTGTGTTCATTGGAGACCAAAGCGTAGGCAAGAGCTCAATCATAAATCGCTTCATCAAAAATGAATTTGACGCCACTCACAATGTACTTAATTGGGGATCAAGCCCACAGTTGGGATAGACTTTGTTTCGAAAAACGTGATCATTGAAGACAAATCTATAAGGCTACAGCTATGGGATACTGCAGGTCAGGAAAGATTCAAAAGCCTAATCCCGGGCTATTTGAGAGATTCTCACGCCATTTTTTTGGTCTATGATGTGACCAACAGAGAAAGCTACAAGAACATCATGACTTGGCTCGACTATGTAAAATAACATCGAGGGGATGATGTTGCAATCTTTATTATCGGCAACAAGATTGACATTTCCGAAGAGAGGGTAATCCCTTTGGCTGAAGCAGAGTAAGGCTTGAAATCCACTGGAGGACGAGTTTTGGAGGTTTCGGCCAAAACTGGTGAAAATCTAGAGTACTTGTTCAAGTAGGCTTGTAAAGAGCTCTTACAGTCTTCCGGTGTGGATATAAGCACGACAATCTCATTGTCTCATAAATAAAAAAAGTCAATCCAGGGGATCACAGGCGAAAAATAAAAGCCCATCAAAAGAGACAATAAGGAAGCAAGCAGCCCAACTTTCAAAAACCTGGATCCGAACTAAAAAGAGATGCGAGGATCAAAATTGCAGAAAGAACAAAAAACTAAAGGGGGTAGAGTAGTAAGATAGAAAAACTGTTGTTGATAATTATCTCTATATTTATTGAGGGTATAATGGGGTGTACTGCTTCAAACGGAATCGTAGAAAGCACGGAAGTAGCCAACCTTTAGCATAGAATAGTGCATTTGGTCGTCACGAACCAGACTGTGCAGCTGATAGCTTTGATTTAAAGGTTTGCCCATGAAGTGGATATCAACACTGTTTTAAATTTCCGAGGAGACACTCTTCTCCACTACGCTTGCGCTAAGAACAATGTAGCCTTGGTCAAGTACCTGATCGGCAGAAAAGATACCCTCAAGACCGTTAAAAATTATCTCAAGCAGTCTCCCAAATAGTTAGCTCATAATGAAGAGATAAAGAGGCTTTGTTCGTGAGTGATTTGTGTTATAATGTATCGGAAAATAAGTCAGTTGTCTTTATGGATGTATAATAATAATGATCAGGATTATCAATTGCCTGAAATAGAAAATAACAAACAAAAAATCTCACTCCTTTTTGAGCTCATTAAAGGTAAACATCAAGCGAGTACCGTTAGCAAACCAATTCAGCTTTGCTTTTAGCAAGATCAAGAAGGAGAAGCCACAATTACGAAACACAACAATTCACATTTCAAAGCTCAATGAACAACTGGATGGCTTTGTACTTTACTAAAACAAGGAAGGCGCTAAGGTGAGTGCAATTACCATAGCTTTTTTGGTGTGCTTTGCTTCTGCCTACTGGACTTATACACAAATTTAAGATGATTAGATAAAGGTGAACTATATGATAATGGGGGCTATCTTGTTTGTTCCCTTCTTAATCTTTCAGTTTAGGGCTGCCAAAACCCTCAAAAGGCTTGTTCTGGATAAACAAGGCTAAAATGTGATTTTGACCAGGTTTACCTTAGGAGGTTTCGGTTAAGAATCTACCAAAGGAAAAGTTGAATACTTAAGAGGGATTGGAAAAGCTTTTGTATTTGGTGGAAGTGTAATCAAAGGTGGAGGGATACACGGTTTATAATAGAAAACATATTGGTTTCAATCAAAGCACATTGTTGAGCAGTTGGCATTCGAATAAGTCGTTCAAGGGATAAGAGTTCCGATCAATCGCAGCAAGATATACGAATGATGTTTATACGTATATTTGAATAGTAAATACAAGGGGTTGGGGTTGG
>Ga0316217_10001612_pt1 | contig 28905 bp, 22 predicted proteins | sample 1anoAmetaG_FD_203633 | JGI IMG/M metagenome (GOLD analysis project Ga0316217, IMG submission 203633) | Freshwater microbial communities from Trout Bog Lake, Wisconsin, USA - 1anoA | ecosystem: Environmental > Aquatic > Freshwater > Lake > Hypolimnion/Profundal zone | place: USA: Wisconsin... | reverse complement strand
CCAGAAACACCAGGAATTGGGAACCCATAGAAACGGTTTACCTGAATCCTGAACCGAAGGTCGAGGTCAGACTTCTTGACGCTGCATAATTTCAACTGAGGCGACAACTACCTTGACACCCGCCGCCTCTGCCATGAAGACGGAGGTGGTTTGTCCCGAGTACCGTCAGGGTGACTGTCGGAACGGTCCCTGGAACAGCACGATACGATTACCCCTGTAACGAGTATCCTTTAGTATCGCGGAACGGTTTTGGCCGACCACGACGCTGAAGGAGACATGCATGACCCTCATCCTGCCAGGTATTCTCTCCCTTGCCCAACACCTCAAGAGTCTGCGGAGTGCCTCCGAGTCGTTCCGGCCCCAGAAGTGCCCCTGCGGCCATGCCAGAGTCTGGTGCCACGGTTGCTACACCAGGAAGGCGGATCGCCAGGACCTGGGCCAACCCTCCCTGGACATCCAGATTCCTCGCTTATATTGCCCGGGGTGCCGTTGTACCTGCTCGGTATTGCCGGAGTGCATCCCTCCGCGCAGCTGGTACTTATGGGAGGTGCGGTAGGTCATTTTCCTGCTCCTTCTGGCGGGAACCTCCATCGGCCGCACCCATGCCTCCTAAGGCAGCAGGGCCTTAAGCCGGTGGCATCTGCCGCAACGGCCTAAATTTACCTGTGCCGATCTTTGCTTTGCCCCGCCATAAGTAGGGCATCTTCTCACTGGCATCCTCACGGGTAGTCCGTTTTGGCAAGGTGACGTCCCGAAGCCCATCTCGCTGGTGCGCGCCTATCCCCGAGGCAGGGTGCTCGCCGCCACACTACGCTTAAATAGCCGGCTTGTCCAAAATGACCTTTATAGGCGGCGCGTAATGTGGTATTGAAGGGCCTGAATTTTACAAGCGTTCCGATCGAGCACATGAGGGCGGAATGAAAACGGCAAAGAGGTGGCCCATAGAACTGTACAATTCAGAAGAGGAAGCCGCGTCGGGGGAAGGCGCGATTGCCGACATCGACGGCAGCGTCTACGACTCCATCGAGGAGGCCGAATCCTATTTCCCCGAAGGCGGGGTTTTCGCCTTCAACGACGCTGAGGGAATCAGGGTCGCTTGGGCGGCGTGCCATGAAGGCTGAGAAAGGAGAGGCTCTTTTGAGCGTGTCCTCGCTCGCCGAGCGGCTCCGCAGCATTCTGGACGACTACGAGGCCCGGGGACGGGAGCCGCAAAGGGTACTTGAAATGGTGGCGTGCCTGGTGCGAGAACACGCAGAGAACCAGGGCGCCCAGTCGGAGCCGGTCGAGCAGATCCAGCTCACCGTCAAGGTGTGGGAGCGCGGAGATCGCCCCGACGTGGACGCGCTGGAGACCATCGCTGCCCTCACCCGGCAGCTGCAGGGCTAAGATGGCGACCATCGTGCATGACAGGGAGCTTCCAGGCTGCATTCGTGTCGCGGCCGTTTTTGACGTGGAGGACCTGAAACCGGTCTGGTTCTTATAGGTCGACCGCCCGGCGACCGGCAGGATCTTCGTCACGAAAATCAACATGGTCTGGGCCCATCAAGAAGGCACCGCCAAAATCATCAGCTTCGCCGTTTCCGTCGGAGACGACAACAACTACACGCTCGCCTTTAACACCGAGGAGCTCACCTGGAGCTTGTCGCTGGTCGAGAGCGTGCCCTTCTCCTAGCTTGCCCCGCCCTGGTTGGTCCCTGTTTCGGATTCCTTAACCTTCGAGAGCCCAGCCGTTATCACCGCAATGGCCGCTGTGATCAAGCGGACGAGATTGTCGGCATCAAGCGGGTTGTTGAAGATGCTGTCCAAATATAGTCCGGGTAGCGTACGATTTTCGTTTCGTGAGCTGGCCCCTTATTGAAAAAACAACGCGGTTTCAGACAACCCTGGGATGGGAAAAGTGGTTGACAGTGCATGGTTGTCAAATGTTACCTATACCGCATGCCGATCATCAAGACCGTACAGAGTGACGCCAAGATCAAAGTCGCCGTCGTCTTCGAGCCGCCAGGGGGGATCAGGCCCGCCTGGTTCGAGGTAGCCGGCAAAGAGCGGATCCAGGTAAGCGAAATTTGCGCGACCTGGCACAGTTCCCACGGGGCCGCGAAGATCATTGTTTTCGAAATCTGGGACCGGAAGGAGAAGTATTCCTTGGGGTACGACACCAAGGCCTTGACCTGGAGCGTCGGCCTGACGGTCATAGAGTGAAGCAAGCCTGGCTAACCGCTTCCCAAGTCCTTCAGGGGGCTCCAAGTAGGGGAGGGGAGGGGGGAGCCCGCTACGGGTCTCCCCCATTACTGTCTGTTACCGCGACAGCCAGATAACGATTACTGCCAGCACGAACATCAGATTTCGGTCAGCCATTTTCTTATCACCTCCTTTTTAAAAACAAAATACCCGAAAGTCACCGCCGGGTGTAAATGTGGCAGTTCACAAAAACTCGCTTCTACTTGCCACCGAGATTGATCCCTTTTACACTCTTCCCGCCTTGGCTTCATTTACGCCATGGTAAATCCTCCGCTTCCTGCAAAATGGTCGAAGCAAGTGCGCTTTGCCGCCGTATTTTTGTGAGTCACCAAGTGGCGGCTCACGCTGGTTTTACCATTTAATTCCTGGCAGTTATACCTGAAGCGGTTCAAATCATTTTCCGCGTTAAGCCGTGAGGGAAGAGAGCATTGCTTCCCTGGTCAGTGAAGTGAAATCAGCAAGAACCGATTTGGTTACAGTGGAGTTCAGAATTCGTGCTATGGCAAGCGTTGTGCGTCAAGGCTACGACCGTTAAGGCGCCTGGCCCCCTGCCTGGACCCCGCAGCGCCGGTCGCCTTCAGGGCCGCTTCCGGGGCAGGGGGCGAAACATGGCGTACCGAACCTGGCGGGACAAAACGCCTGTTTCGAGTGGAGCCTCTAAATATGCTTGCTCATCTCCAAACCTCGCTCTATGATGTGCTCCGGTTAAATGTTTAGAATTATTCGATAGCAGGGGGGAGAGCCGTGACGAAAGCCGATATCGTGGAGCGAATCCAAAATTCGACGGGGATGACGAAAAAGGACGCCGGTGATGCGGTCGAGTGCTTCTTCGACACACTGAAAGCAACCTTGGAGAGCGGGGAGACCATCAAAATAGCCAGATTCGGCAATTTCGAGGTCAAGTCGAAGACGGCCCGGCGCGGCCGCAATCCGCAGACCGGGGAAGAAATAACCATCAAGTCCCGGCAGGTGCTGACGTTCAAGGCAAGCAGTGTCCTGAGGCAGGCGATTAATGATAATGGCGGGGCGGAGTAGAACAACTGGAAATGGCGGAATCGTGCAGGCCCGGGATCACAGGAGATGCCATTGGGATTGCGGATAAGAAGGACAATCAAGGTTTTCCCGGGGCTCACTCTCAACCTGAGCAAGTCCGGAGTCTCGGCGTCAGTTGGGGTGCGCGGCGCCAGGGTCACCGTCGGCAAGACGGGGATCAGAAAGACGGTAGGGATCCCAGGGACTGGACTGTCGTATACGGACTCCCAGAGGCACGGTGGGGCATTCGGCGCCGGATCGCACCCGGGTGACGCCGATCCCCACGCCATACCGTTTGGGGTAATCGTCGCCGTGGCCTTCGTCCTCCTGGTTCTTTACCTAGTCCGATAACTTGGCGCTTGGCAGGACAATACCCCCGCATCCCTTAGCTATCGCTGGAGGAACCATGATTTCAGCAAAGAATTTCGCCGCTCAGGCGGAAAGAGGGTTACGCCTGCAAGCGGGCCTACAGGCGAAATCTAAGATTTCAGAGACGGCTGAATACTGTAATATGTGCGCCGACCACATTGCCGGCTCTGTTCACTTCGCCGTGCCGGACGGCGGCAAGATTTTCAACGATGGATTGAAGGGGTTGCACGGGATGCCTCTTCGACTGCCGTTTCCCTCAATGACGGTCGAGTTCTGTCCTGTGGCGGGGAAGAAAACTTTGATAATGGTCTTCCAGGAAGAAACAAAGATCATGGTCAACTATGCGCAGCCCAGCCCTCTCGCCCCTGACACGTGGATTCCGTCCACCGCGATGACGCGGCTACCGAATCTCGAGACCTTTTCTCCTGAGGAATTCACAAAATCGGAAATTGAGTACCAGGTCATGGCACCTGAGATTTGGTCCAAGCTAGAGCAGAGTACGCGGGATGCTACTATCCGCGAATGCGTGTCCTTAGGTGTTACTATCCTAGAGCTTCTGGAGGCTCTCACGTGCCGCAATGTTTCACTAGTGAACCATCAGGAAGCCAGCCCGGTTAACCCGAAGAGAATCAAGGTAGGGAAGCTGCCGATCTACGAGACAAAAGTCCTCGTGGTGGACACCGGAGATGATATCGGGGAGACGATAAGAACCGGCCGTGTTGTCCATGCGAGCCCCCGGCAACATCTGAGACGTGGGCACATCAGGCGACTTCTCGCCGGGAATATATGGGTGAATTCCTGTGTAGTAGGGAGTCTAAAGAAAGGGATTATCGACAAATCGTATCTGGTCAAATAAAAAGGATTCTTCAGGATTTCCTGTTGGTTACGTGGTAAAGATCGAGCCCCCCCACCAAGGCGGACCCAATGAGCCTTCCAAGCGTTTTTACTATACACAATTCCACTTGTGTATAGTAAAAAGGTTTTGCTATCGGAGAGATGCTGTACTGCAGCGGGTGAGAGGAAGCCCGTATGTCACTGTCTACTCGATGATATTGCAAGAGTATGTTTTTGTGACAAAAATTTTGAATTTGGCACACTCTGTAGCGCCGGCGGGGAATGGTAGTAGGCAGGGGAGCGGCGGCGGGCGGCCCCGTGTAAGAGCGAGTGGGTCGCATAACCGATATGATACACAAAATCAGGGTGTTACGACGAATTCCAAATAACCGGGCTTCTTGCAATGACTTTAGTACGTTATAGCTGATGCAAAAACATCTACTTTTGGCACCATGACAGGCACAAGACATATGATGCGGCGGGCCGACTTTGTGACCCTGCATCGATGCCCCACGTGTGCAGGTTATAAGTGATATGGTCGAGGGGGCGGCCTGGGTAGGTGATGATCGCAGGGGAGAATACAGGCCCGATCACCTTTCGGGACGAAGCTCTTATTGGGTATTGTTTCGGGGGGGTCGGTGCCGAAAACACCATTGCTATCCTGCGTGCCATCTGAGGTTATGCCCGTGGGCCTGGATCTAATGAAGAGTGCCCCAACAGAAATGGGACGAGGTGCGTTCAACTGTGAGCGACTGTTCCTGTGGTAGGTTGGTTGTTGACAACTACACGATCGAAGGGTAAATTCCGCTATCCTTGCCTATCCTCTCTGGCGCATTCTGCTCTGGAGTCCGTGGCTCCTCCTTGAAGCTTGATCCGGCGCAGGGGTCCGGCATGGCCCGAGTCTCAAGGCAATATCCGTGTTATGAGTGACTGCAGTCGACTTCGACCCTCCCGGATAGGTACTTTTGGAATTCGCTTCAAAGGGAGCATCGATGTTCTTCAAATCGCCTTCGACAATACGCTTCCAATTGACCTGCCTAGTCATCGTCTCGGTGCTCCCCGTCTGGCTGGTATCCGGATTTCTGGTTTCCCAAGCCTACACTGCCAAGTGTGATTTGATTAACGGGGCCATGCTTGGTACGGCACGTTCCTTGACCATGGTGGTGGACCGGGAGTTGACCAGCGCCCAGGCGGCTCTTTTGGGACTGGGCGTATCGCCAAGCTTTGCAGCAGGCGATTTCCGAAGCGTGCACGGCCAGGCACTGCAGTTGTTGAAATCATATCCCGGGGCTGACCTAGTCGTCGCCGACGTGACCGGGCAGCAACTTGTCAATTCTTTGCGCCACTATGGCACTCCGCTGCCAAAGCGCAGCAACCCCGAGGTGGTTCGACGCATATTCGAAACCGGAAAGCCGGTTGTCAGCGACCTGTTCATTGGCGCCCTCACTAAACGTCCTTTGATCGGCGTCGATGTTCCTGTCATTGTCGACGGAAGGGTCAAATATGATCTGGCGATGACCCTTCCAGCTGATAGTTTGACCGCCGTTTTGCTGAAGCAGAGGCTTCCTCCAGACCAGTACGCAACGATCACGGACTCCAAACTGATCATAGTCACAAGGTCAAGTTCCCATCAAAAGTACGTAGGAAAAAGTGTGACCCCTGTCATGCGCCAAGCCGCGACACTTGCCGTGGAAGGATCCTTTGAGGCAATAAATCTTGGGGGGCAGACTGTAAACGTCAATTTCTGCCGATCAGCGCTGACTGGTTGGACTGTATTGGTGGGGATGCCAAAGGCAACTGGATACGCAGAAGTATATAAATGGATGGTGTGGGCGATTGCCGTCTCTGCCATCCTCTCACTGATTGGATCTTTATTCGCAGCAGGCTATGCGCGCCGGATCGCCAAGGCCATCAAATCGCTGGCGGATTCTGCTTTGTGTATCGGGCGGGGCGAACCGTTTGTTGTTGCCGACAATCCTACTATAAAGGAGGTTGGCGAGGTCGCGGCCTCCCTGATAAGGGCGTCCAGTCTGATTCAGGCCCGGCACGGGGAACTACTGGAAAGCGAGCGCCGCTATTCGGCCCTCTTCGACAACAAAAGTAGCGCCATAGCACACTGCCTGGTTGTTACTGGTGAGGACGGGCGGCCAGTCGATTACCGGATACTTGAAATTAATGAGTCTTATGAACGGATAATTGGCATCAAGAAGTCGGAAATTGAAGGCCGCACTGTCAAAGAAGTCTTTTGCGGCGTTGAGAATTACGATTTCGACTATATCGGAGTCCTGGGCAAGGTCGCTCTGGAACGCGTCGAGGCCATTTTTGAATCGTTTCTTGAACCGACTCAGCAGTATCTCTCGGTTTACGCCTACAGCCCGCTTCCTGGCGAATTTACCGTCATATTCACCGATGTGACTGACCGCAAGCTGGCCGAAAAGTCTCTGCAGATGAGTGAGGAAAGATATCGCGACTTGTTTGACCATGCCGGCGACGCGATTTTCATTCACGACGAGCAGGCGCGGATGCTGGCGGTCAATCCGATGGCGTGTGAGCGGCTTGGATACACCCGGGCTGAACTGATGTCCATGACGATCGACCTCGTTGACTCACCCGAGGAAGGCCGGCACGCGCCGCAACGCATAGCCCAGCTGATGCAGCAGGGTTATCTCACTTTCGAAACGGTGCACCAGCGCAAGGACGGCGCACCCGTTTCGGTTGAAGTGAGTGCGCGGAAAATCATCTGGAACGGACAAACGGCGATGATGAGCATTTGCCGCGACCTTTCCTTACGCAAAAAGGCCGAGGAGAGGTTGCTGGAAGCAAACCGGTTTACCGAACAGATCATCGATTCCGTACAAGAGGGGGTGATTGTTTACGACCTGGACTTGCTGTATCGGGTCTGGAATCCCTTTATGGAACAGATTAGCGGCATGACTGCCGGAGAGGTGCTGGGCAGACATCCGTCGCAGCTGTTTCCCTTCGCACAGAAAGTTGGCCTGATTGATTCCCTGGAAAAAGCGCTGGCCGGGGAAGTGCTGCCCAGTATTGACTTCCCTTACTTTGTGCCAACGACAGGAAAGGCGGGGTGGAACTCGCAGTTGAACGCTCCGTTGCGAAACGCGATGGGCGAAATCATCGGGATTATCTCGACCGTACGGGAGATCACCTGGCGCAAGCGACTGGAGGACGAATTACGGCAAAGTCTGGAGATAGCCAGTGCCGCTAATATCACCATGAACAGGCTGCTGAGCACGGTGGCGCACGAGTTTCGCACCCCGCTAGGTCTGATTATCTTCAGCGCCGATGTCCTGGATCGCTACTGGGATCGTTTGGCTCCAGAAGTGCTGCGGGAACAGCAGAAGCACATCCGCAGCGCTGCACACCAATTGAGCAATCTGGTTAATTCGGTCGTGTCATGCAACCTGTCGGGGGCTTGCGGTACCGCGTGCTCTCCTTCCTTGCTGGTTGTCGGGGAGGTCTGCCGAGTCATTGCGGCAGAAGTTGTCGCGGTCTGGGGCACCGGGCAGGAATTTGACGTCGTTATAGCTGAGGATTGCGGTACGGCCCTTCTGGACGAGATACTGTTCCGGCGGGTGCTGGAAAACCTGCTGACCAATGCCTTCCGTTATACGCCATCAGACGGAACCGTGTCGCTGCACGTGCACCGGGAAGGGGACCTCCTGCTGATTGAGATAATCGACACCGGCATCGGTATCCCGCAAGATGACCTGAATCTGATATTCGAAGCGTTCTTCCGCAGTTGCAATGTGGGCGAGCGTCGCGGGTTGGGGATAGGACTCTCCATAGTACACGAATCGTTGTCTCAGATGGGGGGGCTCATAACTGTGGCCAGCCGGATCGGCACCGGTTCGACAATGGCCGTGGAAATCCCTTGTTGCTGATTTCAGGCAGGTGACCGCAGGGTCTCATCGTGCCAGCAGACGGTAAATGGCGGGCGAGGCAGGGAGTTTGATTTTCCCTTGGCAATCCGGGCGACATTCAAGAGGAACTGACCCATGTACTCGATTCTGATTATCGAAGATGATCCCTCATACCGCAGTACGATGCAGATGTTCCTCCAGTTGGAAGGGTTTGAGGTCCGTACCGCTGCAGACGGAGAATCAGGAATTGCCTTGCTCCGTGAACAGCGCCCGGACCTGATTCTGTGCGATATCTTGATGCCTGGAATGGACGGCCATTGTGTATTGGCTGCATTGAAAAGCGAGATTTCACTTGCCAATATCCCTTTCGTCTTCGTAACCGCCATGGCGGAGCGCACCGAGATTCGCCGCGGCATGGTGGCGGGAGCTGACGACTATCTGTCCAAACCGTTTACTACCGAGGAACTCCTGGCAGCGGTGACAAGCCGGATTCACCGCATTGAGGTGATCTGTTCCCATCGCGCATCGCCTTTTCTGGAGGAACAGGCGATCCTCCGCACGCAGGTCACCAAGAGGGAACGGGAAGTTTTGCTCATGGTAGGGCAAGGTGACAAATCCAGAAAAATCGCAGAACGGTTGGGGATCTCCATGAATACCGTAGAGATACATCGCGCTAACCTGATGAGTAAGCTTGATGCACCCAACGCCGCCAGTCTTGCCCGCTGGGCTGTTATAGTGGAACAGATGGAGTGATGGCCAAAGTCACAGGATGACGTTCCTTATGTTATCTGGACAGCCGTTTAGCAGATATCTTTTTTACCGCATCCTTCCCCTGGAAAACCCCATGCATATTCCCTAACAAGTCACTTAATCAGTCGAAATATGTTGTTGTTCTCTGAAATATTGCGTTTATCGGCATGTTACGGCAGTTTCCAATTTACTGTGAGAATTCTGGTGGTTCACCGCAACGAGCTGGAAAACAAGATATTTTCGGATCATCAACAGATTAAGAGACCGGCTAGACATATTCCTCCTAGTGGTTTTCCACTATAGACAGGATTAGATCTCATTGTGTAAGTTGTTGGCAAACCTCCTACGGAGATTCCAGGAAGTTTTCAAGAACAGTGCGGACTTGGCGGACTAGCGACTTGGCGCGCCTCATGTTGTAATTATAATGTAGACTAAAAGGTGCGGAATGGGCGAGCGAAATCCGTTGTCAATTAGGTCATGTATTTTGCTCCTCATTGTCGTATTGACGATCGTGCCGTCCGTGTTCATCGCCTATTCGGTTTTGCAGCAACGAACCAGTGACTTCTCCGCCGCCACGCGACTCGCCGAAGGACTCAGCAATGAGGTCAGCAGTGAGCAAAATGTCCTGCTGTCAGGCGCCGAACAGTTACTAAGCTGCCTCGCTTTCATTTCCTGTGTCCAGAACCGCGATGCCAAGGCAACAACTCCTCTTCTTGTAGATCTCGTCAAGAAAAATCCGGAAATAAGCAATATCGCTTTGGCTGATGCCACCGGACTGGTCTGGGCATCGGCGTTACCATTGCGTGTCGCAACAATGGTAAATGACCGGAGGTACTTCAGCAATGTAATGGCAACAGGAAATTTTTCTTCGGGAGAATTTACCGTCGAAAGGGCCCGGCGGAAACCGGCTCTGAGCTTTGGCTATCCCATCAAGGACTCCTTCGGTAAGGTCCTTGATGTTGCAATTATTGTCTTCGACATGACGAAGTATAATCAACTGTTGAAAATGAAGAAACTGCCTGACTTCACCTCGCTTGTGCTGACCGATCACAAGGGCACGATTTTATACGATGCGACCCGCCCTGATTTGATCGGCCGGCAGGATAAGGCCGAGATCTTTAAGCGCATGCTCCAGGGACCCGACAAAGGCGCATTTGAGGCCGCCGGGAATCCCGATGATGATCGTTTTTTTGCTTACCAGAAGCTGCATTTAGACAAAGAGCAAACGCCTTATATGTACGTGCGATCTGGTCTTCTGAAGGAAACAGTGGCAAGAAAAACCCGGGACGACCTCATGGTCCATGCAGGCCTGTTTATCACCATAACGAGCTTGGCCTTGGGGTTCGCCATCTATTTCAGCAAACGGAACGTAGTGGATAAAATTGACGCGCTTCGGGACGCCACCAAGAGAGTGGCCCGGGGCGATCTCGATATCCATGTCTCGGGTTATGTCTCCGGGGGAGAACTCGGTGAACTGGCTATTTCGTTTGACGCTATGGCACATAGGCTTGCTGATGACATCACGGAACGCGAGCGGTCAGAAGTGGAACTTCGGGAGTATCTCCTTTTTATCGAAACATTGTTGGAAAACGCCCCGGCGGGAATCCGTGTTTTTGACGGCGAGTCGGGCAAATGTCTGCTAGCCAACCGGGTTTCAAGCAATATTGCCGGTGCCGACATGAAAAACCTGCAAAGGCAAAACTTTCGGGAACTGGCTTCGTGGCTAACCAGCGGACTCTTGGAAGTTGCCGAAGAGGTCCTGGCTGACGGATTTACCCGGGAGGTGGAAACCGACATGCTGACCTCCTTCGGTAAAGAGGTCTCGGTTGCCTATATTGTTTCGAGTTTAGTCGTCAAAGAGAAAGCGCATCTTATTATCATCGGTCGCGACATTACCGTCGAAAAACAGCTGCTGGGAAAAAACAAGAGAATAGAAGCTCAACTGCTGCATGTCCAGAAGCTGGAAAGCCTGGGTGTACTAGCAGGCGGCATTGCCCACGATTTTAACAATATACTCCTGGCAATTCTCGGTAATGCGGAACTGGCCTTGATGGAGCTGCCACCCGAATCCCTCGCCCGCGACAATCTCCAGAACATCGGCAAGGCTGGTCAACGCGCCGCCGACCTTGCTCGGCAGATGCTGGCGTATTCGGGCAAGGGACGGTTTGTGATCGAGCGACTCGACATCAATGCCTTGATAACTGAAATGAACCACATCCTGGGAGTATCCATTTCCAAGAAGGCGGCCCTGCGTTTAAGCCTTGCCGAGGATCTTCCCTTTTTCGAGGGTGACGCAACCCAACTGCGCCAGATCATCATGAATCTGATCATCAATGCATCAGAGGCGATCGGCGACCTGAGCGGAGTCATTGACATAACAACGGTTTCCATTGATTGCGACCAAGCCTATCTGTCACAATTGTGGATGTATGACAAGCTGGAAGAGGGACCCTACATCTGCCTTGAGATTACCGATTCCGGATGTGGAATGGACCGGGAGACATTGGCTAAGATTTTTGACCCCTTCTTCACCACGAAGTTTACTGGGCGCGGGCTCGGCATGGCCGCAGTGCTCGGGATTGTTCGGGGGCACCGGGGCGCGATCACGGTTTACAGTGAGCCAGGAAAGGGAACCAGCTTTAAGGTGTTCCTGCCGGCCAGTCCTGATGCTTGCGCGAGGTCGCCGCAGAAGTCCACTCCGGTCAGGCCAGCGATGGGTTCAGGTACGATCTTGCTGGTCGATGACGAAGAAATGATCCTCATGCTCGGCAAGGAAATGCTAGAAAGGTTGGGATACCGCGTTCTGACTGCAAATAATGGAGTGGTTGCCTTGGAGATTTTTCAGGCTCACAAAGAAACCATACTCTGTGTCATTCTTGACCTCACCATGCCCCTCCTTGATGGAGCACAGACATTTCGTGAATTGCAAAGTATCGACCAAAATGTCCGGGTAATTATATCCAGCGGTTTTAACGAGCATGAGCTGGCCGGAAAATTCGTTGTGGACGGGCTGGCAGGTTTTATCCACAAACCATACAGACTCGTGGAGTTGAGCAGGAAACTCCAGGAGGCTACCGGGGTCGGAGGGGCTCGAGCTGTTCCTGTCTCATCTGGGCGCACCCCTGGAGGCGATGATGGAGGAGTAGAAATCCATGATACTCGGTCTCACGCGATCTGCGCAGTTCGCTAGCCAGATCAACTGAGGTACTGTCCCGCCCGTAAATGATTCTGTTCGTCATTTATATCTTTTTTTGTAAAAACCGGTTATGGATATTTTAGCCATCGCCACAATCAGCAGATCGTGTTTAAAGAGGTTCTATTGGACGCCAACGGTGAATCAAAATTGCGAGTCGATGAATGCTCTTTTCTCAGAGAGCGCTCTCCATGATTCCGGATAATTCGGAGCTTATAAAAAGCGAGACCAGGTACCGGCAGCTTTTCGAGAACATGACCCAGGCATTCGCGCTGCACGAGATGGTCTACGACGAGCAGGGCCACCCGGCCGATTACCGTTTTCTGGAGGTGAATCCCTGCTTCGAGAGACTGACCGGCATTCCGGCCGCTGCCGTTCTCGGAAGGACTGTGAGGGAGGTACTTCCCGACACCGAATCATACTGGATCGAAACCTTCGGAAGGGTTGCACAATCCGGTGTGCCAGCCAGTTACCGGAATTACTCCCAGGAATCCGACAGTTACTACGACACCTGGGCGTTCTCCCCGGCCCCGGGGCTGTGCGCCGTGCTGTTTACCGATGTCACCGAAAGCAAACGTGCAGTCGATGATCTTCATCAGGAGATAGAGGAACGCAAGCGTGCCGAAAAGGACCTTGTCGAGCACCAGCAGAAAATCCAAACCATGGCGTTCGATCTTTCCCTGGCCGAGGAGCGGGAGCGCGGACGCATAGCGGCTGAGCTGCACGATCAGGTCGGTCAGCGCCTGATCCTGTGCAAGATGAAACTGAATGCCCTGGCGAGTCAATCGGGCTCGGCTCATCTCGATTGCGAGGTCGACGAGATAGAGAAGCTGGTCGACCAGTCCCTCCAGGATATCAGGTCACTCACCTTCCAGCTCAGGCCGCCGATCCTGGCCACTGCCGGATTGGAGGCAGCAATTAAATGGCTCGGCGAAGAACTGATGAATGATCACGGCCTTGGGGTTTATGTGGTGGACGATCAGCGGCCGAAGCCGCTCGCCTTCGAGATACGCTCAGTCATTTTCCAGGCGGTGCGCGAACTTCTGCTGAACGTGTCAAAACACGCCTGCATCAAGTCGGCACGGGTATCTCTCAGTGAAGAGGGAGGCGTAATGTCGATTTGCGTCTCAGACGACGGCATAGGTTTCGATGTCTCGCTTGAAAAGTCCAGAAAGGCAAAGGCTGGCGGATTTGGCCTTTTTAGCGTGCAGCAGAGGATCGAACATCTGGGCGGACAGGTGTTTATCGATTCGACTCCCGGCAGGGGAACTCGGGCTACTATTAGCGTCCCATTGCTACAAAGAGAACAAGCGAGGGACCTGTCATGAGCATTAAAATTCTGCTGGCTGAAGACCACGTCATCGTCCGTGAGGGGCTGTATAGTTTGCTGCAAAAGGAAACGGACCTTGAGGTAGTGGCTGAGGCCGGCACCGGGTCAGCGGCTGTGCAGCTTGCGCATGAACTCCTGCCGGACGTGGTCGTCATGGACATCTCCATGCCCGGAATGAACGGCATAGACGCGACCCGCCTGATAGTTGAGGCACGGATCGGCGTCAGGGTTCTGGCCTTGTCCATGGCGTCCGACCGGCGTTTCGTCGTAGAGGTGCTAAAGGCCGGGGCTGACGGCTACCTTTCAAAGGAATCGTCCTTTGCGGAACTGGCTACTGCTATCCGGATTGTTGCTGCCGGGGAGACCTATCTCGAATCGAGAATAACGAACCTGGTCATCAAGGATTTCCTGCAGCGCATCCCTCAGGAGGTGTCCCTGACCTATGAGAATCTTTCCCTGCGCGAGAGGGAGATCCTGCAGCTCTTCGCCGATGGCAGGATGGTCAAGGAGATCGCCCATAAGTTCGGCGTCAGCCTGAAAACCGTGGAAAACCAGCGCCACAGCATCATGAAAAAGCTCAAGCTTTACAGCATCGCAGAGTTGACCAAATATGCGATAAAAGAGGGGCTTACCTCACTCGACTAGGACACTCCACAGCCCACCTTTCCCGCCTGCCTGAACAAACACCCTTCCTGCACGGCTCGCACTTATAAATCGCATGAGATCGCAACCATAGCGTTTTTGGGATCGGTGCCTCGGCTCACTGCAATCATGTTAGTGCTTTGTACAATTTTTGCCGAATTATCCTCACCCTTTTAAGAGCCCCTCCCGCGCTTCCCACCGCAAAGCCCAATTGGTCCTACCGTAAGCTGTATTCTCATCCCACCTTTGTGTTTCAGGAGTTTTCGCCCCACTGCCTCGCGATAGCCCTATTCAGTATAACCTTATCTGCCCGATATTAAAGATTATGAGTTGCCCAAACTACGGATACGGTCGCCACCAACGGGGCAAAAGGTGGTCAACGAAACCATTGCAGGCATGTGTGTTATTGCAAATAGGGTTCGTCAGACATCAGAAAGGGTCACCTACAAAAACAGTGATTATTGCACGCTAATGAATTGTCAATTCATTTTCTGACCATGTTCATAAGTGATAATTACGTTATCGAACGCAATGGTTGCAAGTTGGAGCACCCGCAGGAGAAGCAATAGCGGCCTACGAGCTGTTCAATTTCCGGAACTATCCCTGAAAAGAAGGTGCGACTTATTCTGTCGCAAGTGCGTGTTATCCTCCAGTCTAAGGAGGGAACACAATGGACCTCGACGAGTTGCGACAGCTGTTTCCAGACGAAATCTCATGCCGGTTGTTCTTTGAAGCTATGATCTGGTCCTCAGGCCGTGCCTGCCCACACTGCGGGAGCATTAGATCCTGGGCGATCCAAGGCCAATCCGCTCGTGATGGGTTGTTCGAGTGCGGCGGTTGTGGGCTTCAGTTTACGGTAACGACCAAGACACCGATGCACTCAACGAAACTGCCGCTATGGACCTGGCTGATGGCGATGTACCTCATAGCCAGTTCCAGCAAAGGCATTTCTTCCGTAATTCTAGGCAGACTCATCGGGACGACCCAGAAGACGGCCTGGAAGCTTGGTCATGCAATTCGGGCTATGATGGCTGCGGTGCCGACCGAACTGCCGCTCCTTATGGGAGTTGTCGAGCTTGACGAAAAGTACCTCGGTGGCCGTCCCAGATTTCAAGAAGGGGTCAAGCACAAAGGCGGTAACGGCACCTCCAAACAATGCATTGCTGTTGCCGTCGAGCGTGAAGGTGCAGTAAGAGCCACCTTGGTCCCACATAACGGGGAAACTGCTCTCGGTCCCTTTGTTAAAGCTGTTGTAGATCCGGCTGCATACCTCATGAGTGACCACAACCTAGCATATGTGAGGATAGCCGACAGCTTCGCTGGGCATTCCTACGTGGACCATGGGCAGCACGAGTACGCCAGGGGAGAGGTCCACAACAACACCGCCGAATCGTATAACTCAATCCTGGAAAGAGCCAAGGTCGGCGTTTTCCATTTTATGAGCAAAAAGCACCTGCAGCGTTACGTCGATGAGGCCGGATTCCGATGGAATCAGCGTGTCCCCGGTGGCACACGCATCCGGAAAGGCAAAGAAAAGGTCGTAATGAAACCTTTACCAGTTATAGAGAAAATTCAGAAGTTGCTCCGGGTTGCGCTGAATATTCAGATTCGATGGACTCCCGATAGCAGTATTTATGCCATCGAGTAGCGGCACCTTTTTATTAGACATAGTTCCGTCAATTTCTGGGGATGGCCAATACCCAATCCAACAACAGCCAGGAAACCGTCTACTATTATTATAATTAACGAACATTACAAAATTCGCTCAAGACTGCTCGGACTCATTCCGATACGGTAAGAGTTGTCCGGCAGACAAACCCTTGCTTGTCTGTCGGGCTTAGTCTCGCTCGCACACGAGGCTATATTTCAAAAATGCAGTGCTGTGTGACAGAGGGGTCAGAGGGGTCGCTTCCGGCACTCATATTTCGGACAAAGGAGAAAAGTAATGGCAGTCGAATCGATTACTGAAACAACGCAGTATCTAACGTTCAGGCTGGCAGGTGAGTTGTTCGCCCTCGACATCGGGAAGGTGCGGGAAGTGCTGGACTTCACCACTATCACTAAGGTCCCCCAGACCCCGGACTACATGCGCGGCGTTATAAACCTGCGCGGCAGCGTGGTCCCGGTGGTGGATCTGCGGCTTAAGTTCGGCATGACACTGGCCGAGCAGACTGTCAACACCTGCGTCATCATCGTTGAGGTAGATCTGGATGGAGAAACGGTGGTGATGGGAGCGATGGCTGATGCGGTTCAGGAGGTGCTTGACCTGGAGCCCGATCAGATCGAGCCGCCGCCGCGCATCGGCACCAAAATGAACACGGACTTCATCCGCGGCATGGGAAAGCACCTGGAGCAGTTCATCATCATCCTCGACATTAACAAGGTATTCACCATTGAAGAACTGGAACTTGTTCAAGAGCAAATGCCGGTTGCCGTGAATGGCTGAAAGATGGCATTAAGTAGGAGCAACCTTAAATCCATCGGCGCGAACAGCATTAATCAACCTCTCTAAAGGAGTACCATCATGCAGTGGTTCAATAACTTAAAGATCGGTGTACGTCTGGGATTTGGTTTTGGGTTTATTCTGATTCTGACGGCAAGCCTTGCGTTCGTCGGGATATCGCGTCTGGCGGCAATCAAAAAAGATTTCAATACCGTTGTCAAGGCCAACAACGTCAAGATTGCAATGGCTAACGGCATGCGTGGGCAGTTGAACACAGTTGCCCGTGCAGTGCGAAACATGATTCTCCAGAGCGATGCTGCCTTTCAGAAAAAACAACACGAGAGAATTATCGAAGCCCGTAAAAATTATGACGAAATGTCGGGGAAACTTCAATCATTAGTAGTTACAGAAAAGGCCAAAAAATTGATGGAAGAGATCGACTCATCAAGGGAAACGGCACGCCCGCTCTTCAATAAAGTGGTAGAAATGGTAACTAGCGGCAAGCATGAAGAAGCCACAAAATTCTTGTTGGACGATGTTCAGGCTCCACAGGATAAGTGGTTTGCCGGTCTGCAGGCGATGATAGAGTTGCAGGAGGCTCAAAACCAGCAATTAGTCGATGCATCGGAAAAATCGTACAATAGCGCATTTCAGCTGATGGTTACCATGGCTGTAGTCTCTGTACTTCTGGGCGTATGCTTTGGTTTCCTGGTTACCCGATCCGTCACCCGCCCCATTAATGAAGCCGTCGATATCGCCAACTCACTGGCCAAAGGCGATCTGACCATCGCTGTCGAATCCAAGTCCAATGACGAGACCGGTCTCATGATGGCCGCCCTCAGTCAGATGGTCAGCAAGCTGAAGCAAGTCGTCAACGATGTGAAAAGCGCATCTGATAATGTTGCAGCGGGAAGCCAGCAGATGTCCTCAGGTTCCGAGGAACTCTCCCAAGGGGCCAGCGAGCAGGCGGCGGCGGCAGAGGAGGCCTCTTCAAGCATGGAGCAGATGGCGTCCAATATCAGGCAGAACGCCGACAACGCTATGCAGACGGAGAAGATAGCTATCAAGTCAGCTGCGGACGCCAAGGAAGGCGGGGACGCGGTCTTGAAAACCGTCCACGCCATGAAGGAGATAGCCTGCAAGATCAACATCATCGAGGAGATTGCCCGTCAGACCAACCTGCTTGCACTCAACGCCGCCATTGAGGCCGCACGTGCAGGGGAGCATGGCAAAGGGTTCGCGGTCGTTGCAAGTGAAGTGCGGAAACTCGCCGAAAGAAGTCAGAAAGCAGCGGCGGAAATTAGTGAACTATCTTCAAACAGCGTCGAAGTTGCGGTGAAGGCGGGCGAACTGTTGACTAAAATGGTGCCTGATATACAGAAAACCGCCGAACTGGTGCAGGAGATCAGCGCGAGCTGCAAGGAGCAGGATACTGGCGCATCACAGATTAACAAGGCGATCCAGCAGTTGGACCAGGTGATTCAGCAAAATGCCTCAGCTTCCGAGGAGATGTCGTCAACTGCCGAAGAGCTTGCGTCCCAGTCCGAGCAACTCCAGGAAACTATCGGCTTCTTCAAAATCGGAGAGAATAGATCTAGTCGCACCCCAGTGCGGCAGGTCAGTAAATCCGGGACCAAACCGGCAGTCAAGGTGGCGGCTCTGGCCAAAGCTCCCAGGCTAACCCATGCCGGTACTCCGGGGATGGCCTTGGAGATGGAAAACACTGACGAGGCGTTCGAGAAGTTCTGAATTGACGGTCATGGTGCCTTGCCGCGCAGTAGCCCCTCTACCGACTGGGTGCTGCCTCCCGATGTGATTCGGGTTCGCCGAGGAAAATAAGCAGATACAATCCCGTCCCCGTCAGAATTATCGGCGGGGACGGCCACGGGCGCGGTCGGCAAACAATAGTGGGATGACAGACTTCGCATATCGCTTCGGGTCAAAGCGGGTGAGAGCGCATTCAGTAATTCATGTCGCGCATCGGCATGGACAAGCGATGGCGCCATTGTCGTTAATTAAGAAGTCTCAGCCTACCCATAGAAACATTACATAGCTTGAAGCAGTTATCTAGTTAGGAACGCTCAAGGAAACGGTGCGATGAGATCTGTCCGCATGGATGTGGTAATGGTCACGGCTTCGGATGCGGAACTCGACAGGTTTCCGACTAGCTGGTCGACGGCCCTCGGAGGGATCGCTACGGAGCTGAAGCTCGTTGCAGGGACGACCGAAGACGAGTTTCTCGCCATTGGAGGAAGACTGCAGGACTTTTACCTGCGAGGGGTCGGCATATCGTCGCTTGCCTCAGAGATGCTGGGCGAAGTCGCGGGCGAACATGTCTCCGATGCCATTGACCGTTTCGAGGAGATGCTTGACGAAATGGGGTGCTACGTGAACAGCGCCCAGAAAGAGATCGAGCGAAGTTCAGCAACGCTACGCGAGATCCTGGGTCTTCTGGGCCGGGTCGCCGGGCCGCTCTCCGGGTTCAAGAAGATAAACAAGGTACTTAGGATACTAGGCATCTCGACCAAGATAGAGAGTGCGCGGCTCGGGCCACGTGCTGCGGGCTTCGACACTCTGGCTTCCGACGTGGGTGATCTTGCGGTACAGGTGAACGAGAAAGCGGGGTTCATCCTTGCGCGCAAGGATGAACTCGCCAAGGCAATCGAGCAGACACTCGCCGGGGTGCTCGAGTCGGGGGCGCAGCAACATGACCAGGTGTTAGGGATACTAGGCAAGCTCAGAGGTAGCCTAGCAGCGCTGACTGCGATAAACGGGCGCTGTACCAGTGCCGCCGCCGGTATCTCCGCGGTATCCGAGGGTGTCTCCCGCAATATCGGCGAGGTTGTCATATCCATGCAGGCTCACGACATCGTGCGGCAGCAGATCGAGCATGTGGAACAGACTCTGTTTGAGCTGAAAGGAAGCCTTGTTGCGGACTCCGCCGGTGCCGATGAGGTGGCTTGCCTTTGCGAGCTGCAGACGGCCCAGTTGCGCCACGCCGCAGGAGAGCTGGACGCCGCAGTGCAGACCATCATCGGCAACCTGAGAGAGGTGGCCAGAAAACAGTCCGGCCTCACCAAAGAAACAAGCAGCATGGCAGGAATCGCGGACCAGGCGGGGGGGAGTTTTTTTACCGAGATGCAGAGGGATATCTCTGCCGTTACCGTTACCCTTCTGGAGAGCTCGAAGGTGAACCACAGCCTGTGCGTCGCCATGGGGTCCGTGGCGGATACTATCGGAGAGATAGCCCACTTCGTCGGGGACATCGAGATGGTCGGCGAAGAGATCAAGCTTATCGCTCTCAATGCGCAGATAAGGTCGGCCTATACCGGAGACGAGGGGGCGGCCCTCGGGGTCCTTGCCGAGGCGATTCAGCGGCTCTCGATCGATGCCATAGATCATACGGCTGCGGTCTCCGGCACCCTGTATACGATCATTGAGGTGACGGAGCGTTTACGTGCTGGGGTCTGTGTCGAGGCATCCAGCCTGGAGACGGAGGTCCTCGGTATGGTGGCAAACCTCAGCACCCTTTTGGATGTGCTTCAGGCGGTGAACGAGACACTGCACCGTTCTCTCTTCAGGATGGATGACGCGGTAAGACTCCTTTCCTCGGATATAGACCAGGTGACTGCCGGTATCTCGGTGCACCGCAAAGTCTCCCAGGTGCTGGATGAGGCCGCCTTGGGGTTGTGCGGCATCATGGCAGAGGCGCGCCGGATGGCGCCGGCCTCGGTGCAGGGCGCGAGCTTCGGCGAGCTAGCCAGTCGCTACACAATGCAGAGTGAGCGCAAGATTCACGCATCCTTATTGGAAGGAGAGACTGTCAGGCAGGCACCACCATCCGTCGATGACGGGCTCGGTGAGAATGTGGAATTTTTCTAGGGCGAGAGGATTACCATGGATGACATGACAATGGAGCGCTGGCAGGATCCCGGGGCGCCGAGCAAACAGGGGCTGAAAGTGTGTGGTAGCCTGACCGTTGCTCAGGCCGCCGAATTCAAGAAGGCGCTTCTTGAGACACTGGGAACCGCTACTGAGTTGCAGGTGGATCTTTCTGGCATAACGGAGATCGACCTCACCGGACTGCAGCTTTTGTGCGCCGCACACCAGAGCGCCCAGGCGAGCGGAATGGTCTTCAGCGTCAACGACGGCGGAAACCGTGCCTACCTCGACACCATCGTTGGCTCCGGTTTTCGGCGCAGTGCCGGCTGTGCGCGGGGCAATGCTGGCAGATGCGTCTGGGTTGGAGGAGAGTGCTGATGGCTAAGGTAATCATGACGGCAGACGATTCGGCGAGTGTTCGGCAGATGGTGAGCTTCACCCTGAAACAAGGCGGTTACGAGGTTGTGGAGGCGGTGGACGGCAAAGATGCCCTGCAAAAGCTCGCAGGGTGCAAGGTGGACATGCTGGTCACCGACCTCAACATGCCGAACCTGGACGGCATCGGGCTCAACAAGGGGGCGCGTGCTCTGGCGGGCTGCAAGTTCATTCCGATCATCATGTTGACCACCGAATCCCAGGATTCCCGCAAGCAGGAGGGGAAGGCGGTCGGCGCCACCGGCTGGATCGTCAAGCCTTTCAAACCCGAACAACTGATGGCGGTTGTCAAGAAGGTGCTCGGATGATTGACGTACATCGGCAGGCATTCAAGGAAGAGGCGTATGAGCTTTTGAGCGAGCTGGAGAGTTCCCTCTTGGAGCTCGAGGAGATGCCGGATGACATCGACCTGATAGGTCGGGTATTCCGCGCAATGCATACCATCAAGGGGAGCGGCTCGATGTTCGGTTTCGACGACATCGCGAGCTTCACCCACGAGGTGGAGACCATCTTCGACATGGTGCGTAACGGCAAGATCGAGGTAACCACCACCCTGGTGAACCTGACGCTCTCCGCACGGGATCAGATCAAGTCGATGCTAGATAACTCGGATGGAGGGGGCGGTGCCGATCTCGAGGAAAGCGGCCGAATCATTGCCGGGTTGCGCGCCCTGACGTCACGTGAGGCACCGGTCGCGCATCTCGTTGAGCCGATCCGGGCACAGCCCGCAGGCGGCGCACCGGTCACTTACCGGATCCGTTTTGCGCCATTTCACGAGATCCTTTCCAGCGGTAGCAACCCCCTAAACCTCCTCTCCGAGCTGAGGGAGCTTGGTCCTTGCAATGTGGTGGCGCAGACCGGCGCCTTGCCAAATCTGGAAGAGATCAACCCCGAGGTGTGCTACGTAAACTGGGACGTGGTCTTGACCACGGAACGAGGGGAGAACGCGATCCGAGATGTCTTCATTTTCGTGGAGGACGTCTGCGATCTCAGTATCGAAGCGGTAGCTGCACACGATGAGTTTAGCGACAAGGATGGATACAAAAAGCTCGGGGAAATCCTCTTGGAGCGCGGCGATATCAGTTCCGCGGATATGGCCGGAGTACTCGCCAAGCAGATGCGTTTCGGCGAACTGGCAGTCGCCAGCGGCATCGTCACGGAGAACAAGGTGGAATCGGCTCTGGCTGAGCAGCGCCACGTGCAAGCGGTGCGTCAGGAGAAGCAGAGTGCGGAGGCTGGAAACAGCATACGGGTCCCGGCGGAGCGACTTGACGTTCTGGTGAACCTGGTGGGCGAGTTGGTAACTGTGCAGGCGCGCCTGTCCCAGACCGCGACCGGACGCGCCGATGCGGAGCTCACTGCAATTGCCGAGGAGGTGGAACGGCTCACCGGCGAGCTTAGGGACTCGGCACTCAACATCCGGATGCTCCCGATCGGCAGCACCTTCAGCAAGTTCAAGCGGCTGGTGCGCGACCTCTCCTCAGAGCTCGGCAAGGAGATCGAGATGACGACGGACGGCGCCGAAACGGAGCTGGACAAGACGGTCGTAGAGAAGCTGAATGACCCGCTGGTGCATCTGATCAGAAACAGCATCGACCACGGCGTGGAACTCCCCGAGGTGCGCCTTGCCGCCGGGAAACCGCGCTTTGGGACGGTGCACCTGGCCGCGGTCCATTCGGGTGACAGCGTCCTCATCACCATCAAAGACGACGGTGCAGGTCTCGACAAGGAGGCTATCCGCGCCAAGGCGATCGAAAGGGGGCTTATTGCTTCCGCCGCCGAGCTCTCCGAGAAGGAGCTCTTCGCGCTCATCTTCGCCCCGGGCTTCTCGACCGCAAAGAAGATCTCCGGCGTCTCCGGGCGCGGAGTCGGCATGGACGTGGTGAAGAGAGCTATCGAGGCACTGCGCGGCACCATCGAGATCGCCAGCGTGCACGGCGAGGGAACCCGGATCACGGTGCGTATCCCGCTCACCCTGGCGATCATCGAGACCCTATTGGTGAAGATCGGCAAGGACTTCTTCATGCTCCCGCTCTCCCTGGTGGACGAGTGTATTGAGCTTACCCGCGGGGACGTAGCGAGGGCGCACGGTCGCAACCTGGCCCACGTGCGCGACAGGCTGGTCCCCTACATACCGCTTAGGGAGCGCTTCCACATCTTGGGACAAGTGCCTGAGATCGAGCAGATCGTGATCACCGAGGTGAACGGCATGCGGGTCGGCTTTGTCGTGGATCAGGTTATTGGCGAACATCAGACGGTAATCAAGTCCCTTGGACGCGCCTACAGGAACGCCGAGGGAATCTGCGGCGCAACCATACTCGGAGACGGCAGCGTGGCGCTGATTCTCGACGCTCCGCAACTGGTGCAGTCAGTGGCGGAGGCGGCGTAGTCATGGGGTATCCGATATTAAAGATTATGAGTTGCCCAAACCACGGATTCGACCGCCACCAACGTGCAAAAGGTGGTCAACGAAACCATTGCAGGCCCGTTTGGAAATAGGCACTGGATCTGGAGCAGGTTTCCGGATTTGGGACGGGATACAAAGTTTGGAGACATCTGCACTTGTTTTTGGCCGTGAATGATCTTTTTATCGATTAATCTTCGTTTAATTATACTGCCACTGTGCCATCTCAGTGGAGGAGGTGAACGTCAATGAACCATCTGTCAGAAGACTCTGCCATACCCTCATTTGTGCAGTTCAGCCGACCAGCCGGAAACAAACAGAAAATCTCGCTTACAGACGACAGGAATTCGGCCCTAAACAAGCGCCTCAACGAAGCACTTTTCATCAGCAGATTTTCCGGCGCGGTCAGCGCCACCCTTGACCCGGACGGTGTCTGTGCCATAGCAGCCAGGGTTCTATACGAGCATATTCCCTATCTAAGTATAGTTTTTTCCCTGCCCAGCCTACTCGGCGGCAAAACCATCATCTTTTCACCGGCGGGAAGAAACGAAGAGTGCTCTCCCTTGTTGCTAAATATGGCACACGAAGGGAGCAGGGATGGCGAGAATCAGACAAAAGCTCTGCGGGCATCCGCTTTGCGCAACGGCGGGATTCAGTGCCTGCGTTCGACCTTCGATCTCAGTGACGGGATGGGACAGATTGAAACATTCTTCGAGCAGCGCTTCATCCCGCGCCTTTCCGACAAGTTATCCACCGCCGTCACCGAGACTTTCGCCCAATCCCTCAAGAACGCCCTGGAGTACAGCAAGGTCAAGGAGTTCGCCATGCGCGACGGTCTTACCGGACTTTTCAACCGCCGCGTTTTTGATGAAGTATTTGCCGACCACAAGGAGCACTGCAAGGTAACGCCGTTATCGCTGCTTCTCATCGACATCGACGACTTCAAGAAGGTCAACGATACCTTCGGACATCCCGCAGGGGACCAGGTATTGGTCAGCTTCGCCAAGATGCTACAGCAAGGGTGCCGGGGAGCGGATCTGGTGGCGCGCTACGGCGGAGAGGAATTCGTGGTCGTACTGTCGGCAACCTCGGCGAGTGCTTACGAAATCGCCCAACGCCTAAGAAGCAGATTCGCCTCCACCACATTCGTCTTCGAGGACCGCCAACTGAGGCTGACCGCAAGCATCGGTATCTCCAGCACTTCGGATGCCCAGGGAAAGATCTCCGATGACTTGATACACAGGGCCGACCAAGCCCTTTATCGGGCGAAAAAAAGCGGCAAAAACAGAACCTGTATCTTCCCGAGCAGGCCGGTCGCTTGCTTCGGCCAGGAATCAAAGGGCCAGGTCGGCGCGCCTGCCGGTTTTAGGCCGGACGCTCTTAAGAAGCCCCACAAGCGCCACGAGGAAGGTGCCCCTTTAATTATTCCGATGTGTGATAGGAGCGTGTCATGACCGAAAAAATTAACATCCACAACCAATACCGCATACTTTTGGTTGATGATGATTGCAATACGCTGAAATTACTATCCTCACTGTTATCAAGTTATGGATATTCAAGCGTCGGATTTGAAAATGGTGAAGAAGCTTTGACAGCAGTACGTAATAACCAGATTGAGACGGTGATCACGGGCATCAAGATGCCTGGTATGTCAGGGTTTGTGCTCTTGGAAGAGATCCACAAAGTGAATCCGGATATTCCGGTGATCCTCATGACCTGTGATGCGGGACTTGATACGGCCGTAGAAGCTATAGAAAAGGGAGCGTCGGACTTTCTCATCAAGCCTTTTAAAGTGCGGCTGCTGATTCGTGCGGTTAAAAAAGCTCTGGTCTATTACCAACTTCTGCAATTGGAAAAGGACTATAAACTGACCCTTGAAGACACCGTAAGGAGAATAACCCAGGAGGTCAAAAATGCCAGTACGGAGATGATCACGCGACTGGTGGTGGCTTCGGAGTGCCGGGATGACGAAACGGGTCACCACCTCAGACGACTGGGTCTCTATGCAAGAACGATAGCAGAGGCACTGGGGCTTTCTGAAGACTTGGCGGAAGCTATCTCGCAGGTCAGTTCGATGCACGATATCGGCAAGATAGGGATACCAGACAACATTTTTTTAAAACCGGGTGCCCTAACCGCAGAAGAGTTTGAGGTCCTGAAGACCCATACAGTCATTGGCAACAGGATACTGTCTGGATCGCCCCATGCTAACATACAGATGGCAGCATCAATAGCCCTCAACCATCACGAAAGGTGGGATGGTACAGGGTATCCGAAAGGGCTGAAAGGAGATGATATCCCGATAGAAGGCAGGATTGTGATGCTCGTAGACCAGTATGATGCCCTGCGGAGCAGGAGGCCATACAAACCGTCCATGGACCATCTAACGGCGCTAAGAATCACCACAGAGGGGGACGGGAGGACGAAACCTGAACAATTCGATCCGCAGGTGCTGGACGCTTTCGTCAATCAAGAGGCCAAGTTCGACAGAATATTCGCTATGGGGGGCCATCAGTCCTCCCCCTGATCACATAGGCAACATGGTCGGTTTACCTTCATCCAGCACCATTGCAATTGGAATCGGATGGCTATGGGACGGGGTAAGGCATGATGGGTATTTCTGACTAAAACCCCAAAAAGTCAATTTTAAGCTGCGAATCGAGATTTTGCTCGGCGGTGGGTACGCGGGCATGGCTGGTTTCCATGTTATTTCTCACACATACGTTTATCGGAAATTGGTAGATAGATGGGTTTGTGCCCGTTTCCAGGGATGCATTCGGGAAAGGGACCGTTTCTGGATGCCGTAAATTGATCAAGAACAAGTCCATGTGGATGGCAGTGTTAACAATACGGAATGGTAGGGTTATTTGTTTGGTGACAGAGTCGCTTCTTCTCCGTGTGGTACCCAACCTCGGATTTGCGACAGGTTGAGCCGGACTGGGTACTAGTGAGCTTCAGCATGCGGAGAAAATTATGACCTTCAAGCCTTTCAGAGACTGGCCCATCTTTTCTAAAATCATGTGCACCTCGATCATTACCCTGCTGTTGATAAGCGCGGGGACGGCATTTTATCTGCTTCCCCTCATTGAAGACCGTCTGATGGGTGAGAAGAGAAAGGCCACCAGAAATCTCGTCGAAGTCGCCGCAAGTCTGCTGCCGGAGTACGCGGCACGAGTGCAAAAAGGCGAATTCTCTCTGGCAGAGGGACAGAAAAGGGCGATGACACGGATCAGGAACATGCATTACAATGAAAGTGATTATTTCTGGATCAATGACCTCTCCCCTCGCATGATCATGCACCCCACAAACCCTGCACTGGATGGCAAGGACCTGAGCTCAACCAAGGACCCCAATGGAAAGCTGCTGTTCGTTGCAATGGCAAACGTGGCCCGAAAAAATGGGATGGGTTTCGTCGATTACATGTGGCAGAAAACCGCCTGCGGCAAGCCGGCACCGAAGGTTTCCTACATAAAGCTGTACGAGCCCTGGGGCTGGATTATCGGCAGCGGCATCTACGTGGACGATGTCCGGGCAGAAATCGTCAGCCTGCGCTGGAAGATCGTCTCCGGCATGCTCTTTTGCATGGCAGTCATGTTCTTCATGACTTTCCTGGTCGGACAAATGATCGTCAAGCCGTTGCGCAAGGCCGTCCTGAATCTGCGCGAGGTTTCCGAGGGGAACCTGAGCGTGCAAATTGTCGAGGAAAACAAGGACGAAATGGGGCAGTTGTCCCGCGCCATGAAGGAGACGGTCGAGAGGCTGCGGCTCATGGTGGCGGAAGTGATCGAGGCCGCACAGCAGGTAACGGCGGGGAGCCGGGAACTGACTGCATTTTCGGGTGATCTGGCGGAGCGGGGCCACCGGCAGGCCCTGTTCGCAACTGAAGTGACCAATTCCATCGAACAGATGACGGTCAACATCAGGCAGAACAGCCGGAACTCGCTGGCGACCGAGAAGATCGCCGTGAAATCCGCCGACGATGCCATGACCGGCGGCAGGGCTGTCGACGACACCATCTCCGCCATGAAGGAAATAACCAGCAGGATTTCCGTCATCGAGGAGATCTCCCGCCAGACCAACCTGCTGGCGCTCAACGCTGCGATTGAGGCCGCACGAGCCGGCGAGCACGGCAGGGGGTTTTCAGCCGTCGCCACAGCGGTCAGAAAGCTTGCCGAAAAGAGCCAGACGTCGGCAGCAGAGATCACGCAACTGTCGTCGTCGAGCATCGATGTGGCGGAGAAGACCGGGGTGCTGCTTAGTCAACTGGTCCCGGAAATCAGGAAGACATCCGAACTGATACAGGAGATAAGCGCAGTGAGCAGGGAGCAGGATACTGGAGCTGACCAGATCAACCGGTCCATCACGGAACTCGACCGGATCGTTCAGCAAAATGCCGAGGCGTCTCAGGAGATGGCAGCAACGGCAACCTTGCTCTCCTGCCATGCGGATCGCCTGCACAATTCCATCGCATTCTTCAAAGTCGACAGTGCAGGAATGTCGAGAGAACCGGCACGAGCGCAAGGCGGCCGGATTAAGCTGACCAAGTCACGGATTGGAAGTGCCCCTGCGCCAGGCAGCGACGCAGCCAGAGTGACGAATGCTCTGCAGGTCGCCCGCCCTTAGAACCGGGGCGACTCGCTCACCTGGATGGGGTTACAGGTTCCGGGAGCTGGTTACGATCAGTAGCGGACGGGGTTATTGCAGTCATGAATAGCATATCCGAGCGGGTCAGATGTTCCGCGCAAGCGGTAGAAAGCCTTGGCAGCCGATCCGACCAGATCGGCGAGATTGTTGGCACCATCGAAGACATCGCTGACCAGACCAACCTTCTGGCGTTAAATGCCGCGATTGAGGCGGCCCGAGCAGGCGATCAGGGCAGAGGTTTCGCCGTGGTTGCCGACGAGGTCCGGGCACTGGCCGAGCGCACAACCCGTGCGACCCGTGAAATCGGGGAGATGATCAAGGCTATTCAGCAGGAAACTAGAGGTGCCGTGATTGCTATGGAAGAAGGAGTCAGCGAAGTTGCCAAGGGGAGCGAGAAGGCAGCTGACTCCGGCAGGGCTCTTGAATTCTCCAACAGATTAATGATGTCAACTCGCAGATCCATCAAGTTGCCACTGCTGCCGAGGAACAGACCGCTACGACTTCTGAGATCAGCAAAAATCTACAGCAGATCACTGAAGTCATAATCCAAACATCCCGAGGTGCCCAGGATTCTGCTTCTGCCGCAAATGGACTTTCCACGTTTGCCGACGACCTGCGGGGGATTATCAGTCAGTTCAAAGTTGTCTGAAGATGTCTGCGCAAATAAATATATTTTTTGATTTTTAATTAGTAATGATGGCCCCCTGTGTCAGGATAGTTGTCGCCTCGGGGGGGCCGCTTAGGTTCGGTTTTCTGGCCTGATGAGGCGGTGAGCGCAGCGAGCTCGCCGGTTTGATCTGGAATCCAAAACCTGTAATATCCGGC
>Ga0316217_10001611_pt1 | contig 28906 bp, 17 predicted proteins | sample 1anoAmetaG_FD_203633 | JGI IMG/M metagenome (GOLD analysis project Ga0316217, IMG submission 203633) | Freshwater microbial communities from Trout Bog Lake, Wisconsin, USA - 1anoA | ecosystem: Environmental > Aquatic > Freshwater > Lake > Hypolimnion/Profundal zone | place: USA: Wisconsin... | reverse complement strand
CATCGCCATCAAGCGGCAAATCTGCGGATGGAATAATGATTATCTTCTAAAGGTCGTGGCCGCATGAGGTTACATGCAAAGGCGATTGCCCTGACCAAATTCCGGTTGACTAGGTGCTTAACCTAATGAACCGGCCAAGAAAATTATTCCGTTATTGTCGGGCCTGGCCGCTTGAACATCTTGGCCACCTTCTGGCGATAGGCGTCCGAAACGTATACGGGCAGCGTCGCGTCCAAGCCGTGGGCGTTCTTGGGCGTAAGGCGTTCTTCGATGGCTTTCCCCAGCCATTCACTTTCGATCTGTCCGTCGATGGCATCCAGCACACGGTTGTATAATTCGGCTTTCTTTTTGGCGTTGCTCATAATGGTGGTGAGAACCGAAAACGTCAGCAAAACCGCAAAGCCTTCCAATTTGAACCAGTACGCGAGAACGGTAAGCGCGATGAGAATTACCACTTCCAGACTTTCGGTAATGGCGGGCAACCGTGGAACACCATCGGAGCGGGAATGCCACATGATGCCGTTCCGGTAACGCCGTGGAATGGCGACGCGGAAATGCCAAGCGCTTGCCGCAAGGAAAGCCACAACCCACACAATGCCGATGGCATAGGCTGGCGTGGTGCGGGAATCCGCGTTGATCTGGGTTTGATAATGCACTTCGCCGTAGGCACCATATTGGGGTACGACGGAACTGGTCGGGCCGGACGTTGCCACGGTGGCGGCGGTGGCGGCGACAATCAGCACAAGCGACAACATCGCCTGAAGTATATCAAAGTAGCGTTCACCCAAATCCCTGCGGAAAAGAACCTGCGTCACCAGCACAAACGGGCGTGCCAACAACATCATCAACCCGGCGATCACCGCACTGATGACCGCTCCGATTTGCAAACCCGTTTTAGCGCCATCTGCAATGGCTCCACCGAAATCATCATCTGCCATAACTCACTCCTGTAAAAAGGTTGCCTTGAAAAAGTTCTTCCCGTTGGAAAAGCGGGCACCGCTTTTCACGAGATATGCGTCCACCTGAAGGTCGTCTTCGGGGCGTTCGGCATGAACACCCCCCGTGCGGAGCTTGCCAAAGTCCGCCGGCTGAATTTCATAATCCATTTGCTGGCTGGTACTCACGCTGCTCGATGAAGGCCGGTTAATCAGATTGCTCAACGAAAATCGTCCGGTTTGCGGTTCGTCACGGGTTGAAACGGTTGACCGATATTTCATGGCCTTGCCAACCATCTCCGCCGCCCAATGATTGGTGGCCGGGTCGTTGTTGGCGTGGAAGATTTTGGTGTTCAAATTGGCAAAGAATCCATCGACACGGTTTTGGTCGCCACCGGCCTGGGCGTAACAGTTGGATATGTTCTGCGTAAGATAAACTGTTGCCGCCTTTGACCCGCGTGCCGTTGCCTGAAACACCGCGTCATGTTCGGTCATAAAGTATTGCGCCTCGTCAACCCATAGGAGCACGGGTCGGCGGGCTGGTCCCTGGGCATCGGTGCGGCGGGGCACAGCCAATTGGAAGAAGTGCTTGAAGATGATTGAAGCGATGCGCCCGATGGACTGATAGCGTTCGATGGGAAGATCAACCACAATCACCGCTCCGTCAAAAACGGCTTCGGGCGTGATGGTCGTTTCCCCGCAAAACAGTTCCCAGATTTGCGGCTCAAAGAACAAGTCGATCATCGAGGTCAAATGGGTGGTGACGATGGAGCGTGTCTTGGGATTGAGCCTGGGAAAATCCCCCGTCCAATACCTCACCGCCTCATCCATCATCACGGCATTGCCTGTTCCTTGGGAAAGCCGCACGGCCTGGGATAACAAACGGCTGAAAAGTGATTCTGGCCGGTAGTTGCCCGAGACCAGCGCCTTTTCATCCTGCGGCGCTTCGGCAATGAACGTGCGGAGTTGATCCAGAGTCACCGGCGCATTGGCTCCACGAAAAACCCGTATCAGGTTGCGCAATAATTGTCGGGCGGTGTTTTCCCAAAAGGTGTCCACCGAAGTTTTGGGTTTGGTCTTGGCATAGGCGTCCAGAATGGATACCAGCAGTTCGACCACGTTTTCCGTCGATCCACCTTGGGTTTCGGGCAACCTGGCCTGGTAATCAAGAAAATTGAAGCGGAATGGGCCGGCGGGTTGGACAATGCAAAGCTGCTCGGTGCGGCCAGTCGCTTGGGCGTAGCGTTGCCAAAGCTGGCCTTCATCGACCTTGGCGGTAAGCACCAGTCCGCCAAAGCCAGCGTTCAAGTAACCGCACGCCAAAGTTTGCCCGCTGCCGGAAGTTTTCCCTGAACCAGTGGAGCCAAAGACGGCGACGCCTTCGCACGCATCGGCCAGAGTGAAGCGATCCGCTCCACCATTGAAGGCGACAAGCTCAAGATCGGGCGTCCAGACGGGCACGGCTTCCAACGGCACAAACAAAGATGACCGCAGTTCTGGCGGCGTGGCGTTGGCGGGTTCCGGTTCGGGGTTCGGTTCTGTGGGTTGCGTCTGTCCGCTGGCCGCCAGTTCCCTTTGATACTGGCCAGCCCGCGCATTCCACACCAGCCAGTCACGGGCTTTCTGCAAAAAAGACCGCTTGTTCAACTGCTCGGGGCTATTGGCATCAACCCATTCTTTCAAGCTGGCGATGGTGTCCCGATACATCTTCTGTTGCTCGGGCGGCGCTGTCCGTGCGGCGTCCTCAATCCATCCCATAATTCTGGCGACAGATTCCCGAAATTCCGTGGGATTGCCGCAAAGCGCTTTGAGCTTGGGTATTTCCGCGTCAAGAAAACGATTGATGTCCTGCCACTTTTCCTTGGGTGGCATGGCGGGCGGTGTTGTCGGTGCGACTTTCGGTGCTGGTGTCACTTCCGCTGCCACCGCGTTTTCCGCCACTTCCCACGGCTGGCGTGGCGGCGGGCAAGACGGCTCGGTTTGCGGCGGTTCTGATGTTTGTTCGCGCGTGCTTTTGTTCGCGCCTAACGTCTTGTGAACAAAGGTGTTTACATCTTGTTCGCGCTCGCTGTTCGCGGGCTTCGCCCGTGGAGCTTTTTTACTGGCGGGCTTGGGAATGCTTGGCGGCTGGGACTTGACAGGTTCCGCCGTTGTCGGCTCGGGGAAAATGCTCTCGGCAATGTCCATCGCCGTGGGGGGCTGTTTGGCTGTCTTGGGGGCAATGTCCTTGCGGGACGGCGGGAGTTTCTTTTTCGGCTCTGGATGGATGCGTTCATCGTTGCAATAGCGGCCAATCGCGTTGTGATCCACGTCCACCCCTGCCGCGTTTTTGAGCCGTTCGGCGATTTCCCGGAGCGTAGCGCCATCGCCCCGCCATTGCGCGATTGACGCATGGAACGGCTTGAGAATGTGGCTTGAGGATGGTTTGGGTTTCCCCGTGCTATCCATTTTCTGCCCTTTAGCCGACGCGGCGCTCCTATTATCGCGGATAATGTTGGCATTATTCCCCCGCTGTCAAGAAGGCCGGCCTGTCGCGCCAAGATGTCCGAACAAATGCCTTGTTCGCGTTCCTAAGCTCTGCTTAGGGGACAAGTCTGTATCTCTTGGCTGCTCATATATGCCGTGTTTGTTCGCGGTGCCGTTTTCGTTCATTCACCAGACAGTCATTCCCCATTTCTTCATGGCCAGATTCAATCGTTACGCTGTCCAAAACTGCTGATGTTTCAATGGTCATTCGGTCATGGAAAATTTCCCGATGATTTCTCCTCGACAGATTTCTTGATCCTGATAAGCTGCCCGCGAAAGCCGCGCTGTCGGGAGTTCATTCGCCATGCTACGGATGATTACGTCAACCTCCGCTTCGGCTGCCAAAGCCTATTTCACAGATGGCTTTTCGCGGCAGGATTACTATGTCAATGGCCAGGAGATCGTCGGCCATTGGGGCGGTGAAGGGGCTAAGTTGCTGGGGCTGGCCGGCCATGTGGAACGGGAAGCGTTCATTCACCTATGCGACAATCTGCATCCGGCCACGGGTGAACCGCTCACGGTTCGCAACAAGGAAGTCCGCCGCGTCGGGTATGATTTCAGCTTCGCGGTAACCAAGTCGGTGTCGCTGCTGCACGCGATCACCGGCGACGAGCGGATTCTGCAAGCCTTTCGGGAAGCGGTCGGCGAAACCATGAAGGATATTGAGAAGGAAACCCAAACCCGCGTGCGGGTGCAAGGGGCGGATTTCGACCGTGTTACCGGCAACCTGGTCTGGGCGGAATTCGTGCATTTCACCAGCCGTCCGGTGGATGGCACGCCGGACCCGCACCTGCACGCGCATATTTTCGTATTCAACGCCACCTTCGACCCACAGGAAAAACGCTGGAAAGCGGCGCAAATCGGGGGCATCAAACATGATGCCCCTTTTTTTGAGGCTGTTTTCCAAAACCGCATGGCTGCAAAACTGCAAGCGATGGGGTATCCGATTGCACGCAAGGCCAAAGCCTTTGAGATTGCCGGCATTCCCGAAACGGTGCTGCGGCGCTTTTCCCGCCGCACGGCGCAAATTGATGAACTGGCCAAGTCCAAAGGCATTACCAATGCCGTAGCGAAAGATGCCCTGGGGGCGCTGACCCGTGAAGCGAAGATCAAGGATTTGGATCAGGACGAATTGCGGAAGCTGTATGTGTCCAAGCTATCCCGCGATGAACATGATTACATCCTGGGGCTGGCGGAAGCAGCCAAGCAGCCGGCACGCGCGCCGGGACGATTGGCGGAATTACCTACGGCGGCGGCGACGACGATGGCGAAAGCCAAAACTCCTTCCGATGGAACTGCGGAGCGGGAAGCGTTGGAATTTGCCATTTTGCACAGTTTTGAGCGGCAGTCGGTGGTGGATACCCGTAAACTGTTGGAAACAGCTTTGCGGTTTGGCGTCGGTGCCATTGACATGGAAAAGCTCAAGGAAGTCGCGGCGGCGCATCCCAAGCTGCTGCGGCAAACGGTCAATGGCCGCGAATATCTCACTACTCCCCAAGTCGTTGCCGAAGAAAAGGCCATGATTGCCTGGGTGCGGCAAGGCAAGGGGGCGGCGGTGCCGCTGGCTCCTGGCCATGTGGTAAGCGATAAGCGCCTGAACGATCACCAGCGGGCGGCGGTAAAGCATATTTTGGAGTCCAAAGACCTGGTTGGCGGCGTCAATGGACGGGCGGGCACGGGCAAGACCACGGCCATGAAAGAAGCGATTGACGCAATTGAGGCCAACGGCCACAAAGCTTTGGTCTTTGCGCCTACGGCGGAAGCGGCAAGGGATATTCTGCGGCGGGAAGGGTTTAAGGGTGCCGAAACCGTCGAACAACTGCTCACCAGCGCCAAACTTCAGGAACAAGCCAAAGGCGCTGTGCTGTGGATTGATGAAGCGGGGCTTTTAAGCAGTCGGGCGATGGCACGGGTGGCGAAACTGGCCGATACCCTGGGGGCACGGGTCATTCTCTCCGGCGATGCCGGCCAGCATCGTGCCGTGGAACGGGGCGATGCCTTGCGGGTGCTGGAAGAACACGCCGGATTGGAACTGGCAACCTTAAGTCGGATTCAACGTCAAGATGGCTTGTACCGCGATGCCGTGGAAGATGTCTCGCAAGGCCGGATTGTGCAAGCCTTCGGGAAGTTGGATAAACTCGGGGCGATTGTGGAGATTCCCAACGAAGAGCGTTACAAAATTCTCGCCGATGAATACCTGACGGCCATTCGAGAAAAAGCATCTGCCCTGGTAGTTTCCCCCACCCATTCGGAGATTCGCAAAGTCACTGACCGCATTCGTGAGGGGTTGAAAGACGATCATCGCCTCGGCAAGGAACACAACGTCAATGTGCTGCGGCGGATTGATCTGACGGAAGCGGAGCGGGCGGATGTCCGCTCGTATCGTGAACAATGGGTCGTGGAAATGATCAAGTCGGCACCGGAATTTGCCCCTGGTGAACGGCTGACGGTGGAACGGATTGAACCAAAGGGTCTGGTGGTCAAGGATGAAAACGGCGGGGAACGGTTGCTGGACAACAAACAGTATGCGGGGCGGTTTCAAGTTTATCAGCGGGACATTGTGCCGGTCGCGGCGGGCGAAAAGATTCGCATCACCAAGAATGGGATTGCGGCGGATGGACGCCACCGGCTGCACAATGGCAGTCTGCATGTAGTGGCGGGATTTACCAAAGAGGGGAATTTGCGCCTGGACACCGGCCATATCGTGCCGCGGGACTTCGCCCATCTGGATTATGGCTATGCGACAACTTCGCACGCCGCCCAGGGCAAAACGGTGGATCGGGTGTTCATTGCCGAAAGCTCGGAAAGTTTTGTGGCGGCATCCAAAGAACAATTCTATGTAAGTATCAGCCGTGGCCGGCAACTGGTGAAGGTGTTCACCGATGACCGCGAAGAATTACTCGACGCTGTTCATGCCACAAGCCAAAGGGTGGCGGCAACGGACTTGAAGTTCCCCGCTACGGCGGAAAAAGAATCTGCCGCTGAACCAGTCAAGCCGGCCATGATCGAAAGGCTGCGTGGGCAGCTTGGGACACGCCGGCCAATCGAAAAGGAACAGATTAAGCCACCTGCACCAATAAAGAGCCGCGAACATTTGGGAAATATTCCCCTGCCCTCGCCCTCGCGGGCCAAAACTCCGCCTGTTTCGCGAGAAGAAAAAGAACTGCCGGAAATGGAAATTGAATTTTAAGCGGCGGGGATTGGTTACAAGTCAAACAAACTGGTGGCGGTAAGATGTACGCGGCGGATGACTTTCGGATCGCCGCGTGCCTGGGCAAGCAATTGGCTGGCGTTCTCGCGGAGTCGGGGATTGCCGGCGACGCGCAGACGTGCCAAGCGACGGCAACCATCCACGTTCAAGCTGACAAGTTCATTGCCGGAACAATCCAGCGATTGTAGATAACCCATGCCGGAGCAATCCAAACGCTCAAGCGAATTGCCGGCACACTGCAAGTGGGCAAGGCGATTAAGTTCGCGGGCGTCCATGCTGGTCAAGCCGCAACGGTTCACCTGCAAGCGGGTGATATGGCCGCAGCGCTCGGTGTTCCACGGCGCGCGGCACGACCAAAGGATAAGCCACGGGGTTGCCGGAAGCGTGATAAGTTTTTGTCCCTTGCCTCGGTAATACCAGTAAAAGACGCGGATGGGGTTGTCGGGGGATTGAATGGCAATACAGCCGGTGGTGCTGACGGCCATGAGTTGGGAAGATTCGCTGGCATCGAAAAACAAGTGTGCCTGCCCGTCCGTCTCGGCGGGCATATTCTTCGGGGAAAGCCGCATGGCAGGAGCTTTTTTGAGCATCCGACGATGAATGGCAAGCCGGAAAGCATGGCAGTCCTCGTGCCAACATTCCGCGCAAAAAAACTTCCGCAAGGCGCAGCTTAACAACCCCGCGCAGCGGGGGCGCGATTTTTTCGGCGCAAAACTAACCCGCCCCTTGGGTGGGGCGGGCGTGTTGTTGGCTTAGTATTCGCTGGGAAGCAAGGCAATCTTCCTTTCCCCTTCGATGGCAACCCAGATTTGAATTTCGGGAAGCGGGAAGTCCGTCGATTCGATCCGCTGCCTGACGGCGGACGGCTCGCCGGAATCGGCGACGCAAGTCAGCACGGCGGATTTATCGGCGTTCACCTTCAGCGTCCAAAACTGCATCTCGTGGAGCCGCGTGTCGGTATGCTTGGCCAGTTCGGGCTGATAAGAGCCGATGGCATCAAGCAGCCAATAACACTTGGCGCTGTCGGCCAGGTATTTCACGCCGTCAGTGAGCGAAGTAATGCCCAGCCAATAGCGGTGATATCCTTCGGTTCCGGTGAAGTAAGCGAGTGCTTCGGCAAGCTGCTCGGGGGTTTGGCTGCTATTCATTGCCGGCCTCCCCGCTGACTTTTGCCAACGCACGGCGTAGCACGGGCAGCATTTCGTTTAACTGGTCTTCGGTCATGTCATCAAGAAGGGTGATTTGATCTTGAAGAATGCCGTCGATTTCATCGCAAGCGAATTGGATCGTTTGGTAGAGTTCCGGCGCGGCGGCAATCAGGCGGGCGTTGGCGTCGCATTCCACAATCCCACAGATTTCCTCTTCGCCGTCTTGCGTGGTGATGATGTTGCGCTGGCGGTGGTCGGAGTCGGGGGCAAGCCTCCATATGTCCCACGGCCCAGGCGTGAAGCTGGCCTTTTGGTCAAGCTGCGGTGTGTTGGTGTCAGCGTTGGGAACGCCGATCGCGTTTGGGTTGTTGTCAGTGGCCTGCTCGGGATGGCTCAGAGCCCCTGACGCGTTACTGGTTTTTGGATCTGTTTTCATGTTGTTTTTTCTGCGGTTTTGGCCGCTCGGTTTGGTCTGTCGCCCTTCACGAAAAAGGGCCGCGAGGCAGGGCGGCGGCGGGGGTTCCCTTCAGGGTTCCGCCTGTCTGTGCCCCCTGCCGAAAGCTGGCCCCGTGAGGGCGACAGAACACAACCGAAAGGCTCAAGCGGGAAAACAGGAATGAACAACAGTCCAAAAAAACGGGAGCGGGAGGCTCCTGCCTCCGGCTGCCGACACTTCTTTTCACGCGGCGGATGAAGTCCAGCGAAGCATAATCGCCGCGTAAAAGCTGCTGGCTCCCCTGCCCCGTCAACCAACAAATAAGCCGAACCGGAAAACCCGATTCGGCTTAGCGATCATCAAACTGCAAGCCAACGGCTAAATGGGGATTTCTGCTCCCGTGCCGGCTGACGCGCCTTGCGGCAAGGCAAGCTGCGTCGTGCGGCTGGTCTTGCCATTGGTGCGGCGCTTGCCATGGCCATTGTGTGGGGTTGGCTTGTCGCTGTCGGGCTTACGATCCACAAAGGAAAACTGCTCCACCACCACGCGATGCTTGGTGCGGTGCTGGCCGTCGTCCTGATCCCATTGCTCCAGCCGCAAGCGGCCTTCAACATGGATGGGGCGTCCCTTGGCAAGATTCTCGCCGATGGTCTGTGCCGGCTTGCCGAAAGCCACGCAATCAATAAACATCACCTCCTCTTTGTCCGCACCGTCGGTGTCCTTCCACCGGCGATTGACTGCCAGGGCAAAGTCGCATGCCTGGGTATCGGAGTTGGGCAGCGTCTTAAGCTGCGGGTCACGGGTAAGGTTGCCCATAAGAATAACGCGGTTATAGCTGGCCATGATACATCTCCTTTCACGAGTGTTGGCCTTTAATCGGCTGGTCACAGGCCCCCAAGGCCCGTGCATTTTTTTACCACCCGACCTTCAACCAGAAGTGAGGTCGGGTGGTAAAAGAAGCGAAGCTCCCTTCTCCCGCTGGCGACGGGAACGCGCGTGCAACGGACAAACGCCATGCCACGCACAGACCCGCAACCGTGTACCCACGGTGAGGACGCGAGCATGGCGTGGGGTTTGGTAGTGGAGCAAGCTAGATATGCCGCAGTCCCGCTGCTTCCAGCCGCGTGCGGCTTTGCAAAACAAAGCGGGACTGTCTTCCATCCATGTTCGCGGTGCCACCCTTATGGCTTCCGACAACGGAGCAAAACACATTTTCACCAACAAAAGGGCAACGTTGAAAAGGTTTCTTAAATGGCTAGGCGGCCTCAGGTAGAGACAGAAGGAAAGCGGCCGCCGTAAATACCACGAAACACTGATAAAAGTTTGAACGGGTGTTGCGCAAGTTTTGTGCCGTGGCAGGCGTGACACAAAGAATAAAATCTTGACGACTTCGTGTTACGGCTACAAAGGCGATGCGGCGTTCTTCGCTGTGGGACGGATCACTTGACCACCAAACGTCGGATATGCAGGGGCGGCCTTGGCTCGCTTGTGGAACATAGAATATGGTCAAATCATGGGTTTCGCCCTTAACACCGTGGACGGTGCGGACGGGTATCTTGGTAGCGTCGAACGGTGCGGTCGATAGCCGTGAAAAGGTGAGAGAAACAAGATGATTTTGAAGATTCTTCGGTGGGGCTTTGATTGTGGGTTTGCTTTGGTCTGGGCGCACCCAGGCTTCTGCGGCAATTGCCTGGAGTATGAATTCTTTTACGCGCTCACCCCAAGACAAAGAAGACTCTGACGCGGTGGTGTTTTTGCTTGTTTCGAGAAGTGCGGCGGCGACGACACGTAGTCTATGTGGATTGATGCTGGCGGCGTCAAGCATAGCATCGAATACAGTTGGTTGACCAAACAACACATATAGAATCGCCCCAATGGAGGATTCGATGGCTCGTTGTGTTCGACCAGCAATTAGGTGCCGGACACCGTCATGGACCATAGTAAGGGGGCGGGAAGAGAATTTGGGGGCGGCTGGTAGCTTGCCGCCGTCAATTTCCTCTACGGTATCATTCTTTCTGACAACGACATTAAAGGCTCTGCCATTGGCAACCTGTCCGAGTTTCAGGCGAATGGCATTTATAGTTTCGGCCGGATTGTCGGCAATTATGAGTATTGCGTTGCCGGGATCGCCAGAACGTGGTTCCACGTCAACTGCACCGGACTTAAGATGGTTCGCAACCGTTGTGACTGCTAAAGGGCAACGAATAGATCGTCGCACGGGAAATTCACGGCTACCGGCAATTTGTGTAAATGTGTCACAAAGTTCAGGTCTAGCGCCGTTGAACTGGTAAATGGCTTGATCAGGGTCACCGACCAATAGGCCCTTTGATTTATCGACGCTGAGTAAGTCACGAACGATTTCACTGAGATACCAACCCGTGTCTTGGAGTTCGTCAACAACAAGGAACGGAAACCTTGTGGATACAAGTTTGCAAATGCGTTGGCCGTGAACTTGGTCTCTAAGGATTGCCGCTGCAATGTAAGTTACGTCAGAATGGGAAAGCCAGTGGTGGTCGCGCCATAATTTGAATTTTGCAGCGCGAGCCACAGCACAGTCGGACGGCGATAAGGGGATGGGCTGGCCCCATACGCGAAGGGCCAGCGTAGCTTGGTCGCGAATTCCGCCTGTAAAAGTAATATCAAATAAAGAAACGGATTGTTGGTTGTTGTGGTTCGGAAGAATGACTGCTGTTCGTGGGTCGTGGGAAAGCGTGCCAGCTTGATCGGCGGGGACCAACCTTGCGCGCCGAAGATTTGGTTCGAGGATGTGTGCAAACTGTCTGACCACAAAGCGATATGCAAACGCATCAAGCGTGCCTACAAAATGGGGATGGGACAAATCCGAACCAACGGCGCGACGGATTTCGTGTCCACCAACATTTGTAAAAGAAAGCGCCGCGATTCCACCGCAGCCGGTCCAAGTAGTGAGCATGCGGCGAATAGCCTCCGCAACCAGCCATGTCTTGCCGCAACCGGGAGCTGCGCGCACAATGCGAACGCGGTCTTGCGCGTCTAACACTGCTGCTTGCTCATTGGTTGGATTGTTCATACTGTCTTGGCTTTCTCTGGCGGCTTCCGGGGTTCAAGAGCATCCCATACAAATTTCACGGCATCGCGTATGTAAGGTGGTACGTGGAATGAATGCTTAAATTTGCCTGGGTTCTCAACGATGGAAAGTGCGTCAGCGAGTTTGTTCGCTAACTCGACTTTGCTGCCAGATGTGTCGGCCACACAAACTCCACGCCAGAGAGCGAGAGCTTGATCGTCTAGTTTCTGCCCAGCAGCAGCCAAGATAGCTTTGTTGAAAGTCTTAGGCGTGCCCGAAAAGCAGGACTCCCAGATAGCCGCCATCAAAGTGGGGTTCAATGCACCGGCGACGGCTAGGTCATATTCGAGGGTAACTGAAGATGAAAAGACGCGAACATTGGCGCGATTATTGAATAATGTAAATAGTGATTCTGTTCGGGGGCTGCGGATAAATGTGCCGTTGTCTTTTTGAGGCTCGGCAGTTGTCCAGTCAGTAGATGTTTTGGGCGGATCGCCGTCGGTGATGATGCTGACAGGAATGTCGATGGCATTTTCGGCCAATATCTTATTGAAAGTATTGAAGGCTACGCCACAGATGGGAATAACGGAAATATGGCGCGACAAGATATCGCAGCCTATGCGCCTGGCCAAGGCAGGGACAAGAAGAGCCTCGGAAACACCTTCTACAAGGATAATCCCTTTTGCGAAGTATAATGTGGCGCGCGTAACATCCATCATGCGGCGCAGTTCGCGTTCCTCGATCTCAGACATTGCGGCATCAATCAATGAGTTGCAGCGGAACGCTTTATCTTTGGGGTCGATGTAGGTGACGGAAATTCGGGAAGGACTGACATGTGCGGCCAGCGTAGGAGAGTGGGTAGTGACGAGTACCTGTGGGGGTTTTTTCTTTTCGGTGAGGGTGTTAAGATATTCCGCAAGCAAGACAGTTAATTGAGGGTGAAGGTGGGCCTCTGGCTCCTCGACGAGAAGAAGTGGAGTTTCGTCGGTGCCGATTTGTTCAAGATGGGCGAGAACAGTTGCAATATATAGGAGATTGTTATAGCCAAGACCGTTGGCCGAAATGTCTTCTATAGGCACATCATCCATTTGAACTCTGAGCGTGCGGAGAATGCGTTCAAACTTCGGTGGACTAGCTGTGATAGAACATGGTGCATAGTCAGTTCCGGCCATTGCACCCGTGCTGGTGCGGAGAGTTGAGCGGACGCTTTGAACGAGTTGCTGCTGCTCCAACTTTGTATTGGCGTCTCGAAAAATAGCTTCGATGCTCTCTGCGGGTGAAGGCTTGTCGCGACGTGCCAAATCTTGGAGAAGGAGCGCGAGCCGGCTGCGGTTTCCTGGCGTAAGCGCCGCTTCCGCATCGCGTAGCGCTGGAAGAAAAGTCACTGGAAGTTGTGCTAAGACCTCCGGCGGGGCAGCGGCTCTATCGCCCGTTGAAGCGCCGCCCCAACGTCGAGTATCAGGGTGGCGTTTCGATGTTGGCCAAGATGCCTCGAATACCACTCGCGCAGTCGATTTATCAGGGGCTGCTGTATTGTAGTCTAGTAGCTCAAAAAAGCGGGCGCGATCATCAGCGGTTAGACCGTCAAAAATTACTTCGATGATGATTCTTTCACCGCGTTGGCCAGTAGATTGGTCACGATGAAAATCGTCTTCAGTAAGCCATAATGAATCGCCGCGGGTTGCTGATGGTCCAAGAGCATGACGAATTGCGTTGAATAGATTGGTCTTGCCAGTATTATTCCGCCCGACGATTGCATTGAAACCTGGTCGGAAGGAAAAGCCGATTTTGTTGAAACATCGAAAGCCACTAATATGTACTTTTGCTAGAAACATTGTGTAATCTCGTTATGGTAACCCATGTTCTTTGGCGATGACGCCTAATGTTCCTCAAACCCAAAATCCGTGAATTTCAAAGTCCGGCAGTTTTCGGTCACGTCGCGGACAAGTTTGTCGGCGGCGGGGTCGGGCAAATCGGCGTGAACCTCGATGGTTACTTGAACCTTTGCGCCGACGATGCCGGTCAAGTGTTGCACAACTTCCTCGGCGACACGGCTGGCGTCGCGGCCTATGCGGACTGGATCAAGCGGCACAGAGCCGTGGAAACGGCGGAATTGGGGCGGCTTCGGGCTGGGTTGCACACCAGGGGCGGGTTTGCCGGCTTGTCCTGGGGTGGGAAGTGTGGTGGGCGTGCCTGGCGCGGGCACGCTTTGGCCGCCGTTGGCTGTGGCGGCGGCTTGTTTCTCTTTTGCAAACTGTGCGGCGGCGGCTTGTGGTTTAACCAAAAGACTGCGGTCATCCACAATTACGCGGATGGTTTGTGCCACGCGCAATCCCTGGTATCGCTGTTTGGCTTCATCCCACGCCTCGGCGTAAGCGAAAGTCTCGGCTTCCCAACTGAGGCTGGCCAAGCCTTCCTGGATCGCGCCAAGCAACACTTGTTCGTCGCGCAATCGGGGTAAATACAGGTAGCGGGTCATGTATTCGCAAAGCTGTTTGATGCTGACGTGATTGCCTGTCCAAAGGGGAACGCGGTCTAATTCCGTGCGCAGACGGACGCCGCCCATTTGCACCAGCAAGGCTTCCTCGTTTTTGAGCTTCTTGGCGGCGCGGGCGGCAAGGCTGCCGTCCTGGCCGTTGAGTTTCAAGTCTGTCCATGTAACTGCGCCCTTGGGGTCGGGCTGGGTGGGCACCAAAAGCCACTGATATGCTTCGGCAATTCGCAAGTCCACCGCTTCGTTGGCGTTGTTCTTCTTCGTCTCGGCCTGGCGTTTTTGGAATTCATCCAGATTTAAGGATGCACGATCATCGAAAATGGATGACCACGCCAAAAACTGGCGAACCGATTGTTCCAATTCGCGGACACGGTTCACGTCGCCAGCCAGAAAAACAAGTGTATTCTTGTTGTTGCGGGGCGATGATCCGCGTGCATCGAGAATCGCTGCTGCCTCACGGCGGGCGGCGCTGTTTTCGTCTTTGTTGGCGTGCGGATGCTCCGGCGAAAGGATGACCAAGCGGGCATCGGTTTCGTCGGGAATATCGCTGCTCGGAAGGCAGGCATGAACTTTGGAAAATTCGGCCCGCGTGCGGGCTTGCTCGCGCAGACGCTTGATAACCTCGTCGGAAATATGGTCGTCGGCCAACTGCTCGGCGCGGCCATCGGCAAGGCGGGTGACGGTCGGTTGGGTGGAAAACCAGTAGCGTTTGCCATCCACATACAAAAAGGTGGCGCTGTCGGTCAAGCGGCGTAGCGCATCGCCAAAGGTGGCGACGGTTTCGCCTGGCTGAACGCAACCAAGTTTGACTTGCCGGTCGTCGATGCCCTTATGGGCTGCCCTAAGCGTTGGGGCTGATCCCATGTAAATTGTTCGGGACACACGGCGGCAAGCTGAATATCTGCCAAGATTCGGGTTGTCCCTATCAAGGCTTAGCGGCAATGAATTCGCGCCGTCCACGTCTTTTTCCAGCACCGGCACCCACTGGTCTTCCAGATAGCGCGTCAATTCAAATTGCACCATCTGGTCGTCAATGGGAACATTGCCGGGCATGATGAGTAGGTTTCCGTCCTGGCGTTCCCAAAGTGAATGGATCACCGCAGCCATCAAACGCAACACGCCGCGTGTGCGTTGGAATTTGTCCAGCGTTGACCAGTCGTTGTAAAGCCGGTCGAAAAGTTCGGGGTGGATCGGATACGCCATTTTCATCCGGCGTTCGTAATCGGCCTCGCGGCATTCGGTGGGAAACTCCTGTTGCTGCGCCCCATACAGTTCGACAAAGGCATGGGCGACGGCATCGCGCAAAACGTATTGCTCGCCGGTAAGTGGTTGAAACAGCCGGCGACGGACGATTTCAAAACCCTCGTCGGGGCTGGCCGGACGCCATGATGCCTCAACACGGCCAATGGCATTTTTCAAGCGGGCAAGCGCCTCGCGCCCGCGTTCGCCGCCAACTTCAATATCGGTAACACCACGATCCACTTTTTGATGCGGGCTTTCCGATGCCGGAATGCTGACCACCAAAAGCGTGTTTTTCGCGGCCTTCGCGGCTTCGCTGAGCGCTTGCGCAAACGTGAAGTGTGTTTCAAAACTTCCGGCCGGCAAGTCGGCGTCGGTGTGCAACTGGCGTGCGTAGGCCACCCATTCATCAATCAGGATCAGGCACGGGCCGTATTTGTTGAACAACTCCTTGAGCGTATTGCCGGGGTTGGTGGCATTTTCATCGTCCTCTTTAATGAGCTTATAAGCCTCTTTGCCGCCAAGCTGCCAAGCGATTTCGCCCCATACCGTGCGCACCACGGTTCCGTCCGGCTTTTTGTGCGGTTTGCCTGGCGATATCTGTGTGCCGACAAACACGGCGCGGCGGACGTTCTTGGGGATCGCCACGCCCAATTCTTTGACCAGTTCTTCAGCGCCCGGCAGGTCTGTCGGGGAAGCTCCCGAAAACAGGTGATAGAGCGCCAGCATGGAGTGGGTTTTGCCGCCGCCGAAATTGGTTTGGAGTTCAACAACCGGATCACCGCCCTGGCCGGCAAGCCGAAGTATGCCTTGCGATAACAAGCGGCGTAAGCCTTCGGTAAGGAAGGTGCGGCGGAAAAACTCTGTCGGGTGTTTGTATTCATCGGTTCCCTCCCCTTGGTACACCTGCCACAAATCGGCGGCAAACTCGGCTTGCTGATAGCGGCCACTGGCCACGTCGGGGTGCGGGGTGACAACCTCACGCCACGGTTTCAAACCGCCCTGGGGTTTGCCTTCGGTGGCTTGGAACGCCTTCTTGCGCATTTCCGAGCGTCGCTGCTCATCAAACATGGAACGCATCACGTCCATACGCATTTGGCCGACTTCGGTGGCCGCATCCGCTGCGGAAACGGCGATAAGTAACCGTTCAATGGAATCCAGGGCGCGGATGGCGTCGTTGCTGCTGAATTGTTCGTTGTGCGCCCATTGGTTGCGGACGTTGCGAAGCTCGCTGACCAGCGTGCGTTCGTTGGCCCCGAGAATCTCGCGGAACACGACGTTCCATTGATCCCACAAGACGGCAAGCAGCGTTTGCGGGTCGTCCAAGTTTGCGGGCTTGGATTTTGGGCCGCGTCCAGCGTCCTGCAAGACGCTGCGCCAGTTGTCGGCAAGGTGAGTCTTTAGCTCGCGCTCAACAAAAGGCCGCAAGCCGCTGGTAAGAAGGTCAAGTCCTTTTCCAATTCGTTCTCGGTTGGTGATTGCCATAAATTCATTACCCCATCGTTAAAATAGTTCTGCCTGTTTCGCGGCTGGCTCGGGACGCGCTGAACGCGCCAAACGGGTAAGCTCAGGCCACGCTATGACAAGACTGTTGTAGGCCAGCGCTTCGTCAGCCCATTTCTTACGCTCACAAATCGAGAAAAGCCGATAGGCCAAGTCCCTGGCCACTTCGCCTAAGCCACCAAGTTTGCGGAGTAATTCGGCCGCTGCTGTTTCGCCACCGGTGTCCAAGGCGTGGATCAGGTGTTGGGTCACTTCCCAAGATGTCAGTCGCTTGCCGGACGCGGGATTCCAATCGGTCTTCATCTCGTTTCGCTTGAGCAGCCGCACCTTGCCACTTCTCGCTTCGATAATTCCGGCTTCTTGTAGTCCGTTCACGGCGGAGTTCTTAGCCTTACTCAGTGTCTCGGCCATGCCGAATGCCCCTTCCTCCATGGCAAACTGCTCAAACCATGCCATGGCCCAGCGCGTATCGGGGTCGAATTCACCTTCCTGTTCAGCCAGCACTTCGTCGAGAATCTGATTGATGATGGCGAGAGCTTGGCGCACAGTCATGGATGAGCCGTCAGCTTCCATGACCTTTGTGTAACGGGTAAAGACGGCCATTCCGGGACCGATTGCCGCCTGCGCCAAATCCACTGGCGCGATGTTGCCGCGCTGAAGATGTTTTAACGCATCGGGCAATTCGCTTTTAAGGGCGCTGAGAAACTCTCGCCGTGTTGCGAGCGGTGCATTTGGTGTACGTGGACGACAAGACAGAACAATTGACGAAGCAAGGGCGTTTGTTCCAATACTGATGTTACGAGCACCTCTCTCTGTCCGAACGGGCCAGGTTCCGTTAATGCTAAATCCAGCTTGGACAAGACCGCCTAACATGGTTTCCCAGCCTGTAGAAGCAATTGCGCCACTGTCATTAGATGGGTCGGTATCGTCTTCGCTATCGGATTCGGCCTGTTTGAAAGCATAATAGACCGTTAGTGGATAGTTCTGATCATGGGTCTGCCTGATTCCAATGAATGCGCTACCAAGGCCGCGTTCAAAAAACGCTTTAGCTTTATCATGGCTGCCGTCATTTCTGGCGGCGCTCGCTACAAGTTCTTCTGATTTAGGCGTCAAAAGCGTTCCGAGTAGCTGATTGTAATGGTTCGGCTGTTGACCAAGTGAATTTCTGAGCCAAACGTAAAAGAAGTCGGAGCAATCCGCATAGGGAATATTGTCGTAATACGGTGGATCGGTAGATACAAGAACGGGGTCGGTTCCGAGCTTGAGGGCCGTTGCGGACGCTTGTTCTACATGCCCTTGCGCTGCTTTGGATGGAAGCCGTTGGATTGCTTTAGCGATCCAGTCAATGCCTTCGTCCCATGCACAATTTATCGCGCCGAAAGGATTGGCTTCGGCCCAATCCCAGTTCATCGCAATGCGTTGTCGTGCGAATGTTTGGCGAATTGTGCCTCGTGGCATCCATGTCGTCATTTGGGACCAATAATCAGCCGCGCGATCTACTGCAAATGCTAAATAAAGCGATACTGCATCGGCATAGTCGTCTGCGATAGAAGAGCGATGGCTGGAATTGCAAGCCTTGATGATTTGGGACTTGGCTTCATCTACCAGCCTGCTAAAACACAGGACTGCTTGCATCTGGCGAGCAGAAAACAACGACGGAAAGTTGCGAAATCCATATAAGACGCAGCGATGCTCTTTACTGACTTCCTGATCCAAGGCCGGTGGCGAGTGCGGAACGTCTGTGTCATTGACGGTGAGATCGGCGGAACCGAGAAAGAACGTCGTTTTTTTGGAGAGACAGACGGCGCTTGTCAGCATCGACTTCATCTGTCCGGCTTGCGCGGCCGCACGCACCACAGAGTCGTCATTTACCGTGCCGCAAAATGGACAGCGAAATTTGGCACCGCGGCCTGTTTGCGTACCGTCGAATGCGGTCGGCTTCATACTGATCCTGAACGAGCATACGTCGGCGTGTATTTCCGGTTGAAGATACGCAGCCGGATTACGTGAAATGCCAGCCGTGGTAACCATGGGTACGTTGTGGCGACAACTTGGATTAGAACACTGAAATGTTCTAGCCCAAAGCCAGGCCATAACGGTGACTTCTTCGCCGACGTATGGCTTGAGGTCGGGTCGGTTCTCGGCCATGGCAGTGGTAACCTTCACCTTTGGGTAAAGGTGCCCGATGCGTTTCACGGCTTCGTCGCGCATCCATTTGCCGTAATATCGAACGTCTTCAGCTAACCCGTGCGCGCCGTCCCAGCCATCTTTAAGGCGCGCATTGGCTTCGGGATTGACTGGTGGTTTTCCCGCGAATTTGGGCGGAATTTCGATCAGTGCTTTGGTGATTAGGACGGGAACCGGATTCAAGTCGCTGCCGTATGCCCGAAGTCCAAGGCGCTGGGCTTCAAGGGGAATTGATCCGCCGCCGCAAAATGGATCAAGAACAGGCGGTGCGTATTCGACTAAAAAGGCATTGACGTTTTCAGGCTTGGCGGTGCGGCAGACAAACGCCCAGGCTTTCTCACCAGAAACGATTTTGTCTTTGGTCCATTCTTTCGTGTCGTGAACCTTGCGGGACGCTACCGACGCGGCGATTTCCGCACGGGCACGATTGAGAATGGATTCGTTGTTGGAATTCTCCCACTGGACCAATTCTTCGATCAGGTTGAAAAGCTCGGCACGGCGGTAGCCGGCCCGTTCTTCATCCACGCTGCCGTCGGCCTTACGAAATGTTGGATCAGAATCCGGGTCATCCACCAGCGAAGCAAACAGCACGGCGCGGCAAGCGGCAAGCGGCCGTCGCGCCCACCAAAGGTGAAGCGTGGAAGGATGGCCGTGGCGGATGGATTTTTCACGCGCGGACGCAACATTGATCGCTTCAAGCGGCAACGCGACTTCGATAAGTTTCTTGCGGTATGGCGTCATGGCTGAGTTCGTCCCGTGGTGGATTGCGGCGGAATTGCTTTTATAAGGCAAGGGACGCAATGCGTAACTGCCGTATTTACAATGTGTTGCGGATTATGACTACATGGGAGTTGCGTCTGAGTTGCGTCGAAACCACAATTTTGACGCAACTGGCGGCTTCGGTAAGTTCCGGTCAAATCAAGACTTAGGGCGACGAGTTGCGTCATGGTTGCGTTTCTCCATTTTCCAGCGGTGGTTTTGACGCAACTGAAGCGGGCCGGTCAAGGGGATACCACTTAGCGCCGAAAGTCTTGCCTTCTTTGCGGACAGAACCTTCGACCTTTAGTTCTTTAATAAGCGTCTGAATTTGGTTCCGTGATAAAGAAGGCAGCACTTGGCGCAGTTCATCGAAGCGTGTTCCGTCGTTGCGGTTATCTTGAACGTGCTTAAGGATGAGCGCTTTGTTGGTGGCGCGATCCAAGCCGCGCTTGCGGGTATAGACGCCCTTCTTTCCGGCCAGCCGGTAAAACTGGCGGGCAAGCATATAGCGCGTGCCTCTGCCTCGCCCCATTATTTCGATGATTCCCTGATCGGCCATTTGGTGCAAGGCTAGTTGAAACTCGGCGGGAATCGGTTTTTCGCGGTGGACAAGATCGAGTACGAGAAAATCGTTGGTGCCGAAAGTGCGCAAACGCTCCTCGCCGACTTTTTCGAGAAAACGAAGGAACGCGGGGTCTTGGATTTCGCCGCGCAAGGTCAAGGCGACTTGGTAATCATCGGTGCCGGTGAAGTCCGGCAGGGGTTTGCTTTGCTTGATGCTTTCCTCAAACATCCGATTGGCACCCTGGCCGGAGCGTTCGACGAAATCGCACTTTTCAAATGCCTCGGCGATACGGCGATTGCGCGGGGCTTGGCGCTCGATGATGTTTTGCGGCGTAATGCCGGCCGGAAAACCGCCGGGGCTGACAATCTCAATGCGCCGCGGATACTGGCGGATAAAGACCGAACCGGCCAGCCGATAATCGCGGTGGCTGACGGCGTTAAGGATGGCTTCGCGCACCGATCCTTCGCTGAAGGTGGGGATATCCTTCATAAACAAGCCGTCCTGGAAGTGCTGCGTGTCGTTGCGAAGATTGATGGTCTGCCAGAGCTTATCGTAAAACAACAGAAAGCCCTCGCGGAGATTCAATCGCTGATTGGCAGGGCCAACTCCTGGGGAGGAGCGATATTCAAAAATGACCTCGGCTTGGGCAAGGAAGCGTCCCAGCGACGCATGATTACCCATCAGCACCAAGGCCGCATAGGTAATGCCGTTGGTGTTGACAAGTTCGGCATCGGCCAGCAGTTGGGGCGTGGGCAGATTCAAGATGGCCGGGTTCTTGGAATTGGCAGCCCAGCGCTTACGGAATTCCGCGATTGCGGATGGGTCAAGATCATCAATCGTTGCCTGGGGGCAGATTTCAGCGGAGTAATCCGGGCCGGTTTCGGCGAAAATGCGCCGGAGCATATCGGGAGTCATTGGAACCAAGGATTCGTTGCGACGCATCCAGTAAGCGCCCTTGTATTGAATGGGCGTACCTACCGGACGCGGGGGAACGTGGAACGCGACGACAGTTCCATTGGGGTGGGCAATCACCTCGGCCTCAATGCGAAGATGCAACCGCTCCATGATGGACGCCTTGGTTTGGCCAACATCATTGAATGCGTGTGTGCCGACAACCTGGCGTGGCTGCTTATCGGAAATTCCGTAAACGATTCGGCCGCCGCCTTCGTTGGCCATTGCGACGCAATACTTGACCAGTTCCTCAAAATCGAAATGGTCGCCCTGCGCCTGCTTGAACTCAAGGTGTTCGTCCTCTTTGGAGGCCATCCAGTGTTTCAACTGTTCAATGGAAGTGGTCATGCTGGCTCCTGGGCTTGGGCCAGCAATGACGGCAAGTCATAGTTGACGCTGGTGGCTTTGAAATCCGGCTCGGTGGCGAAAGGTTTGCGGACATAACGCACCTCGGCATTGTCCGCTTCGATCAAGGCAATGGCCAGAATGAACTCATCCGGTTTGTTTAAGCCGGTGAGAATTTCGTTTTTGGTTATGGTGAGGGTCTTTGCGCCCTTAATGCGGCCTTTGACTTCGAGAAAGCGGAGTAATCCGGTGCCGGGTATCGACGATTCAACATCATATCCAAGATTCTTATCGCTTACATCGCGGGGGACAAAGCCGAGGCGGCGCTCGGCATCCATGACGGCGTTCATCGCCAAAAGTTCGGAATGCTCGGTATCAATGGCAAAATCCGGTGGCGTGGTCTGCCCTTGGCCGGTGGCTTTGCGAAGTAATCCAGCGGGGACAATCATCGCGCCGCCTAAGACGATGGGCGGCAAGGCGGACAACTTGCGCTCCTGCTCCAATTCGCTCAACCGCTTTTGCATCCTGGCGGTGAGTTCATCGGCACGCTGGCGGGCTAAGCCAGAATTGACTTTGGCATTGGCCTTACCTGCCAATTCCTGGTCTTTCAGTTGTGCCGCGCGGTAATCCCAATAGTTGATTTCTTTGGTGAGTCGATCCTGCACGGCGGCTTTGGTCTTGTCGATCAGTTCTTCCTTGCGGCCACGGAGTTCTTGTAAGTGCTGGGGGACAAGATTGATAGCGGCGTACTCCATCGCGCGCGATTCAAGGTTCTGGCGAATCCACTCCGGCGACGGGATAGCGGCAAGCGCTTTGGCCTCGGCGTCGGTGGGCGGGCGATAATCGAGATAAGGCGCCGGGCCGGCGTTGGTGGTATTGCCGGATTCATCGACTTCGACAAACTGCAACCGCTTGGACACGATGCGCCGCTGGCCGGCGCGGTCTGTCCTGGCGTCTTGGATGGAATGCTCAAGATAAAGCAGCGCACGCGGCTTGTCGCTGTCGTCGGTGTCGTCAATCAATACCGCGCCGCGTTTGAGAAGATCGCGGTAACGCTCGGTGATAAGGTCGAGTGTGGCATCAAGCAGTGGATGGCCTGGGCAGACAAACGCGGCCAGCGGTTTGCCTTGGACGCTGATAAGCGTCTTTTCAAACGTAATACGCTCGTACCGTTGCAAGACGGCTTCGCCGCGGCCGATTTGACGGTCGCGGTTGCGGATGACGGCGGGAACGTGTTTTACTTCGTAACGGCGGGCTTCACGCTCATGGACGGTTCCGCCAAGCAGTTTGAACGCCTCAAGGAAAAACGATGCGATGAAATGGGGCTGAAGTTTGCGTGCTTCGGCGCGTTCCATGTCCTCGCGGATTTGGCGGACTTTGGTAATGTCCATCGAATCGTGCGTAAGCGCCCGACCTTCGACCAGTTCTTGCAGATGCTTTCGATCCATCGCCTTGTCCACAACTTGAAACAGGCGGGCTTTCACTTCGGGTTGATCGCCGTAGCGGACAGCATCGAGCAGCAATTGACGGAGCGGCTTGTCGTCAAAAGTGAGTTGACCGAGAACATCGAACACCTGGCCACCAAGCGCCTTGCGTTCTTCGTCCAGCTTTTCCAGCAGGCGTTGATAGACCTCGCCTTCACGGGTGTCCTTGGCGACAAGATTCCAAAGGTGACAGACTTCATCCTGGCCGATGCGGTGGATGCGGCCAAAGCGCTGTTCAAGGCGATTGGGATTCCACGGCAGGTCATAATTGACCATCAAGTGCGCCCGCTGAAGGTTGATGCCTTCGCCGGCAGCATCGGTGGCAAGCAGAATTTCCACTTCCTTATCGTGCTTGAACATTTCTTCGGCGTTGCGCCGCTGCTCACGGCCAATGCCGCCGTGGATGATGACCACGGCTTCGGGTTTGCCAAGCAAAGCGCCGATTTTCTCGGCCAGATAATTCAGCGTATCGCGGTGTTCCGTGAAGATGACAAGTTTGCGTCGGTGGCCATTGGCATCGAACATTTCGGAGTTGTTCTGCAAGAGCCGCGAAAGTTCATCCCATTTGCGGTCGGTGCCGGATTGCCGGACACGATAGGCAATGCACTCCAAGTCCTGAAGCTGGCTGATTTCGGCTTTTAATTCGGTGATTGTCCCTGCGGCGGACGCTTGATCGACCACGCGCTCTTCGGTGGCTTCCACCTCGGCGTCGGGGGCGTCGTCAAGGTCTTCAATATCGTCGGGCGTCAATTGCGGAAGCTCGGCGTTGGTGTCCAGCGGTGCTTCGGCGGCGCGTTTAAGCAACTGTTCTTCGCGCAGACGCTTTTCCAAGCGTTCGCGGCGACGCTTGAGTGATTGGTAGAGGGCTTCGGGCGATGATGCAAGGCGACGTTGTAGAATGGTTAATGCAAAGCCGACGGTGCCTTTGCGTCCCTCGTTCTGAAGCGCCTCGGCACGGTTAAATTCTTCGCGGACATAATCGGTGACGAGCTTGTAAAGCTCGGCCTCGCCGTCCGAAAGCGGGTAGTTGACGGTATAGGCGCGGCGCTCGGGGAAAAGTGGCGTGCCGTCGAATTTCAACAACTGCTCTTTCACCAGCCGGCGCATCATGTCCGATGCGTCGCTAACGTGGATGCCGTCGCGGAATTTTCCTTCAAAGCGATCACCGTCCAGTAATGCCAGGAATAATTGAAAGTCGGCTTCCTTGCCGTTGTGCGGCGTTGCCGTCAGTAACAAGAAGTGCCTGGTCAGTTGGGACAGAAATTGTCCCAAGCGATAGCGTTTGGTGTATTTGACCTCATTGCCAAAATAGGTGGCGCTGAGTTTGTGGGCTTCATCGCAAACGATCATGTCCCAATCACAATCCGGCTGCTTGAGTTTCGCCTGGATGTCCTCGTTGCGGCTGAGCGTGTCGAGACGGCAAATGGCCAGCGGGGTTTCGGCAAACCAGTTGCCGGTGCGGGAAGATTCCAGCACGTCATTGGTCATTATCTGGAATGGCAGGTGGAAGCGCCGGTCAAGTTCATCCTGCCACTGCTCCACAAGATTTCCGGGGCAAACGATCAAGCAGCGCTGTAAATCGCCTCGGGCAAGAAGTTCTTTGATGAGCAATCCCGCCATAATGGTTTTACCTGCGCCGGGGTCATCGGCCAGTAAAAACCGAAGCGGTTGGCGGGAAAGCATCTCGCCGTACACGGCGGTAATTTGGTGGGGCAACGGCTCAACCAGCGACGTGTGGACTGCCAGCAATGGGTCAAACAGGTATGCCAAGCGGATTCGATTTGCTTCGGAAAGCAAGCGAAACAGGGCTGGATCGCCGTCAAAACTCCACGGCCGGCCTGCTTCGGCAATTTCCAAGGTCGGCTCGCGGTCGCGGTAAAGCAGTTCATTTCCAAGCCGGCCGGCGCTATCCTTATATGTCACTTCAATGGCGACGGTGCCCATCCAGCGAACATCGTTAATCGTGACGATGCCGTCTGGCAGAATGCCGCGTATTGCGGAACCACGGGTAATATCTTCGAGCACTGCCATTAAAGCCTTCCTCCGCGTTCACGCCGTAGCCTCGTAATGGTTCGGCGATCCTCGTCCTTTTGAATCCGCAATTGGGCGTGGATATGGAAGCATGGTAAGCCTGGGGACAAATCATTGCCAGACCTATGCAACTGCATCAATTGAGCGTAAAGCGGCGAAAGGCCGTGGGACAAGCCAATTCCGGCTTGCGGCACGCCAGCAAAGGGCGGGAAGGCATTTGGCTTGCGCCGGATTTTATTCGGCATAAACTGTGGGCATGGAGGAATTGGGGTTGTTCGGCACGGCGGCAAAACTGCGGCATCGGCGTGGGAAAGCGTCGGCGGGATTGGGCTGTGGGGGAAAGACAAGATCGCCGGTAATTGATGAGCGGTCAAACGGACAGGTGACAATGCCAAGCACGCTGACAATGGATCAGCCACAGGCAAACCAAGAAGTGGACGAAGATGATTGCCTGCCGCCACCAGAAATGCCGCCGCGAGAAGTGCTGCGGCAACACCTTCGGGAACAATCCATCCGCTTTGTGGATGTCGAAACGATCAAGGCTGGATTATTCAGCCGTGATCGGCTTCAGTTGTTCGACTGCGTGATTCATGGCGGGCAAGTAAGCTGGCTGGTGGCGGCGTGCGATGGAAAGCCGAAAGATGGCCTGCTGACCGATCTGCACGAGTGGGAGAGGATTTTCGGCCCTGGCTTTATGGCGGCGGTCGCCAGAGTGGACGAAGATGCGATTACCTTCCGCACGATTGAAGGCGAAAAGGTCGATATTCGCGGATAAATTTGCGATTGCCTTGATTTGATGGGGAGTTTTACGCTCCCGCGCATGGGGGAGCAATTGACGTTTGATTGGACGGGGACGGCTGCGCATCCCGCACCGGTGGCACCGCCGCCGGCAGTTCCAAAAACATCGGCACGCTTGGCTGATGAGCCGGTTATTCAGCCGCGTGCTTCTGGTGCAGCATGGGTTCACGGCTCGCGTGGTTGCCGGCGATACCTGCGCGATGCGGTAGAGCGGTATTTGCGGGAGCGGAAGATTCCGTATGTGAGTGTCGATGAAGCGAAGAAGGCTTTATTCGCTAACGCCAAACTGGGGGCGTTTCATTTTGTGGCCTATCACAAAACCGGCCCGAATTGGCTGCTGTGGGCGGCGCAGGTGCGGAAAGGGGTGCGGACGGATATGGCGGAATGGGAAAAGGTCTTCGGCGATGGATTTGTGGCGGTGATTGCGCGGAAAAGGAAAGACGGACAGTTGGCGTTCAAGACGTTCAAGGGCGATGCGGTGGAAATTGGATAGTGTTACGCGGGCGGGGGTTCCATAAGAAAACAATTTGCGCCATTGGGCGCGACCTGATAAGAATTGCGAACAAACATCGTGAGCTAGAAGGCTTTCGGCTGGCATCTCAAAATCAAATGACAAACCGTCGCTACGGCTTTACGCTTATCGAATTGCTCAGCAGCATCGCGATAGTCGCGGTACTGACAGCCGTGGCGATGTTCGCGTACGTCAGTCTGGTTAGCTGGGGACAGCAAACCAACGACCAGCGCACGCTGACGATCCTCAACGCCGCCCTCACGCGTTACCAGACCGAAGGAGGGGGAACCTCCGGAATGACCTTCGAGAGCAATATCGGGGGGATTCTTTCGAGGCTGGAAACACCCATTAACTGGAATGGCCTGGTTCATAACGTCATGCAAAGCGGTGTCACCTACCCAGCACGCTCCATCGCAGCTACGGGAACGGGAGCCAATTATCACATGACGCGGTTCAACCACTATAAGGAAAGCGACTATGCGGCCGGCAATGAGGCCGGTAATGGCTGGGGCAATACCTCCCACGGGCTCCAGCAATACACGTCGGCGGGAAGTTATACATGGACGGTTCCGGCCGGCGTCAATGCAGTCGAGGTTCTGGTCATTGGCGGAGGAGGTGCGGACTATTATGGCGGAGGAGGTGCGGGCGGTTTGGTGTATAACACCGGCTATGGCGTGACCTCCGGCCAAGTCATCACCGTAACGGTCGGCGCGGGCGGCAGCGGCGGGCTAAACGACACGACGGGGAACAGTGGCCAGAACAGTGTGTTTGGGACTATCACGGCCTACGGAGGCGCAGGCGGAACTTGCCAGACGGGCGTCAGCGGCGGTTCCGGCGGTGGAGGGGGCTCATTGTGTCGCGGTGGCTATGCAACACAGCCTGGAAGTTTTAGCGGTGGCTATGGAAATGCGGGCGGAGCAGGTTCGCCTATTGCTTATGGTGGTATGGGTAATTACGACTGCGGTGGTGGAGGTGGTGCCGGCGGGCCCGGAACAAGCCCCACACAAACAACCACCGGCAACGGGGGCGTCGGGATGCAAATTAGCATCACGGGAACCCCCACCTATTACGCCGGCGGGGGAGGCGGTTATAATGGAAGCTTGGGGTATGCTGGAACCGCTGGGCCCGGAACGATCGGTGGGGCTGGCAATACGGGGTGCGTAATTATCAAATACTGAGAAAGCCGTAATGTGAGCGTGCCTGACCACGGCTGTCTCCTTATCCGATCCCCTGCCCTTCCGCCGGCTCGACCTGCTCGGCGTCGGTTGTTTCGGGTTTGACGCCAAGAATCCAATCGGCCGCACGCTGGGCTTGGCTTGCAGCCTGGAGGATGAGTTTCTTGTCCTGCTTGAGCCGGCCAAGCCACCCGCTGATGTAGGACACGGTATTGTCGATCACGGCGGGGTAAATGCCGGCATGGGCGCAGAGAAACGCGGCGCTCATTTCGGCGATCATTTCCTCGCGGGAATAGTCGGGCGATCCGAACGGGCGGAGTTCGGAGTCGAGCTTGCGATTTAAGCGCTTGCTGTGACCGCTGCTATGCGAAAGTTCATGGTAAAGGGTTCCGTAATATTCTTCATTCTTGTTAAACCGCGTCGGCTCCGGAATCCGGATGGTGTCGGTGGCCGGCACGTAGAAAGCCTGGCTGCCGCCGTGTTCGATGGTGGGTGGGTCTTTGTAGCCTTTGACAATGGCCTCAGCGGCTTCGATGGGATTGAACGGCGTCGGCGTGAAATTTGCTGGATCGGGAATGGGAATGCCCTCGCATTGCGTGACGTTAAACACGTTATAGTAACGGAGCAAAGGCACCATCTTCGGCTCGTCGGTTTTCTTGTCCTTGACTTCGAGTTGTTTCCAGAAGACCACCATCGACGATTTCTCGTCCTTCCTGGCGTGTCCGCCCCGATCCTTGGCTTGCTTGTACGTGAGCCAATAGGCGGATTCATAACCTTTGGCCCATGCGGTAAAGGCCAGAAGGAATACGTTGACGCCGCGATACGGCTTACCCGTGTGAAGATTCTTCGGATGCCGCGCGCCGGTACGGCCCAGGATCGGGGAACGCCACGGCACAACGCCCTTGTCGAGCATATCAATCACCTGGTCTGTGACACGCTGGTAGAGATCGGTCGGCCCCTGCTTGGCGAAGCGTGTTGAGGTGCGGGTTGTGTGTTGACTGTCCGCTGCGCCGGACATGCGGGAACATTAAAATGGCCGGGCGCGTGGCGCAAGCCACAATGAGCCGCCTTTGTAAAAAACAGGTAACTTTCTGGGCAAGTGTAAAAGCGCCGAATACAGCAGAAAATCGATGTTAAGATTTACTTGGCATCGGGTCGTTAGAGACTCCTGTTACTTGCCGGCCATGAAAATGTCCACGATTTACGCATTCTCTCTGATAGAGCTGCTGGTGGCATTGGCCATATTGGCCATTGCTGGTGCCATTGTGGTGCCGAAGTTTGTGAGTGTCCGCCAACAAGCTGCGTTGACAGTCGTGACTCAGAATATTGCTCAATTAAATGAATGTTATAGTCAGTTTCGCTCGTTAGGGGGTCAGGTTAATCCGATTTCAAACAATCCCGGCGCGTACCGTGTGCTTCCGTTCCTGGCTCAGCAGGGTGTATCCAATCCTGTTTTCGACACCAGCAACCCCAGTTCTCGACAATCGCTTGATTCCAGCGGAATAGTCACCAACGACGGCATAGTTGACAGTCCTGGTGTCGGCGGATCATGGACAATTTGC
>Ga0316217_10001610_pt1 | contig 28915 bp, 32 predicted proteins | sample 1anoAmetaG_FD_203633 | JGI IMG/M metagenome (GOLD analysis project Ga0316217, IMG submission 203633) | Freshwater microbial communities from Trout Bog Lake, Wisconsin, USA - 1anoA | ecosystem: Environmental > Aquatic > Freshwater > Lake > Hypolimnion/Profundal zone | place: USA: Wisconsin... | reverse complement strand
GTCCAGCCAAAGCTGTCGTCTATCTCTTTGTCCTAAATAGCCCCTAACTTACCCGCAGCATCTCTTGCAGCTTGATGAGGAAGACAGGGTGGCGACGGAGTCTACCCTTTCTAACAGTATCGCGCTGCATAGTCTAATTACAATAGTTTATGCAGCAAAGCAAACTTAGCTGGCTGGGTTTATTGGCAGCAGAGTGGAGGGATGGATTCCCAGGGTGGGGAAGGGTTACACAGAAGAGATATGTTGGTAGGCTATTTTTTGAAAATATTGCAGCAATAATCATTATAGGATAGGTTGAAAGTATGAGATTGAGTGATTGTGAATGCTTGCTGGGTAGCATTGGGCCAATCTTGAAAAGCCCACTCCAATTGAAGGTTAGTGTGTTAGTGTCTGTTGTACTTTGCAGGAAGTATCCACAAATCTACCTCCTAAAACTGTAAAGCCTGGTACTTGAGGGTTGAAGTTGTGCTGCCTTGTAGCAAGTGTAGCTATATTTATATCGACTGAACTAAATCTAACTTGAGATTATAATCTATGAAAATTAGTATATTTACTCAAAGGCAAAAGCAGATGTAACCTTGTTTTGAAACTAAGGGTCAGAAAGCTCTGAGCTCAAGCTCTAGGCAAGAATAACTTGATATCAACTATTCTAGCCACAGCTGGCTCTACCCTAAATCGACAACAAATAATTGACAGTAACGTCTGACTATAAACATGTAAAATCGAAGCTCTAAAATGCTCAAAGCTCTACCATGATCTCACCAATTGTTGAGTACACCAATGGAGTGGGTCAGCCAAAGTCCTCAGAATCACCCTTATTCTAGAGGACTATTATTTATATAACTGTGATGTCAGTGTACAGCGGATTCGCCACCCGCAAAGACTAAACCAACTACAACCAACTCTTAGCCAAACTCATACGCACTCTCATCGCCCACCTCCTCGAATTCAACCCAGCCTTCCCATCTCCAAGGTCTCTCGCCTACTCCAAGATCATCATCAAACTCCGCCAGTATGACGAACACAAGTACCTAGAGCCAAAGTTTAGCGAACTGCTGGAACCTTTGGCTCGATTGGTGGGTTTGACAGACGCAGGGGAGTAGGTTTTAGAGAGGACGGGCTCCAAGTGGGCTACGCCGAGTAATGACTAACGAAACAAAACTCCCTCTTCGAGTTCGCAGAATCAGTTTAGGTCTCGAAAAATCAGTCAGGGTGCAGGAAACATGACGCCGAAGTAAAACTACTAACATTCCACAAAGCCCGTACAGAAAACTGCGCATAAAGCAAGTTTAGTAGCAAGCAGCAAAATAGAGTAGTAACGAATCGAGACCCCTGAGCGAAAAAATTCAAAATATATGTCCTTCTATGCGAGCCAATCACAAAAGCAGGAAAAAGTAAACAAAAACTACAACAAAAAACTGCACTAGTTACAAAAAATGAAGTAACAAGGTGTGAAGTTTGGAGCAAAGTTTAATCGTTTCAAAACAATGGGCTCCGCAAATTATAAACTGAACTAGAGAGAACAATAGCCAACCCTGGAACATAACTGTCTCGATCTAAAAAGTGTGAAGTAGGCTCAAAGCTACCTCGAAGAGTGTAGAAAGCGAGATATTTTTGAAAGGGTAACTAAAGATATAACATTTTCATAGATTTGATTGATTGATAGAGTGGTGATTAATAAAGAAAGAGGTTGATGAAGGGGATGTGGGGACAAAATATAATGACTGATATTAATTACAATAATTATCTATACATTTCATTTTATTAACTATCAAACATTACAAGCTCTACTTTCTTTATCTTTCTCTCACAGCCAATGCCCACGAATATTGAAATGAAAATTTTTGTTATCTTTGCCAACGCCTACATTCTTTAGATTGGGTCCCAAACCCTTTCCTTAAAATGGCTCTCTCTTCGAATCTGACATAAAAACAGGCATATCGATGAATTTCTTCTCAATTTTATCAAAACTTGATGTCAGGTTATAGCTACAAGGATTAGGCTTTACTGGGCATACATCTTGTTCCTTCTAAATGGGCTCATTAAAGCGATCTCTACCGTGCTACACGAAATTATGCGACAATTTACCACGTTCGTACAGTGGTTTGAAGTTGGGCTACAAGCATTCATAGTACCCAGGCCCAGGAAGCTACTCATGCTTCTTCTTGGCTACTGTATGTTTGGATTTAGGTGATGAGCAACCCTTGGCCAGCTTCCTAAAAAATTCGTTCTATAAATTCGAGCTCTTGGGCGCCTATTTTTGGTTTTAGGGAGTTCCAGTATAGCAGTCTGGTGCTAGAATGCACTGAATATAGGCCTATCTCTTCTGTTTGGTTAGAAAGGCTGATCTGCAGCCTTAGTATTTATGGTTTGGATTGACCGTATCGTAGTATCCAGGGCCGGGAGTATCATCATTTTCTTTGTTGGTTGCTAGTGTTCTCTTTGAATCTTGTTTCTCTCGAGCAAAAAAGGGCCTTTTATGACTTTTTCTAGGTTTTTGTTATTATTTGCTATTGAACATTTTTCCTTGGCTCGGACAAGGAAGCAATCTCCACTATCTTTGTTAGTTTGAAATAAAAGGTCCATAACCCTTTTTGCTATAACTTGCTTTCGTTTCGGGTAGCATTTGGGGGGATGATTGATGAGGTTGCAGCAGCGTACCAATTATCTCAGATTGGGGTGAAGCATCACGGAAACGCTTTTATGCAGCTCCAAAGCCTTTCTTCTCTTCGTGATGGTAGATAATAGACTCATAGTTGGAAGGAATGCTTCCGATCGATATTTTATTGTAGGCATCTTTGACGCTGCCTTTGTGGAGTTTGCCGGTGGAGGTGAAGAGACCTTTGTTGCGGAGGTTGTAGCGCAGCGAATCAAGCAGCGAAGCCTGCAGGCAACTATCTTCTACAATCATATAAACTATTATTCCATTTCTTAGATATATGCAGAAAGAAGAATTATGCTAGCGGGCGATGAGGAGCAACTATCCCTAAACCCAAACACTATCATTTCTGTCATCTCACTGAAAAAAACTGCATGATTTCCGCAGCCTTAAAATCATAGAATCCAAGTCCTTGGTTGATTTTCTCCCTAGGTCCGAAGATCTTAATCTGCCTCATGTGGGTATCTTTGCCCGAGTGCTGGTTCTGCACTATCACGATTTGAATGTTTATGGTGGTAATGTAGTTTTTTTACTCATTGTTTAGCAGCTTTGTTTTGAGGGGCACTGTGTACCACCCAGTTGGCTCTTTGAACTACAGAAACTGCACTTCTTTGAGGTCTTGCATGTTGTTGCCTGCACGCACTGATATTTTGGAAGGAGTGTATGACTAATCCGACTTGAAATCAAAGAAGAGGCAGAGTTCCTGTACCCTCGTCTTCTTCATAAACTGGATGTTGATGAGATGTGGCTGCGAGCCATCGGACTGCCAGAAGGTGTTAGTGTTGTCATCTCTGAGTTGCTAGACGCCGTTGCCCACCTTGGCCGAGGAGAGGGTCCACACTGCCTACTAACCGATTTCTCTGCGCGTTGGGCTGTTGGTGGGTGGGGTACTGCTCAGGATGTATGCTGCGTAAGTTTAAATTTACGTTGTTCCATCGTATTTGATATAACCTCAGATAACCTTTTGTTGTACAAATAGGGCAAAGTCCTATTAGCTGAGTGTGGGAATACGGAAAATAATAATAAAAATATCATTGAGCTGCTCTCAGGCCGAGTCTCTACAGTTGAATGGGTTTAAATTAGCTGAGTTTTTGGGCGAGGCTGTGCTTTTCGAGGTTGAAAGGATTCTTGAGTGAAGCTTTCTCTCCATGATGGTTGAGACTAAAATACAGAAACAAGAGTGAGATCTTACTGTCAGTGGACAGGTAATACTCCAGCTTCCTCTGTCCGACTTCATAAGAATACAAACTAAGTCTCCCACCAGCAAACTCTCTCTCCAGCTGCCTCACATACTCCCTCAATGTGTTTGAGTCAACCCCATTCTTCTCGTTCCTCAGCTCCAGCCTCACATAATTGGTCACATTGACAGCTATGTAAGGTTTACCATTACTGAACCTGAATTGGGGGTCGTTGACTATCAGCGCACGAACTGTCTCAAAAGATTTGCTGTGGTATAGAACTGCAGAGTTGCTGGCCAGGCGGAATTTGTGCTAATGGAATCGCACATCTATCTCGCATTCTACGCCGTTAAGGTTGAGCTTCTTCTTTATTTTTTAGAGATCCTACTTTCGGGCGATCAACAACGCCATGTTTGGGTATTTGAACTAGAAACTTGATTAGGTTTCGGTTTTGATCTTTTAGAAATCAAAACGATGAGGCTCACTTTTTGCCTGTACTTTCACCGATTCTTTCATGACTTTGTACCCTGTTAGGGGTTCGTCACACTCATGCCCAAAAATGTTGGTTGGCTTCTCCATCAGCAGATGACCCAATCCACTCATTGTTTCCGAAATATAGTTTTGCTTCACCTTCTTTTTCATGAGTCTCCTCATCTGCCCAGAGTTCACAGTTTATGGCTTGTTCTCCTAATCCAGAGTACTGCAGTAGATCATTGTGATGTCCTACTTGGACTGATGTTTGGGGTCCTTTCGGTTATAGAACCAGAAATAGACGGAATGGTTGTCAGCTGGGGCTACTCTCAGTCTCGTAACATAAACGCCTTCGATGAAATCTTTCTGAGTGAAATCTTAGCTGTGGCAAGAATCTGACCCATCAAAGCACTCCGATTTCGCCTCTTTTTTGACCCCATTGATTAGGATGGGGACGAAAGAGATTTTGATATTGGTATTGATTTCAGGTTTGGGGTGTATCCACCTGAAATAGCTATTTATCCTTTGCTCAATATCTTATTTGCTTTTCTAGGTCAGGTATTCTCCCTCTGCATAGATGCTTTCAGCCTGAGATCTACAGTTGAAAAGAATGATCCCCCCTCCACTATTGAGCATACTGCAAATGGAATCTTTGAACTCAACCTCGTGATCTTTGAGCTTGAGGATTGAAGGCATAACTTTGACAGGAATGTCACTCACACTTCGATGATAGATGGGCTTTGTGCTGACAAAGTATTTGGAACACCCTAAACATTTCGATTGGTTCACTCTCTCAATATGTGTTTCTATGGGTTGCTCATCTTAAGTGAGTTGGTTGCTAGTTGATTAATGGTTCTGAAAAGGAGAAATAGTATCGAATGGGTTAGTTTTTTGTAGTTTTTGACTAGTTTTCTTGTCTGAGCTCAGATAAAACCCTTTGCTACTTTATTCTTTCAACCGTTGATTGCCTTTTTTGGACTCCAAACGACCAACAACCTAGTTTTCACCTTCGTGTGTCTCAATCGTATGATCACTCCAATCATAAGCACTATCCTCTATGGCTTTTTTGATACTCTCCTCAGCTGAATCAGCAACTCTTTAATTAATCTGTAATCTTTCAGATAGATTTATTTCTATGCTATTTTTCTAAATCTGAGACTAGAGTCTGCATGGTTCCCTTTCGATGATCGAATAGTCCTCCAAGAACCAATCAGATTGTAGAGGTCCCATGGTTTGGTTTTCGGGAGCCGAGCTCCAGATTATTGATTAGTTGCTATAATCAATTTTTTTATAGAAAAGAAGTTATACACTGATTCTCTTATAATTTTGTGGCAACACTTCCAATCTCTAAAATACGGAACAAACTTTCTGAGTTTGCGGATTTCGCCGCTGGTCCACCAGAAGGGGCGAGCTAGGACTCGGCTATCCAACTTTCGCTGGAATTTCCATACATGAGCCCACATTTTATTTTTGTGCCGCTTTTTCATATTGTTACCTTTCAGTCCCCACTGCTCTCTGGATAGAGTTGTGGAGCTTTAGGTCGAAGATTTTGGAAGTTCTGCCTCGCGAGGAAAAAATAGCAGTAAGTGAAGGTGCTGTAGCTCTGGAGCGAACTCCATCTTAATTTAGGAGCATGGTCTGAGTTTTTTGGACGGATGGGTTAGTTTTCGTTGACATTCTATCTGCAAATACCGAGCTGTTTAGATCTTAATTAATCATTATAACCAAAACATTACCAATTGAACTGTCAATTATTATAAAAGAGAAAAAATTATTAAATACAATCTCTCCCCAAAGATCAAAAAAACAGACCAAAAGCTATCTCCCATGCCCAAGCAATCTTTTTATTTACTACCAAGCATATTGCAACCTACCCAAGGTCCCAATTAATCTGATCTTAATCCATACCATCAAAACATGGTTTGTGAACGCCATTTGGCCAATCAAAGAAGCCACGAGATGAGAAGAATGAGGTGAGTTGGGCCAAACTTGTTCTTTTTAAATGCGACTATTTGCGAGCAATTAAGCATGTTCAACCGTTGTATTTGATTGCCTTTATAATAGGTAGTTTATAATGAGTCCAATTATATAGGGCTCATCCTACGCAAAACCAGATCAATCCCCATCTCTTTGGAATCTATGATCTTTCTATCCGGATCGGAGAGATACCCTTAGATTCTTGTTTTTAGGCGGCCTGGGTTCAGAAATCCTGGATACTGGCTCTCTCCTCCAATTTTACAAAGTTAGAAAATCGGGTAGTTTTGCAGCTGAGGAAGGTTGAGGGCTGAATCTAGGAGCTAGGTGTGGTGGTTGAGCTTGATCTTCGAACAGTTAAGCAGGAGCCATGGATCGTAAAACGACCACTGTGGGGGCTTGTACCTACGACTATTCAGTTAAGAGTCTGGTACTCACCCAACTGGGGTAGATGGGCTGACCTCACTCTAGGTTTGATTCTTGAACACTGCTGTAAGAGTACCCATCGGCCCAGCCTCAACAGGCCTTCAGTGATGTCACAGCTGTAGTTGGCTGAACTCCATCTATTGGTTGGCCTATGTGCCTGGCAGTTTGTTGCTTATTTTGCCTCAATGACTCAACTCTTGGAACTAGCCTTGGCCCCAAAAGTTGTGATCTGCAAAAAAGCTCTTTTGCAAAACCTATAAAAATAAAATAAAGCTAAAACAGTGTTTTTCCATCCAAAATCACTCAAATCCATTATACAACAGCTCCTTCTTCTCGGCCTAAGTGTAGGTCAGAGGGAAGAACTGGTTCTTGCGGTCGAAGTTGGTCAAGGTCAGCCTACTGGCCACTAGACGGTAGCTTCTCAAACTGCATACCATAACTCTTACTATTGTTCGGGAGTCAGCTGGTGCTCGGATATCGCTGGGGGTGGGATCAGATCCGCCTACACCACGGCTGTGTGCAGTAAATGCTAGGTTGAGCCCAGAAACTGGCCGTTTTAGCGCAGTTCAATAGCCGGGCCCCCTCTAACCAGTATTTCAAATCTGGCGTTGATAAATTTAGTAGTTAACCATTCCGCCTCGGGGTATCTCTCCTTTTACTGACGATAAAGCGCATATTTCACGAATCCATCGCTAAGCTCACTCTCGTCTTTGAAGTACGAGTCAGTTGAATAGTTATTGTTGCGGATAACTCCCACACCTTTGAACAATGTTATGTCTTTGATTTTGATCTCAGGCTTTGAGTCCTCGTTTTTGAGGGTCAATTTTACCCTATCTTTGAAGGCATTTCGAATTTTGATGTTTTGGAGTTCGAAGTTAGGCTAAAGGCCTTTGAATCTTTGGTCAGAAGCTAGGCTCAAAACATAGTTGCTGGCTAACTCTTGAATTTTGGAGATAATGGGGGCCAACCTACAATGAGTAAAGGCGATTTGTGCAGCCTTCCTTGCAAGTACCTGATTCTGATCCACCCCCTAGAAAGAGGCAGCAGTGTCCTCAGCTCTTGAAGAGAGTTCAATGGGGTAGTCAACCAAATTGACGTTACTCGCTGTGAGCAGGGCAGCTTCCTCATACTTAATCAACCTATTAACCTTGAGATACTTGGTGTTGTACCTAACCCCCAGATAGAAGTTGTTGACCTCGTTGATTTTGTTGACGAGGTAGTCTAAGGTTTCAGTGGGGGTGAATTTGGATTTGGGGTCTTCGGGCTGGGCGACTTGGTTGGACTGCAGTTTTGTGAATAATATCTTTTTGGGCTACCCGGGGGTCTCTTTTTGCTATTTTTTGCTGAAGAGCGCCTAAGAGAAACCATGCCCAACCCTTTTAGTCAGGGTTTGGATGTTGAGCAACCTATGGATCATAAATAATCTTTATAATGAATGACTGAATGGATGTTTAACCTACGAATATAGCCAAACAAACAAATGGGCTCAGTCTCCACTGTTTATCGGCAGGCAGCAAATAACGCAAGTCAGTTGGAGTGATATGTAGTAAGTGATGTTTACTCCTGAATCATTGTTTTTTCTCTTTGGACTGTCCCTCCCTGCTCTCTCTCTTTTCCTCCTTCTCCTTGGGCTCCTCACTGACCTCGATACTCTTGGTAATCGAATCCCCATTCCCAATGCTCATCTTCAAAATCAGCGAGAAGTGGGCAGAGTTGGTCATAATGTTGGCCATCCCTTCAAACGAGGTCTCCATCTTGTTGTCCTTCTCCTGGGCTATCTTCCTGGCGCAGCGGTTGACGAACATCAGCTGCTTGATCCTCGCCCAGCGTAGGGTCTACTTTATGGGGCAATCTTTGATAGTGTTGTCCTCGACCACAGAGTTGTTCATCACGTCTTTGCCGGTCAGCAGAGAGGTGTATTTGCTGCTCTCCTCAGTCGACTGGGTCTGCTTAGGCTCCACGTTGTTGTAGACATCTCCGAAGACGTAGTATGCCCCCTTGGCGATGAGCAGCTCGACCATTTTGTAGTTGCCTATTTTCATGGCGATTTTGAGGGGAGAGATCTCGCTGTTGGGAGGGTTGGGCAGACACTTCATCACATTGAGTACGTGTTTGAGTATTTTGATGTCCCCGGAGTAGACTGCAGAGTGGATCATTGAGACGTGGCTGAAGACACTGTTGACATTGATTTTCATCTCCCGCTCAGTGAAGTACTCAATGAGCTCCATGTTGCCATAGCGCACGGCGTACATGAAAGGGTTCCAGTTGTTGGGGGTGGAGAACTCGTTGATGAGGTGGGGGAAGGTGTTGAAGAAGTTGATGACCTGCTTGGTGTCGCCCTCCTCTAGGTGGCAGAATGGGTACCTATCCAGCAGAAGAGTTTGGTGACGTAGGGGTGCTTGCTGACGTGGCTGTAGTCTGTGACTACTTATTAGAGGTCCTAGACGTACTCGATTTTGGGCTACTCGTCGTTGCCGTCGTGCTCGGCGTACATTTATTATATGCAATCTTATATTTATGATGGAGGCAAAGAGACATAAGGCGACTCCAAACAAATCGCCCAGATGGTACATAGGGATAACTATAAAATTTCAAACTGGTTGAATCTGATGTATGGCTCACAAATCAACCAATACTAATGGCTGAAGACCACTCCTAGATCCAATTCACAGATGTTTCAAATATAGGCATAACTGGCCCATGAACCCTTGCAGTGTTCCCCTAAAATGATCTCTGCAAATAGATTAAACTATATATCAAGTTATGCGACTAACAGCGTTACTTCTGCTGGTCTCATCTGCCCTGGCTGCAGCCAACTACATCCAAGTTCCAGCCATCGTTGGCGACAAAACCATGGAACTCAGACTCAACGAACTTCATCGAATCAACTCGGTCTTTGACCACTTTGGCGAACTCAAAAGGGTCGTCAAAAAGGAGGTCTACGAAATAGTGAACGGCAAGGAAACTGCCTTCCCAATCTGCTATGAAGACGTGCCCTACGTCAGTCTCTAAGGTTCGAGCACTCTCTACGTGGGAGAGGGACCCAATACCTTCGGCCTGCTCTACGACTTCGAAAAAATGTAACCCCCCAACCACTCAGCAAAAACCGCAGGAACCTCATCGACATCGAGAAGACCGACACAAGCATCTTCTACGCAAGGGAGGATGGGTACCTCCGGATGGTGGACATCAACGAGAGCAACCTAAGACTCACCTACGCCAAGGAGTTCAAGACCAACGAGAGCAAAATCGGGAGCGGCAACATAGTGCTCCTGCCCAACGCTACCTACCTCAACACTGTGGGGTATGGGGTATTCATCAACAGTAACCAAGCAGTGCTTTTCGATCTGGCAGGCCGCAACTTCACTCAACTGGAGGGCTACCTGCCCATGAAGGATTTCCAGGCTGCGGTGGCACTGGAGAATGTTTACTTCGCTGTGGCGTACGGCTAGCAGGGAGTGGTTATGTATTCAGTTGATTTAGAAGCCAAAAAATTGAAGGTCGAGTCCACCTACCAAAAGTCTAACCTTGACCTCAAAATAGCCCAGTATGTGGATTTGGCCTACGACCACAGTCGCAAATTGCTCTTCATGCTGGACCGCTACTCCGGGATGTCTGCCCTGCAGCTCATAATGGCGGCAGGACGCTTCCAGGCGCAGCTCACATCCTCAGTCATAAAAAGCAGCGACTGCAGTCTCATCCACTACGATGGCTTCACCTAAGCCTTGTACCTGAACTGCAAAGAGCTAGCCAAGTACCACATCAAGAATTGGCCGATTGTGGACGAAAAGGTACTCCCCAAGCAAGAGATCTCCATCCGTTCGATCACATCGGCCTATGGCACTGTAGTCCTTGCAGGCAGAAACGTGATGGAGGTCATCTCCGAGGAGAGAAAGGTGGCAGTCTACTAAAACAAATATTTGGAAAGACTCTTCATCAACGGCAGCGTCTTCCTGAGCGCCAGTGAGCACTACCTAATCATTGGCAAGTATCACATCATTCCTCCAGAGATCTACTGCCTGGGGTCGGAAAAAAGTTTGATCGGCAAACATCTGATGCTATTCAAGATCACCGCAGAGTGCAATTTGGATTATTTCAAGGCGGTTGGATTCCAACCCGGGCAGATCTTCCATTAGGACAAATGTGTGTACTCCATCTATCAGACTGTTAGTTTTTGGGAGCCCAAGGAAGTCAATGTTAGTCCCTTTTTGATCACTTTTGTTACCATATGCGCGATGGGCCTTGCTTTGCTGATGTGGTGGATATTTTCGCAAATAAAACTTTCGAAACTGAGAAAACAAGTCGAGGACTACCAAAACTTGGAGGAAGAACAGGTCAATAAACCAGGGGTTCCCAGTGAACCCATGATCGCTGATGTCAGCCCTGCAGTCACAGACTAGGCTTTGAAGAGGACAACCGACGGTCTAAAGCTAGGCAGTGACACTGCAAACCAGGGAGTAAATGATTTATGAGGGTTTAGGTTTATTTATCACAAATAAGCACTAATCAAATATGTTAGGCAAGGGTTGAAATGAAACCGAGTTGGTTAAGGAGTAAGCTAATAGCTGTGAGAATTTAGCTTCTGGATGTTTGAAAACCAAGGAGTATAGTTTTGAATTAGAATATAATAGAGTTTAGAATAGTCATCAGTTTTTATATGAATGAACTTCCATTTTGTCGTCATTTTAGAAGCAAAAGCCACCAAACGTCTCAAACTGACACAAATTCATGAAAATCGTTGAATTATTTTGATCAATTTTTTATAAGGTTTTCTTTCTCGTTTAATTCCAATCATCATTCAAAAGTATTAGCAGAAAAGCTGGCGTAGTGTCTCTCCGTAGCTCTGGTCGCTTTTCCTGGTGTTGGATTAATTACCAACCGTCTCCCAACTACAAATCTTAGCATTTTCCATGGAATGATATAATAATTAATGCTCACTCTAGAAGAGAAACTGGAATAACCCAAAACCCTCTAAACCAAGAAAACTTACCAAAAGTACACCGTTAAGGTACCTTCTATTCAACGTAGATGAGACTATAGCTCATAAAACTTGTCAGTTAGCAAAACCTTTCCACTGCGGAAGCTGCCAGGTTGGTGGGCATCAAACAGACCTCAGCCTGTAGGATTATGGCCTCCTACCGCAACCACAACCGGGTATTCGAGAGGAAGACTGAACGTCTGTTCAGAGAGATAGATGCAAACGTGGAATAGATGGAGAAAAGATATGGAAAACAGTAGAAAGCTTAGCTTGGAAAATCAGAAAACCTGGGACTAGGATTGAGAGAGGCTCCTTTCTCATAAAAATACAGGGAGAATAGAAGTGATGCCAAATTGGAAGAGCATAGCAGCACGAAGAACACTCCCCAATTAATAATCCCAACCCCATTTCTGCCACAAATGACCACAATACCACAGAACACCTGGAACACGGTCGCCTACGGACAAAACCCAGTATGGAGTTGGCCGTTCTTTTGTCCATACTATTGAGTTCAGCCTTAATGTTATGTTTGTAGATTTTATTCAGGATTATAGTAATTAATAATATAAAAATTACTAAAGTTATTGTATTTTGGCAGTGATTTGCCACCAAAAATAGTGATCTGAACAGTTTTTTTTCGGCCTACTATCGACAGCATTTAGAACGTTGTGTTTTGGTCCTCACATAAAATTTATGTAAAGATGTTAATTGGCATCAGATAGTCTTCGTAATAGGCTTTCTATGAGCTGATAAAATTATGGAGACTTTGAATCTAGTGTTCTTTCGTGTTGGTTTATGAACTCGGATGAGCTTTGGATGTCTAAGATGGATATATTTGCCTTCGCTTCTTTTCCTTCACCTTAAAGTTAGGTCTTTTAGCTTCGTTGTTCGGGTTTTCATCAAATTTCGGCACTTCCTGAATTTTACTTAGTTGTGTGTTGTCCCACCCAATCAATTAGTTTATCGAGCTGTGTGCATTCAGAGGGGATAAATCAATAAACATAGGCTTTTAGAGATTTATTACTATCGAAGTGGATTTAAGTTTAGAAAAGACCTCATTTTGAAAGCTCTAAGTATGAACGGGAAGCAAAAACAAAATTGATTCGGCTAAAATCGAAGAAAGCCATAATGGTTAATCTTTTTGTGAGTCTTTGCTATCAAATGATGTCAATAAATGGTGAAAAAACTTACAGATAAGAAAAAAACAGATAGTAGGAGGAATGTTAGGTTACCTGAGTTGAAGCCCTCTTTTCTAACGTTTTTGAAACTATGTTAGTTAGGGCTAAAATGACTACTAATTGAGTTATTTTTCGCTTTCTTTGCGACAGAGGGAGCAGAAATACGAGGGTAATTGCCTTTTTTGTAGAAAAAAAATTGTTATAAATTGTATATTAACTCAAATCTTTAAATTAACATTGACGTCAGTAAAATTCTAAGCCAAACCAAATAAACTTTACCATTCTTCATTGTTATGAAGAAAATTACTTAAGCAAAGTGAATTTGAGTTGATTTCAAAGGCTCATAGTGCTTGGAGTGATCTTGGAGTCACGTTTTTGCTTATGTTGCGCATGAAAAAAGTTTAACAGATGAGGCAACAAATCTAAAAATATGTGAAAAAGATCATTTTGAGGCTCACTGCTTCGATTGTCCAAAAAGGAAGGTCATGATTTACCTTTTCCTCCAAAAATGTTCAGGAAGGGTTTCTTTGTAGATTTTGCCACTAGTCATCAAGGTTGTATTGACCTGTTCCCTCAAAAAACTAAACGTCAGCACCCTCAGAATACTCCTGATCTACTCAATTTTAAGGAGAGAGACCTTGGCTTTGAGGAAAGCTTTCTCGAACTCTGTTGAAGGTTCAAAGGCAAGAAGTCTATGGAGGTAGTTTCTGTTGATATATTTCTTATTGAGCTGCTTGATCTTCGTCATTATGCGGTAATATTCTTCGATTTTTTGAGAGTTCTTCAAAAGTCGAGTAATCAGCTTTTTGGACCTATCGGAGTTGAGGAAGGAGAAAGTTTGGTTCACTATGTTGGATTATGTGTTTTTCTTCTTATAAGTGACACTTGGTTCATTTTTATTTACCTTTATATTAAATGATTATTAAGAGTCTTCCTTTTAGCTTAGACCCCTTTTCCCTTTGCTGCCTTTTTCTTGCTTAGTTCCTTCAGAAAGGTCTTCCGTTCCCTTCTCCAACTTGATCGGAAGCTGATTTGTTTAAAAGGGCACATCTAGAGTCTGGGAAGCCAGAACTTCATTTTGCCTTTCGATTTAGAGAGAGGTCTTGAGAGGATAGTAGGCGAACGGATTACTAAAATAGCTCGGAACCATGTAAAAGTACTGCTGTGAGCTCAGGGGGATAAAACCGCCGAAGTTATTTATGAAGTTTTACATGCTATTTTTTAGAAATTATTATGATTGAATATAACCAGTATCACCATTTGACCTCTCTTCTGCCTCCAACTTCAAATTCCATTCAACATCTCGAGAGATCTAGCTGAAACAACGTCTATCAGATGCAGTTGTGGTTGGGCCAAATAAGAACTGGTTTATGCTCGAAAAATTTGGGAAGGTTTTAATCTTCCTTTTAGTAGCTATTCGGAGAAAACCTCTCGATTCACCTTGTACTTACTGTTGGTGGAAAGGAAATCCAAAATTAAGTAAGAAGATGTTATAAATTTGAGAATTTGATGCTTTAAATTTTATTTTTTCTTCCCATTGCGTCCCTTTGTATATGCTAAAGAATGAAGAAAATCAATAAAAGTATATATTTCAAATCTTCCCAGCCTCTTGCTTATCTTGAGTATAACGAAACGAGCTTACTTACCTTTTGCGGTCATCAAACTAATGCTTTTGGAAATAGAAAAACATTCAAATTTTGAAAAAAACATTGAACTTAAATTTTTCTTTGAGAGTGTCCTTTTTTCATTAAACCGAGTAATATCCTTCATTTTGATCAATTTAACGAAATAATTTTTGACACAGAAAGTATGTTTACCAACTTAGATGAAGATGGTTCATGTATTAGCATAATATGTCCAAACCGTATGCTAAAAGTACTTTAGTTCAGTTCAATTTATCACTAAGATTCAATTTTAGGGCTGATCTAAAATATTTTCCAATTTTTTCTAACTTAAGCTCAAGTTATCCAATCTTCTTCCATATACACGTTACAAAGTCATCCACTGAATAAACTCTCACCTTCTTTGTGATATTTAATGACTTTTCTATTCAACCCCAGTCATAAACAGTCATTCAGATACAAAAGAGATTCATCATTTATAGTTTGCTACGATGCCGTTGCCGTTTCTGCTGAAGGATTAGTTGGGAAGCCAACTTGCCAACTGTCCTCTGTTGTCCCCAGTAATGACCATATCGCCGATTGTGCAAACATCATAGATTCTGCCTTTGTGAATGGCTCCTGTTCGCCAATGGTCTTTGGCGTTCATTCGGCGGTCAATGACTCCTACTTCCCCATCCATACAACCGTAGAATACCGTATGCTATGAGAGGCTGGCCAAAGTTTTGACTTCTTTAGCCACATCAAAGTTGACAATTTTAGCGTTGTCCCTGAAATCAACGAAACTAAGATACTTCTCATTAGCTGCAGCAACAATCATTTCATTGATTTTGGCCAGCTTCAAAGCCATTCCTCTAGTATTTTTCTCTTGAATGGTTCCCTTAGATTGGCAGTCATACAAATAGATGCTCTTCTGTCGAGAATAGGCTATTTTTGATTGTTAGAGAGCAACTACCGAGTTTATGATGCTTGAGTTGCCTCCGATGGGATTTGAGCACTCAAAGAAGAGAGTTTTGGACGTTTCACTGTAGCTTTATTACTGAACTCTCACTATTTTTAGGGACTGATCTGATGACAAAGAAACCAAGTTGTGGGTGTCAGACATCCTACAAAGATACACTAACTCGTAAATAGCGCCATTGTGCAACTTCAAACTCAACTCCTGCGTGCTCAAGTCATTGATGTTGAAAAACGCAATGCTTCCCTACATGGTGCCTACAAGTATGTAGTTTTCCACAGTGAGCAGCCCATAAGCTCCCTACTTGATCTCACAAACCGTTTAGGGATCTTCGTAGTCAAGTCTGTAGAAAGCCAGGTTTCCCATGGGCTTTTTGGAGGTTGTGGTGACAAACTGCTTTTCGTTTAGGGCGGCAATTCGCTTGACTTCGAATCCTTCAGCAACGTTGTACTGTAAACTGTTCTTAAAGGCCGCAAACTCATTGTTTTTCTTCTGAGGCATCTGTTTAATGGTGATCTCGGGCTCTACCTCAATATTTTCCTGCTTGCCGTATTTTGCAACACATTTCCTCAAATTTTTGAACTCCTTCTGAATGGCGGTCATAATACGATTCAACCCTTCCTTATAGTAGCTTTGAAGCTCCACAATTTTTCTGCTCTGCTCTGGAGGGTCGGCAACAGTCTACACGATCTCAGCTTTCTTCGATTAGGCAGCCTAGAGTAAGAGTGTGTAGGAGTTAACGTATTACATTATATCACGTCGGGTCTTTTTCGTTATAGCTTCAAACATGTTTTAAGGGTCGACCATTTTGAGTGACTCCTAGATTTGTAGAGTAAATTCGGATAGTTGGGGTGATGGTTATTTGGCTTGTGCTTCCTCTTCCATCTGCACTTATTTATCAACCATGAACCTCGGCTCTATGGAGTCTAGGGCTGGAGCAACTGTAGTTGTATCCTCAAGATCCCCTTCTGCAAAAGGCTTAATCATAAGCGGCATGGTATTCAAGTTGAAATTGTTGAAGTTTCTGAGCGCTAATACGGCATGTTCTGGTTTGGGGAAGTTAACGATTGCTCTCCTGCCCTTGACTGTCATGTAGAGGGGGCCAACTTTCTTCTACAGAAAACTGTAAACAAAATCAGCAGAGTGAAAGTTCAGTGAGACTGTGAGTAGATTAGTCTGCATTTTATATAGTTGGGTGGCAAATAATAAATAGACCAATCTATATAAAATTGCAGATTAGGATAAATTTTTTGGGGGCTTATATTTTTGACTGTTTATACCCTGGAAGAGAAAGAGGCAAAGGTACTGCTTTAATGCTTCTCTGTGAAAAGATCTGAAGGTAGGAGGAACTATAATTGATCTTAATAAAGGAAGATGCATTTGTGAATCTTTCCTTCAGAGCTATATATCAGACTCTATTGAGCAAAATTTTCGTAAGAATTGATTGACTATCTTTAAGTTTCAAAGAAGCAACCAAAGAGAAGAATAGAGAACACCACATATCAACCAAGAAGGCTAAGAATATGATTGATTTCGAAGGAGGCATGAAACTCTTTGTGATTAATGTAACTTTGTATCACATATCTTTTATATTATAAGCATGTAAGAGAATCCATCTCAAAGTGTCTACATTTGGGGTCTTGTCAACGGCAAAGATATCAGTCTTCCTGAAAAACAGAAAGAACTCGAAGGAAAACGCATAGCCAATGTTGCTTCGGGCGGAAATTTTTACTTAGCAGTTTCTGAAACGGGAGCTCTTTATGGGTGGGGTGCAGCTAAATACTGCAGATTCGGGTTGCCAGGCTAAAACATTCCAGTTCCTAAACTTATCCCTCTTAAATTTCAAGTGCAGATCATATCTGCAGGGAACTGGCATTCAATGCTCATTGACACCAACGGCAAACTGTTTGCGAGTGGGCACAACAAGCAAGGAGCCTGTGGTACTGGAAACTTTGAAACTGTTGAAACCTACACTGAGGTAAGCAGTGACATCATCGGCAAAACCTTAGCATGCGGAGATTGCTATACCTTGGTGATTACCAAAGATGACTAACTCTTCTCCTGTGGGCATGGTGACCTGCATGGACACAAGAGTAAGTAGCATATCAACAAGTTGAGGAAGTTGGACATCGATGGAGCCAAAATAAGAGCCATTGCTGCAGGTTTTACTCATTCTTTGGCAGCCACAGAGAAAGGGCAGGTCTACTCATGGGGGAATGGTGCTTTTTATCAACTGGGACATGGAAACAAGCAGGATGAGAAAGAACCCAAAGCCATAAAAAAACTAGCAGAGGTCAAAATCTCTCAAGTGTCATGTACAAGAGGAGAGAAGAATGCTCACAGCATGGCAGTCGCTGAAACAGGTGAGGTCTATACGTGGGGAGCGGGGTACAAGGGCAAACTGGGCCATGAGGTCACTTGGACTCATGAGAACGCAGCTGATTAGCCTGAACCCAGGGTCATGAAGACTATTGACTACAAAGTGAAGAAAGTGTCAGCAGGAGGCATTCATTCCAACATTCTCAATGAAAACGGAGAGGTCCTTTCGTTTGGCTGTGGAAGCAACGGACGCCTAGGCCACTCTTAATCCAAGTAGTATGTGTATTTGTACAGAGAGGGCATTCCGAAGGCGATTGATGCTCTGAAAGGTGTGTTTGTGACCAACATTGAGACTTCCTATTATCACAATATCTGTGTGGGCTACAAAAGACAATGATCCCTATAATCTATGACTATTCACTTTATTTATTATGAATCATTTTTTGGTCTTTTGCTTCGATTGAGCTTCTTTTGTAGGCTGGACAGTTTTGGTCTTGGTTTTTTGTGGTTCCTACTCTCCTTTTTGAGAGCTTTATAGTTTGCTGTCTTTCGTCGGTTTTTGCTATTCTTTGATTTGGTTCTATTTTTTGATCCCTCTCTTTGCAACCCCTCTACCAATCTTTGATTGATCCAAATTAGCTAAGCTGTAGAAACTTCCAAACAACAATATTACTAAAACAAGCACAGCTAAAACAATCTTGATTCTACTTCCGGTTTTTGCTGGCTATTAGATGAGAATAGGTTGCTATACTTTAGCTTGCAAAGAAGGTTGCGAAGACTATGGCTATTCAGGCTTGATAAGTGATTGAGGTGCAGTTTCAAGCCCTTGCTGTAATTAAGATTTTTCTGGCAAAAACGATTCACCCTCATTGGAAGCAGGGTATTCCTCGGCTGATACAAGTTCTCTCTGTTGTCTGTTATTTTGAATGCAAATCGAAGGTTTGAGCTCATTCTAGTATTGATGGTTTTGTTCTGAGGTGTTGCTTCTGCTCCTACTCCTGTTTTTGATCAGATTGTCTATATCCTCACCGATTCCAAGGTTATCGTAGTTCTGAGTGCGAGTCCCTGTCCGAATCGGAGAAGATTCGCATTCCTCCTCAGGAATCTCATTGATGGCTTAGCTCAACCCCGAAGGCTTTTTGGAAGCCTTCTCTCCAAGATTAAGGTTGCTTTCTTAATTGCTCACACTGACCTCAACGATATCACTCAAAGCCTCCCTCCCAACCACTCCTAGTTTGACAATTTCGATATAATCCATTTTCTATGATGGTGGCTCAGAAGATTAGCAGTTATTGCGAGGTTAAGGCTACTGGGCGGCATGAAATGTGAAACTTAGAGGTTACTCTGCAAGTGATTGCTTGCTGTGGACTGAGACGGAATTCTTTGACATAGTTTTGGCAAGTTTGCGCTCCTGTATTTTGTTGATCTCATCTTCCACCAAGTGATCAATTTCACTTTTGATGACAAATTTGCCTCTCAGATCAACTTTCAACTCTTGGTTGGTTGCTTAGATCTCAAACTAGTTAGTGATCTGCTCCTTGATTTTCAGCCATTCGTGGGCAATAGGTTGTCCCAGTTGTTGACTGCTCAGCAACTTTGAGTATTCTTTGCTATATCTTTTGATATTTTAGAGGTAACTGCTATAAGCTTGGCTCAGATCTACAGTCACCGACCCGACGAAATCTCGGAAATCATCTTCCATTATTTTGTAAAGTGACCAATCGCAACTCATGTTCCTTTAACTCTGCAGCTTGAATATCGCTGATTAGCCTTGGATGAATCTATAGTTCGTTTAAGCCTCTTGGATCTAAATGACTTCATTGAATTTTTTGTAAATCTGCGGCCCTAAATCAGCAAAAAGGTACCTTTACAAACCTATAGTGCATAAGATGGAGCCTGTGGGTTGTGGAAAGATATGATCGTTGGAATGAGCTTCAGTTAGAAGTGAGATATCTTGAAATCGATGGGCTTTTCATGATACTTCATTGGTGCAAACTGCTTAATAAAAAATAAAACTTTACTGAATTCAGTGGGAATGGGGAGAAATATGCCTATAACCAAATTGGGTTAGTTCTTTAGTTTTATGTTCTAATGCTGCCACAAAGAAGCAGTGTAAATAATGTGCATTAATGATCAGATTCAATGTTTGTCTAGATTCAATTTGAGAACCTTGAAAAGATCCATTTTGGTGACCTTTTGATCACAATCCAAATCCACAGACTGTAGAAAAATTCTTATTTCCTCATCAGTGGCCTCCCTCTTTTCCTGCACCTTCATTGCATCATTGACATAAGCCGCAATTTCCGGCATCTCGAGATACCCATTGTTATTAAGGTCGTACTTTTCAAAGACCAAACTTACGATCTGCCGCACCGACTCATCATTCGTGAACATTATTATTACATTATTTTACATTACTAATCAGAGAAATGGAGCACGACAGCTTCACAGTTTCCCTCGGCACAGAGAAATTCATCGTACCAAAGCAGTTGGCAGACGTCTGTGTCTATTTCCACAACATTCTCGGCCTTGGCATAGAGGACGAATAGGTAGGCATTCATTGATTAAGATTGAAATCGATCCCCAGATCATCGACAGAGAGACCTTTGTGCTTTTTCTGCGGTTTTGGGAAATCAATCAGTACAAAGAACCAGTAGTGCCCAAAGGCATCAAGACCAATAATGTCAAATAGGTGCTGGATGACAAAAACTATGAGTTTATCAAAGATTATGAACTACAGAGCGAGCAGCTCATCAAATTGATCAACGCAGCCAGCTTCCTGGTCTCCCGTGGCCTGAAGCAGGTGATAGCAGCCATGTTCGCCTGCAAACTGTACTTCTAAGACAGCAAAAGGGCATACGAGGAGAAGAAGAAGGAGTTAGGGATCCCTTAGAATGCAGACATCACCTTCGAGGATGAGGAGAAGTTCAGGGAAGAGTACTATATGACCAGCTCCATTGCCTAGCAGTGATTAGCCAACATCTGACTATTATTTTGATTATTTAAGTGTGGCCATCCATAAGGGCTGGGTCTTTGTTTTTCAGTAATCAAATCAAGACTCTTAAACTTTGTATAGGCATTTTAAGGATTTGATAGTTTTTGGCCTTTTGATGCAAATTCTCACTCCATTTCAAAAAGATTAGCTAATGAGCATCCAGTTTTAATGAGATTCTTAGCTACATCTGCGAATTTAAGCCTTTTATTCATACTAATGATTATTTGTTATGGACAATGGGCTATAATTCAACGAGTAGACCCTCAGCCAAAACCTGCTGGCCCAAAAGAACCCACAAACCGACACCACCGTCTACTACGTTGGCGTCTACAAATAAAGCCAAAGCGGTCTGCTCTATAACTCCAGGTTGCTGGTGCTTTAGGACAAGAATTTCAACATCTTCTACTCCAAGCATTTCAGACCTGTTCATCAGCTGTCTGAGATGCAGAGGAAGGGGGGCAGTGCGATCAAGGAGGAGCTCTCGATTGCTAATACTAGTGCTGAAATCGAGGAAAATGTGGTTGTGATTACCTTCTTGAGGGAGAATATTAAACAGAAGTGGGTTTTTAGATTTCGCAATGAAAAACTAGCACTCAATTGGTTCATCCTCTACAAAGATATCAACGAAAAGTACATAGTAAAAACAATCAAATCGCAAACTAGGGAAACCAATACGAATTCGGGCCACCACTCAGAGTATACCTCCATACTCAGCCACAATCGATACTACCAAGCATTCAACCCTAACACCTCACTTATTTCTAGTGAGCAGAAGGTTGAGGGCTACAGTTCTGTCAAGAAGGAGAAACGGCCATAAAAGTAAGAGGATTGCTAGCGTTCTGAGAAAGTGCTGCCTCAGAGCAGATTACAGCTCAAGTGATATTTTTCTTAGTAGATTACACAATAATCGTAGGCAAGCAGTGTGGCAGTATTGCTACAACCCCGCAGCATCAAATAGTAGCATCTTCTGACTTATAAAGATGGTTAGTTAATGGAGATTGGTATCCAAGGATCCAGCTGCTTTTCACTGGAACAGGTATTTGGCCAAAAGCAGTCAATGGCGTATGATAGCTCAGAGTGGCACCTTGTACACATATAAAATCATTTATTCCTGGAGAAAGAGTTGGAGTGTTTGGGGTCGAAATAATCGATCATAATCTCCGACTCCTCCACCTTAATCTCCTGGCTCTCCTTCATTGATATCCGACTCTCCGCCTTGTTTGCATCCCATAGCGAACGAATCCCCTTCACCTACAACTTCGCCTGCCACTACTCTATGCTCACAGAACTCGAACTAGATACCTATTTGCATTCGGGTAGCTTGCGCACTGGCTTCCTGGTTTTGGTGAGCTAGTCGCTGGATTACTGCTCTCCCAGTTTGTTGGTCATTTTGGAACTGCGCAGACTGTAAGGATCCTCTTTCCTGTGGTTCGGCAGAGTCTGCTTGGTGGACTCTAAATTGTTCTGTTCGTAGCCCATAGGAATCTTTTTAAGCGTATGGTTGCTGCCCACCTCAACCACACTCTTACCCTGCAGTTTCTCCACCCCTTTCATCTCAACAAATCTTATAGCCGAGATGGGACTAGAACTGTGAAGTTTGGGGTGAATCTCAGCAGTTACGGCAGGTGGACTGATGAACCGTATTTTGCTGACCTCCCGGATATTCTTGATCTAGCTGGAATCGCTGCGGAAACCAGTTGAGGCGAGCTGCTTGGCTGGGATGTAGCTAGGAGTATTGCTCTCGGCCATTTTTGATGATACGTTGTAGGGGTTTCTATAGAAGGTGTTTTCTTGGCTGCTTAGCAGGAGACTCTCTTGGCTTTTGGCAGTAACTAGGCGGCTGAGTTACCTCGTGGCTTAGACTTTGGTCACCAGGGGGGTAATGAGCAGATGTTGGGCGGCATAGTTGAGAGTCTAAGGTTTGTATTTAGTTCCATAGACAGCTTTAGTGGCGATTGGCTCCGGCTGCACAGTCATGGGTTGGCGATTTGTAGAGGACTGCAGATGAGTACTAGACTGAAGATGTTCCATCATCTTCTATCTGCTGACTTCATGCTTGCCCAAACTCTAGAGTTCCAATTTCTAGCGCTACTTGGACAGACTGATGCCCCGCTTGCGTTTGTCAGGCTGCGGGACGCCTCTGCCCAGCCGTACTATATACTTTCGGGCCTAGTCGTTCTAGAGTTATGATCTTTTGGGCTGCTGCTGGTAATCGGCTGCCAGACGCATTAAAACTTATTTATAACGCTGCGGATAAATATTCTATCGCAACCACAAAAACAACATATTGGCCCAACCGACTCCCCTTTCCATATCTAAACCAGCCACCTCAAAACCGCTACTGCCGAGGGCGCACAGTTGAGATCCTCGTTTGATAGTTATGTGGCTATTTGTGCATACCAAGTCAGCCTATGCCAATTGGATCGCACAATTCGCTGCCGTTTTTCTACTTAATTCCCAACAGTGACTCCTAATCGACTGTGCTCCAAGCTTTGATTACAGTTATTGTTCGCTATCAATCAACTGGCCTTTATTACTATAATCGCATATTTGATTAGTGAGTGATGGGGGAGGTGAGCTAAAGCGACAAATCTTTCATCGGGCTGCTGGCCTACGCATCCACACATCTATTCTGCCTCTATTACCTGCTTGGTATTCTGGTTAGGAGTATAGCAGAGTACGGCTAAACTCACATATTGGGTGAAATTTAGCAAGAACTGGTGGCTTTGTCGGAGTACTTCCCCAGCAACGGGCTGAGGGTGGCCGTCCCTTTAGCCATCTTTAGCGTGTTTTTCATATTTTCGACGATATCCTACTGCTGGATGGCAAAGAAGAGGCGAGAATATGGCTATGTGTTCGGCAAGGCCAAGCAACAGGCTGAACCCGATGGCAAATGATTACTAGTTTAGGATTGTACGCACAAATGATTAGTATCACTCAATTAAAGGCTCAACCCTTGAATTCGTAGTATTCACTCGGAAGGCTTACGATATTCATATGGCTAGTTATAAAAGAATGATCTAATCGACTCTTTGGATGCTTAACTAATAGACAAATGGAAATCAATTTTAGGGAGGCCGAGAGTTGAGAGTTGGCACCACAGCCATATCGCTTTCGTAGCCAGTGCCCAGTTTGGCGCCCAATTTCTTCCGCCTCTTTCTCTCAGGGTTCATGAGATCTCCCTTTTTGGCTATATAGTTCTTGCCAATGGCTCCCTTCTTGACTGTTCCCAACTTCAGCCTCCTCTCTTCCTCCTCTTGCTCCTTGGCCTTCCTCAGCTACTCCTCTTTCTGGTCGCTTTCGTCCTGTTTGTACTGCCTGAGCTGGCAGTTTTTGACGTCCCACAAAAACAGCATAAACCTCCTGAGGGCTTTCTTGAAGTCCTAGGGGTTGTTGTAGTGTGATCTGTTTTAGACTTTGATTGAGCAGGCCAAGGCCAGGCCCTCCCCGATTTGCAGCTCAATGCTGATTTTTATAGCAGTCTTCTCCTTTTAGATCTTGCTGCTCTTTTGTAGGCTGGCGGTCAGGTGGCCCGCAAAGGTTTTCAGGGGAGAGGCCAGTTGCAGATCTTTCTTCATTTGGGTGAAAAAGTTGATATCCAAAACCTTGCTCCAGACTGACTCTTCGCAATCAGAGATATAGAGGGTGCAGGGGCGGTTAGTGTCGTCTTTGATGATAAGCAAATAGTCTTTGGAAGCAAGGGTGTACTTCTTATCAACATTGTTGATGATTGTAACCAATTCTTCAGGGGTTATATTTTCTTACATAATTGGTTGGGCAGGATATTTATATTTGACTTTATAATTGTCTGCAAATAGAAATCAATACATCAAAATAAGTCAAAAAATGTCATAGCTACAGCTGGAGGCCAAAGAAAAGAGAAAGTGGGGCTGATGTTTGGACTTGAGGCGGAATAAATTTGTATATAAATACATAATTTATATGTAAAATTTAACTGCCTCGCCAACCTAAGACAAAGAACGAGCTACAATAGACGTCTCGGTCCCAAAACGATAGTTCTTCTACACAATCGAAGGCAACATCGGATGCGGAAAGTCGACTTTCCTCTAAATTTTGCGCAAAGAGGTCTCAGAGGCCTACTGGATAGAGTAGCCTGTCAAGTAGTGGCAAAATCTGAACTAAAAGAACATCAACATGCTTGAGAAGTACTACCAATAGCCCAAAAGGTGGGGCTTCACCTTCCAAATCTACGCCATCTTCACCCGCATCCAAAAGATGCACTAAGCCATCGCCAGCTTCCCCTAAAAAATCAAAATATCCTAACGCAGCATCCTCGCCGACAAGTTCGTGTTTTCACAGTTGATGCACGACCTCGGCTATATGGACGAAAGAGAGTACGAGATCTTCAAATCCTTGTACCCCACTTTCCAGTCCATGGCCAAAATTGAACAGACGAGGATCATCTATCTCAGGTGTAGTCCGGAGAAGTGTTATGAACGGACTAGGATGAGGATGAGGGCGGAGGAAAGCTAGATACCTTTGGAGTACCTGCAAAGGATCCATGATAAGCATGAACTGTGGTTCAAGGACTATGAGCCTTCGAAGGTGTTGATAATTGATACGAGCACAGATTTCAAAAACAGGCCATAGAAGATCCACGAGATGCTGCGCAAATTGAAAGAGTTCATCCAGAGCTGACAGTCAGTGAGTCAGTGATTATATATGTTATCTGAAATACCAAAGTTCTATATCTATCAGCTAAGTTATCGTTTGAATAAAGTAGTATACATCATCATACACTTGCGTTCTACATCCACCGGGACACGCCGCTCAAATCCAGCTCACTCGCTACCTCATTGCTTTTCTACTTCCCGCTCAATACCGACACTTTTGGGGTGCTTGCGCCTATTGACTGCTTATCCGAATTAGCGTTGTCCGAGGGCTTTGCGTATACCTTCGGCCCGGAAGTCACTGTGTATCCTTTGTGGAAAGGGTTGGAGCTATTTGATAAGTTCGTGATGGTCACAACCCCCAAACTAGATCGATTGCTTGCGCATTCAGCCCCAGTATTCGAATTAGTTCCACTTTTTTTGGAATTAAATGCTGAAGACCTCAGCTAGAAGGAGGCACTTTGCGATGGGTCGGTCCCCTAACCTGATTTTTTGGGTAGGTTCTAGTTTTTCGAGTTTTTTTGTAGCTTTTCTAGATCTTTGCGTGCCTGCTAAAGATTTCTTTTGACGTCTTGGATGTCCTTATTACGTATGTTAAAGAAAGGGTGGGTGTTGGGCAGCCGAGGCACTGTGTAAAGCGTGTAATACTGCGGCTTCTATGGAAATTTGAGTCTGCCACTCTTCTTGAGAGGCAAATCCTTGCCGAAGTCTTTTGAGCGGTCTCTATCTTTGTAAGGTTTGGTGTATTGGTACTTTTTGAACTTTTCCTTCCTCTACCCCTTCTCTGCCTTCTTCATTGCGCACCTCAAAATTGGCAGAGGTGTTGCCTTAAAAACCACTTAGTGTCTATTTCTATAAATATGGGGTCAGAATTGCAACTCAAAGCATCAAACACATAAAAAAGAGCCAAGTTGTTGTGAATTCGAGTGAAAATTCTATGAATTTTGATTGCTATAGACCACAGTTTGATAGGGTTGTATGCAGAACTGGCTCTTAGTTAATGGATGAGCATGTTGGGTGCACTATTTTTGAGTATCCCATAAATCTATACTCACCTGGGTGCCATCCAAGCCTCCTAGATAACCTGTTTGCGCTGACTCGATGTTTTTGTCTAGTACCGATTATACCCTATATTAAAAAACCAATGTTTTCTTGCATGTTCAGTTCATGAGATATATTCATTCCATACCTCCCGATATGTATGTGCCATCTATATACCTGTTAGAAGGTGCAAATCGCCAAAATTCAAATTTAACCAAAATAATATAACATCCTAATTTACTCTGATTGAATTTAACTTCCACTTCTTCCTCTTCCCAACCCCTAATTGGACCCACCTCCCTCCGAACCTCAACAGGGGGCGATCCAGCCACAGTTGGGGTCTATAGGTGCTGAGTGGTGTAATGATGGTGGGAGGCCGGTATAAACGGAGGATGATTTAAGTAAGTGGTATAATATAATCGAATGAAGCCGCTAGAAGTAAACGCCAATTTGGCTGAAGTGGAGTCCAGACTCAACAAGTACCCCTACCTCAGCAAGAACACGCTGCCTGGCTCACCCGACGGCAGGGTGTTCGCCATGCTCGAGTCCATCAAGCGTAGATGTATAGATAGGCAGGGTTCCCCGACAGGAGAGTCAACCCCAACTTCTACCATTGGTATATCCTGATGAAGCAATTCTCGCCCTCCACCATTTCCAAGTGGGTCAACGACGAACTTTATCATGATAACTAAGACTCTCTTATCAATGAATTTGTCAAACTCTATACATCCAAGAAGGACAACCACCCCGAGACAACAGAACCCACACCCACCCCCGACACCCGCTCCAACAACAAACTCGACAACCCCTCAGAAATCGAGTACGCCATCGACATCGCCCTCAAAGACTACAACCCCGACAAAATCGCCTCACTACGCAAACTGCTCGACGAGTACAGGTAAGCCATACCCTATACAGGGCAGAGATGACTGAAGACGAGATCAATAATTCAAAATACATCCGAATTGTTTGCCGCATCGATCCCGCCAACTTGGACGAGTTCAGCGGCAAGGTCTCCAAATGCATCGAGTTCAACGAGTTGTCGCTGAGGAAGAAGGACATGAAGCCGCAGAAGCCCACGGGGGTGACCGCACAGACTGAAAAGGTATAATGAGCTTAATAATGATTTTACTCCCTCTTATCATTCGTACTGGCTTAGTTCTCGCTTGGTTAGTAGCTCAGGAGAAGCAATATATCGTGGTAGGTGTTTGGAATGTTTTAAATGGCCGAATTAGGAATTATGAGGAGAGGATCTGGCCCACAGATTGGGTAGGTTGATCAAAACTGCAGGAGTTGTGATTACCTACCATCCAATCATCCTCATCCTTCCCAACATCTACCCTCCAATCACAGCCCAATCACAGCCTAGTTGATCTCGCTTGTCGTTACAACCAACCCTCATATAATTTCGCACTGCAATATAGCCCAACCCATGAAATAGCACAACTAGCTAGTCCGCTTCAAAAACGCCTTCGCCAGCAGCCCATAGAAAAAGGAGCAACTCACGTCCATCCTCTCTGAGGATATGACCGCAGTCGTCGCTGACAAGTTGCACCATGTGGCCGAACTGTATCGCGCACAAGTCGCGCACTCCGATTACGACCCCGCCGTGGCTTTTAGGGTCATTACGCTCTGTCTACTCACCAATGGTCAGGCGCAGATCAATCTATTTGAGGAACTCACGCGTATTTTCAGGCATTCGGCTGAGAGCAAGCAGCTGGAAAATATTCAGCTGTGCTTTGATCTTCTGCTGCTGAAATAGACCAAAGATGTACTAACCGAGTAGCAGCTGAGGGTGCTCAAGGTGCGACTACTTAGAGCCCTGCGCATGCACTACCAAAAGTCCAAAAACAAGTAGTCTCTCAAGAAGTGCAGGCTCACTCTAGAGGAGTATTGCAAGGCCTCGCTCCAAAGAGACCGGGTGAAGCACAACCCCCAAATATACAAGTAGATAATGGACAGTCTGATTGACTAGGTGAAGCTTAAGATCAACCGGTTGGTGAAGCATAAAAATGCGATAGGTGCGATCTAGTAAATGGTGGGGTTCGTGGGGGTGCTGGAACGCAGCGAGCAGATCGTCAGCACTAAGTATCAATTCGAACTAATGTCTGCGTACTGCACCCTCGCTCATTTGCATCATATGCTGCACTACGTGGCCTACACCCGAAAGTATGCGTCTATTGCGCTTAACATTGCTGAAAGGCTGCAAAACGAGGCTGCCATCAACTAGCTTAAACTTCTTCTTGAAGGGTTGATATGATATTGTTACACATCTATTTTTTCTAAGAAACAAGTAAGCTAATAACACTGGCAAAGTGATAAATCATATGGGGAGTGCGAAGAAGCTAAATTGGAGCTAGCCAAACGGTGAATAGCTACGAGGGATAGACTTATGGCTTTTTCAAAAGCTAGAATAAGATCTGCTTTGTATGCCGATACTTATCGATAATTGAAACAATACGATATTTGCACTATTTGTGGGTTGATA
>Ga0316217_10001609_pt1 | contig 28970 bp, 22 predicted proteins | sample 1anoAmetaG_FD_203633 | JGI IMG/M metagenome (GOLD analysis project Ga0316217, IMG submission 203633) | Freshwater microbial communities from Trout Bog Lake, Wisconsin, USA - 1anoA | ecosystem: Environmental > Aquatic > Freshwater > Lake > Hypolimnion/Profundal zone | place: USA: Wisconsin... | reverse complement strand
CGCTATCAGGAGCTACATACAGCACCACAACAAAAATCCAAAGCCATTCGTCTGGCACAAAACTGCAGACCAGATCCTCGATTCCGTCGCCCGATTTTGTACGCGAACTTTAGACTCAGGACACTAGAGTTATGGTTCTCGTGCGTCAACGTGTCCAGGCATATTTCCGCAAATGTACTGTTCAATCGAAGTACGAGCGCTGACAATGAAGGCCAATCAATCCTGATAGCTTTTCCAGAGGAAAACAAAGAGTCTTCTTCACCATTGCTGGTGGCGAATTATCCACAGATGAACTTTACTCAAATGCACGAGCGTCTCCGCCTTGAACTGCTGCGCAGGATACAGCGGGGGACGCTCAGCGTTTCTTTATTGGCCCGTCAGACCGGGTTTGGGCAGGCTCATCTCTCCAATTTTCTGCACAGCCGGCGGCAACTGTCGCTGGAAGCGATGGACCGCATCCTGGCTGCCCAGCACATGCAGGCCGGCGACCTGTTGCCCGCGACCTATCACGCCGGGATTCAGCCGCAGGACGATGGAGAAAACAGTACGGTGCCGATTGTGTCTCACGCAACGGCGCTGTTTGAGCCCTTCGTCCGTCCCTCCGCGGCTCAGTCCATGCTGCAGTTGCTGGCCGGCGTGCTGCAGACCATCCGCACGCGCGTCTCCAACACCCGCCGCGCCTGGCAGCGGTTTGTGGCCGTGCGCATCCCCACTGCCGACGCCTTGCCCATGGAGCCGCTGGTGCTGCCGGAGGCCATTGCGCTGATCGATCGCCACTACAATTCGCTGATGCCTTACCGGCCCAACCGGCCCAACGTTTATGCCGTCCGGCACGGTTCGCACTTGACCCTGCGGTACGTGGACTTTATTGCCAACCGCCTGGTCCTGCGCCCCCACAACATAGCTTTCCCCGTGGACCTGATCGAGGTGGAGCCGGGCGAGTCGCCGGGCGATTTGCTGGCAGGCCGCGTCGCCCTGATTCTGAAAAAGCCTTGAGCGAGGGCTTGGGGCCTGCTCAGTCTAGGCTTCGTGGGGCGTTTCCTGGTTGTCGAAGCGGGTGTACTTGGCAACCCAGTTCAGATAAACGGTGTCTGTGGGGCCATTGCGCTGCTTGGCCACGATGATCTCCGATTTGGCGCGGTCGGCGTCAGACATCTCCTCACTGCGGTTGTAGTAGGACTCGCGGTGGATGAAAGCCACCACGTCGGCGTCCTGCTCAATGGAGCCGGATTCGCGCAGATCGCTCAGCAACGGTCGCTTGTCGTCGCCGCGGCGCTCACTGGCGCGGGAAAGCTGGGAGAGCGCGACCACGGGCACGTGCAGCTCCTTGGCCAGAGCTTTGAGGCCGCGGGAGATGGCGGAGACCTCCTGCGTGCGGTTTTCATAGTTCTTCTTGCCGGATGACGGCACCGTGGCCGACATCAACTGCAGGTAGTCCACCACAATCAGGTCGAGGCCGCCGTGTGTCTGTTTGAGCCGCCGCGCCTTGGCGCGCATTTCAGACAGCGAAATGCCGGCCGAGTCGTCGATGAACATGCGCGCCTCGATCAGCTGCTCCAGAGCCTTTTCCAGCTTGACCTGGTCTTCGCGGGCGATGAATCCTGTTTGCAGTTTGCGCTGGTCAACCCAGGCCTGCGAGGCCAACATGCGGCGCAGCAGCGACTCCTTGCTCATTTCCAGGCTGAAAACGGCCACAATGGCGTCATGGTTTACGGCCGCGTTCTGGGCGATATTGATGGCAAAGGCAGTTTTGCCCATGGAAGGCCGGGCGGCGATAATGATCAGCTCATCCTTCTGCAGGCCGCTGGTCATGCGGTCCAGATCGGTGAAATCGGTGGCCAGGCCGGTGACTTCGCGGCTCTGCTTGTAGAGGTTGTCGATGGTGCCGAAGGAGTTCGCGACGATCTGGTGGAGCGACTGGAAGCCCTGGGTAAGCCCGCTCTGGGTGACTTCGAGCAGTTTCTCCCCGGTTTCATCCAGTACGCCGATGGCCGACTCGCCCGGATCGGCGGCGCGGGCAATGGCCAGCGAGCAGATGCCCATGAGCTTGCGCAGCAGGCTTTTGTCCTTGACGATGCGGATGTACTCTTCGATCACCGGACGGCGGGGCAAACCCTCCGTAAGCGAAGCCAGGTAAGCCACGCCGCCTACCGCCTCGATCTCCTTGTAGCGGGTCAGTTCGTTGGCCAGGGTGACAATATCCACGGCGCGCTGAGAATCCATCAACTCGCTCATGCGCAAGAAGATACGGCGATGCGAGTCAAGGGAAAAGTCTTCCGGTTCCAGCTTTTCAGCGGCCTCGGAGTGGGAGGCATTGTCAAGCAGGATGGCGCCGAGAATGGTCTTTTCGGCGTCCACATTCGCGGGCAGTCCGGCTTCGAGGGCAAGATCGGGGATGGCAGCCATATCAATAAAGTTTAGGCCGGAGACGGGCTGTGCAGCTCTGTGCGGAATGAGGCCGGAACTGGAAATTGAGGAAAAGACGGCAAGGACTCCCGCGGAATGGAAAACGGCGTGGGCCCGCGGCCTGTTTGCCTGGAGGATGACGCCTGGAAGCCACAGATTGGCCTCACGGGAAAGGAGATTGCGCATGAGCGGATTTCGATTGCGGCCGCATGTCAAAACCCAGGAGAAACCGGAGGAGAAGCCCCGGTTACAACCCCAGGATTCCACGCACCTAAATTACATCTCGATGGTTACTTATTTTCACGCAATATAGATAACGATCACTTACTCAAGTTTCTACTTGCCAAGGGCTTTCGTCAGGAGCGGAGTGAGCCACAAAGCCCGCTGAAATCCGCCTAAAAATCTTCTAAAGATTCTTGTTGACAAAATTGTTTGGGCGGCAGTATGCTGATCGGTGTTTTACCAAGTAAATGCCGCAGTTATCGCTGTCAGTGCACTGGTAGTTGATGACTGAGGCGGTGATTTAAGTTTGTGGCGTTCGTCTCATCTAAATGAGCTGTAAGTGAGTTGTGCGTTTTTTATTCTTCTTTGGTCTTCGTGTTACCTCTTATCGATTTCACTACAGTGATACATCCGACTACGCCACATTCCCCCAAATAATTCAAATGATTCAAGCTCAGGAAGGAGATTGCTATGATGCGTAAAAAGCATGTTGCGATCTTGGCAGTATTGTCCGTACTTGCATTCTGTTTTTCCCAACCTGCGCCAGTACATGCACAAGGAACATATCAATGGGCTCTCATGGCGCAAGCGTCCCCGGATGAGTGTTTCCAGGGAAATGCTAACAATGCCAGCGGCATAACCGCGGCGCAGATTTCAGCCAATAACGCCTCATTCAACGCCGCGTATGCAACTGCGAACGGATATCTGACGGCTTCGCAGTTGGCAAGCTGCATCAGCGCGGGCAACCTGCCCAAGGTCAACCAGGCATATGTCTGGGGCATGACGATGGACCCCTCCGGCAATATCTGGTTCGGCACTGCGGCCAATGTTCTTTGCCTGGTAGAAGACAAAGCATACGGCACGGTTCCGGCTCCGTATCAAGACAGCAACTATGTTTGCGATGCGCAGCAGAATAGGCAGGAAGATTTCAAGCCGCCGCGCATGTACAAATACAATCCTGGAACAAACGTCCTGACGGATCTGACGGCAGAAATCCTGCAGGCAGGCACACCGGTTGCCCAGGGCGGCACCTACACCGATCCCGGAGTTGTGAGTGTCCTGACAAGCAGCTTCGGCGTGCGTTCGGCAGGGACTTACAACGGAGTTGTCTTCTTCGGCGCCATCTACGCTGACACCAGCACAACGCCGGCAACCGCTGCCGTAGCACTGTTCGCGTTCAATGCTACGACCATGCAGTACCTGGGTCACCAACTGTACAACCAGGCTAGCGGAACCTGGTACAGCGATTCACGCCAGTGGCATGTGATCAACGGCAACCTGTTTACCGGCGTTGGAAAAATAGACTCAGGTGTAAGCGATGGATCGCTGCTGCGCTGGGCCGGTTCGCTCTCAACCTGGGTCAGTCCGACGAATCCAGGCAATCTGTTCACGTTTGTGGATGTGGGAGATACGGTTGGGCAGATTGCCTATTTCACCGCACACAGCGATGGACATATTTACGCCACCACATGGGGTGGACCAGCGGGTTCGTACACGATGGCGGGGAGTTCATATGGAATGTACCTCTATATGAGTCCACCCCTCCACGGCGCCACCGGGCTGGACACATCCGACACGGCCAATTGGACGCAGGTGTGGAATTTGTACCAGGCCAATTCCGTGGGGCCTATACCAGGTTATGAAGTGGAACCTACCGCCCTGCAGGTTGGAGGCGCCATTGCCTCGTTTGGCGGTTACATCTACTTCGGCACCATGGAGGTTCCCGGTACGGGCGCGCAGTATTTTGCATCGCTCTATCCAAACTCGACCTTGAGCGCAACCACAGTCGCCCTGGACACCAATCGGCCGATTGCAATATTCCGCACGAAGGGATTCGATCCGACGCTGCAGCCGACACCCGCGATCGACATCCTGTACGGAAGCACCGATCTGGAGCAGTACAACGCCACAACGGACACGTTCTCATCCGTACCAAACGGCATGGGACAGACGGCTCTGTATGGGACGGCGGGCTTTGGCAACGTCTTCAACAATTACACCTGGACCATGGCGGTCTTCCAGAATCAGCTGTATGTGGGCACCATGGACTTTTCTTACCTGCTTGGCACCAGTTCGGTGGCATCGGGCATTCCGGCTGCAGTCCAGACCCTCGCGTCCACTTTCTACGGCGCCGATCTTTGGACGTTTGCCGATACGAACAGTGCCGCAACCTACGTAAGTCTGAACGGCATGGGGAACGACACCAGCTACGGCATCCGCACCATGGTGGTCGACAACAACAACCTCAATCTGTGGCTGGGCATGGCCAACCCGATGAATCTGCGGACCGATATTTCCAACGATCCCGGTGGTTGGAAGCTGATCGATTTCCCGTCGCAGAATGGGGCGCCGATCATCACCTGGTACAACCCCGCAGCCATCGTCTATGGCACGCCATTGACCGCGACGCAGTTGAATGCAACGGCCACGGTAAGCGGTGTGTACACCTACACTCCGCCGCTGGGCACGGTACTGCCTGCAGGCGCCAACCAGATCCTATCGCTGAACTTTGCCCCGTACAGCAACGGCAACGTGTATGCCGACACGGTCAAAATCACTGTTACCCAGGAGCCGCTGACCGCAACGGCCAACAACGTGACGATGACTTACGGCACAACGCCGCCCCTGCCGTTCACGGGCACACTTACCGGCGTGGTCAACAACGACGGCATCACCGCTTCGTATACATTCACGCCTGCGCCAGATTTTGGCATACAGCCGGAAACACCCATTGGACCTACTTCGACTACACCGGCGGGAATCTATACGATCACGACGACGCTCAACGATCCAAAATCAAAACTTTCCAACTACTCGACAACCGTCACCAACGGGACGCTCACCATCAATAAGGCGAGCACCTTGTCAGCCGTCTCGGCGACTGCGCCTTCCGTGCTGATACAGAACAGCGTGACGCTGACCGCGCATGTGGCATCGACCACCACAGGCGTACCAACCGGCCAGGTCACCTTCATGGATGGCTCGACTGCGCTGGTTCCCGCGGTGACGCTGGATGCAAGCGGCAACGCGCAACTGCCCATCAGCACTCTTGCCGTGGGCACGCACATCATTACCGTGGTATACCCCGGCGACACTAACTACCTGCCCAGCACCTCTCCGTCCGTTTCCGAAGTGGTGCAGGACTTCCAGTTCAACGCCACGTCGAGCAGCGGAACCTCCGTCACCGTGCTGCCGGGCGGATTGGCCACTTTCAATTTCGTGGTCGCACCCACCTATGGAAGTTACTTCCCGAGCAACGTTACGCTCACGCTGACAGGAGTGCCGTCGACCGACACTTACACCATCACACCTGCAACGATTCCTGTTGGCAGTGGACCGACAACTGTCGTCGTACAGATACAAACCTCCAGGACAGTTTCCTCGAACCGGAGCTTCCCGTCCGGCCTCACCTTTGCCGTAATCTTTTTACCCATGCTGGGTCTGCTGACCCTGCGCCGTCGCGCGCGTGCGGCAGGGATAGCGATGATGGTGTTGCTGGGCCAGGCGATGGTTCTGGGCACAAATGGTTGTGGCAGCAGCAACTCTGGCTTGTTTGCGGGTGCCTCAAATACATCCACACTCACCGTGACGGGCACCTGCGGCTCGCTGCAACACACCGTCACGCTTACCCTGACGGTTCAGTAGGAGGAACACGATGAAAAGATTCATTACAACTCTTCTGATGTGCCTCTGCTGTGCCGCATTTGCGAGGGCGCAGTCGCTGCAGCTTTCGGCCAGCTATCTGCACCAGGGTACCCAGACCCTGGGCGGTTCCAACCAGGTCGGCTTCAACGGTGGCCGGGCCGAGATTGCGTACGGGCTCCCGCAGCATTTCCTGATGGTGGGCGAGTTTACCGGCGCACACTCGACCATGGGCAGCGCTACGTACGACATCTCGCTGATCACCTACATGGCCGGGCCGCGATTCCAGATTAGGCCCAAAGGTGAAAAGGGCGGTCCCGGGCGCATGTCTCCGTTCGCGCAGTTCCTGGTGGGCGGCGCACATGCCTCGGATGGCGCTTTCCCCCTGGGCGGCACACTGGTGCCGACGGCGAACTCGCTTGCCATCTCGGCAGGAGCGGGAATGGATGTCATCTTGTCACCTCGCACCACGCTTCGCGTTCTGCAGGCGGACTATATGACCACCCAGTTCCCTAACCTGTATGGCACTCACCAGAACTATTACCGCCTCGGCGCAGGCATTGTTTACCATCTGCGCAAATAAACATTTGTCCTTAGCCCAGCATTCAGCGTACTACCGCAGGCGGCCGGAAACGGCCGCCTGTTTTTTGTGCGTCCCCATCACTCGGAACATCGGTGCCAGGACAGCGCAGCAGGCGACTCTAGTGAATATCGCCCATGGATGCATTCGATACGAATGATAAAGACATCGCTCAAATTGCTGGCGTCAGAGACTTCGGCGAAGCCTGAGACACGCGGCAAACTAATTTGATCAGTGAGATGTTATTTTTCCAACAATATAGGCTTGATTATGTATTCTCTTAGGAAATAGGCGGAGATTTGGATCGTCCGCTGCCATGTCCTTCCCATCCGGGCCTGAGGTCATCCTGTTCGGCATTTTGCCGATAGGAGTCTACGGCGGGAGGAATCCATATGGCGATCCATTTTCTCAGAGAATTTGAGCCACCCAGGACTCGTATGCTCTGCACTGTTTTTGCCGGTCACGAATCCACTCCTTCCGCCTCTGACGACGAGGCGAGAGACGGCAGTTGCGCCAAGGGCATTCTCGTGGCTGCAGTCCTTGAAGTGGCGGCGGCGCTCTTCGTCTACTACATTTGGCATGCCTGGCACATGCACCGTTAGTCAAAATTAAATCTAGTTCCTCTCCGTGCAGATGATAGGCTTCTCTGGGCAGACGATGGGCTTCAGCCTGAGCACGGCCGATGCCGGAGCAGCCGCCTGACCTGCGAAGATACAAAGGGAAGCCCGCTGAGCTACATAGACTCCTGGCAAAAACGCCCCGAGTGAAACCTGCGATGCAACGTGTTGCGCTGATCTATAACCCGGTCTCCGGCCAGTACTCCGCGCGACGGGCGGCGGCGATTCAGAGCGCGCTGGATGTGCTGCGCGATGCTGGAGTCGCGGCCGAGGCGTATGACACCGACAGGGCGGGGAGTGCCGGAAAATTGGCCCGACAGGCCATTCGCGAAGGGTGCGATACCATCCTGGCCTGTGGCGGCGACGGCACCGTGCATGAGATTCTGCAAAGCCTGGTGGGAACCGAGGTTGCGCTGGGCGTAATTCCTCTGGGCACCGCCAATGCCCTGGCCGCCAACCTGGATCTGATTGCCTCCCCGGCAAATGTGGCGCGCAAGCTGCTGAAGGCCGAGCCGGTGCGGGTTCCGGTGGGCCTCATCCACTACCGGGACAGAGTGGGCAAGCCGCGCTCGCGGTACTTCATCGTGGCCGCGGGCATCGGGGCGGATGCTCTGCTCATGTCGCGGCTGGACGCGGGCCTCAAGCGGCGGTTCGGCTACGTTCTCTATCTGGTGGAGGCCATGCGCATCTGGGCTACCGATCCGCTCTCGCTGTTTGAGGTGGTGTTGCCGGCAAACGGCAGCGGCAAGCCGCAGGTGATGGAGGTCTCGCAGTTGCTGGCCGTGCGGGTGCGCTCGTTTGGCGGAGTTCTGCGCAAGCTGGCTCCCGGCGCCACGCTGCACGACAGCAGTTTGCGGCTACTCGCCTTCCAGACGCGCAGCCGGCTGCACTACCTGCGGTTCCTGATCGCGGTGGTCTTCGGGCGGCACACTTTCTCCCGCGAGATTCAACTGCTGGAGACCGCCTCCGTGGAGTGCCGCGCCCGCAACGGCTCGCATGCCCCGATCTTTGTCGAGGCGGACGGTGAGGTTCTTGGTTCGCTTCCGGTGCGGATCGAAGTGGTTCCCCAGGCGCTGACGCTGCTGATCTCGCCGCACGTCAAGCCTTGACGGGCTCAAGCAATCAGATGCAGCGCCTTTGCTCCACCAATCACGGCATCGGTGACCAGATGGCGGTCGAAGGTGGCTAGCTGGCCCCCGTGGGCGCAGGCGAGCGCCAGCAGGTAGGTGTCGGTCACCTGGCCAGAGTCAAGCAGGCGGGTTGTGTCCATGCGCTGACTGTCAAAGAGCGTCACGTCATCCGGCCAGAACTCGTGTCCGCCGAGAGCGCGCAAAATCACCATCAGCTCCGCAACCGCAGACGGTGTACCCGGCGAGTTGGGATAGCGGGGATGGCCAACGATGCGAAGAACCCCGTTCTCGGTCAGCGGACAGGTAGCCCATGCCTTCCGGCCCTCTGCAGCGAACCATTCGTGCGCACGATCGTGCTGCACATGCGCCGGATCGATGAGGGCGATCAGGACGTTGACGTCCAGCAAGTAGCGGGGCAGGGAGCGGGTTGAGGGGATCACTGCAGCTCTTCCTGGAGTTGACGGACCAGTTCCGAGGTGACCCTTGGCGCGCCGGGACGCACCGCGAGCAGAGGCACGCCGTTGCGGGTGGTGCAGCCGGCCTGGGTGGGGCGCATGGCCTGCCGGGCCAGCGCGGAGATCACTTCGCCCACGCTTTTCCGGTTGGTCGCGGCCATTTCCTTGGCCGCGGCCAGAACGTCATCGTCGATGGCGAGAGTGGTGCGCATTGTTGGCCCCTTTGGAGGAAGCATCACACATCAATCATCATACATCAAGTTCGAGATCAATGCCCACACCCTTTGTAACCCTCGTCGAAGCCGCTTACTTCTTCAGCGGCTTACGGGCGAAGTAATAAAGCGAGAAGGCCAGCGCGGCAAAGGCCAACACTGAAACCCAGTCGTGATAGAGGAAGGTGTGCGGCAGGGCGATGGGGTCTTCCTTGTCGAAAGTGGACTCGTAAAGCTTCAGCGCCACGCCGAGCAGGCCGATGATGCCGCCGGCCGCGATAAGGCCGGAGGCATACAGGGAGCCGGGCGAGACATCGCCTTCCGCATTGGCGTCGCCGCCGGCTTTCTTCACGGCGGAGTCCACCATCCAGCGGACAACGCCGCCGGTGAAGATGGCCATTGTGGTTCCGATGGAGAGATAGGCTCCGACGGCGAAGGAGAGCGAGCGGATGCCCAGCAGCTCGACGGCGATGACCAGGAAGACGCCGAGCAGGACCAATCCCCAGGGCAATTTGCGGCTCAGAATTCCGCTGATGACGGTGGCCATCAAGCGGGCCTGGGGCGCGGCGGCTTTTTCCGAGCCGATGCCGGAGATCCACTGCACTTCAATTTGCTTGGTGGCGGGCGAGTAGAGGTATTTGCCATCGGCCAGTTCAGGCGAGCCGAGGGCGTTGAGGACGATGTACTCGCTCTTGTGGTGGACCGTGGTGGTCTTGTCAGTGCCGATGACGGGAAACTGGTCGTGGAGGCTGGCGGTGTCGTTCTGCACGTTGACGCCGGGGTGGGGCGCGGTCAGCGACCAGGCTTGCGGGGCGGCGTGGAACTCAGTCAAGCCTTCGTTCATGAGCCGGAGCGTAAAGCCGATCGCGATGGTGGAGACGACGATGCCGATGAGGAAGGCGAAGCGCTGGTAGCGGGGCGTTGCGCCGACCAGGAAGCCGGTCTTCAAGTCCTGCGAAGTGTCGCCGGCCTCAGCCGAGGCGATGCAGACCACGCCGCCGATGGTGATGGCGAGAGCGCCGAAGGCCGGGGCGGTCCATCCCTTGACGAGGAAGATGGCAGAGGTGGCCATGAGCGTGGCGATGGTCATCCCGGAGATGGGGTTGGCCGAGGAACCGATAAGGCCGACAATGCGCGAGCTGACGGTGACGAAGAGGAATCCGAAGAAAACCACCAGCAGCGATGCGGCCAGGTTGGCCCACACGCCGACAAAGGCTCCGGGAACAGGCTTGAACTCCAGGAAGAAGAACATGAGAATGACCAGCCCGATGGAGCCGAAGATGGCCGTGCTCATGGAGAAGTCATTCTCCGTGCGGATGGGCTTGGTGTTGGAGGCTGCCGCGCCGCGCATGTGCTTGAAGCCGGAGGTGAGCGCGCCGACGATGGTGGGCAGCGTCTTGAAGAGGGTGATGAGGCCGGCGGCGGCCACTGCGCCCGCGCCCATGGGGCGTACGTATGTGGCCCAGAGCTGGCTGGGACTCATCTGGGCGACGGGGATAGTGCCGGGATAGATGGGGTGCCCGACCTCTTTGCCGAAGAAGTAAATCAGCGGCATCAGGACCAGCCAGGAGAATACGCCTCCGGCAAAGATGATGCCCGCGGTACGGGGTCCGATGATGTAGCCCACGCCGAGATATTCCGGCGTGGCGTCGGCCTTGATGGAGGAGCCTTTGAGAACGTGCTGCGGGCCGAAGTCGGGCTGGAACTCAGGTGTGCCGGGCCAGGCGCCGAAGAGGTTTTCATTCTGGAAGAAAGTGTAAGCGGCGCCCAGGCCGAGACCGAAGAAGACGCGGCTGGCAAAGGAACCGCCTTTTTCTCCGGCGATGAGAACGTCCGCGCAGGCCGTGCCCTCAGGGAAGGTGAGGTTGCCGTGCTCCTCGACAATGAGCGGGCGGCGCAGAGGGACCATGAAGAGCACGCCGAGAAAGCCGCCAATCAGCGCCAGCATGAAGATGCGGGAGTACTCGAGGTCAAAGCCGAGAAAGATGAGCGCGGGCAGCGTAAAGATGACGCCAGCGGCGATGGACTGGCCGGCGTTGCCGGTGGTCTGGACGATGATGTTTTCCAGAATGGAGCTGCGGCCGAAAGCGCGGAGAATGCTGATGGAGAGCACCGCGATGGGGATGGAAGCGGCTACGGTGAGCCCGGCGCACAGGCCCACGTAGACCGTGACAGCGCCAAAGATGACGCCGAAAAGCGAGCCGAGGAGAACGGCGCGGACGGTAAATTCCGGGCGGTTCTCACTGGCGGGAACAAAGGGTTGAAAGTCGGGCACGAATAGCCTCCATGAGGGTGCGGGCAGTTTTGCTGAAATTTTCCCTGAAAGGGGAGTTTACGGCATTACAAGGGATCGTGTGTAGTGTTCAGCGCACAGGAGCCGCCGTTTGCCGCATCTGCTCTGCAATAAAAATACGCGGGCGCGGCCATTCCGCGGTGGATAAAAGACAAGGAAAAGCCCCGCTCCAGCAGTGCCTGGGCGGGGCTTCCTGTAGCAGAAACGGATTATCGCTTGCCTTGAATGGTCTTGGGATTTCCGCCGGTTTTCTTGGCGGCTCTTCGGGCAGCAATTTCGTGCATCTCCTTGCCGATCTTGGATTGGTTGATGCCGAGCTGGATGCCGAGGTTGATGATGTTGCCGGTGCCCCAGTAAAGAGCCAGCCCCGAAGCAAAGTGCAGCATGGAGAAGCCGAAGACGATAGGCATGAAGATGGCCATCATGCGGCGCTGGTTGGGGTCCATGCCCGGCGAGGGCGTGAGGAACTGCACCAGAAACATGGTGACGATGATGAGAATCGGCAGAATGTGAAGCGGGTCCGGCGATGAGAGATCGGTAAGCCAGAACCAGTGAGCCTGACGCAACTCGACCGCATTGGCCAGCACGCGATAGATGGCGTAGAGCAGCGGCATCTGGATGAGCATGGGCAGGCAGCCGCCGTACATGTTCACGCCCTCGGTCTTGTAGAGGTCCATCATCTCGGTGTTCATCTCGGCCTTTTTGGGGTCGTTCATCTTGAGATGGGCGTAGCGCTTTTTGAGGGCCTCGACCTTCGGTTGAATGCGCATCATCTTCAGCGACGAGCGCATCATCATGATGCGGGTGGGCAGCATGAGCATGTTGATGACGACGGTGACGATGATGATGGCCCAGCCCCAGTTGTTGATGCCGGGACCAAGATGGTCGCGAAGGAAGCGAATGGCCAGGTAAAGGGGCTTGGCAATGACGGTGAGCCAGCCGAAACGGATCAGCGACTCGAGCGAGGGCCCGGTAGGCTTGCCGTCCGGGCCGGTGGCGCGGATGGCGTTGAGCACATCTGTATCTTTGGGCCCGGCAAACAGGCGCAGGTGAGTCACGCCACTGCTGTCGCCCATGGCCACGCCGATCACATCGGCGGGACGCTTCTTGCTGGTGGGGTCGGTCAGGTCGCCGGGCAGATCGACGCTGTGATGCAGCGTGACCAGGGTGACGCGATCGGGAGCATCGGGCAGGAAGGCCGCAGCGAAGTACAGATCGGTGACGGCCGCATATTCATACGGCTGGTCGACGGTGTTGTTGCCGCTGACCTTGGCGGCGTTGGTCGAGTCCTGCTTGCCGTTGAGAGACCATGCGAACTGCGAGGAGACGGAGGTACGGACCGGGCTGCGGGTGGCGGACGAAGGAAGGAACTCTTCCATGTCGCCCAGGCCGGCAGGCCACTGGACCAGCGCGCGGACCGGCACGCCATTGCGCGTAACCTGGGTGTCCACGCCGACTACGTAGCTGGAGTCGAAGTGGAAGGTCTTGACCACATCCAGGCCGTTGGCGGAGTAGTGGAAGGTGAGCGCGTTGGGGGCCAGCACCAGGCCGGTGGGCGAAGGCGGCGCGCCGGTGGTGGAAACCAGATAAAGCGACTGGTTCAACTGCGCGGTGAGGGCCGGTTCATAGGTAAACAGCGAGAGCGGGAAGCCGAACTGCGCCGCAACCTGGGGCTGGACCAGATCCAGCGGCTTGCCGGCGGTGTCACTGTAGTTCTTCAGAATCCACTGCTTCACCTGCGCGCCGCGATTGGTGAAAACGATTTTGTATTTTTCGTTTTCGACCGTGGTCACGGTCTCAAGCGCCGCGGCAATGGCCGGGGTGGCTGCGGGAGCCTGCGCGGAGCCCGCGGTCAGTTGCGGCGATGCCGGCTGGCCTGGAGCGGCTGCGGGGGTTGCCGGCTGCTGCGCCTGCGACTGGGTTTGCGCGGCGGACGGAGTGGCGGGCGGCGCGGGCTTGAAAAAGTACTGGTAGCCCAGGAAAACAACGAGCATGAACGCGGTGAAGGCAAGCGTGGAGCGCATATCGCCGCCGCTGCCACTGCCGCCGCCGGAGCCTTGCGTCTGAAGATTGGGATTGCGAATTTCGGGCAAAGGATACTTCCTGTCGTAAAGAGAAGGCACGCCGTCAGGCAGCCGCTTGTCTTATGGTAACGGTTCGTGGGGGAAAATGGCGTGCGAGCCGCTGCCGCCGGCGCCTGATTGATGTCTGGGCGGAACCTGGTCGAGGCCTCCGCGGGTGAAAGGATTGCAGCGCAACAGCCTCCACAGCGCCAATGCGGAGCCGCGCAGAGGGCCGTGGATGGCGATGGCTGTGGCGGCATACTCTGAGCAGGTGGGCACGTAACGGCAGCCGCCGGGGCTCAGCGCATGAACGGCCGGCGAAAGCCAGCGGCTATAAAAGGCGAGAAGGACGAGCAGGATGCGGGTCATAACGCAGGCTTGGCGGGCGAGGCGGGCTGCGGAACCGGTCTGCGAGCCGTCTCGGCGTTTGCCTGCTGAAGAATACGCACAATCTCGGCTTCAAGTTTCGCAAAATCGACGGTGAGCACGGTGCGGCGGGGATGCAGGATCAGATCGCAGCCCGGCGGCAGCAGGTCCACATGGCGTCGCAGAGCCTCGCGCATGCGGCGCTTGATGCGGTTGCGTTGATGGGCTTTGCCGATCACCTTGCCGACGGTCAGCCCGACGCGCGGAGCGGTGGGAAGATGAACGGCGGGAACAGAACCCGCGGCCGGCTGCGGAGCCAGAAACCAGCTCATGGAAGCCGATTGCCGCTTGCGCCCGGCGGCATAGGCGCGCTGATAGTCGGCGTGCTTGCATAGGCGCGACCCCGCAAGAGACTGCGGCCGCACGACTGGCGGGCGCTGTCCCTGATCCGGGCCAGGCTGGTTAAGGCTGTTCATGGCAATGCCGCGGAAAGCTCTGGCCGGAACGGATGAGGAGAAACTACCCATTCCGGCTCCAATCAAGGAGGGGGCAGAACAGCGGAAAAGGGTTAGTCGCGGAAGCCGGCACTGACCGCAACGCGGCGGCGGCCGATGGCGCGACGGCGGCTGAGAACGGCTGCGCCGGCCTTGGTCTTCATGCGCGCCCGGAAACCGTGTGTTTTCACGCGGTGGCGGCGGTTGGGTTGAAATGTGCGCTTGGGCATGGAATTGCCCTCCTGTTCCCTGGTGAGAATCTGTGCCTTGACGGCAAAATTCAAGTGTATCGCAGGTTGGGCCAGGAATCCAGCAAGAAGCGCTTCGAACCGCAAAATCGTCTCGTGTACGATGGAGCTGAAGGCAAGTTGAAAGCGGCTCCGGCAGTGACTCTGGTAACCTCTGCAACGAGTTTCACCACCATTGGTGCAACTCCCTCCATACCACAAAAAGTTATGTGAATGAGAGATTGCAATGAGCGTTAAATGTGCTACTATCGGGACCGTTCAAGAAAGTTTCCCAGCGTCCCACGGAACGGATTTTATCCACGGCCCCGAGGTCTAACTTTCAGGGGCAGACCAGCGGCAACCAGGTATTCGGTCAACGGAATTACGACGTAGAGCCCTTGGCTTTGCGCCCCAAGAGAGCCGTTGTCCAAACCTCGTGGATTAACCGGACCGGAAGTAAACAGGCGACGCAGGCAAGGAATAGATCGATGGCATTCGCAACTTCTCCGGCAACGGTTCTCAATCCCTGGCTCCAGATTCTCGCAGCCCTTGAAAAGAAGGTCATTCGCCAGACATTCGAGACCTGGCTCAAGCCCACGCGCTACAGTCACGCCGCGGGCCGCACGCTGTACGTGCGCGTGCCCTCGCCGGAGTTCCAGCACATCGGTGACAAATACGGCGACCTGATTCAGGAAGCCATCGAGATGCAGGCGCTGGAGTTTGACGACGTCAGTTTTGTGACCGCCGAGGAAGATCCCTCGATTCCGCCGCAGCGCCGGGACGGAGGCTTCGGTCCGGTGGCCTCGCATGCGCCCACAGCGCCGCCTCCCGCGCCGTCGCGCACACCGGAGCAGGCGCGGTTCGACTGGTCGACCGCAGCGCAGCTCAACTCCCGCTACACGTTCGATGCTTTTGTCATCGGCAATGGCAACCAGTTTGCGCGCGCCGCTTCGCTGGCGGTGGCCGAGCGGCCTTCGCGGGCTTACAATCCGCTGTTCCTATATGGCGGCGTCGGCATGGGCAAGACCCACCTGATGCATGCCATCGGTCACGAGGTAAAGCGCCGCCAGCCCACAGCGAGCATCTGCTACGTGTCAGCGGAAAAATTCACCAACGAGATGATCACCTCGCTGCGCAACGACCGCATGACCAGCTTCCGCGACCGCTTTCGCACCGTGGACGTGCTGCTCATCGACGACATCCAGTTCATCGCGCAGAAGGAGCGCACCCAGGAAGAGTTCTTCCACACCTTCAATGCGCTGCACGAGAGCATGAAGCAGATCGTGATTGCCTCTGACCGGCCGCCCAAGGAACTGGCGGAGATTGAGGACCGGCTGCGCTCGCGCTTCGAGTGGGGATTGATCGCCGACATTCAGCCGCCGGATCTGGAAACCAAGGTCGCCATTCTGCAGAAGAAGGCAGAGAGCGAGCAGGTGACGCTGCCCATCGACGTGGCGTTGTTTGTGGCTTCGAACGTGCGCACCAACGTGCGCGAACTGGAAGGCGCCATGACCAGGCTGATTGCCTGGTGCCAGATGAACCACATGGAGATCACGCTGGCCTCCACGCAGCAGTGCCTCAAGCAGTTCATTGACATGCAGGTGCGCAAAATCACCATCGAGGCGATTCAGCGCGCGGTGGCCGAGCAGTTCGGCATGAGGGTCAGCGACCTGAAGCAGAAGAACAACTCGCGCAACGTGGTGGTGCCGCGCCAGATCGCCATGTACCTGGCCAAGCAGATGACTGAAGCCAGCCTGCCTGAGATCGGCCGCCAGTTCGGCAACAAGCACCACACCACGGTCATGCACTCCATCGCCAAGATCGACGAACTGCGCCGCACCGACAAGGACCTGCACCGCACGCTCAACAAGCTGCAGGAACAGTTGAACGGGTAGCGAGTAAACTGGTCAAAATGAAACGAAGGCCGCCCTTCTGGCGGCCTTCGTAGTTTTTCGAGCCCTATCAATCCGGCTTATCGCGGTTGCCCTCGAAACCGCTAAACCAGGGAAACTGTTAAGTGCCTGTTAGTTCTATTGCCCAGATGCTGTTCGAGACTTCGCAATTTGCGAGATCAACGGACGTGCCACCCATTGACCAATTGAGCTACGGGCGGCAGCTCCGGGTGTGGCACGGCCCGTTCTTGTTCTACTGCTTTCAGATGCCAAGTCCCGCGATGCAGGGGAACGCTTCGATCCGGAGGGCGCAGGTCGCTCGATCTCCTTCGGAATGACGATCCTTATCGCGCCATTCTCATCTTGTTGAATCCATTGCCGCAAGACGGCGAGCTCCACAAGATCTTTTGGCCCGATCTCTACGGGGAGCACACCGAGATGCCTCTGCCAAATCTTTCCAACGTTGTTTAGAAGATCCTTGTACGTTGGGAAGGATTTAGTCTCGGACTGCAGCTCTTCGAAAATGGACTGGGTGGTGAGCACTTTTTTCTCCCTCTCTTGAAGAATTTGATGCGCCGGTTACGTAAAAGTTAGCCTATCGCTCGCTTTTTCGGCTTTGCTGTACGCGTCCTGCCAGTTCCTTTCCTTGCTACTGTCACATTACGCGAACTGTTCCTTGGAAGGCTAGCATTTCCAACTGGGGGGAGAACGCTGGTCATCTTTTCAATCAACTGATCGGCCGACATCGTTGATTCCTTCAGCCTAAAGGCATGAACATGAACGTCTTCCTGCCACGCCTGACGCAATGACCGAATGAGGGGGGACAATTCAGAAGCCGACCTGAGGCCGTTCTCCGTTTTTACCATCATCTGGCTCTGCTCTCCGCCGGGGAGAACAGAGTACGGCTTAAAATTGTGGAATGCAAGAAGAACCTTATCCTCTTCCCGCAATCTACGAATCTGATTTTCAAATTGAACGGGCTGCGTTCTGGATAATGCATTGAAATTATTAATCTTTGTTCGCTGTTCCTCAGTTAATTGCCCCTTGCGCTTCCAAACGCTGTGGAACGTCTGCTTGCGCTCTAGAACAAGATCCAGCGCTGAATGTAGCAGGGCATCGCCTTTGTGGTCCTGTTGGCGCAGTATTCCAATCCACCATGGATCATCGTGCTTCGCAAAGCCCCTTAGCAGTTCCCGTGCACGGGTTGCATCGAGATCGGGAGACAAAACTCCACAAAGCTCATCTAAAAATGGCTTGGCCTGTTCCGACTTAAGCGCCTCTGTCGATGCAAAACGAAGCGCGGCTCCAATCTGGGCATTCTTATGATGCCTGATTATGACTTGACTACTGCGTGCACGAGCAAGACAGTAGCTTTCAAGAGCGTTGAACCCACGCTCGTCTACCGAGGTCACAAATCCAAATTTTTCGTCTCGCACCAGAACTAGATTACGCACAAGCTGGTCCAAATTGTAACTTGCGAATTCTAGGCCGAGCGCGCGCCCGTCTCTTAGTAAATAATCCGCGCGGTCTACGTCAACATCTCCATCTATCAAGGTGTGCAGCCACCCAAGCGCGGTCACATGGGGTGCTTTAGTTGTTCCATAATCTGGTTCCTGATCTAGAATTTTCTTCGCAAGAAAATATGCAAAACGCACGCCTGGCTTATCTTGCCGTTCACTGATTATGTTCTTAAAAACGATATCGGCGAGCCTATGACCGACAGCTTCGTGAGGCGTGGTAGACGCGAGTTCGACAAGCTCGTTACGAAGAGATGCTCCTGCCTTCTTCTGCTCTTGAACATAAGCTTTCAATGCAAACTCAAAATCATGGCTGAATGGGAGATGACCGAGATCATGAAACAGGGCGGCGAGCCTTACTGCAGCCTCAACAAGGCCTAGCCACCCACGAATACTCTTGTCATTCTGCAGTTCTTCGTTTCTGAAAACCGCCTTGAGAGCGGCAAGTCCTCCGGTACTGCCACCCTCATCCTCCAATAGCAACGCAGCTCTATCACCATCCGTGCAGGTGTAGCCATCGTCTAGAGCCTTCTTTATATCGAAGAAGAATCGCTTCGCATCCTTAGGCGAGGCATTTTCGAGCGCTGATATCACAAACCGTGAAGCCAGATGCATCGCTCCTAGGCTATGTATAAATCGTGATGTCCGAGCTTCTGGGAAGACGAATTCAGCTAATCCTGTCTGCGTGATCCTTCTTAGTCGTTGAGTAATCGGATGGTCAATCACGATTCGCTCGTGTGCAGCAACACGGAGATATCTATGCACGGGATCGCCAATTACGAACGGCTTGGCCATTAGTCTCTCCAGTGTCTTGAACTTATTGAATGCGGAAAGGATACGCCCAAGACAGACTGCGGGGCAATGTCAAATTTGTATTGGGTGGCCAATCCGGCCACTTCCAGTCAAAAAGGTGGCGCTATTTCGCGCTCGTCGCGGTCATTAAATCGACGAACATTTTTTGAAAGCGCGGCAGGTCCACATCCACCTGCGCATGGACCAGGCGCACGCCGGTCGCCGGCTTGAGCGCTTCATTCCAGGTCAGCGTGTCGCCGTAGCTGGGTCCGTGGCTCAGATCCACATCCATATAGAGCAGTTTTTCTTTGGTGATGAGCGTGGGGTCAAGCCACGCGCAGGCCGCCAGCTCGTCCCACATGTAATACCGGTCCTGGCTCCAGGCGGCAATGTAGCGGGCTGTGGGCGAGTGGGATTTTGAGATTTCGTCGAGCATTTCCCTGGTGAACGGCGCCTTGATGGAGACATCGACGGTGGTCACGTCCACGCGCGGCCAGTCGGCGCGCAGCACGATGTGGGCGGCCTCGGGATCGAACCAGAAGTTGAACTCGTGGCGCGGGCTGGTGGCGAACTCCGGATCGTCGGTCTGCGGGTTCAGGCTGCCGCCCATCAGCACAATGCCCTGGGTGAGCGCGGCAAACTCCGGATCGATGGAGATAGCCAGCGCGATATTCGTCATCGGTCCGGCCGCATAAATCGTTACTTGGTGCGGATGCGCGCGCACCTGGCGAATAAGAAAGTGGACCGCGTCCTCGTCGATGGGCTTGAGCGCGGGCCGGCCTTCCGGCATGGGCGGAATTTTGTATGGCTCGTGCGACGGGAGTTTGTCCGGAGCGGCCGGGACTGCGCCTGCTGGCGTTTCCAGCAGCATGGTGGAACCCTGGCCCCATGCGCCCAGCCAATCGGCCTTGCCGTCCAGCGCCGCGGAGAGGCGCGTCTCCTGCTCGGTGCGGACCAGCGGAAAAACAGCGCCCATGGCCACGGGAATGTCGGCGTGGCCGGTAAGCTCCAGCATGCGCAGGGTGTGCAGCGTCTCTTCGTCGCGCCAAGCGTTGCCGGTGACCATGGTGATGCCCAGCACCTGCACCTGCGGCGCCTGAAGCAGGGCCAGCATGGTCATCTGGTTGGAGCCGCCGGGGCCGGAGCCGTCCTCATCGATGAGGACCAGGCGCTTTTGCGCGGGGCACAGGGTCCCCATGGCGGCAAGCAGCAGCAGTAGGGTTGCAGTTTTCATTGTTGGCTATTGTGCCACACTCGGAGCGCTTCGCCGGGCCAGCCTGCCACTGGGAATCCCCGGTCCGGACTTTCGGACCGGGGATTCCACGAAATCACTCGACGTTAACGCCTTGGGCGTCCACGATCGCCAGAACTGCGTCCGCGATCGCCAAAGCCTCTGGGCTTGATAGGCTGCGTGACCGGCAGGTCCGTCTTGCCCGCCGGATAGACCGCAAGGAAGCGGTCCGGGCCTTCGCCGGAACTGGCCGTCTCAACGCCCTCAATGCCACGGAAGGCCATGTGCATCATGCGGCGGTCGCGGCTGTTCATGGGCGGAAAAGCGTAAGGAACTCCCGACCTCAGCACCTTTTCCGCGGCAGTTTCCGCGGTCAGGCGCAGTTCCTGGGCCTGCAGGGCCTTGAAGTTGTCCGCGTCAAAGCTGACGAGGTCGCCCTCGCGCTGATCCAGACGCAGAATCTGCGCGGAGATGGTTTCAAGAGCGCGCAGCAGTTCGCCGTTGTGTTGAATCACCAGCGGCACATCGGGCCCGGCCAACTCCACGCAGAGCTGGGGAGCCTGGTGGCCTTCGGCGTCAAGCGTGCCATCGCCGGCGGTGATGCGGTACTTGAGGCGCATGCCGCCCTTTTTGTTGAGGGTGGCGAGGAATCCGGCGATTTTTTGGGCAGCCTGCTGCAAGTCGGCGATAGGCATAACAAGTTAGTATCGCAGAGCGGGGCGGGGGGATGCGCGGCCGATTGGAAGAAAACCGTAAACTCCGCACCGGACTATGGGACCGCACCCGCGAAATGCCCGCCTCCGGGCACATTCAATTTCTGGGGCTACCCCTACCGTCACGCAGACATTTTTCAAGGACCGGCCGCTCGGTCCCTTTGAATTTCCGCGACCAAGCAAGCGTCGCCGTCTAACCATGCAGCCAGCCTGCGGCAGCGATCTTTTGGGGCAATCTCACGAAAATCAAGGCGTCGATTGTATGCTTCTGAGTGTGACCATGCGGGACAGTTTCCGGCGGGACAAAGAGCGGCGGCGTTCCGGGCCGCTGCCCGGCGCAATCGCATTCCTGTTGCTGACGGCGGCAGCCATTCCCTGGGCCTGCGCCCAGGCGCCGGGTGAGGTTGCCGGCCCAGCCGCATCGACCGCTGACCAGCCGGTTGCGATTACCCTGGACGAGGCAATCCGCCGTGCCGAGGCCAATGAGCCCGCCTTCGCCGCTTCATCGGCAGAGAGCAGGGCTTCCGCCCTCGACCGCACCATTGCCCGCAACGGCCTGTTGCCCAGCGTGATGTATCACAACCAGGCCATCTACACGCAGCCCAGCGCCCGGGCAGGCCAGTCCAGCCAGGGCGTGACCCAGAAATTCATTGCCAACAACGCGGTACGCGAGTACGCGAGCCAGGCCTCAATCAACGAGACGCTCGGCCTGGGCCAGGTGGCCGGCGTACGCCGGGCCGATGCCGCCGCAGCCTTTGCCGCGGCAGAACTGGAAGTCTCGCGGCGCGGACTGGTGGCTGCGGTCACCGGCATGTTCTACGGCTCCCTGGCGGCAGATCACAAGATGGCTGTTGCCCAGCGCGCCCGCCAAGAAGCGGACGATTTTGCTTCGCTCACCGGCAAGCGCGAACAGGCGCGCGAGGCTGCGCACGCCGACGTGGTGAAGGCGCAGTTGGTTGCGCAGCAGCGGCAGCGCGACCTGGAAGACGCCAAAGTTGCCGCTGAAAAAGCGCGGCTGGAGTTGGGCGTTCTGCTGTTTCCCGACCCGCGCACTCCCTACGAACTGAAAGCCGCAGACAGCGCACCGCCGCTCGCCTCGCGCGCGGACGTCGAGCAGGCAGCGGCCAGAAACAATCCCGAGCTGAAGAGCGCGCTGGCAGCGCTCAGCGTGAGCAACGCCGATGTGCTCTCCGCGCGTGCGGCTTACCTGCCCGATCTGGGCATGAACGTCACCTACGGCATCGACGCCCCGCAGTTTGCCGCTAACGGACTCGACAAGACGCGCAACCTGGGCTACTCGGCCAGCGTCACTCTGGACATTCCCGTCTGGGACTGGCTTTCAACCCAGCACAAGCTCAAGCAGAGCGAGATTCGCCGCGATGCCGTGCAGGTGGCGCTCACGGCCACGCAGCGGCGTCTGATTGCGCGTCTCGACGAAGCGTACTCTGAGGCCGAGACGGCCCGCGATCAGCTTGCCTCGCTGGATACAAGCGTCGCCACCGCGGCTGAAAGCCTGCACCTCACCACCATCCGCTATACCGGCGGCGAGGCCACGGTGCTGGAAGTTGTGGATGCGCAAAGCGCCTATGTCAGCGCTGAAAACGCGCGCGAGGACGGAAGAGTGCGGTACGAGGCCGCGCGGGCCGATCTGGAAACGCTAACCGGAACCATGTGAGCCAGGCATGAGCAGGAAGACGAGCAGCATGACGAGTTGGAATCCAAACACGAATGCGCACTCCTTGACGATGCGCTGTATTTTGCTGTGCGCCATGGCGCTTCCCCTGGCCGTTTTCACGGGCTGCAAAAAGGAAGCCGCGCCGGAGATCGAGGTCACCGTGCAGGCCGCGCATCCTGAGCAGGGGCCCATTGCCGAGCACATTACCGCGGACGCGGTGCTGGCGCCGCTGGCGCAGGCGGCCATTGCGCCCAAGATCAGCGCGCCGGTGCGCAGGTTCTACGTGCAGCGCGGATCGCGCGTTAAGCAGGGGCAGCTTCTGGCCACCCTGGAAAACAACGACCTCTCCGCGGCGGCAATGGATAACAAAGGCTCATACATGGCGGCCCAGGCGGCCTATGCCACGACAACGAAGGCTCTGGTACCGGAAGACACACAGAAGGCCGAGTTGGATGTGGCGCAGGCTAAAGCGAATCTGGATTTGAACCTTAGCATCGTGAAAAGCCGCAAGCAACTCTTTGCCGAAGGCGCCATTCCCGGCCGCGATCTGGATACCGCCAACGCCGCGCTGGTGCAGGCCCAGGCCGCTTACACGTCTGCGGCAAAGCATCTGGAACTGCTGCGCAGCGTGAGCCGAGCCGAGTCGCTGAAGGCCGCGCAGGGCCAGTTGACCTCAGCGGAAGGCAAGTACAAAGGCGCCGAGGCCCAGGTCAACTACTCTGAGATTCGCAGCCCCATCGATGGCGTAGTCACGGACCGCTCCCTGTTCGCCGGCGAAACCGCAGCCGCGGGAGCACCGCTGCTGACGGTGATGGACACCTCCAGCCTTCTGGCCAAGGCCCACATTGCGCAGAGTCTCGCCCAACAGATGACGGTGGGCGACCAGGCCAGCGTAAGCGTGCCGGGAGTCGCCGCGCCGGTGGCCGCGAAGGTCTCGCTCATCAGTCCCGCGCTGGACCCCGGCAGCACCACCGTCGAGGTGTGGCTCAAGATCGACAACAAGTCCGGAAAGCTGAAGGTGGGAACGCCGGTCAAGGTCGCCATCACCGGCAGGAGCGTGGCGCGCGCATGGATCATTCCCACGTCCGCGGTCCTCACCGCGCAGGACGGCGCCAAATCCGTTATGGTGGTGGGCGCCGACGGCACGGCTCACCGCAAGCCGGTGACCCTGGGTGTTGGAGATGAAAAAGATCTGCAGGTTACAGGCGGCCTGGCTGCGTCGGACCTGGTGATCACCAACGGGGCTTACGGCTTGGACGAAGGCACAAAAGTAAAAGTAGGCGCGGCGGGCGACGATAGCAAGGGCGGAGGGGCGGACTGATGCCCAACGAAGAGCCAGGTTCTTCTCACGGCAAGCACGCAGCCCGGAGTTCCTTCTGGCTCGCGCGGTCCACGCGCACCATCTTCTTCTTTGCCGCCGTGCTCACCATCGCCGGCATTTACTTTGCTTTCCAGGTGCCCATCTCCGTCTTTCCCGAGACAAATTTTCCCCGCGTGGTCATCGGTGTGGACAACGGCGTCATGCCTGTCGAACAGATGCAGGTCACCATCACCAAGCCCATTGAAGACGCGGTCAACTCCGTGCCGGGTCTGGTCACCGTGCGCTCCACCACCAGCCGCGGACAGGCTGAGGTGAGCCTCTTCTTCGGCTGGAATCAGGACATGGTCCTGTCTCTGCAACTGGTGGACGCGGCCTTGAGCAAGGTGCAGCAGACGCTGCCGCCTTCAGCCAAAATCACTACCCATCGGCTCACCTTTGCCACTTTTCCCATCCTTGGCTACAGCCTCACCTCCGACACCGTTCCGCAAACCCAGCTTTGGGAGATTGCCACCTACGACCTGAAGCCGCCGCTGAATCGCGTGGCCGGCGTGAGCACGGTGATTGTGCAGGGCGGCAAAGTGCCGGAGTTTCACGTGGTTCCCAACCAGGCCCTGCTGCAAAGCGCCGGCGTTACGATTACCGACCTGGTGAACGCCATCCAGGCCTCAAACATCGTGGACTCGCCCGGCTTGTACGAAGCCAACCACCAGTTGATTCTGGGGTTGGTGGGAGCGCAGGTGCACGATGCCGATCAACTGCGCCAACTGGTGGTCAAGACCACGCCCGCCGGCGCCCCGGTGCGCATTGCCGACGTGGCCACGGTAGAGCCGGCAACCCTGCCGGTGTATACCACGGTGACCGCGAACGGCAAAGACGCGGTGCTGCTGAATATTGCCCGCCAGCCTTCAAGCAACACCGTGGCGGTGGCCGACGCGGTGGCCGCGCAGGTCACCGAACTGCGGCGCAAGCTGCCGCCTGGCGTCAAGCTCGATCTGTTTTACGACCAGTCGCAACTGGTGCGCGACAGCATCTCCAGCGTGCGCGACGCCATCTTCATCGGCCTCATCCTGGCCTGCATCATTCTCTTCCTCTTTCTCCGCGACTGGACCTCGTCGCTCATTGCCGGCCTCGTCATTCCCGTCACCATCGCGGTCACCGTACTGGCGCTCTGGTCCATCGGCCAGAGCTTCAACCTGATGACGCTGGGAGGCCTGGCAGCCGCCATCGGCCTGGTCATTGACGACGCCATCGTGGTGGTTGAAAACATCGTCATGCACCGCGATGCGGGCGAACCGCGCTCGGAAGCCGTGCGCAAGGCGCTCAAGGAAATCACCTCGCCGCTGATCGGCTCCACCATCACGCCGGTCGTCGTGTTTCTGCCCCTGGTCTCCGTCACCGGCGTCACCGGCAGCTTTTTCCGCGCGCTCGCCATCACCATGGCCGCGGCCCTGCTCACTTCGCTCATGCTGGCGCTTACCTGGACGCCGGGGCTGAGCCTCATGCTGCTGGGCGAGCGCGAAAGCGATGCGGAACGGGAAGAGCACAAGCCCCGGCAGTTGCTCACCCGCGTGCTTCACGTGCACCGCCGCGCGCTTGACTGGGCGCTGGCCAAACCGTTGTGGGTGGGCGCAGCCTGTCTGCTGCTTGTGCTGGGAACCTGGGCCGGTTACCAGGCGCTTGGCTCCGACTTGTTGCCGGAGATGGACGAGGGCGGCTTCATTCTGGACTACATCATGCCCGCCGGCAGTTCGCTCAGTGAGACCAACCGGGTTCTGGAACACGTTGAGCGCATCCTGCGCGCCACGCCCGAGGTGGAAATCACCTCCCGGCGCACCGGGTTGCAAATGGGCCTGGCCGCCGTCACTGAGGCCAACACCGGCGACTTTACGGTCAAGCTCAAAGCCCATCGCAGCCGCGCCATCGACGACGTGATCGCCGACGTCCGCGCGCAAATCCGGGCCACCGAGCCGGAGTTGGACATCGAATTTACGCAGGTGCTTCAGGACATGATCGGCGACCTGTCCAACGCGCCCGAGCCCATCCAGATCAAGCTCTTCGCCAACGATCCGGCAATGCTGGAGCAACTGGGCCCCAGGGTGGGCGACGCCATCGGCAAAATCCCCGGCGTGGTGGATGTGCAGAACGGCATTGAGAACACCATCAGCGGCCCGGCCACCAACTTCCAGATCGATCCGGTGGTTGCCGGCCGCCTCGGCTTCACACCGGCTGAAGTCTCCACAGACGCCACCGCGATTCTGGACGGCGTGGCCACGGCCGATCCGCTCATCTCGAACGGCCGCCCCTACACCATTCGCGTGCGCCTCGGCGATGATGCCCGCGCCTCGCTCGATACCATCCAGAACACGGTCTTTAACAGCACTTCAGGCCACACCGCTACCCTGGGCTCGCTGGCCACCATTGAGCAGTTGCCGCCGCAGAATGAAATCCGCCGCGAAAACCTGCAACGGCTGGTGGTGGTCACCGGACGCCTTGAAGGCTCCGACCTGGGCAGCGGCATGGCCAAAGTGCGGCAGACCGTCGCCGGGCTTCACCTGCCCGCGTCTGTCCGCATTGTGTACGGCGGCACCTACGAGGAGCAGCAGAAATCCTTCCGCGACCTGCTCCGCGTTTTGTTGCTGGCACTGGCCCTGGTCTTTGGCGTACTCCTCACCGAGTTCCGCAACTTCCCCGCGCCCATCGCCATTCTCACCTCGTCCGTGCTTTCTATCTCCGGCGTGATTCTGGCCCTGCTGGTTACCGGAACCACGTTCAACGTGGCCTCGTTCATGGGACTCATCATGGTGATCGGCATCGTGGCCAAGAACGGCATTCTGCTGCTTGACGCCGACGAGAAATTCCGCGCCGAGGGCGCATCGGCCCGCGATGCCATGCTGCACGCAGCCCAGCGCCGCCTGCGGCCCATCGTCATGACCGCCCTTGCCGCCGTCTGCGGCATGTTGCCCCTGGCCTTTGCCCTGGGCGCGGGCTCGCAGATGCTGCAGCCGCTGGCCATTGCCGTCATCGGAGGTCTCTGCATCTCCATGGTGCTCAGCCTGGTGGTCACTCCGCTGGTTTACTACCTGCTGACCCAGGGCCGGCAAACGCCGCCTGAAGAACTGGTGTAAAACTTAATCCGTAGCTGCCAATGGGAGAATCATCGTATGCCGCTTACCGAGCCCATTCTGCTCACCTTCGCCCAGGCACGCGTTCTGGGCGCGCTGATTGAAAAGGAAGTCACCACCCCGGACTACTATCCGCTCTCGTTGAACGCGCTGATCAACGCCTGCAACCAGCGCTCGAACCGCGAGCCGGTGACGGACCTGGACGAAGAAGCGGTGCGCCAGGCTCTGCACGGGCTGGAGGATTTGCACCTGGCGGGCCGTGCGCGCGGCGCGGATGGGCGCGTGACCAAGTACGAGCACTGGCTGGGCGAGGTCTTCAACTTCAACCGCGCTGAGGCGGCGCTGCTGTGCGTGCTGCTGCTGCGCGGGCCGCAGACTCCGGGCGAGCTGCGCGGCCGCACCGAGCGGCTGCACAGCTTTGACGAACTTACGGACGTGGTGGCGGGCCTGCAAAAACTGATGGAGCGCGAACCGGCCCTGGCAGCCATCCTGCCGCGCCAGCCCGGAACCAAGGAGTCCCGCTACGCGCATCTGCTCTCCGGCGGAGTGGAAGCCGTGTCGGCCGCCGAAAATGCCCTCGGCCGCCGCGCCTCCGTGCCAGTAGCCGAGCCCGACCCGGCACAGGAAGACCGCATCGCGCGCCTTGAAGCCACGGTCGCGGAGCTGCGCCAGGAGATAACCGCGCTGCAGCAGAAAATCAACAATTTGTTTGGGGATTGAACGGGCCTAATCAAGCTGGGCGCACCATTTCTCGGATGCGCTCCAAATGCCGTAGCGTGAACGCCCTGAAAAACACACTCAAGTTTTTGTGCTGGTTCTGTGCTACGCCACTAATGGCAACTCCGTTTAAAGCGAAGTAATTGCCGAGTAGGCGACTACACAACCACAATGCCCGTTCGGCACCGTTCTGCCCTACCCACCACGCTGTCATCCTGAGCCGCAGGCAAAGGATCTGCCCTAAAGATTCGGCTAAGTCCTTTAGATTTGGATCAGCAAGAACCGTCGAATCTTTATGGTCTTGGGTGGCCTGTAGGGCCATGTATGACTGCGGTTGCTTCTTAAGAGTCCATTCGATCCAATGCGCGGCGATAATCCGCAGGCTCATAGCCGTACCAATCGCGGCTCAGGTCGGTCCAGGCCGGGTTCATCGCCTCAATCAACGCGATCTTTTTCGCTCGTCTCCAGCCCTTCAGTTCCTTCTCGCGGGTGATGGCCCTCGCAATCTCCTGGCAGCCTTCAAACCACACGAGCCGATCGCAGTTGTACTTTGCCGTAAAGCCTTCGTGCTCTTTCCATTTATGTTGAAACACACGATTGTGAAGATCGCTTGTAACGCCGATGTAAAGCGTGTGGCTGCGGCTCGCCATGATGTATGTGAAATAGCTGTGCTCGTGCATCGGTGACATCATAATCTGCTCATGGCCGCGTTGGATGGGAAGCGAAGAACAACCGCAGATCCCTCACTACGTTCGGGATGACAACGCCTTTTGGGGCGTTCGATGTCGGTTGCCCCATCCATTCCACAGTCTCACCGTGGAATGGGTGGGAAACCACAAGCCCAATGCTTCTCTTTTTCAGACCGCTAAATCAGCTCATACCCCGCAAACCAATACCCAATCTCAAACGCCGCCGTCTCTTCCGCATCCGACCCGTGGACGGCGTTTTCCGAAATCGATCCGGCAAACTTCTTGCGCAGGGTTCCCTCTTCCGCTTTGGCCGGATCCGTTGCGCCCATCAGCTTGCGCAGGTCGGCGATGGCGTTGTCCTTCTCCAGAACCATCAGAACCAGCGGCCCCGAAGACATGAACGTGGTGAGTCCTTCAAAGAACGGGCGCTCCTTGTGGACGGCATAAAATCCCTCGGCCTGCTTTTTCGAAATGGACTGCCTCTTGATGGCCACAATCTGGAAACCGGCCTTGGCAATCTCGGCCAGAATGGCCCCGGTAAAGCCTTTGCGAACCGCGTCGGGCTTGACGATGCTGAAGGTGCGTTGCGCCACT
>Ga0316217_10001608_pt1 | contig 28971 bp, 35 predicted proteins | sample 1anoAmetaG_FD_203633 | JGI IMG/M metagenome (GOLD analysis project Ga0316217, IMG submission 203633) | Freshwater microbial communities from Trout Bog Lake, Wisconsin, USA - 1anoA | ecosystem: Environmental > Aquatic > Freshwater > Lake > Hypolimnion/Profundal zone | place: USA: Wisconsin... | reverse complement strand
ACGTATATTTAACGATACAGGTAACGCTAAAGTAGTGAACGGTAACGATACAGTTAACGATAAATACACACATTACGCAACTGCGTAAAACCCTTCATTTCGGTAGGGATTTGGCAACGAAAAAACCCGCCAGGGTGCGAAGGCGGGGTGAAATGGGCCGGGGCCGGTGTGGTCTAAGCGCTGGGGTCAACGCGGACTTCAACCACTCTGGACCGGACGTCCACGGCGTTGAGTTTTACGAGGTCGTGTCTCAAGTCGGTTGCGGCGACTTCGGCCTCGCCGGGGGTCTTATACAACACGCGATGGCCATTCGGCATAAACTCCGCCCACACTTGGTTAGTGGCGGACCATAGTTGGATTACGAACATGATTGAGCCTCGGTTGAATGGTGAAGGAGGAAAACGGCTACTTCATGCGCGAACCTCGCCGGGTCGCGGACTTGGATCGGACCGGCGGCGCGGAGGAGGTCAAGGACCATGCGCTCGTCTTCGGTGGGGCCGTCGCCCGCCCGTTGGTCAAACCCGGCCCCAGAAACCCCAACGGGGGGCGACGGCAAAGTGATAATCTCATCGGCCAGACCAAGCCGAACCGCCTCGACGGCGTCAAAGTAGGTATCGCGCTCCAGCCAGGACCGGACGGTCCGCGAGGGTTGGCCTGTGCGTTCGTGGAGGATGGTTGTCAGTCGCCGGTTAAGCCGGTCAAGGTCACTGGCCGCCTTGCGGAGGTCGCCCGGGGTTCCGAAAACGAATTGCCGGACGCTGTGAACCATCGCATGGGCGTCACTCACGATGCGAACGCGCTTCGCTGCCATGAGGAGGATCGTTGCCGCGCTAAAGCAACGGCCGGTGACCGTCGCCTCGGCGCATCGGCCGCGGATGGCGTCGTAAACCTCAAATGCGGTTCGGGAGCAACCACCGTTGCTGTTGATCGTCAATCGGACTTCGGCGCTCGATACCTGGTCAATCAAGTCTTGAGCACTTGAGCTGCAGGCTCCGATTTCATCGAAAATCGAGACGTGGGCAATTCCGTCATTTTGATGAACGGAAAACCAACTCCCGGGAAGGTCGCGCGTGTATTCGCGATCCTTCCCAGGGGCAACCGGCCTAATGGTCACCAAAGGTTTTTGCATAAACGCGAGAAGCTTGTGGTCCCGGACCATCGGCGGGCCAGGGCCATGATAACCGTGCTCTGCCGTTGGGGCAGGCGGAGGCAAGCGCCATGGGCACTGCGAAGACCAAGGTAACGAGCCCAAAGCTCGGGCGGGGCCTGATAGAGCCGCTCACGATAGTGATTCGCCAGTGCGACGTGAGCGTCGTCTTGAATGATACGCGGGATCATTTCGATTCCTGCTCAGGCTGGCCAATCACGCGGACCGGCGTGGCTCGCGCAGCGTCGCGGAGAGCCCGGGCCTTCCGTTCGTCTTCTTGGGCCTGCTCACGCCATAGGTCGTGCTTCTCGTTCAACTCCGCGACGGCGGCGAGGTGGGCGGCTTGTGCGGCCTTCGCATCGCCATCATGCATTACCGCAATGCGGGCGTATTCGGGCGCCCGGCTGGGAGGTCCGGATTGCGCGTGATAGCGGCGGACCTTCTCGGCGCGTTCCCGCGATGCCTCGCTATCGATGGTGGGCCATAACTCGCATCCATACCACGCCGGGTGCGGCCGGTAGCTTGCCAGTCCCGGCATGTAATTTGAAATGGCCGTTTGCCAGCCTTCGAGCGCGAACCAAATCAAAGAGCGGAGTTTCTGGCTCGCTTTGAATTCCAAACCAGCATCGGCGGCGGCGGCGCGTTCGGTCCGATCGAGATCGATGACCATGTCCTGGGCGGTGTCGCGGATGCTCTGGAAAAAGGGAAGCAATATGTCATGCGCTTCTGTCGCAAGGTCGGCCTGGATCGCCCGGTGTTGCCGCTTAATCGCCGCGGCTTGTCGCGCGAGGTCGTCCGTGTCGCTCACCGTGCTCGTGGGATCAACTTTTTCACCCGCTTCAATGCGACGCCGGATCTCCGATTCCTTTCGCATCGTCAACGCGCGGATCGCGGTCCAACTCATGTCAGCAATGCCATCATCGGATCTGCCGATCTGCTCGCAAAGCTGCGATAGCCGATCCTGCTGGTCGGGGCGGCGGTCACCCAATATGAGATGGGCCAGGTTTTCGGAGAAGGGTTGCGGATTGGCAATCCAGCGTTTGCCATTCCAGACCGGATCGGAGAAGTATTCGGTCGAGGTGAATCTGCGGGCGAAGTCGGCCAGGGCTCCGGGGTCTGCCTCGGCCGGTGGCGCGGGGCTGAATCGCGCGGGCTCGACGTCGCCTGTCGGCCGGCGGAAGGGAACCGGAGTTGTGGTGACGGCTGGTTGGCTCGGCCTGGTCGCGGCTTTGGGACCGGCGAATGCGTTGACGATTGAGTTCTGGATCTTGCTTAGGACGTTCATAAAAAATCGTGTCTCTCTACTTATGCGGCTCTTGTTAACCTCTGCCTGATACGCTTCTCTTGTTTGAAGATTGCGACGTGGCTCGTTCCGGTCCGCTCGGCCGCCTCCCTGAGCGGCTCATCATCGCCCACGATTACCCTCCTGAGCGCGACGCCCGCGGCGGTGCCGTCCAACCGGGCGGCCATGCGGGCCAGGGCCTCGGCGGCGCGTTGATCGCCAGCCTGGTCGAGGGCCTCCCCGATGATTGCTAGTGTCGCGCTGGGGTCCGGAATGATGACGCCAACGTCCAGCAAATCCTCGAGCAACTGGACTTCGGCGGGGGGTTCCGGCGGAGCGTAAACGGGGACCGGGTTTCCGGCGTCATCAAAGGTAAGGCTCGCGTCAATCATGGTAATCTACAGTAACTCTGGTGTGTTTAGTTAGTTTTAGGGCTCTCACTCAGATTCTGCGCCCCGCGCTTCGTCCTACGAATGGGGGGGCCTAGAACAGGTTTCCTATAGGGGGGGGGGCCGTACCCCCTCAGGCACGCGCGTAATCGACCTAGGACGCGTCGCAACCTCGGATGGTATGTTGTCAAGCCTCCTGCCTTCCGCGTGGCATAGCGGGGCGACGGGCCACGCCAGCGCGGCGTTAATGGTCTTGGCGCAAGTCGGACAGATAGCGTGCCCTTCGGCGGCTTGGGCGTCGCGTTCGGTTCGGACCGTCAACTGGATCGGCTGGCGACACTGCAGGCATGGGGTAGTTAATGTCATAGCGTTTCATCCTTTGGTTGCGCTGGCGTCCGGACTTCCCGGCAGTGAACGCAGCGCAAGCCATAGCCTCTGAGCGCGGCTTTGAGTAGGCGCGCCAGGCGCTTCACGGGTGGCGCAAGCCACTGTCCGGCGGAGGGCGTCAAGATGATAACGTATTGAATGGGATCTGGGTTCATGGCTTGGGCGTCGCGCGATAAATCAAGATCCGCCGGTGTCCGCTTGCGTCGCGTTCCTGGGGGATTAGCGCTAGGGGGCCATACGTCGCGAGCAAGTCCTCTTTGATTAGGGGCAACAGGAATTCCCAGACGTTGCCCACGGGCTTTCCGGTGGGCTCGTTAAGCTGGGCTCGCATCCGGGCGAAAAGTGCGCGTCCGGTTTCAGGCGGCACTATCCTGGTTGCGCTTGGCTTTGGGGCGGTTTGCGGAGTTTGCGGAGTTTCAAACGGTGTTTTCATAAAACCCCCTACGCGAGGGGATATAATAGGGGTTTTAGGGAATTGGCATTTCAAACTCCGCAAACTCCGCAGATGCGGCGGTTTTGAGGGTGAAAATGGTAAAATGGTTTCGGTCGGACTCCTTCCGGGCAACCTTGAGAGTCTTTTGCAAGTGGGGCCAAAGTGCGGCCAGGCGCTTTCCAAGCCGCTTAGAGGATAGCTTGCCGTCAAGGTCGCCATCGACCGCGATAAGGTGCGGAGCAAGATCCGCAGCCGTTCCGGTAAATGTGCGGGCCTCTGCCAGATAAGCCAGCAGGGCAGCGCCAATGCTGTCGTTTTCGAGACAAAACGCGGCTTTGTCCGCCTCTGCGGTCTTAAGTGCCTCGATTGCTTCCGCCTCGCGGCCGAGGGCGCGGCCGATCTTGACGGCGAACGCGGCAAAGTCCGGGTGTCGGGCGTTCAAACCGCCGGGCGTTGGCGCGGTGTCGGCGAGGGCGGTGCGGAGCGTCTGGGCGATATGCGATAGGCCAGCATCCCGGGCGCGGAGGATTTCATCCGTTAAGGTGGCATCGCTGGTTTGCTCATCCCGCCGGGCCATCCGGCAGAGGATCAACCGATCTGCAAGTCCGCTATCGCTGGCGAACGTCGGATTGGCGGTCGTGATAATGAGCCAGGCGCGGGCGCGGAGGATTACCGTCTCGCTGTTCGTGTAAAGTTTCCGGCGCTGTGAGCATCCGTCCGTTGCAGCATTTGCCACGGCATCGGCCAGCCAGCGGCAACGCGTATCGGCATTGTCTAGGACGAAAATCCCGCCAGCATCGCAGCATGGCCAGAAATCGCTTTCCGCGCTTTCCTCAACTTTGTGCGCGACGAATGGCAAGCCAAGCAACTCGGCGATTCCTTTGGCTATCCTGGTCTTGCCGGAGCCAATTTCGCCGGGCAAGCAAAATGGCGGCTTTGATCGCGGGTTAGTCGCCAGAGAGTAGATCCAGAGCCGGAGAAGATCCGAGCCATGTCCGGCGGCGGTGTGGGCCCCCCGAAAGAGCGAACAAGTTTCAAATGGATCTTGCGGCTCGGTGAGCTTCCACGGTGCCAGCGTTCGGCCGGCGGAGAACAAAACGCCATCCGCGCCATTGTCCACGGTGGCCACGCCTTCGGGCGTGATCTTGACGGCGGACCCGTCGCCGTTGCTCAAGTAGATCGCCCCGGGTCGCGACGCCCAAAAGGCCTCGGGCAAGATCCCGGTGGTCTGTGGGCCGGATAGCGCGGCGGTCTCGACTTGCGCCAGGACGTTCTTAAATAGCGGATCGGCGCGGTTCACTTTGATCCAGTCGGAAAGCCATGCGGCGAAAGCATCGGCGCGAATGCGGAGCAGGCGCTTTGCGTAGGCGTTGAAAAACATCGCTGAATCGAAGTCGCGCCGTTCCGCGTGGAAATAGAGACGGCCAACGCGCTCAAGTGTGGCAACTACCAGATCCGCAATGGTCTGCTTTTTTTCCGAGGCGGTGCCATCCCTCGCCAGCAGGGTCGCCACAATCTGGCCCCGTAACTCGGCCGTTATGGCGTCAAAGCCAGTGGCGGGGGCCTGGGCCTCGTTATGAATGGTGCCAATTGGCACCGTTTTGGCCAATTCGGGTGACGCGCTATCGGCCAGGGCGTCAAGGTCGGCGGCTTGTCCGCCAGCGGCGAAGAAATCAGCGGCGTCTTTGACCGGCTTGCCGTTCGTATCGGGCAATTCAAGGATCTTCACGCTGGCGGCGGTCCCGGCCAGCTTGGCGGCCACGTCGGCAGCGTGCTTGCGCCCCGGGGCGTCCTTATCGGAAATGATCACGACGGCAGCGCCAGTGAAAAACGAAGCGAATTCTTTTCGCCATTTTCCGGCGCCGCCCGCGTTGCATGTCGCGGCAAACCCGGCGGCTTCCAGCGCAAGGCAATCCTTTTCGCCTTCCGCGATAAAGATCGGCCTGCCATCCCTGACGGCGGCGATAAGCGCTGGCAAACGAAAGGGCACTTGGCGAACGCCTTCCAGTTTCCAGATCCATCCGCCCTTGCCATCGGGCCTGCGTTGCCGAAAGTCCTTCGGTTCAAGCCTGACAACTTCGAAAAGCAGCTCGCCTCTTTCGTCGCGATAGGGGTAGGTCGCGACAATGTCCAGCTTGCGGCCGTTCCGATCCGGTTGCCCGCTAAACAAGTCGGCCAACTTCAAGCCGAGGGCCTGGGTGATCGCCTCGACGTTGCATCCGGCGTGGCATTTCAAGAGCAACCGGCCATCCGTGCCAGCGGTAACGGATAGGCTCGCCCGATTGTCTTCGTGAGCGGGGCAACGGGCGGAAATCTGCGAACCGTTCCCCGTTGTCGGGCAACCGTGCGCGGCCAGGTGCGCGGAAAACTCGGCGAGGGTCATTCGACACCGCCTGCCGCGTTCGCGCGGCTTCGAGTTGAGCGCGGGCGGCGGCGGAAGTAACCACGCCTGATCATGATCTCGACCCGGCGGAGCGTGCTCTTCGGACACTTCGAGCGGCGGAGGAAAGATTTCAATCGGCCTCCTGTTCCGCATGGGCGCGGATGTAGTTCGCCATCGAATCGTAATCGACAAGGCGAATGCCGGTCTTCGCGCCACGCTGGCGAAGACAGAACGAGCGGACCGGGGGCTTGAATCCATTTCGCTCGGTGGGCAGGATCAACTCGTTGATCGCGGATCGGGAAAGCCCGGTGTAGGGGCACAGGAAACCCGGCTTGGGCAACCGGAGAAACTCGGGCCGCGCGGTGGGTAGGATGGCAACCGGCGGCGGTTGAATTGCCGCAACGGCCTGCGGCGGGATCTGGATTTGGGCGATTGTCGCCTCTTTATTCGCGTTCTCGTGTCGCATCATGCGACTACTAAAACACGGGCGAGATTAGCCCACCAAATGACGTTTATTGGGCTATTCTGTCATTTAGGCGAAGGCGTTTAGCGGCTTGCGCCAGGGCTCGGGTGTCGAACCAAATCCCGCATTGCGCTTTGATTCGCTGTTGGATCTGATCAAAGTTCCTTGGCCTTGGGGGAAAGCCCATTCCAGAGCCGATGTCGCCCATTTCCAGCAGCCAGGGGCCGGGCTTCTGGCGGTCGTTCCAAAATTTGTGCAACGCCAGCAGCATCTCGAAAATGTAACTCTTGTGGCCTTGGCTGTAGGGTTCAATCTCGAACGAGCCGATAGTAAAAACGGCTGCGGCACACTGGGCCATATAGTGCCTGCACCATTGCTCGCCAATGATCTTGCGCCAGCGCTTCACGATCTTCTGAGCCGGTGTTGACCAGTATCCGCAACGCGCCAGCTCGGACGCGGCAAACTGTCGGTGCTTTAGCGGGGGCCTGTTCTTCGGTTCCGTTGGGATCTTCTTTTTCACTTCGCGGCCTCCAGTTTGATAGCGGTGATGTCGGGCAGTTTACCGGCTGCATCCTTGAGCGTCGCGGTGTCAATGTGTGTATAATTCCGGCTTACACTTGAGCTTTCGTGCCCTACAAATTCCATTGCAACGGATTCACTCACGCCAGCGTTCTTTAATAAGCTCGTTGCCGTATGCCTGAGGGAGTGAAATGAAATTGCATTCAACTCGCGCTTGGTGCCTCGGCCCTTTTCCTCGCCTTCTTTTTTCTGGTGGGTCCGTTCCTTGGCGAGCCCGGCGGACACTAGCAGATCATAAAACTGGTTGCTGAGATGAGCGGTTCGGCCCAGTCGCTGGACACTTCCCGCGGCCTTCGGGAAGAGCGGCGTTTCTGGGTGGTCGCTGCTTGGCAGGGCCTCGGCATAGCGGATCACTGGCTGCGCGAGGGGGATGATCTGTTGGCGCTTGGTCTTCTGGGTAACCAAGCGCAATTCTTGCCGCTGTAGGTCCACGTTTTGCCAAGTCAGGGTTGCGATGTCGCCAAGTCGCTGGCCAGTGTAGAGCCCGAAAAGGATCATGCCTCGCCATTCGTCACTTGCGGCGGCCAGGATAAGCCGCAATTCATCCAGGGTGAAGGCGCGTCTTTCCAAGCGGCCGGGTTCGCGCTTTAGCGCGGTTACCCGTTCCGCTTCATTTACGTCAATAAGCCCATCCCGGCGGGCCTGGGCGAAAGCGGTTCGAAGGATTTTCAACGCCAGGTTCACACTGCCGACAGAGAGCCGGGTTGCAAGTCCGTCTCGAAATGTGGTGATGTCCCCGGCGGTAATAGTGGAGATGTCCCGGGCAAGCTTGGCTCCGAGGTGCTTCTTGAACTGGCCGATCACGCTCGAATACTTTTCATGCGTCGTTGTGCCTGCCTCAAGCTCCTTCCGGACAAGCCAAGCGGTCAACCAATCGCCTGCGCTGGATCTGGTAAGGGTTGATTCAGGGTTGCCAAGAGCGTAAATGTCCGCGATTACCTTTCGCGCCCGTGCCTCGGTGAACCTGCCTTCACCGGCCGCGCGCGCGGCGTCTTCAAACTCTTGGGCAATGCGCTGCGCCTTCCGGCGGTGCGTGGTGCCGGTGCTTCGTTGGGTGCGTGAGCCGTCCGGGAGAGTGAAGCATGCAAACCAGAACGGAGACCGATCCTTTTTTCGTAAGCTTGCCATATCACTGGCAACTATAGTGGCAACATTCAACCGTGTCAAGCGTGTTATAAGTATCGAATTTCCTAAGGAATTCGCATATTGCTAAGCGTTTATCGTTCCGGGGGTTCGAATCCCTCCCCTTCCGCCAAGTCTTTAGAAACCCCTGTTTTTTTAGGGGTTTTCTCTTGTACGGGCTGGCTCTGGCTTGGCTAGGTCTATGGCGAGGATTGTAGGTTTCCGACCCTCCAGTGTACAAAATCGGTGTACAAGGTCGGGTGTACAAAGTTCTTTAGCCTGTTGCGAAGGAGGCCGGCTCGGAGAGCGGCAGTTCCCCCCTGGGAGGCAGCCAAGGCGCTCCGGGCTTGGCCTGAGCCCGGATGCCTGTTCATGGAATCGAAGGCCGCGAGACCCGCCGAGAGCACAACTTGAGCCGTGGAGCGTGACGGCGGCCAGCAAAAGAGAACGCACTTCGATGCGCCAGTCGCATATCGCGCCGGCCACGGTTTTCCCCGGCAGAATGGCCCGGTCGGAGAGCGGGCTGCACAAAAGGGTTCGAGTTTTTGCCGTTCGCGCTCTTTGGCAAATGAGTCAGACATGATCCACCTCACCGCCAGGACAGGCAGCCATGCCCAGATCAGCGGGACTAGCGGCTGGCTCACCCATTTCGCGCCTGCCTGAAAGGGCGCGAGAATCCTCTGGCAGCACCACGAGCATAAACCAATTGAATAATCCGCAGCCTGTGCCGCGATCCCAGCTCAGCCAAGGCGGCAAGAAATGGAGCGTTCCCAGCAAAAAAGGGAGAGTGAAAGCCTGAATGGCAGCGTACTCTGGGGACATCCACGCAAATGCGCAACGTGGTTGTGATAGTCTCAGACCAATGAAGACTTATGAAGAACCCTCCACTTTTGTTCCACGCATTAAGCATCTGTTTCGTCCTGATTAGCACCACCGTCGTGGCGTTCACCCATTATCTGGCCCCTTCGACCGGGAAGAATACATCATTCAGGGCGGCGAGACGTTTCCGGTTCAGGTGCTCATCAACCCTATTCCCACGAACGGGCTATCCAGCTTTCGCGTCCGACGTTCGCTTGACTCCACAAATGGCCGAATCAGCGCAATTGGATCCATCCTCGTGCCAGCCGAGCTCGCTTATGATGGACCTGGGTAGCACGCCGTCCGCAACTGACTTATGAGCCACGCCGCCGACATCCTAATCGTGACGGTCAACGAAATTGAGGCCAAAGCAGTCCTCACCGAGTTCGAGTCGGTTACAGGCCAGACACCGACCATCTTCCACACCGACGACCACAGCTATCACCACCTCGGCGTCCTCAACGGCCAGACGGTTGCGATGGTGCAGTCTGAGATGGGCTCGGCGTCGCTCGGGGGCTCACTGCAAACTATCCAGGATGCTATCACCACGCTGGATCCCGAACTCGTCATCATGGTCGGCGTCGCCTTCGGGATCGACCACTCCAAACAGGAAATTGGTCAAATACTCGTTTCAAAGCAGTTGCTCTTCTACGAGCCAGAAAAGATCGCCACCCACCCCGGCGGTGACCAGAAGCTAATCGCCCGTGGCTCACGCGTTGACGCATCCGCGAAACTGCTCAGCCACCTCCGCACAGTCCAGGTGCACCGCAAGCCCATCGAGCCGAAAGTTTATTTCGGACTCGTTCTCTGCGGCGAAAAGCTGATCGACAATGCTGACTTCCTCCAAAAACTGCGCGCTCTGGCCCCCGAAGCTATCGGCGGCGAAATGGAGGGAAACGGTCTCTATGCCGCGTGCCAGAAATCGAAGAAGGACTGGATCCTCGTCAAAGGGATTTGCGACTGGGCAGATGGAACCAAGAACAATGAGAAAGCCAACAACCAGTTCCTCGCCGCGAGGAGCGCTTCACAATTCGTCGCTCAGGCCGCCAAGGCAACGCGTATCCTGCCACCTCGGCCATCGCATTCGTGTAACGCTCACCAAGTCAATGCCGTGGTGGAAACACCAAAACCCCCGAGGGCCTCGTCCTCCGGGCTACTAGCCCTGCCGACGAGCAGGCGAAAGGCTTTAGGAATCATCACCGGAACCCTGGGCCTCGGGATCGCCGCAAAAATCCTACCGCATATCGGTAGCTCGGGTCAGCCAGCGCGCCAAGCACCAGCCCCCGGCGCCATTCCCTGGAGCTCGCCAGCGCCATTCGATCTCCAGTGCTGGGCCTCCTTAACACGTAAACTCTCCCTCGATTTCAAGGAAGCGAACTCCTCCATCACAAATCCCTTCGGCCACCTCGACGTCGCGTTCAAAAGGGCCAAACTCCTCCGCCCCGACCGAAGCCTGGCGACAAGGATCTTGACCGAACAGGACCTCAAGGTGCCGACCTATGATCCGCGCTCCGCTCCCGCATCCGAACCCAATCCCCTCCTTCTCGCCGCCAGCAGCAGCCTGATTACCAAAAGCAACCGTTCACCGTTTATCGTGGACTGCGAAGCTATCGAGCCCGCCGTCGTAGCGTCATTGCTAAGCGCCAGGAGGAAATACGGCATCGATATACGCCCCAAGTACAGTGGTAGAATCGGCCGCGAGCAATTGGAGCAAATCGCCGATTCCGGCAGCCTTCCGGATTTCATCGTCACCGCCCTGGGAGCGATGCTTTTGCTCGAGGTGGCACACAAGTTAGCAGCGTCCTACCCCCTCGCAGTACCCCTCCACCTCGAGGAGGAGTACCTGACGTTCCCGGTGGAGGTGCTGGCGGACCAAGACGTGCGGCCGAACATATATTACTACGCCCAGTCGGCTTGCGAGGAAATGCTCACCGTCCTCAAAAGCGCCAACCCACGCAACCTATCTATGACAGGCCAACCGTGGCCAAGATGGGTTGTTGACGCGATAGAGCGAGCCACCCCCGTCGCCATCCAGAGCCTCCAGGGAACTATGGAGCAATATCAAAACCTGGAGCACGGTCAGGCTGGCATCGTGTGGGCACCGACGTCGGACCAACTCGAAGAACCAAGCAGCCTTGTGCGCGTTGGGCGCCCCTTCCGCCACGCGATCTGCCTGTTCGCTAGCAGCGACTGGCTAATTTCCAAAGCGGCTTTCCGCGAACTCGCGACGTTCGTCTCCGTCCTGAGTTACGAATGGGGGGTGTGCAAGAACAACTTCGCCTGGGTACAAAAGCTCCTGTCAGAGGATGCGGACTTCCTCAAGGCTTTCGATGCGGCCATCGTCCGCCCCGACACACTGCCGCACGCCCCCTAGCCAGCTCCTGCTTATCCGGTTGTTTCAGCAGACTCCAATACGCTGGGGTCAGATTTGGAGACGTCCGTAGCGCCGCGTACGGTTTCGTAGTGGGTTGGCTGGCGCCCGATCCCAAGACCGAGCGACGTTTGGAACGTGGCCATTGGTAGCTTCCTTCGATTGTGGCGAATGACGAACTCATCGACCTAAACCTGGAAGCGAGGCGGTCGAAAGGGGAAAGCGCCCACGGCCAAGCCACTTTGTTCAGGAGGGAGCAAGCCTGTTTAAGAGCCGCTCCAGAATCGGGTCGGGCCGCTGATTGGCGCCGACGACGCCCCCGTGGCAGAACCCGCCGGCCTGTGGGTCGACGCGGTCGGTAAAGTTGGCGAGGCAGCCAGCAGTCCCATGGACGACCAGACGGTTCGACCATGCTATGCCAAGAGGAGTCGCCCCGGACCGGTGGATGTTCGGCCCGCTATGGCCAGCGACGATTAAAAAGTGACCGGTGACGATTATCAGTTGTCCGGCGGTCAGTTCTGGCGTCGGCACGGGAGCGTTGCGGCCGAGAACGTCTTCCACCGCCCGTTGCGCCTGGGCAGCGGCGTGGACGAGGAGCTTTTCGTCGGCCTGGAGGGCCTTGAGCCAGCCGGCGGCGTCGCCCCCGCCCAGGTTTGAACGAAGCCCGTTTCCGTGGCCAGCATTGCCGTTCCCAGCTCCGCCACAAGCTCCCCCCTGCTGTGAATGCATTGCCCGCGATTCAGCTGGACCCTTCCGCCAGTTTTTTGGAAACCCCCGGCTTTTCAGGTGTTTTCTCTTGTACAGGCTGCGTCTGGCTTGGCTCGTTTATGGTGATCACTGGAGGTTTCCACCCCTCGGGTGTATAAAAACGGTGTATAAACTCTGGTGTATAGACTTTCTCAGCATCTCCCGGAGGGGCCGGTTCGGAGACCGGCCGTCTTCACACGGGGAGGCAGCCAGGGCGCTCCGGGCTCGGCCTGGGCCAGATGCTTCTACTGGAATCAGGGGCCGCGAGACCCGCCGGGACCAGAACCTGAGGCGTCGATCGCTATTAGCCGGCTCCGCCTAACACGGCCAGCGAAGCCTGCAACCGCGGCTGGCGAAAAGACAGAGCGGATACCCGGCAGCGGCTTCCTCCCGGCTCGGTCAGCACCGAGCCGGAATGCCTTCCTGCCGCGCAACTTTTGGCCGCTGAGGCGGCCCTCAAACGCGATCATGCACGATCGCCCCCCGGTGCTGCGCGGACTCCGAAACGGACACATGTTCCCGTTTGACACTCTCGTCGACCTCAGCCAACCTGGCGACGGAATGAGCGAGACGCAGAACCAATTGTCCCTCACGCGCGTAGCGCCAATAATCGGCGCCCCCACAAAAACGCGAACTCCTCTCAATTAGTATCTTATGAAAGATATGAACCGTTTCAAACCAGACCAGGATGTCAAAGAAGCTTTCTGGCCAATTGTCACCGACGCCACAAGCGCCAAAAAAGCGGTTGAGATACCCATGGCTTTGGCCGGGGTGGGTAGCTTATTTAACGCTCTTGCGGCAACATTCGGTTGGATGGGGTTTGAGCTGTCCGGCGGTCTTCTCGTGGCAATGCTGCTCGGGTTGGCCGCCTTCGGGCTGTCTCGAATGTCTCGTACCGCCGCTGTCTCTTATTTGCTTCTGGCCATTGTTGACGTGGTCGTTTTGGCGACGACTCGCTCATACGCAACCGGCGGCGCCGCGATATTCTTGCTCTTTCCTATCAAAGCGGTTCGCGGTACGTTTGCATATCACCGCATTCGAGGGACAAGGATCGCAAAGAAGAACGTCATCCTGAACCAGCTGTTGGCAATCGTTTATGGTGTTCTTTTTGAAATTCCGGTGTTCTTCATCCTCGGGATGGTTCCGCCCCAGTGGGCGGGCCTCTTGTTCCTCGTACCGTTCATTTTGAGTTATACCCTGACTTTCTGCGGGAAGATGCCTCTCAGCAAGAGCACGTCAGTCGAAACCGAACCACCGGTGGGCGAATCAAACCCAAGCCTTTTGGCCTGAGGCAATCCTTGCGGCCAGTGACAGTAATCTAATCTGTGGCAATCGTGAGGGACGACCGTTTCACAAACTTAACTCAATACGGACCGGTGTGGAGTTTCTGTCAACGCGTCGAACGACAACATCGAGAACATCACCTTCATTCAGTCTTGAGAGTTCTGTCGAAGAAAGTTTCGAGTGGTGAAGCAATCCTTCGATCCCGGGGAAAATCTCGACAAACGCCCCAGCCCTAGCGTGACCGTATTGGCCGCGAAGAAAACGAGCAACGATTCCTTGATACCGTTTTCCAATCTGAATTTGAGCGAGATCAGGAAAGTTGATCCGTAAGTCATATTTGTTGTCGCGCTTGACTCGGTCAATGGTAACGTTGATTACCTGACCCACATGAAGCGCTTTCATTCGGATTTGCCGGGTCACTTTGGATCCGAAAAATATAATCGGCAAAAAACCTTGCCGTCCGGCCAGAAACTCGACAAACGCCGCTTCACGATCTTCCGGCGACGGATAGAACCCAGTAATCACTCCTGGGAAATGCTCGCCCTCCCTAATGACGTGACGAGAGGCTTCCAATACGTCTTTCTGCGCGACAAGATGTGAGATGACGTCCAGGTCTTTCGCTGCTCCCATCCTCTCCACAATAACTCGGAGATTAGTTCCAACGCACTTATCTGGGATAAGCGAATACCATAAAGCGAAGCTCATTCGTTCTCTCGGCAGGAAACCCCGAACGCCGGGGAACAACTCCAATCCAATCCCATGGCTGGATCGCTCGATCTTATTGATAATTGTTGCGTCGACCTCGTCCCCTAACTTGAGTAGGTGTCGTCGGCCATCAAACGCCTGCAACGTGATGGCGTCGATATTTACGTCCGAAACCATCCTTTTGATGCGAATCTCGATGAGTTGTTCAGGCTTCATCGTAGGAAGAAGCCTCGAAGTTGCCCAATCCATGTCATCCCGGTGAAGTCTTACTCGAACCCCCGGCTCGACTTCTAAAAGAAGCGCGTATGGTTCGTTAGTCCGCTCGTCCGCTAGGATCTTCCGAACGACGCATTGCAAGGGAGCATGGGGAGTGGCAGCGTTCTCACGATACCATGCCAGGAACGAATCTTGATTCACCTCGCAGCGGCCGTGCGCCGCATCAACCTTGACGACCATCGCGCGAACGATCTGTCCTGGATCAACTTGGTCGTTCGCCGTCTTGAGCAATACGGGTGTTCCGAGTTCGACATCTTCGGCCAGGAAGAGATCACTTTCCGGATCATCGCGGAGAGCACGGAACTTCCTTATTGATTGCTGTAGTTGGAAGGAAGTTGCCGAGTACACAGGTCGATTCGTGACGGCGCGGGCAGAACGGGCAGCGATCTCCGCCTCATCATCGACCGTACGTTTGAGAAGTAGCGCGAGTCCCAGCGGCCGCGCTGACTCGAAGGCAGTCAACCAATTCGGGTTGATGCGGATAATATGCCGAGCAAGCAGCCTTCCACTGCTTGTGCTCATCCGTTCGACACAAACAAAGGCATCCAAATGACTCGACCCGACACATGCCGATTCGCGCTCAATTTCAACAACCAATGGGCATGGACAGTGCTTGCTCCATGGCTCGAATACCCGAGATTCGTTTTCTACACGTCTGTAAACCCACTCCGACAAGCACCGGGCCAGGACTAGGCGGACCCTATGAAGGCGTCGGAGGTCGAGTTCTCGCTCAGTAGGATCAGTATGAGCGCGCCGAGAAAACTGACGAAGGTGTTCATTTCTTTGCCTGGAGACGTTTTCCATGAAGTCCGGGTTAACTCCCTCTTGTTCCGTCCAGGCGTCCAGTTCCTTAGAGGTCGCACCGCGACTCATTCCTGACCAGTGGTGATAAAGTCGGAGGTAGAATTCCAGGTCATCGTAGCATCCCGCACGCCATCGGCCATAGGCAAGCAATCCGTCGTGGCCGCGCCGAAAGGGACTTCGAGGCTGGTTCGTGAACGACAGGAAAGTGGCCACTTCCAACCCGCACGCAAACGAGTCAGCGAAGGAAAAGCATTCGGCCAACTCGATTCGATCGACCCGCATTGCGCCCAATTCCAGTCCCCGACCGGTGATATCGCCCTCGGCGTCGAGAGAACCCCGGCGTATGACGGCCTGTTGAGCGCGTTTGAATTCAAACTCTTGTTGCTCACGGATTGCGTCAGTACTGCTCGCTCGCCCGAGCCATTGGAAGGTTGAGAGGTCCTCGATTCCAGCAGCCTTTGCCGAGAGTAGAAACGAATCGAGGGGCTGGCGAGTGATTTCCGGTGGAGTTTGGGGTTGAAGGTTCTGGAACTCCGCCTGTGTATACAACCGGAAGCACTCGCCCACTTGAATTCTGCCAACTCGTCCCTTCCGTTGCGTGCAGCCAGCCTGGCTATGCCATTGTGGTTCAAAGCGATTACTGCACGTCTTTGCGTCCCAACTTGGTTCAAGGATTAAGCCACTGTCAATGACGAACCGCAAATTCGCGACCGTGACAGATGTCTCCGCATAGTTGGTTGCCACGATCACCCTTTGCGGGGAGGTTGCCTGCCCGAGTCGAGCGGCTTTTTCAGCTGCAGACTCGGATTTCTTAAACTTGGAGAGGTCTTTCTGGCTCACCTGCGCATGGCTTACGAGGACGTCCAGACCCAGGCGTTCCCGGGTTGCCATTGCTTGAATCTCATCGCGGATCAGCTCTACTGATGCGATGGTTGGGGCGAACACTATCATGTCGCCGTCCTGATGCCCTTGTTTCGTGAACCCTCTTTGTGTGCAAATGGCTCGAACAACCGAAGCGACCGCGGATGGAAGGAGTCTTGCCCGCGCACGGGGCTCTCGGGCGCTCGATAAATCGGGCATCTCTTGAATCTGTGTACTCCATTCTTCGAGCCATCGCTCATGGACGTCGAATGGTGTTGTGCTAGCGGCAGCGGCGGGGGCGGCAAGGAACACCGAGTCGGCCCGGCCGTTTCCGAAGTAAGCTCGGAATTTGTCAATGTCAATCGTGGCGCTGGCGATCACCACGCGCAAGCGTGGGTAAAGTGACATCCGATACTTTAGCAGCGCGAAAATCATTTCCATATTGGAACTCTGCTCGTGCGCCTCGTCAATCATCACGACGTCAAATTGACCGATTCGGCCAGATTCAAGCCAACTGATTAATGTGCCATCTGTGACGAACAAGAGCTTGGTGTAGCGGTCCTGCTGATCGTACTCGCCACTGTGTTGAAAGCCGATTTCGTAGCCGGCACCCACGCCAGCAGTGCCGTCCTTCGTGATCGATCGAAGAAGGTGACGGGCAATGAATCCAGGCGTGGTGGTGTCGTCCACAGCGTCCTTAGCCCTCCTTAGTGTGATCAGGCGCGGCTGCGTCACGCAGATTCGCCCTTGTTGCCCAATCTTCGACCGGAGGATCGCATAGGGCACCCAGGTCGATTTGCCAGTGCCGGTCGGTCCGACCAGAACGGAGACCCGAGCACCCTTCGGGTCCTCCAGGTTCTTCACCAACCGGAGCGCAGGCTCGGAAATGGTCGCAAATTTGCGCGCCGCCCACAAATCGGCCTGCGAGATCTGACCCGAGGCGGCACGTTGTTCAACGGAGGCAGGGTTTTTCAGGTAGAGCAGCGGTAATTCGCTTGGCACAGAGAGATCAGGGAGGTGTTCACGGATCGGATGCTCACGAACCAGTTTGGCAAGTCCGTATTTCCCCCAACACCTCCTTGTGTCGTCCGTCTCGACGGGAGCGGGCCAGTACGCCGCACCGCGCTCTTGAATGGCCGTGGCGTTAATCTTGCGACATTTCGGGCAACGCTCCGGTTCGGACAATCCGCGCGCAACATCGAGAGTCCTGGCGGTGCTTGTGAGCGCGAATTGTGAACCACAATCCTTGCAGTTGCCGACGCTGACCATGGAGTTCATGACAGGGTTCAGTCACCACCATGGTGGCGAGGTTACGTAAGATTCCAGCTTCGCACCCGGCGACTGCGGGCCGATGCTTGTTTTAGTTGGGGGGAGCGCGTACAGCCAAGGGGTCACCACCAGTGTGCGAGGTAGCTTTTGTCGCTGCCTTTCCCGAAGCACAGTCATCACACCACGATAAAAACCCACGACCATCGGTTCAAGTCCGGTGTGGAAGACGTGGATTTGGGCGCCGTTAAGAATTGCGCTGTCAGAAAGGAGTTCCACGGTGCGTCGAAACGTCAATGCCTCTTCGCCGGCCATGTTCGGTTCGTCTCCGAGGTCTTTGTTTCGCATCAAGTAAAGATCGATGACGTAGTCTAGATCCGGGTGCCGATCACTGCATAGGCCAAGTCTCAAAACGGGGCCGTCGGCCGGCGCTGTCGGTCCGGCCGATAGGCATCCGACCGGGAAGGCCATGGACCGTGACGAATCTGCGAAAACGATTGGAAGAGAACGGTTCTTGTATGCGGGATCGTAGGCAAACTGGCGAAGCACCAGGGCCGTAACGGTGTGCCGCGGAATACTGAGGTTGATCTCCGGCGGCGCGCTCTTGGTCAGGCACGAGACCACCTCCGCGGCTAATGCTGCCCGCCTACGGTCCCAGTTCTCAATTACCCGGCTTAGGTCCATGGCAACATCTCCAACAAGATTATATCGCACCTACTTGGCGGCAAGAACCTCCACGACGGCCGCTTTTTGGACCTCGGCCGCTCGATAAAACCTGGCTTTCTCGCTGAGCACCGCCACCACCCGGTGCATCACCTCTTCGGATAGCCCTCGGAACAACTTCATCTCGCTAAGATTTAAGGCGGTGAGCCGTTCAAATAGTCGCCGCTTGGCGACCAGAATTTGCCCTGGTGGGTGACAGGTTCTGCCAATCAGAAGGGAGCATTCCTGGTTCGTTTGCACGCCTTCGATGGTTTGGCACGATTCTCGGTATGACTCCCAAGCCAGGCGAATGCGCCGGAGAGCGAGCTTGGCCTCTTGACGTTTAAACAGCCCAAGCCATGCCGGATGAATGTTCAAGCAAAAAGCACTTAGAAAAAACCGACACGCTTTCATCGGGGCAATGTTCGGCCACGGCGACGACCCTTCATCGTCAAGGCTGCCCCGTCTCAGTGCGTTCTGGAACCGCTCCATGACTTCGGCGTATTCTTGAACGCTAGAATGGGAAACGGAGTCCGTATGTTTCAGCAACCTGATGCCTTGCAATGAGACTCCGTCCGCTCGGCCTGCCTCGGGTTTCTCGCGACTTTGGCGTGCCATTTCCAGAGCCGCACTCTCGATGTAGCTTGACAACTGGGCGAACCGCATGCGCTCCCTGCGAGCGTTGCTGCCTTTGCGAATACGCCGCGCCGCCCCTTCCGCGTCCTTGGCCAACTCCGCAAGTGGGCGTTCATGCGGAAGCTGCTGCCAGACGTGCGGCGGAAGCGCAATTGAAAATAGGTTGAGTGGGATCAATCGTGTCGCTCCGAAAGCTCGCATCGAGTACTCATGGCCTGAGCCGACCGGAGGTCAAGCTCCGAGTCAAGGTCCGTGAGGGTGTCGAGAATCGGCAGGTATGGTGTGATCAGTCCTGCATTGGTCGTGAACCCGGTCCATTCAATGTCGCGGGTTACGCCGATGAAATGAGGGATATCGTGTCTCCGCGGCCGCCGGGCATCGTCCGTTGCGAACATCACATACCCTTGCGCGTTCCGAGGCGTGATTGTCACCTCGAATGGTATGCCCGCCTTGATCGATTGGACCGGGCCGCCGAAAATGGGCAACTCAAGGTCGCGATCGCTCGTATATCGAATCCGGTTTTCGGCAACCCACTCGGCTCGAACCTTTTTTGGTTCGCCGGTGAACTGCTCAACCACGATCCGCAGCCGTTCTTCCAAGATCGCCGTCCGAAGAACGACCTGATCCAGAAGTACCGAAAGACGATCAACCGGCGATACCCCGCCGTTGAAAAGCCGCTCGGGTTCGGGGGCATTGCGGAGCAGGTATTCGACCTGGTCGAACGACCAAATGTCGCGCTGCACGACGAAACAGGCCTGGGTCAGGTCAATGCCGCGTTTGCGGAACTCGCCTATCATTTCGTCGGAGAATCCGGTGAGCTGGGCATAGAGTTCGCGGCCTTCCTGATCCGTGATGCAACTTTGGTAGCGGAATTCGACACCATGCGCTTCCGCCACGCGTCGGATCGTTTCCGGAATGTTTCGCTCAAAGCCGGTATCGAGCGTGGCGGTTTGGCCCGATCGCGGTCCAACAAAGTTCACTTCCATTTTGCCGAGGAGGTGAAAGGTTTGGGTGAGCAGAAAGATCAGTCCGCCTTTCACGCCCGAGTCCTTGACGTATTTGTAATGATCCTCCGCAAGGAAAATGCCGACTTCACAGCGGCTGCGCTCGCGGATCCGATAGACCCACGCGGCAAGGATATCGTCTCCCATGAAATAGCGCATCGGCCTCCATGGGCGATCCTTCTCCTTGTCGTGGTATGGATCGCGGGACGGATCGCGGCGGCATTCGCCGTAGGCACGGACGTAAGGAACGAACTCATCGAAGAAGCGGTCGCTGTCGCTCATGTTTACCTCATCTTAGCGGAGGGAGGGGCCAGTCCTCACAATCCTGGGGGAACATCATAGCAGGTCCCCCTTTTCAAGATGTTCGCGGATCTCTCGCAACATCTTCTCCACCTGCGACCTAGAGGCTTCCTGGTTTTCGGACAATTTGGCGTTCAGCGCCTCGAAGTAATCCTCTCTAAAGGTGAACTCGTGCGGAGTCATGTTATTCGGTTCCGGTGTCTCGAGATTTCCGGCCAGCCACGCCCCGTTAACCTCCGCATCTATACTGATGCCATGATCACGCAGGAGCTGTCTTGCCTCCTCGGCCCGCGGGTCGGACTGGGGTACAATGTGGTGGGCCTGAAAACCCGGTGCAGGGCAGGGTCTACCTGCAGCTGTCATCGCCTGTGCAAGAGTGGCCGTGCTTCCGAGGCTGTTCATCGTGGACCTCACAGCATCGGCATCTTGTGTAGAAACAGCGTTCTGATACGCCTGCTGCTGATCGGCAAATTCTAGAGCAACTTGCTCGGAGATATTGCCGCCCCATCGTTCTTGTGACTCGGCCACCGCGGAGGGAGCGTCAAAGGATGGGCTGACGGTGGAAGTGCCAACTGCGGAAGTGGCGTCTGGCGCGGCGGCGTCGGCCGACGCCGCACCGGCCCCATCGGGGCCCCCACGGTCATATTGGTCGTCACGCTCTGCTCCTTTCCCGACGCTCATAAAACCCTCCTGGAGTGTGCAGGCTCTGGCATTGTATGGGTCTGACATCGGTCGCCTTGGCGATCCTGATTCTCCGTCCTCGGTGCGCCCGCCGACCGCTTTGCGAGGAATCTGCTTTTGATGCTCCGCGCAGAGACGGAGCATTGCTCTTGCGTTTGGTTCATCGAGGCGGATTTTAATCCCGGGGTTGGCGGAAGGCAAGGAAGGTTTTGCACCCCCTTGCGCGTGAGCGGACGCACCCAGGCCTTCGGGCCGCAGGTCGCGGCGGACGCCCTTTCTGGGGAATTTAGAAAAGGGCCGCCGCGACCCGTTCTGAAATGCACCCCATCGGCAGGTTCGGCGGAAGATGGCGCTCGGATTGGCCGTTTGTCCTTGTGGATGGGATGCTGCTGCTGGGGGTGAGTCTTTGTGGGAGCAGGAGGCAGTTCCCGATCGTCAAGCAGTGGAAATGCACTGTTCCCGTGCGGGGTAGGCGGCTAGGCCGTGCCGAGGCCGTGCCGGCCCCGCTATCCAAAGATTCTTGATCTCAACCCTCGATTCGGCTACACCGGGAACGGCCAGAAGCTCGGTATCCCAAGTGACGATGGCCGACCACCCTCCGCCGTGGACATGCGCCGAAGCGCGAAGCGGGTCGAGCAAAGTGGGTATGCAGGTGGTATAGACCGTGCAATCCGGGGCCTTGACCAGTGCCCACAGAATTACTGGCTGCCTGTACGGCCGAGTGCGGCTCAGGCCGCTGATGGGTGTCGACCACGGCCCCGCGGCAGAATCCGCCGGCCTGTGGGGCGACGCGGTCGGCAACGTTGGCGAAGCATGAGGCACCCGCCGGTCTCAAGGGAGGCTCGGGAGTTCGACTCTGCTCATTTCACGAGGACGTGACCGGGCCCGGCGGATGTTCTGTCCGCCGGGCCAGTTACTCCTCGCACCGGTTTAGTTGGCCGTGCCGACGGCCAACTCCGGCGTCTGCGCGGGCGCGTTGCGGCCCAGGATAGAGTCCACGGCCCGTTGCGCGTGCGCGGCGGCGTGCACGAACAATTTCTCATCGGCCTGCAAGACCTTGAGCCAGCCGGCGGCGTCCCCACCCGGAGCGTGCACGATGCCAGTTTCTGCGGCGAGCATCGCGGTTCCAATCTCCGCAACCAGTTCCTCTCGGGAGTAATCACAGTGCCCGCAATGGAGTGGGGTCTCCGGCTCTTGGCGATAGGTGCGGTTGAGCCGGCTCGCGTGCCGAGTGCAATGAATAAGCTCGTGGAACCATGCTGAGTAGTAGGCGTTCAAGCCCGCAAACTTGCTTTGCTTTGGGATGTTGATCCGGTCCTCCGCCGGAACGTAGTAGGCCCCGTCGCCGGCCCGGGTGTGCTTGGGCTTGCACGGCATGTTGGCGATGAGCCGATCCGCCAGCTCGTAGGGCTTCTCGGGCCTCGGCAACCGTTCCCAGTCGGGGAGCCCCTCGCATTGATCCCAGTTGTAAACGGGGTAGAACAGCAACGTCGCCCGCTCCGCCCCTTCGTCCCGTTTCCAGAACGTCGCTAGGCTGGGCCGTTGGCCTCGGACGGGCTGGCACTCGTGGCCCTCGAGTTGCCGGCGCGTGAGCCAAGCCGGGGTGCTCCGCTGGGCGGCCCGGAGGAGAACGGCGTTTACTCCGCGATATCTGGCTCCGCTAACGTAGTTCCGGGGCGGCGCGGCGGTCCAAGGCTCCGCCCACGGGACCTTGCCTTGCTGGAGGATCGTGGTGATTTGCCCGGTTACGACTTGGTAGGTAGACGGCTTAGTTTCGGTATTCATGCTGGAGTGAAGTTGAGGGTCGGCCTGGCGGAGGGCGGAGCTCTAAAGGTCCTCAATGTCGGTTGGGAAGGCTTGCACGGGATCGTCAAGGCTCAAGTCCCCTGCGCAGAGCCTACAGAAGCGGTCGATCCACTCTTGCGGCAGGGGGTCGGGCAAGCGGCGCATGATGGCTACGGCGCCTTTGCTAGCGACGGATACGCGGGACAAGAACGGCATTTTCGGGTGTTGACGGCCCAAGCGCTCGAACAGGAAAAAAGCCATGAGCCTTACCGCCATTGCGTGATCGAGTTGCATTAGGAGTAGAAGTAGCCGAGTTCGCGGAGGCTCACGTAATCGCGGGGCCGTTCAATCGTCGCCCGCCCGATAATGACGTGATCGAGGACTTCGATTTTGAGCAATTGCCCCGCTCGGATCAGGTCCCGGGTTACTTTGATATCCGCTTCGCTAGGCGTCGGATCGCCACTGCTGGGGTGACAATGACTTAAAATAATCGCCGCGGCGTTGGCGACTATTGCCGGCTTGAACACCTCCCGCGGGTGCACGAGCAGGGTATCCAAGGTCCCCGATGCCATTTTGACAACCCTAATGAGCCTCCTCCTCACGTTGACTAGGACAACGTGAAATTGCTCAACCGTGTAACTGCGGCTCTCCTCACGGAGCAGGTCGGCAACCCGCTCCGGCGTGTCCAGGAGCGGTGTTTCCCCCATAGCCTCGCGGCTAATCCGGCCGGCCAACTCGAACGCGGCCCGGAGTTGGGCCAGCCTCCCGGCGCCCACGTTGGCAAGACGCAGTAGGGAGTCGTCGGGGGCTTGGGCGATCTCCGTTAAGGTGGGGTAGTTCATTACGATGGTTCGCGCGGCGTTGGGGCCTATGAGGGCGCCAAGCACCGCCTCGTTAGTTTCGGTATTCATGCCAGCGCCGCTTCTTGCACGGTGGGCACGGTGCGAAGCTACCGCAGCGGCCCGCCACCCAACTGCCGCCGATCTACGCTTGGCTATATCAGCTCAGCCGTGGCGGCGCTTGCCAGTTCTGGCACGTCGCACTGGCTCAGTAGTCTCAAGGTGCCGGGCGTGGCCTTGGCCTTCGCGATGATGGCATTTAGCCCCCAAAGATGCTTGGTGATCCGATCCGCTATCTCGACGCTACGGGCGCAGACCCGAGAATACCCATTGTCCCTCCAAGCTGCGTAGTCGTCCCGGAGTTGGATGGCGAGCGTCTCCGCTTTCATCGCTGCGCTGCTGCCGCTTCGTCCAACTTGGCCTCCTTGTGGCCCGGTTGGTCGCAGGTGGCGGCGATTTCGAGCTGGGTTCATAGTATCTCGGCGACGAATTGTGCATGCACGGCCCCGAACCCTGACCTGCCCTTATTCCGGTGTACGTGGTTGGATCAGTAACTTGCTTACTAAGGTACTTGACAACTGTGTAGTTATGCTGTACAGTACGTACGCGCTTGCTTAGAAGCGTTACCCACGTACGTACCTGCGTACTGAGCGCGGAAACCCGCCGTTTAGTCGGCAATCCCGTCCGCCGGGCCCGCGCCACGAGCGCCCGGAGGGTTTTCCCACCGGGCCGGGGCGCTGAACCAAGATCTAATAGCAAACCTACAAAGCATTATAAATGCCACGAGCGTCCGGCCGCCGTGGATAAAGTCGCTCAACAGAAGATTTTGTTGTTGTGTAGCAGTGTTATACATAGTAAACTCTCAACGTTGGTGCTAGAAATCGCGTTATGTTCCGTGGCGCCACGAGCGCCCTAAATCAGGCGGCGATAGTTCCGGTTCGATTGCCAGGTGTTGGCTCAGACCACGAAGGGCAGAATTGTTTAATCCCGGACGCTGGAGCTGGAGTCGCAAATATTATGAACACGCAATCACAAATCCCTAGCGGAGCCGTGCCCGCATCCAATGCCCGGCCCGCCGAAGAGGCGGCGCAGGTCCTCCGACCCTACGGGGTCGGCATCGATACGCACAGCAAGTTCATCGCCGTGTGCATCCTCGACAACGTCGGCGGCGCGGTCCGCCGCGTCGAGCGCGAGTTCGACACCAGTTGGGCCTCGCTGCTGGCCGCCAAACAGTGGATCGCCGAGCAACTCGGACCCAAGGCAGCCGATCCGGGCGGTCTGCACTACTGCATCGAGTCCACGGGCACGTACCACTTGCCCGTGCTCCGGGCGTTGGGCGGCGTTCCCTGCGTGGTCAACCCGCTGCTGGCGGGTCCCACGCGCCGCAAGACCGACGTGCTGGACGCGCGACTGCTGGCTCACCACTCCATCACGGGGCTGTGGCCGGAGAGCTTTCTGCCCAGCGATCAGGCGCAGCAATTGCGCGTGCTGTGGGCGCAGCGGGGCGAGGCGGTGCGGGCGACGACCCGCGCGGGCAACCGGCTCAACAATATGGTGCTGCGTTTCGGACACACCTTCGGGGCGGACGCGCCGATGCGCAGCCTCGCTTCGCAGGGGATTGTCGAGGACCTCGTCGCGGGCCGCCAGGCCGCCGCCCGGGGCGTTTGCCCGGAGGGTCTTCCCGAGGCCGTGCGGCCCACCGTGGGAGCGCTGCTGAACCAGCTTCGCGACGGGATGGTCCAGACCGCGGCCGCCACGCGCCGGGCGGCTCGCTTCGTGAAGGAACGCTCCTGGCCCACCGGCAAAGGCGAGCTGCCCGGCGGCCAGCTCCTCGACTTGTTGCACACCGTGCCGGGGGTGGGCGAGACCACGGCGCTCGCCTGGCTTTCCGAGGTGACCGACCCGAGAAGGTTCCAAAACGCCGGGCAGGTGGCGGCCTACTGCGGGTGCGACCCGAGCCTCAAGGTCAGCGCCGGAAAAGTGACCGCGCAAGTGCGGCGCAAGGGCAACGACCGGCTCCACTTCGCTTTGCTGCACGCGGCCGGGCTGCTGGTGGCCCGGCGGAGCGAGGCTTTCGGCCTCTGGGGCGCTGCGATAGCCGGCAGGCACAAAAAGGGCGGCTACCGCAAGGCCTGCGGCGCGGTGGCCCGGCGCGTCGCCACGAGCCTGTGGATCGTCCACTTGAAAGGCGAGGCGTTTTCGTACGACGGTTACTTCAAGCGCGAGGAAGCGCCGCTGCCGAAGGTCCCCGTCGAGGACATGGGCCTGGGCCGGGCCGCCAAGCTCCTGAAAATGACCGGGTTGGAGACCTCCACCGAGGTCTGCGCGGCTTACTGGAGCGGGCAACTCGCCCGCCTGGCCGGTTGTGGCGAGAAGACCCTCGCCGCCGTCAGAGGCTGGACGGAGCAAGCCCGCGCTCAGCCCCGGGAGGGGACGCCAGCCGCAAAACGAGAGGTCAAGCGGGGGCCGGACGGCCACGGCAACTACTACCTCGACCCCAATACCTACTTTCGCCCGAAGGCGAAAACGCAGCAAACCAAAGATCCCGCCGGGCAAGCTCCGGCGGCGGAAAGGAAAGGGATGAGCCATGGCAAAGACGACTGACAAAGTGGAGGCTGGCCTTCGCCTCTGTGGCAGGGTGGCGGGGCGCACGCGCCGCATGTTCCCCGCCCGAGAGGGGAAGCCCGCCAGGGTGTTGATCCTGCTCGCCATCAGTACCGGCGGGCAAACCGAGACCGTGGAGCACTGGGGCGAACTCGCGCCGTCGGACGTGCCCGCGGTCGGCTCCGAGGTTAACCTCCCCGTGCGCGTCCGGTGCTACAGTGGGCGCAACATGGCCCAGTATCGCCTGGTGTGGGGCGACGACACGGAGAGCGGGGAGGTCTTCTAATGAGCGCGCCTCCGTCACTGCCGCGCCTCCTGGGCGTGAAAGAGATCGCCTGGGTGCTCGCCGTGGCGCCGGCGCAGGTCCTCAGGCTCATTCGGGCCGGGAAGTTGCCCGCGTCGGACGTGTCGGCCGGCAGGAGGCCGCGCTACCGGGTAAACCCCGCCGCCGTGGCCGCGCTCGTGCTTGACGGCCGGGCGGGCCTGGAGGCCACGCCGCGACTGGCCGCGCTCACCGGCTTGGGTGACAGGCGCGAGCGGGTGAGGGCGGCGTCCAAGTAGGCGCGGAGAGCGGACTGGCGGCTGCGCCCAGGGCCTCCAGTCCGCGCCAACCTCCCTGGGCTCGAAAGCGGCGCGGCAAGCCTCCAAGGGCTGGGTGCGGAGCGCCGAGGTTTCTTGCGTTGGGCAGGAGCCTTGGTTGTTGGTGGAATAGTGACCTGGCCGCCCTGCGGGCGAGCGCCTGATTTTCCAATGCACCGGCTTCGCCGGGCCGCAATCCAGTAGCCGCAAGCAGACCAATCAAGGCGCCAAGGGTCAGCCCCTTCATCCCTCGGGGGGATTTCAGGGCCGCCGCCGCTGCCATCAACCGAGCGATTTCCTGGTCACTGTAGATATGTGGTTTGTTGCGGCGGTGGCGCACATTGAGAAGTCGTGGAGGCGGGACCTGATGGCGAGGCTCAAGGACGCTCAGCCAGCGCGCAAACTGACGAACCATCGAAAGCTTTCGAGCCCAGGTTGCACGTTGAACGTTTTTGGATTGCTGAGACCACTCCAACGCCAGTGATGTCGTAATGAACTTAGACTTTTTTCGGCCCAAAAACTGGATAAATCCGCTCAACGTTTTGGCGGGTTCCCGGAGTTGCGTGCCCAGCGCCCGTCGTGCGGCTACGTATTGCCGCAAATGGTCCTGTAAAGATTTCATCGCACACCCCCTTGTGCAGGCCAGGGACGGGCTACTTCCTGAAGCGCACCCAGGTCGATCTTCGCGTAAATCTCGGTGCTGACGAGCGCCCGGTGACGAAGGACTTCCGCAATGTCCCGAAGGTTGGCTCCGTGTTGGAGCATGCGACTGGCCAGAGTGTGGCGAAACAGATGGGCAGCGATTTGCATCGGGCGCTCAACTCCTGCCTTGGTCATCGCCCGGCGGACGATATGGCCGATGCTGCCAGGACCGGTCAGAGGCACGCGCGGGGCAATCGTGCGCAAGAAAACTCGCCGCGTGGGCCGAGCCCCGCGGTCGTGCCGCAAATAACTCGCAATAGCGGCACCGGCGTCACGTGGCAGCGGCAACAGATCCTGTCGGTTTCCTTTGCCTCGGATCGCAATCTCACCCGTCCTCCAGTGGAGGTCGCCCAGTTCGATCAAGAGGATTTCACTTGACCGTAGTCCAAGCCTCGCCAGCAGCAGCAGGATGGCAAAGTCACGGCGACCTGTGGGAGTGTCCGGATCAGGCGCCTCGAGTACCTGTTTAACCTCCGCAGGCGTCAGCTTCTTGGGGATATCCGGCTGGGCCCACCGGCGTACCGTTGGAATCGCCGCCGTCAGGTCTTTAGGGATCTCATCTTGAGCGTGGAGAAAGCGCAAAAACGAACGTAAGCTCGTGGCCAGTAGCCGGACACACTCGCTGGAGCGAGCCTGCACACGTTCAAACAGAAAGCCGCGGAGTAAAGGAGCATCCAACCGCCGAACCGACCTGACGCCGTGTTCCTCTTCCAAATAGTGGAGCAGGTCCTGAGCCACCGGCAAATAGACCTTGAGCGACAGCTCTGCCAACCCCTTTTCATCGCGGAGGAAATCGGCGTACCGCTTGACCAGAGCAGAGCTGACGGTCTCCGCAGGCTGGGGAGCACAGGTCGTGACCACGTTCCGACGGCGCAAGTAGTCCAGGAAACCGAACAGGGCGCGAGACGCAACGCTACGCCTGCTCCTGTCGCCCTGGGGTGACTTTGCTAGGAACTCACTGATCTCCGATTCAGCTAGCCCAGGGGAGGTGCGCTTTCGACGACCGCGCCAGCTTATGAACCGCTCAAGAGTGACGCGTTTGACGGAGAGTGTATTACGGGCGTAACCTGCGGCCCTGAGTTCGGCAACGAAGGCTGCTATGTGGCCTTGGATGATATCGTGGGAAGCAGGATGAGGGGTGGCAGTGCTTTGGACTTTCATCAGGTGATCTTTCTTTCTCCGGCAACAGCTGCCGGGGAAGTGAGATCACCCAAATTATGCCGCGTCGGCAATCATCGGATCCTGTAGTTATCGAGGAAACTTGAGGGTTCGAAACTGCGACGCGGCATAAACCTGGACGCGGCATAATGTCGCCGAACAAGCTCTGAAAAAGGCGATCATGCATCGAAACAATTCGTTGAGTTATAAGACGCTCCATGGAGCCAGAATTGGCGATATTCACATGTCGCTCATCCACACCTGCGAGCTCAACCAGGTAAACCCGTTTGAGTATTTCACGGCCCTCCAGCAGCATGCCCCGGAGGTGAGGAAAGACCCGACTCGGTGGCTGCCGTGGGGTTATCAGCAAAACACCCCTGCGGCCGATACTGGCTGACTCCCCGGTTGCGGTTTCTCCCCCACTCGGCCTCGCGGCAGCCCAGATTGCGCCGGGAGTGCGTGATTTATTGGGCTACACAATCTCACCGCAAGGACACGAAGAAATGGGAGCGCTCGATTTTGCCTTTGGCTTGGGGCGTGGGAGCGTAGCGGAAGGTCACGCCATAGAAGTGCAGAGCCCGGCCCAGTTGGGTGAGAGCTTCTGGAGTGTGGCTGAAAAAGAGG
>Ga0316217_10001607_pt1 | contig 28979 bp, 28 predicted proteins | sample 1anoAmetaG_FD_203633 | JGI IMG/M metagenome (GOLD analysis project Ga0316217, IMG submission 203633) | Freshwater microbial communities from Trout Bog Lake, Wisconsin, USA - 1anoA | ecosystem: Environmental > Aquatic > Freshwater > Lake > Hypolimnion/Profundal zone | place: USA: Wisconsin... | reverse complement strand
GCTGCACGACACCACCAAGGGGCGGGTGCTCGGCCCGGACGGGGGCGTGCTCCGGAGAGGGCTGGACCCGTCCTGGCCCCCGCTCAGGAGCCAGTCCCGGACCTACGAGCACGGACTCATGGCCAGCGGGGTCAAGGCCGTCACCCAGAAGTTCCCCGAATTCTGGGATCCTGAACTCTAGCGTTCGGCGATCAGCAGCCAACCAGCTGAACTGGGCTGGAACGGGTGCCGGGCCTCGTCCGCCAGGGGCGGGGCCGGGCGCAGGCCCGCCTCGAGCAGCAGGGCAGCCGCCGCATCGGGGACCATGCGCAGGTGCAGGGTCCGGTGAGCCACCGGTTCGCCCCCGGTTGGATGGAACACGGTCTCGAAGCTGGCCAGGGTCGAGGAGAGCATCAGCCGGCGCCGTTCCAGGGAGCCTCCGGCGCAGCGCGCGATGGGCAGTTCGCGGCTCTGGCCGGCGGCCAGCGGGCCGTCGTGGATGGCCTGGATCACCAGCTGCCCGCCCGGCTCCAGCACCTCCCGGGCCTGCCGGAAGAAGGAGAGCCACTGCGACTCCTCCAGGAGGTGGGGCAGGGTCTGGCCCAGGCAGGTGATCAGGCGGAAGCGCGCGGACCCCACCGTCGCGGCCAGATCCAGGAGGCTCGCCTCGTGCCAGCTGACGGCGAGGCCCTCTTCCAGGGCCCGTCGCCGGGCGACGGCCAGGAAGGACGGGTCCAGGTCCAGGCCGTGGGCGGTCCGGCCCCGGGCCGCCAGCGCCCGCGGCAGGCTGCCGGTCGCGCAGCCCACATCCAGGCAGGCCGCCCCATGTGCGGACAGTGCCAGGGCCAAGTCCAGCCGGGGCTGGCGCAGGGGGAACAGCTCATCCCAGCCGGTGGCGAGCTGGGCCCAAGGGGTGGTCTGCGGGGTGTCGGCCATGGGGTCCACTATAGACGAGTGGCGATGAATCGCTTGGGGCGGCGGCGCGGTTCGTGTCAGGCTATTAAGGTGGAGACCTACATGGGAACGAGAATCAGTCGCGCCGCAATCTATGATGCCCTCAACAGTTATCAGGTCCCCGGGGTCAACGCCACGCTGGTCGCCCTGAAGGCGGTGCGGGGCATGGATGTCGCGGAGTCCACGGTCACCGTCCAGCTCCAGCTGCTGGACGCCTACCGGGACCGGGAGGCGGTGATCCGCCGGGAAGTGGCGGCGGCGGTCGGGCAGGTTCCGGGCGTGGAGCGGGTGGACCTGCAGATGGAATGGGAGAAGACCCCCGAGCCGGACTTCAAGAACCTTCTGCCCACGGTCAAGCACTGCATGGTGGTGGGCTCCGGCAAGGGCGGGGTGGGCAAGAGCACCGTGGCCGCCAACCTGGCGGTGGCCATGGGCAGCCTGGGGCTGAAGGTGGGCCTGCTGGACGCGGATCTCTACGGGCCCAGCATGGGCATGATGTTCGGCATCAAGGAGGGCCCGGAAGGCACCCCGGAAGGCAAGATCGTCCCCATCGAGAAGTTCGGGATCAAGCTGATGTCCATCGCCTTCCTCATCGACGAGGACCGGCCGGTGATCTGGCGCGGGCCGATGCTGAACAAGGCGCTCACCCAGTTCCTGGGGGACGTGCTGTGGGGCGACCTCGACTACCTGTTCATCGACCTGCCCCCCGGCACTGGCGACACCCAGATCTCCCTGATCCAGAACGCCAAGGTGGAGGGCGCCATCATCGTCAGCACCCCCCAGGACGTGGCCTTCCTGGATGCCCGCAAGGCCATCGGCCTGTTCCAGACGGTCAAGGTGCCCATCGCCGGCATCGTCGAGAACATGTCCAGCTTCCACTGCCCCAACTGCCACGCCGAGACCCCGATCTTCGGCCACGGCGGCGTGAAGGCGGCGGCCAAGCGCATGGACTTGCCCTTCCTGGGCGAGATCCCCATCGACCTGGACATCCGCCTGGGCAGCGACGAGGGCGTGCCCATCGTCGCGGGCCATCCGGAAAGTCCCCAGTCCGCGGCGTTCCTGAAGATGGCGCGGGCGCTGCGGACCGCGGTCTACACGCCCGCCTGAGGTTGCCACGCCGTCGTTCCTCCATTTGGGGTAACCGTTCAGGTGGATTGGAATATTGATCTCATTGTCTTTATCTTCCTCATCCCCGTCCATCCCGTTCATCCCCGTCGCAAAAAAGCCGATGATGATGTCAAGGCGCTGGAACAGTTCGCGCCGAAGCACCCACTGTTCATTTCGACGGGGATGAACGGGATGAACGGGGATGAGGAAGATAAAGACAATGAGATCAATACAACACCCCCCTGAACGGATGCCATTTGGGTTTCCAGACCACCCTCCATGGGCGGTTCGTATAAGAACACTATGCTTGACTGTGTTCCAATCCGAACGAGACTTATGGGGAAGGTGGATCATGGAAGACGCCAGGTCCCTGAACCGGAACTCCGGATTGCGCCCCCTGCCCGGGGGAGGGGAGGCCATGGCGCTGGCCCAGGCCGGTATGCGCGGCCTCGCCCGGATGGGCGAGCACTGGGGGCTTACCGTCGAGCAGCAGCGGGTGCTGCTCGGCGATCTGCCCAAGACCACCTACTACGCCATTCTGAAGGGTGAGGCGCGCACGGTCTCCAAGGACACCCTGGAGCGCCTCTCCCTGCTGATGGGCATCTGGGCGAATCTGGAAATCATGCTGCCCAATCCGCCATCGTCGGTGGGCTGGATGAACCGGACCCATTCCGATCCGCGGTTCGGGGGGCACTCGCCCCTGGCCTGGATGCTCCAGGGGACGGTCACCGCCCTGCTGGATGTGCGCCGCTATCTTGAGGCCTGGAGGTTCGGCCTTTGAACGCGGCCCTGCCGGGACGGGTGCCGGAAACCGCGGTGGCATGGCCGCACGCTGCGCGACTGGTCCCAGCCCGTTACCGCCCGGCGGACTGCTTCGAACGGCTCGACCAGGATCCTGGGGTCCAGGAACTCCAGGCCGTCCTGGCGGATTTCACCGCTTCCGGTGTGGGCGACCTCGCTGCCATGGATCCTTCCCGGGTGCTTTTCGGACCGGGCGCCGGATGGATCAACGCGCCTTTCCTGGCGCCCCGTCCAGGCCGGTTCTCCACGACTCGGCAGGGGGCCTTCTACGCTGCGCGGGAACTGGAGACCAGCGTGGCGGAGGTCAAGTACCACCTGGAATTGAGCTACCGGAGCGAGGGGATCCAGGAGGCCCAGGAACTGGAATACCGGGCGCTGAGGGTCCACCTCGATGGCACGTTCCATGACATCCGCGGCAAGGCCCGGGCCAAGGCGCCATGGGCGGGCATCTATGATCCCGTCAACTACGCCGCCTCCCAGTCCCTCGCCGGCCGGCTCCGGGGAGCCGGTTCCCGGGGCATCCTGTGGCTCAGCCTGCGCCGGTCGGACGGCGAGTGCTGCGCGGTCTTCGACCCCGCAACCCTCCGCGCCTGCCGGCACGACACCTACCTCACGTTCCGCTGGAATGGGCGGGAGGTCACCCAGGTCTACGAGCGGCGCATCCTGGCCTTGAAGGCTTAGCCCTTGGCGGCACCGGCCTGCATCGCCGCGGTCCAGTCGGGCATCCGGCTCGCCAGGCCCAGGTTGGCGAGGTAGGCCTCGTCCAGGCGGGCCCTGGAAAAGACCGGGTGGTCGGGGTTGTAGCCGTAGATGGTGTCGGCCACGTGTACCGCCAGGGCGGCGGTGAAGCCCCGGACCGGCTGCCGGTCGATGCCGTGGTGGAAGGCGGCCGCCTGCACCACCGGCTCGGGCAGGCCCCACAGGGCCAGCAGGTAGGCGCCCACTTCGCCGTGGGTGGCGCCGAAGACATGGAATTCGGAGGTCTCCAGACCGCCCCCGGAACGGCGGTTGGTCTCCAGCACCCTGGCGTAATCCTCGGGGAAGCGGGAGGCGAGGATGAGGATGCCGATGTCGTGCAGCAATCCCGCGGTGAAGAACTCGTTGGCGCGGTTCGACCCGGCCTCTTCGGCCTCGGCGATGCGCTTGCCGCCCGCCGCCACCGCCAGGCTGTGCTGCCACAGGTGCTGGAGGCTGAAGGTGGGGATGCGGAAGGCCCCCACCTGGCCGAACAGGCCGTGGGCCAGCACCAGGGACTTGAGCAGGTCGATGCCCAGGTAGGAGATCGCCTCGGCCGGCGAGGTCACCTTGTGCCTGAGGCTGAAGAAGGCGGAATTGGCCAGCTTGAGGATCATGGCGGTCATGGCGATGTCCCGGCCGATGACGGCGCCCAGCTGGTCCACCGAACCCCGCTCGGATTCCAGCAGCTGGACGATCTCCCGGTAGAGCTCCGGCACCGCCGGCAGCTGGCCGATGCGGGCGATCAGCTCGCGCACGTGGTCGTTGCCCACCCGCCGGCCGTGGTGGCAGCTGAAGTCCACCGTGGACCTGAGGAAGGCCAGATCGCAGGGCTTGGCCAGGAACTGGTGGGTCCGCCCGACGCTCTGCACCGCCAGCTCCCGGTCCGCGTCCGTGGCGAGCAGGAGCCGGATGGTGGAAGGGTAGCGGGCCAGGATCTCCTGCAGGAATTCGGCCCCGCCCATGCCGGGCATGCGCAGGTCCGCGACCACCACCTGGAAGGGCTCTTCGGCGAAGGCCTGCAGTCCCTTGCTGGCGCTGTCCAGGAAGACCGGCTCCCATTCGTCCCCGAGCAGCGCCGCCTGCCGGCGCAGATCCGCCAGGATATGGGGTTCATCGTCAACGAACAGGATTCTTCCCTTTTCAGCCATCAGTGTTCCTTGTCCCCAGCGTTTCAGTCGTCGTTCCGGTGCAGCTTCTTGACCACGTAGCGGGGGCGGTCGCGGACTTCCTGGTAGATGCGGCCGATGTATTCGCCCAGCAGCCCGAAGGCCAGGAACTGCGCCCCCACAAAGAAGAACAGCACCGCGAACAGGGTGAAGACCCCCTGCACCGCGCCCTCGGGGTGGAGGATCCGGTACAGCAGCAGAATGATACCAAATCCCATGCCCAGGCCGGAAATGACGACCCCCAGCACGCTGAGCATCTGCAGCGGCAGCAGGGAGAAGCTGGTGAGCAGATCGAACTGGAGGTTGATCAGCTTCCAGAACCCGTACTTGGAATCGCCTGCCGCCCGTTCCGCATGTTCCACCGGGACCTCGGTGATCCGCTTGGCGAAGCTGTTGGCCAGGGCCGGGATGAAGCTGGAACGCTCCTTGCACTGGAGCATCGCGTCGACGATCTCGCGCCGGTAGGCGCGGAGCATGCATCCGTAGTCGTGCAGCTTGACGCCGGTGGTCTTGCGGGTGACGGCGTTGACGATCTTGGAAGGCAGGGTCCGGAACAGGCTGTCGTTGTCCATCCGGCCCTGGCGCCAGCCGCCCACCACATCGAAGCCCTCGTCGATCTTGGCGACCAGCTTGGGCACCTCCTCCGGCGGGTTCTGCAGGTCGGCGTCCATGGTCACGATCACTTCGCCCTGGGCCACGGCGAAGGCGCCGAAGATGGCGGCGTGCTGGCCGTAGTTCCGGTTGAACTCCACCACCGAGACCCGGCGCTCGCGCCGGGCGATCTCCTGGAGCATGGGCAGGCTGCCGTCGCGGCTGCCGTCGTCGGTGAAGATCACTTCCCAGGGCCGGGCAGGGTCATTGAAATTCTCATCCAGGACTTTGAACAGGCGCTCCCACAGGTTGGCAATATTGGCTTCTTCGTTGAAGATGGGGATCACTATGCTGAGGTAGGGGGCCATGCGACACTCCGTTGGATTCATTCTAACCTGGGATGCGTCAGGTTCATGGCAACCTGTGCCGAGCGGAGGGCGACGATGAGGGCACCCGGCAGCTGCAGCAAACTCATGATCAGGCCGCTGCTGGCGGCTCTGCTGGCGGTGGCCTGCCTGCGCGGCCAGGAGCCCGCCGCGCCCAGGGCGCCCCGGAGCACCCCGGAAGAGCAGGCGGTCGTGAGGGAAATCACCAAGATCCGCCGGTTCCCCCGGGAGTACGCCAAGTACCTCCGGGCCCTGGGCGCCGATTTCAAAGGCACCCTGTGGCGGCCCCTGGAGCATGAGGCGATCCGCACCAACGAAGGCCGGAGCGCCGTGCTGGAGGCGGCGGAGTTCCTTGAGCACGTCGAGCCCATCGCCGGAGTGGTGACATTCTCCGAAGGGCTGCACGCCTCGGCCTGGGAGCATGTGGCGGACCAGGGCCCCACCGGCGAGACCGGCCACGTGGGGACGTCCGGGTCCACCTTCGGCGACCGGATCCGCCGCCAGGGCAAGGAGGGCTCGCTGATCGGGGAAGTGATCAACTACGGGCCGGAGACTCCGCGCATGACGGTGATCGAGCTGGTCATCGACGATGGCGTGCCCGACCGGGGCCACCGCCACAACCTCTTCAATCCGGCGTTCCAGGTGGCGGGCGCGGCCATCGGCCCGCACAAGGTCTACCGCACCATGACCGTGGTGGACATGGCCGACACTTTCACCGACAAGTGAGGAAAGGCCGGGCTGCATGCCGCCAGCGCTACTGATCGTCATCCTGGTCCTGCTCGCGGTCCTGGGCGGGTGCGCCTGGCCCGCGGCGCGCCTGCTCCGGCAGGCCCGGAGCGACCGGCGCTACCGCGCGGCCGGCGCGGCCCGGGAGCTGGCCTGGGAGCAGCTGACGCGATCCCTCCACGTGCAGACCCTGGTCCTGGCCAACAGCGGCCTGGGCATCGCCCACATCAGGGAGCGCCGGATCCAGTGGGCCAACCCCAGGTGGGCGGAAATCTTCGGGGTCCGGCCGGAGCAGCTCGCGGGCGCCAGCATGGCGCCCTTCCACCAGGACGCGGCGGCCTTCGAGGCGTTCGGCCGCACGGGCTACGCCACCATCGAGCGCGAGGGGCGCTTCAGCGGCGAAATCCGCTTCCGGCGGGCGGACGGCAGCCCGTTCTGGGGCTTCCTGATTGGCAGCCAGCTGGTGTCGGGCAAGCCGGAGGAGGGGGCCATCTGGTGCCTGGAGGACGTGACGGCGAAGGTCGAGGCCCAGCAGGAACTGGATGACGCGCTGAGGCTCAACCAGAGGCTGATCGCCGCCTCCCCCACCGGCATCGCCCTGTACCGGGCCGCCGACGGAGCCTGCCTGCTGGCCAACGAGGCCGCGGCGAAGGCCGTGGGCGGCAGGGTCGAGGACCTGCTCCGGCAGAACTTCCGGCGCATCCCCAGCTGGGTCGGCTGCGGGCTGCTGGACCAGGCCGAGGCGGCCCTGGCCACTGGCGCCGAGCAGGTCCTGGAGACCACCCTGACCACCGGCTTCGGCGTGACCCGGACCCTGGCCTGCACCTTCGTCCCCTTCGAAAGCCGGGCCGAGCGGGTGCTCCTGCTCATGATGTCGGATGTGACCGAACGGACCCTGGCCACCGCGGGGCTGCGGGAAAGCCAGGAACGCTACCGGGCGGTGGTGGAGGCGCTCAACGAGGGCCTGCTCATCGTCGGCCCCGACCAGCGCTACGACTATTGCAACAGCCGCCTGGCGGCGATGCTGGGCTACTCGGTGGAGGAGCTCCTGGGGCAGTACCGGACCTTCATCGTGGCCGAGGAGGATCTCGGGGTGCTCGAGGCCCGGCGGGCATCGCGCCTGCCCGGCGCCGCCGAGAGCTACGAACTGCGGCTGAAGCGCAAGGATGGCAAGACGCTGGAAGCCCTGATGTCGGTCGCTCCGATCCAGGACGCCAGGGGCCGATTCGTGGCCTCGCCGGTCCTGGTGACCGACATCTCGGTGCGCAAGCAGTCGGAGCGGGAGCGGGACCAGCTGATGATGGAGCTGGAGCAGAAGAACAAGGAACTGGAAACCCTGGTCTACGTCGCCTCCCATGACCTGCGTTCGCCGCTGGTGAACATCCAGGGCTTCAGCCAGCGCCTGGGCAGGAGCCTGGACGAGGTGGAGCGCCAGATGGAAAGCTGCGGGTCCATCGAGGACCTGCGGATCGCCGCCCAGCCGCTGCTGCGCGAGCGGATGCCCGCCGCCCTCGAATACATCCGGGCCAGCGGCGTCAAGATGGACGCCATCATCAACGGCCTGCTGCGGCTTTCCCGGGCCGGGCGGATGCTGCTGCACTCGGAGGCCCTGGACATGAACCGGGTCCTGGAGGCCAGCGCCGCGGCCATGGCCTTCCAGCTCCAGGAGGCCGAAGGGACCCTGGAGCTGGATGATCTGCCGCCCTGCCAGGCCGATCCGGCGCAGACCGCCCAGGTCTTCTCCAACCTCCTGGACAACGCCATCAAGTACCGGCGCCCGGACCAGCCCCTGCGCATCCGGGTCTCCGGCCGGCTCCAGGGCGCGCTCGCCGTGTACAGCGTGGAGGACAACGGCATCGGCATCAACCTGGAGCACCGGGCGCGGATCTTCGACATCTTCCAGCGCCTGGACCCCCAGGGCCCGACCCGCGGGGAAGGCCTCGGCCTGACCCTGGTGCGGCGGATGGTGGAGCGCAACGGCGGGCGGATCTGGGTGGAATCGGCCGAGGGGCCGGGAAGCCGTTTCTGCGTGGAGTTGCCGGCCGTATAATGGCCGTTCGGCACCGACCGCGGAGACTCCATGCTCGATCTGCAGGCCCAGACCTTCACCATCCTCATCGCCGAGGATGACGACGGCCATGCCGACCTGGTCATGGAGCAGCTCCGGGACGCCGGGGTGGACGGTCCCATCCTCCGCTTCCGGGACGGCCAGGAAGTCCTGGACTTCCTCCTGCCGGGGGACCGGCCCGGCCCGGACCGGCCCTGCCTGCTCCTGCTGGACATCAACATGCCCCGGCTGGACGGCATCGCCGTGCTGAAGCGGCTCAAGGACGATCCGGCCACCCGGGGCATCCCGGTGATCATGCTCACCACCACCGACGACCCGGTCGAGGTGGCCGCCTGCTACCGGCTCGGCTGCAGCCTCTACATCACCAAGCCGGTGGGGTTCGACGCGTTCTCCGAGACCATCGGCCGCCTGGGCCGGTTCCTGCAGGTGCTGCAGGTGGCCAGGCCATGACCGCCCCGGAGGCGGGGCCGGAGGTCCGGATCCTGGTCGTGGAGGACGACCTCGGGCTGGCCGAACTGATCCGGGAAGCGTTCGCCGACCGGGGCTGGGCGTGCGTCCACTGCGCCACCGGCGCCGCCGCCGTCGCCTGGCTGGAGGGCCACCAGCCCAGCCTGGCCCTGCTGGACTATTCGCTGCCGGACATGACCGGGGCCGATCTGCTCGGGCGGTCGCCCCTGAAGCATTTCATCGTCACCACCGGCGCCGGGGACGAGCGGGTGGCCGTGGCCATGATGAAGCTGGGCGCCCTGGACTACCTGGTCAAGGACGGGATGTTCCTGGACACCCTGCCGGAGGTGGTGGAGCGGGCCCTGCGCCACCTGGAGACCGGGCAGCGCCTGGCCGAGGCGCAGATCAGCCTCCGGCTGGTGGAGGACGACCTGGTCCGCGCCAGGAAGATGGAGAGCCTGGGCCTCATGGCGGGCGGGATCGCCCACGACTTCAACAACCTGTTCCAGGGGCTCCAGGGCAACCTGGAGATCGCCCGGATCAAGGCCAAGGACGACGCGCTCCGGGTGCCCCTGGACCGGGCCCTGGCGATCCTGGAGAAGGCCGCCGTGCTGACCCACCGCATGCTGGAATTCTCGGGCAGGGGCTTCCGCCAGTCCGAGGCGCTGGACCTGAACCGGCTGGTCCAAGATTGCCTGCGGCCGCTGCTGGACCTGGGGGGACATCCGGTCCGGTTCACCGGCGGGGCCGGGCTGCCCGGAATCGAAGGGGACGCCAAGCAGCTGGCCCAGATGCTCACGGGCCTGGTGCTCAACGCCGAGGAGTCGCTGGGCTCCCGGGGCGGCGCCATCCAGGTGCGCACCGGCTGGTGCCGGACCGGGGAGGCGGAGACCCGGGGGGCCTGGATCCAGCCGCCCCCGGGCGGCGAAGGGGCGGTGTGCCTCGAAGTGGCCGATGAAGGTTCGGGCATGAGCCCGGAAGTCCTGGAACGGGCCTTCGACCCCTTCTTCACCACCCACCGGCCGGGGCGCGGGCTCGGCCTGTCCGCGGCCCTGGGGATCCTGCGGACCCACGGCGCCGGGCTCTGGGTCGACACCGCCGAGGGCCGGGGCACCACCATCCGCATCCATTTTCCGGCCCGCGCGGAGGGCGGCCCCGGTGACGCCGGCGCGCGGACCGCCGAGGCGCGCGCGGAGCGGAGGACCATCCTGCTGGTGGACGATGACGAGGATCTGCAGGAGGCCCTCGCCGGCTTCCTGCGGGAGGACCTGGGCTACCCGGTGCTCCAGGCCAGGGACGGCCAGGAAGCCGTGGAGATCTACCGGCGGGAGCGGTCCCGCATCGGCCTGGTGCTGATGGACGCCACCATGCCCAGGCTGTCCGGGCCGGCCGCCTTCCAGGCGATCCGGGCGTTCGCGCCGGAGGCCAGGGCGATCCTGTGCAGCGGCGGCGCAGAGGAGACCGGGTTCCGGGCCGCCGGCGCCGACGGGTTCCTGGGCTTCCTGAAGAAGCCGTTCCTGCTCCGGACCCTGGAGGACAGCATCCGCAACGGCCTGGCCTAGGGTTTGCCGTTGCCTTCGGGGAAGGCGAAGGCCACGGCCCGGAAGGTCTGGTCGTGGATCGCCAGGGACTTGATGACGCCCTTGAAGTGATCGGCCCGCTTGAGCCAATCGGCCCGGGCCTCGAACAGCGAGGTGTCGCCCACGGTCTCGCCCGTGGCGAGGTCCGCCACCGGCCTGAAGGTAAGGGTTTCCCGGCGGCCATCCCGCTCCACCTGGAGGTCGAAGGCCCTGGTGGCGATCCGGACGAACGACTCCATCTCGCCATCGAGGATGTAGGCGCGCAGCGTCCCTGCGGCCGGATCGCGCACCAGTTCCACCTGGAAGTCCTCATCCCCAAGCACGACGGCCGTTCCGCCGTGGGGCGGGCGGTTCTCGTGGGGCTTGACCGGGTCGTTGGCCGAACCCGCCACGGCCCCGGACCGGATCTTCGCCCGGACCAGGACCCAGCCGCCGCCCGCGATGGCCAGGACGGCCAGGGCGGCGAGGAAAGTGATGGCAGTCCTTGATCTGATCACAGTCACCTCAACTGAGCGGGGACAGGCCCTCGGCCACGGAGAGCCGGTAGGCCCGCCAGGCCGGGAGCGCTCCGGCGAGAACGCTGAGGCCGAGCATCAGCAGGGGGCCCCAGACCAGGACCGGGTTCCAGGCCCACGGCTCCAGCAGGACCCCGATCCGGGTCCGCAGGATCTCCTGCACGGTGGAGGCGATGGCGGCATAGAGGCCGAACCCGAGGACGCAGCCGAGCAGCCCGATGCCGGCCGATTCGCCCAGCACGGCCGCGATCAGGAAGCCGCGGTGCGCGCCCAGGGCGCGCAGGATGGCCAGATCACGCTTGCGCGCGCTCATGGAGGAGTAGACCGCGGAGAACACCGAGGCCCCGGCCACCACCGCCACCATGTAGGCCAGCGCCTGGAGGGCGGACTCGAACCAGGAGAACTTGGCGAACAGGTCGGCCAGGATCGAGGCCACCGGCCAGGCCAGGGTCAGCCGCTTGCCCTGGCGGTTGTAGCGGGTGTCGAGCATGAAGCCGGCGGCCTTGGCCCCGGGCTTGAACCGGATCAGCACGGCGCTGAGGTCGGTGAAGGCGGCGGGGTCGTGGCCGCCCAGTTTCTGGACGCCCTCCAGCGGCACCCAGATCACCCGGTCGGCCGGGCTGTTGGTGGGGGCGAGCACCCCGACCACCGTGAAGATTTCGCTGTGCTGGGCCTCGGGGTTGTAGTCCAGGCCGTGGAAGGGGTGGAAGGTCGTGCCGATCGACCAGCCCAGCTGGTGCGCAGCCAGACTGCCCACCACGGCCTCTTTCTGGCCCACCTGGAACGGCCGTCCGCCCGGTTCGACCGTATAGACGTGGTCCGGGGCGTATTCGAGGTTCTGGAAGAAGTCGTCGCTCACCCCCACCAGCCGGACCCCCCGGAAGTTGTCGCCGACCACGATCGGGATCGCCCGGTCGACCATGGGCAGGGCCTTGACCTGCTGGTAGTCCTCGGCAGTGATGTTGCCCGGAGACGCCTCCTGGTGGAACAGCCCGTTCAGCACCAGCTGGAGCTTGGAGCCGCGCGCGCCGAGCACCGCGTCGAAGCCCGAGGCGGAGCGGGTGAAGGACTGTTCGGCTTCAGCCCGGACCACAAAGACCGAGACCACCAGTCCCATGCCCAGGGCCACCAGCAGCACCGCCACAGCGGTCGACACCAGGTGCTGGCGGAGACCCCTCCTGATCAGCAGGAACAGCATCAGACTTCCTCCTCATGGCGTGCCACCTGGTTGAGATCGGCCAGGTCGATCACCTGGTCGAACGAACCGAGCACTTCCGGATCGTGGCTGGCCACCAGCAGGGCGGAGCCCAGCGCCGAAGCGCTGTCCCGGAGCAGCTGGATGATCTTGCGGCCCCGGGCCGCGTCCAGGTTGCCGGTGGGCTCGTCGGCCAGGATCAGGCAGGGGCGGTTGGCCAGGGCCCGGGCCACCGCCACCCGCTGCTGCTGGCCCGTGCTCAGCTGCCGGGGCAGGTGGCCGGCCTTGCCGGCCAGGCCCACCCGGTCCAGGGCCGCCATGGCCGCCTCGCGGTCGGCGCCCTTGCCGAAGGCCAGCCCCAGCATCACGTTCTCCAGGGCCGAAAGCCCCTGGAGCAGGTTGAAGGTCTGGAACACGTAGCCCAGCCGCTCGGCCCGGAACCGGTCCCGGCGGGCTTCGGAAAGCCCGGTCAGCTCGGCGCCGCCCACGGCCACGGAGCCTGAATCCGCTTCCAGGATGCCGGCGATGATGTGCATCAGGGTGGTCTTGCCCAGGCCGCTTTCGCCGCGGATCGCCGCCTGCTGGCCGGCCTGGAGCTCGAAGTGGGGGATCCTCAGCACCTCGGTCCGCCCACCGGAGGGCGCGGGGTAGCTCTTGAGGAGATCCCGGATGATCAGAGCTGGGGTTGGATCCATGGGGGCCGCCTGGGGTGGGTTGTCAGAAAGGGAGCGTATTGGCGCGGGAACACGGGACTATGGACGGAGGTGGGAGGTTCACGGTTTAGGGGTCCTTGAGAAAATCAGTGGTCCTGGCAGCCTTCGTGGCCGTGCTCGCGCTCGACGATGACGATCCCGCCCTCCTGGTACTTGCCGACCATGCCGAAGGTGGAGAGGATCGCCTTCTGGGTGAGGATCTCGGCGCTGGGGCCGTAGGCCACCACCCGGTGCGCCAGCAGCATGGTGCGGTCGCACTCGGCGGCCTCGTCGATGTCGTGGGTGGCCAGGATCACCGCCCGGCCCGCGGCGGTCAGGCGGCGCAGCTGGCTCCGGTAGATGGCGCGGGCCGCGCCGTCCAGGTTGGCCGCTGGCTCGTCCAGCAGGATGAGGTCGGCGTCCCGGGCGAAGGCCTGGGCCAGGAACACCCGCTGCCGCTGGCCGCCGGACAGGGCGTTGAGCGGCGCGTCGGCCAGTTCGCGCACCCCCATGACCGCCATCGCCTCCTGCACCGCCCGTTCGTCTTCGGCCTGGAGCCGCCCGAACAGGCCGTGCCGGGCGAACCGGGCCATGCGCACCACGTCGTGGACCCGCAGCGGCAGCATGAAGCTGGAGGGGTGGAACTGGCCCATGTAGGCGACCCGGGCCGGGCTGGCCAGGGGGCTGGCGCCGAGCACCCGGATGCCGCCCGCGACGGGCGCGATCAGTCCGGCGACGGTCTTGAGCAGGGTGGTCTTGCCCGATCCGTTGGAGCCCACCAGGGCCAGCACCTGGCCCGGTTCCAGGCTGAAGCCGATGTCGGCCACCACCGCCTCGCCCTGGTAGCCGACACTGAGGCTGGAAGCTTCCACACAGGGGCTCATGCCGTCCTCCCGCGGACCGGCGCCGGACTCGGGAGCAGCTGCCGGACCGTGAGCAGGATGAAGAAGATCGCCGAGGCCGAGAGGGTGATGGCCGCGCCGGCGGCGATGTTCAGGTGGTAGCTGGCCAGCAGGCCGATATAGACCGAACAGGCGCCGATGATCGACGCCGAGAGCACCATGGTGGTGATCTTGCGCGAGAACAGGGCGGCCGAGGCCGCCGGGGCCAGCAGCATGCCGAACACCAGCAGCGTGCCTACGGTGCGGAACGACACCACCACGGTCAGCGCGATCATCAGCAGCATGATGGCATGGTAGCGCCGGGGCGGGAACCCGGACACCTCGGCCTGCTCCGGGCTGAAGCAGAGCAGCAGGAAGGGCCGGTGGCAGGCCAGGGCCAGGGCGCCGATCACCACCGTGGCGGCCAGCTGGGTCACCAGCTCGGAGGTGCGGATGCCCAGGATCTCGCCGAACAGGATCCGCACCAGGTCGCCGGAAAAGGCGTGGGAGCGCGACACGATCGCCACCCCCAGCGCCAGCATGCCCACGAACAGCAGGCCGATGGCGGTGTCCGAGGACAGGTTGGAGCGGCGGGTGATGAAGCCGATCCCGAAGATCATGCCCAGGGCGCCCACCGCCGCGCCGAGCATGCCCGGCAGGCCCAGCAGCATGGCGATGGCCACCCCGGGCAGGACCCCGTGGGCCAGGGCGTCGCCGATGAAGGCCAGCCCCCGGAGCACCACGAAGGTGCCGACGATGCCGCAGGCGATGGAGACCAGGATGCCTGCCAGCAGCGCATTGAGCATGAACGAGTTGGCGGCGAAGGGGGTGATCAGGCTGTCCAGGATCATTGCAGGGCGCTCAGGATAGTGTCGGCCAGGCTGCGTTCGAAGGTGAAGTAGGAGCCGTCCGGGGGCAGGTTGTGGGTGGCCAGGGACACGGCCCTGACCTTGGTCTCCTTGGCCAGCGCCTCGATGGTCCGGGGCGGGGTGCCGAGTTCGGTGAACACCACCGACACCTGGTTCACCCGGATCAGCTGCTTCAGCGCCTCCAGGCCGGCGGCCGAACTTTCCGCCTCGGTGGTGAGGCCGGGGATGACCGCCCCCACCAGCTTGAACCCGTAGCGCTGGGCGAAGTAGCCCAGGGACTCGTGGCCGGTGACCAGCTTGCGCCGCTGCGCGGGCAGGGCGTCCACCCGGGCCTGGATTTCGGCGTTGAGCCCGGTGAGGCGCGCGTCCAGATCCGCCTGGCGGGCCGAGAGGTCCGTCCCGAACTTCTGCTTGAGTTCCGCCGCCAGCGCGTCGATCACCGCCTTGACCGCCAGGGGGTCGGTCCAGAGGTGGGGATCCTCGGCGCCCGCCGCCTGGTCCGGGTCGCCGGACGGGATGCCCTCCCCGGCCCCCACCCGCCGGACGGTGATGTGCCGGGAGGCGGTGAAGAACGGCACCCCCGCGCTGCGGGCCTGGTCCAGCGCCTTGCCCATGCCGCCCTCCAGCCCGAGCCCGTTCTCGACGATGAGATCGGCCTTGGTCAGGGCTTCGATGTCCTTGGCCGACGGCTCCCATTCGTGCACGTCCAGGCCGTTGGGGATGGCCGAGGTCACGGTGAAGGCGTCCCCCGCCAGTTCCTTCACGGCGGCCCCGAGCACCGAATAGGTGGTGATGATGGTCCGCTTCGCCGCGGGCGCTGGAGCCTTGGGCGCCCGGTCGCAGCCGCCCGGAAAGGCCAGGAGGCCGGCCAATGCCAGCAGCCTGGCTCCTGATTGCCATCGCACTTTGATCATGGTGAAACCTCGTCCATCTCAACCCTACAGTAAATGGAAATCATTTTCATTAAGTAAACTGCCAGGGCGGGACATCTTGACCGAGGTCAAGGTTTCCCCGGTCCGTCCAGGCCATGATGGTTGCTTCAGGAGCAGGCCCGTGACCGCAAGCAGACCCCCTTCAGCGCCCAGCACCCCCGGCGGACGGATCATCCGGCGCCTGCGGGAGGACTCCCAGGCGGTCCGGACCCTGGTCCAGTGGACTTTCCTGGCCCTCTGCGGGTGGATCGGGGTCGAGTTCGCGCTGTTCCTGCGCTGGGGCGCCTCTGGCGGGCGTTCCGCCTACGTGGCGCACCCGGCCGGGGCCGAAGGGTTCCTGCCCATCTCGGCCCTGCTCAGCCTCAAGCATTGGGCGGTCACCGGCCGGATCCACGGGATCCACCCGGCCGGGCTGTTCATCTTCATCGCGGTGCTGGCCATCGGCCTGCTGCTGAGCAAGGGCTTCTGCAGCTGGATGTGCCCGGTGGGGACCCTGAGCGAATGGCTCTGGAAGCTGGGCCGGAAGGCCTTCGGCATCCGGCTCCAGGCGCCGCGCTGGCTGGACCTTCCGCTCCGGGCGGTGAAGTACCTGCTTCTGGGATTTTTCTTCTGGGCGGCATGGAGGATGGACGGGCCGGTGCTGGAGGCGTTCCTGGACAGCCCGTTCAACGCCTTGGCGGACGTGCGGATGTATCTCTTCTTCGCGCGCATCTCCGGCCTGGCCCTGGGCGTCATCCTGGTCCTGGCCGGGCTTTCCCTGCTGGTGCAGAACCTCTGGTGCCGCTATTTCTGCCCCTACGGCGCCTTGCTGGGGCTGCTCAGCCTGGCCAGCCCGCTGCGCGTCACCCGGAACAAGGACAGCTGCATCGATTGCGGCCTCTGCACCAAGGCCTGCCCGTCGCGGATCCAGGTGCACCGGGCCGGCCGGATCGGCGGCGACGAGTGCACGGCCTGCTACCGCTGCGTCGCGGTCTGCCCGGTCAAGGACACCCTGGAGATGCGGGCGCCGGGAGGGAAGCCGGTGCCGGGCTGGGTCTTCGCCCTGCTGGCGGCGGGGCTGTTCGTGGCCGTGACCGGGATGGCCATGCTGAGCGGACACTGGCAGACCAGCCTCGAGCCCGGCGACTACCTCCAGCTCATCCCCGAGGCCGCAGGCCGGCCCTGACGAATGGAGGTAGCATTGCGGAAGCCAGCCCCTGGGAGCCTCATGCTGATCCGCCGTCTGCCCATCCCGCTGCTCATGGCCGCCTGCCTGGCAGCGACTGAGGTGACGCCCAAGGGCGCCCAGCTTACCGAGCGTTTCAGCGCCATGGATGTGGCGCACCACTGGCTTCCCGGCCACCGCCTTGCCGACTGGCGGACCGGCGAGGCCTCGCCGCGCAAGGGCGCGACCCACTGCAGCGCGTTCCTGGCCGCGGCCTGCGAGCGGATCGGGGTGGACCTTCTGCATCCGCCGGAGCACGGCGAGGGCTACCTGGCCACCGCACAGGCCGAGTGGCTTAAGCGTGAAGGGCCGAAGCACGGCTGGGTCCCGGTGGATTCGCCGTTCGCCGCCCAGCGCCTGGCCAACGAGGGTCAGGTGGTGGTGGTCATGTTCCCGAGTCCCGACCCGGCCCGGTCCGGGCACGCGGCCCTGGTGCGGGCCAGTGCCAAGGGCGAAGCGGAACTGGAGGCGGAGGGCCCGCAGATCCTCCAGGCCGGGGCGGAGAACGCCGATTCCACCACCGTGAAGCTGGGCTTCCGCCACCACCGGGGGGCCTGGGTCTCCGCCCATGACTATAAGGTGCTGTTCTTCGCACACCCGTTGCAGGTGCCCGACCCGGACGCCCCGTGACAGTCCGGAGCGGCTGCCGAGGTGATCGGAGTCGTGTCCAGTTGCAATACTGTCTGGACAGCTAGGAGCAGTCTTTCATCCCCTTCGTCCCCATGATCCCCGGCCGAAAAAAACCTCGCTGTTTGCCGGAGATAGAGACCATAGCGGTACGGACAGTATTGCGCCCAGACAGGCGCTTCGGCACCGGTCCCTCCGGCACCACCTTGATTGAAGATTTCATGGCGTTTGCTTGACAGGTTTATAACAAATGGTATGTTGGTGTCAGATATATCACAAATGACAGTAACCCTTCATTCCATGGATGATGCGATGCAGGAGACCGAACTCGCAGAACGGCTGAAACGGGAATTCCCGGGCTTCACCCCGGCAGGCAAGCGGATCGCGTCCTACCTGCTGGCCAATCTCCCGCAGCTGCCTTTCGAGACCGCCGACGGGATCGCCACCCGGACCGGGATCGCCGGCATCACCGTCGGCCGCTTCCTGCGCCAGCTCGGCTACCGGAACCTGGACGACCTCAAGAAGAACCTGCGGGGCGGCCGGCCCTGGCTGATGACCGAACGGCTGGGGACCTTCCGGGCCAACGCCGCCCACGAGAACGCCCTGGAACGCTCCCTGGAGCTGGAGAAGCGTGGCCTCGAGCTGGCCTACGCCCTGACCCGCACCCCGGAATTCCAGCGGGTGGTGGAGGGCATCGCCTTCGCCGAGGCGGTGTTCCTGGTGGGCATCCAGTCCACCCGGGGCATCGTCAACTCGCTGTTCTGCCACCTGGAATACATCCGGCCCCGGGTCTACTTCGTGGACGGGTTGTCGGGGACCTACGTGGAGTCGCTCAATTCCGAATTCCAATCGCCCTACCTGGTCATCACCGATATCAGCGCCTATTCGGTCATGACCCGCAGGCTATGCGCGGCGGCCCGGGACCGGGCCATCCCCACCGCCTTCATCGGCGACAAGTACTGCGCCTGGGCCCGGGACTACCCGGTCGACTTCCTGCAGGTGGAGACCGACTCCGGCCAGTTCTGGGATTCCCTGGTGCCGATGTGCTGCCTGTTCAACCTGATCGCCGATGCCGTCATCGCCCGGCTCGGTTCGCGCCTGGATGAGCGGCTCGTTCGCAACAAGGTGCTGCAGAAGGAACTGGGACAGTTCGAATTCTGAGGACGGGCTCAATGGGCTTCGATGAACGGCTTGTGGAGATAACCGCAGAGCGGCATGGGGTGGTCATCGACCTGGTCTACGCCCACGCCGGCAACCTCACCGGCCGGCCCATCTACGGCACCGCCTGCTGCCTGCTGCGCAGGGAGGCCGAGGCGCGCCTGGTCCGGGCGGTGGCGCTGGCCGGCCTGGCCGGGCTGGGGCTGAAGCTGTTCGACGCCTACCGGCCGGCTGCGGCCCAGGAACTGCTCTGGAAGAGCGTCCCGGACCCGCGCTACGTGGCCAATACCCGGGTGGGCTCCAACCACAGCCGGGGCACGGCGCTGGACCTGACCCTGGTGGAGCGGGACGGGAAGGAGCTGGACATGGGCACCGGGTTCGATGCCATGGTCGACCTCTCCCATCACTTCCATCCGGACCTGCCGCCCCCGGCGCAGCGCAACCGGCTCTGGCTGCTGGGCATCATGTCCCAGGCCGGGTTCCAGCCGATCGATTCCGAATGGTGGCACTACGAACTGCCCGAGGCCCGGTCCTTCCCCATGATCCAGGACGACCGGGTCCGCTGCGCCACGGCACCGTGCTAGGCCCCAGCCAGGCTGACGGCGGCCCTGAACTGCAGGTAGGCGCCGGGCATATCGGGGGCGGTGAATTCGATCACCCGGCCGCTCACCCGCAGGGCGCCCGGCATGAGGCCGGCCATGTCGCCCATATGGCTGCTGACGAACTGGATGCGGATGGTCACCGGGGTCTCCACCGCCAGCGGGGCGGGTCCTTCCCCGCGCAGGAAGCGCTGCACCGCGTTCAGCGCCGCTCCGCGGATGAGCGGCCGGGTCTCGGCCGGGGTGAGGCACTGGGCGGCGTAGCGCCCGCAGGCGGTCTTGACGATGGCCGTTTCGATGCCGGGGATCCATTCCCGGGCCTCGGCGGCGACCGCCTGGTCACCGGTGATCATCAGCACGGGCGCGCCGAAAGCGCCGCAGACCGCGGCGTTCAGCCCGGTTTCGCCCACGGGCCGGCCGTTGAGCCAGACATCGGCGACCCGGACGTTGGACCAGGTATGGTCGAGGATGGCGTGGAGCGTGCCCACCCGGGCGTGGTAGCCCACGAACAGGGCCGCGTCGATGCCGTCCTGGGCGTTCTGCACCATGGAGAAAGGCGACGGGGTGCCGGTGCTCAGACGCGCCTGGGGATGCAGTTCCTCGATGAGCAGGTTGCCGCTGTTGGCGTGCCCGTCGGTGACCAGGATCTCGCCGGCCCCGGCCTCCAGCGCGCCCTCCACGGCGGCGTTGACGTCCTCCGTCATCAGGCGGCGGAACCGCTGGTACTCCGAGGTCTTGGAATCGACCTGATCCCAGCTGACCACCCCCGTCACGCCTTCCATATCCACAGCGATCAGTAGTTTCATAATGCCGTTCTCCGCGCTGTCCCGCCATCCCGCCCTATCAGGAAGGTATTTATTTTATCTTTATTTACCACTGGAGCAGCCATATCAAAATGGAATGGGGAAATGATAATTTGATATTGGGCAATTTTCATGGCTGAGGCATACTGCCACCACTTGACCCAACCCCACGTGGGCGGAATCCGACTACAGGCGTCCGGACCTCCCGGCGCCGTCACTTCCAATCCCTTCATTCCCAAGGAGGCAGTGAATGAGTAAGCGCACGATTTCCCGCTTCAAGCCGCGTCTGGCCACCAGCCTGCTGGGGGTCATGCTGGGACTGGGCATCAGCCAATCCGCCCCGGCCATGGCGCCGCTCGACACGCTGGTACTGGGGAAGTCCGTCGATCCCCAGAGCCTGGATCCGGCTTTCACCTCCGACAACAATGATTGGACCATCACCTACCCCTGCTACCAGAAGCTGGTGAAGTATGCGGTGGAGAACGGTAAGGGCACCACCAATCTTGTGGGAGATTTGGCGGAAAGCTGGAAAATTTCCAAGGATAACCTGATCTGGACCTTCAAGCTGCGCAAGGGGCAGAAATTCGATGATGGCACCCCGGTGGACGCCGAGGCCGTCAGGGCCTCCTTCGCCCGGCTGATGAAGATCGCCCAAGGCCCATCGGAGAATTTCCCGACCGCGATGACGGTCACCGTGGCCGATCCCATGACCGTGGTGTTCACCCTGCCCACGGTGTTCTCGCCCTTCCTTTCCACCCTGGCGGTCAACGGCGCCGGCATCGTCAACACCAAGGCGGTGATGGCCAAGCCGGACGCGGGCGAGGACGGCAAGGCCTGGCTTTCGCGCAACACCGCCGGATCCGGACCGTTCCGCCTGACCAGCTGGACCAAGGGCCAGTCCCTGGTGCTGGAGCCCAATCCCTACTACGGCGGCAAGAAGCCGATCCTGAAGAAGATGGTGGTGCGGATCATCGGCGAATCCTCCAGCCGCCGGCTACAGCTGGAAAGCGGCGACCTGGACATCGTCGAGGAGCTGCCGGAGGATCAGCTGTTCGCCCTCAAGTCCAAGCCCGGGATCCACGTGGCGGAATTCCCCTCGCTCCGGGTGACCTACCTGTACCTCAACAACAAGCGGGCCCCCTTCGACAATCCCGTGGTGCGCCAGGCCATCTCCTACGCGGCGGACTACGGCGGCATCGTCAAGGGCATCATGAAGAGCCAGGTCAAGCAGATGCGCGGCGCCGTGCCGGAAGGGCTGTGGGGCTACGATCCGACCGTCATGCAGTACAACTTCGACCTGACCAAGGCCAAGGCCCTGCTGGACCAGGCCAACCCGGCCCGCAAGCAGTGGAGCTTCCTGTATTCCGTGCGCGACCCGGCCTGGGAGCCGATCGGGCTGTCGCTGCAGGCCAACTTGGCCAAGCTGGGCATCCAGGTGAAGATGGAGAACATGGCCAACGCCTCGATGCGCGAGCGGATCGGCAAGGCCGACTACGACATCTCCATCGGCAACTGGTCGCCGGATTTCGCCGATCCCTACATGTTCATGAACTACTGGTTTGAAACCAAGATGCAGGGCATGGCCGGCAACCGTTCGTTCTACTCCAACCCTGAGGTGGACAAGATGGTGCTCCAGGCCGCGGGGATGGTGAACCAGAAGGAGCGCACCGCCATCTACCAGGCGGCCCAGCGGGTGGTGATGAAGGATGCGCCCTACGTGTTCCTCTACCAGAAGAACTACCAGGCCAGCATGCGCGATTCGGTCAAGGGGTTCGTGTTCAACCCGATGCTGGAGCAGATCTTCAACATCGAGACCATGTCCAAGCAGTAGCTGGAGGGGCGCCCGGGGGAAGGCCCCGGGCGCCCTCCGGTCCAAGCCCTGAACCGAGGCCGCCGTGTCCTATTCGCGCATGATCATCAGGCGACTGCTCTGGCTCGGGCTGGTGGTGCTGGGCGTCTCCATGATCACCTTCGTGGTGTCCCACCTCATCCCCGGCGACCCGGCCCGGCTGATCGCCGGCGAGCGGGCCACGGACGAGATGGTCGCCGGCATCCGCCAGCACCTGGGACTCGACCGGCCGCTCTACGTCCAGTACTGGCGCTATCTGTCCGGGCTGCTGCACGGCGACCTGGGCACCTCCATCCGCACGTCCCGGCCGGTGCTGGAGGACCTGAAGGCGTTCTTCCCGGCGACCCTGGAACTGGCCACCTTCGCCCTGGTCCTGGCGACCCTGCTGGGCATCCCGCTGGGACTGCTGTCGGCGGTCTACCGCAACAAGACGGTGGACCAGGTGGTCCGGACCCTTTCGGTCACCGGCATCTCCACCCCGGCGTTCTGGCTCGGCCTGCTCCTGATCATCCTGTTTTATGCCAAGCTCGGCGTGCTGCCGGGGGGCGGCCGGCTGCCGGAGGGCATCGATCCGCCCACCCGGATCAGCGGGTTCTACATCCTCGACGCCATGCTCACCGGCAACCGTCCCGCCATGGTGGAGAGCCTCAAGCACATCCTCCTGCCCGGCTTCACCCTGGGTTTCGTCCACCTGGGCGTGGTGGCCCGGCAGATCCGCTCGGCCATGCTGGAGCAGCTGCACGAGGACTATGTCCGCACCAACCGCGCCAATGGCCTGCCCAAGTGGCGGGTGGTGATCCGGCACGCCCTGCCCAACGCGCTGATCCCGTCGGTCACGGTGCTCGGGCTGGCCATGGGCGACCTGCTCTACGGCGCGGTGCTGACCGAGACGGTGTTCGCCTGGCCGGGCATGGGCGCCTACGTGGTCAGCTCCATCCAGGCCCTGGACTTTCCGGCGGTGATGGGCTTCGCGGTGGTGGTCTCGTTCGCCTACGTGCTGCTCAACCTGGTGGTCGACCTGCTGTACATGGTCATCGACCCCAGGATCACGGAGGCCGGCTGACATGGGCGACACGCTGGGCCTGCTCTGGTACCGCATCCGCAAGAGTCCGCTGACCCTGGCCGGCCTGGCGGTCATCATCCTGGTGCTGGCGGTCATGGCTTCGGCCTCGGCGCTGGCGCCGCACGATCCCAACGTGGTGGACCTGGGCCAGCGGCTCCTGCCTCCCTCCGCCCTCCACTGGTTCGGCACCGACGAGGTGGGGCGCGACCTGTTCAGCCGGATCCTGTACGGCAGCCGCCAGTCGGTGAGCGTCGCGCTGTTCGTGGTGCCGGTGGCCGGGACCCTGGGCTCCACCATCGGCTGCTTCTCGGGCTCCTTCGGCGGCCGGGCCGACGCGCTCATCATGCGCCTGACCGACATCATGCTGTCGGTGCCGTCGCTGGTGCTGACCATGGCCCTGGCCGCGGCCCTGGGGCCGAGCCTGTTCAACGCCATGCTGGCCATCACGGTGGTCCGGATCCCCTTCTATGTGCGGCTGGCCCGGGGCCAGGCGCTGGTGATCCGGGAACTGAACTATGCCAAGGCCTCCCGGGCCTTCGGCGCCAGCCACTGGCACCTGGTGCGCTGGCACGTCCTCAAGAACGCCCTGCCGCCGATCATCGTCCAGGCCACCCTGGACGTGGGCGGGACCATCCTGATGGCCGCGGCGCTGGGCTTCATCGGCCTGGGCGCGCAGCAGCCCACCGCCGAGTGGGGGGCGATGGTGGCCACCGGGCGCAACTTCATCCTGGACCAGTGGTGGTATTCAGCCTTCCCGGGGCTGGCCATCCTCATCACCGCCACCGGATTCAACCTGTTCGGCGACGGCCTGAGGGATGTGCTCGACCCCAGGCAGAAGGCGGGGTGACCATGGCGGTCCTGTCCATCCGCGACCTGAGCCTCGAGTTCCCCATCTACCGGGGGGCGGTCAAGGCCCTGAACGGCGTGACCCTGGAGGTCGGCCGGCGGGAGATCGTGGGCGTCGTGGGCGAATCCGGCTCGGGCAAGTCGGTGACCTCCATGCTGGCCATGCGCCTGCTGGTGGAAGGCAGCTACGTGGTGACCGCCGGATCGGTGGCGATGCTCGGGACCGACATCCTGGCGGCCTCGGAGCGGACCATGCTGGGGCTGCGCGGAAGCAAGGTGGCGATGATCTTCCAGGAGCCCATGACCGCCCTGAACCCGATCCGCAAGGTCGGCGACCAGATGGTGGAAGTGATCCGGCTGCACCGGCCGATGCCCGCCGCCCGGGCCCGGATGGAAGCGGTGGCCCTGCTCCAGGACATGCACGTGGCCGACCCGGAGCACATCCTCGGCACCTACCCGTTCGAGCTGTCCGGCGGCATGCGCCAGCGGGTGCTGCTGGCCCTGGCCTTCTCCTGCCAGCCGGAACTGCTCATCGCCGACGAGCCCACCACCGCCCTGGACGTCACCGTCCAGCGCCAGGTGCTGCTGCTGATGCGGGAGAAGGCCCGGCAGAAGAACACCGCCATCCTGTTCATCACCCATGACATGGCGCTGGTCTCCCAGTTCTGCGACCGGATCTACGTGATGTACGCCGGCAGCGCGGTGGAGGACGGCCCCACCGCCGAAGTGCTGGCCGCCCCGCGCCATCCGTACACCCGGGGCCTGCTGAACGCCCTGCCCGACCGGGTCCCGTCCCGGGCGGTGATCGAGGCGATCCAGGGCAGCGTGCCTGACCTGACCAGCCTGCCCAGGGGCTGCGCGTTCGCCGGCCGCTGCCCCCTGGCCATGCCGGCCTGCCAGCAGCGGCCGCCGTCGGTGTCGGTCGACCCCGCCGGCCGCCATCACGCGGCCTGCTGGGCGGTCCCCGGGAATGGGAGCGGCGCATGAGCGGGCCCTCCCTCCTCACCCTCCAGGACCTCCAGGTGCGCTTCCCGGTCGGCATGGACTGGCTGGGACGGCCCAAGCAGCAGGTCCACGCCCTGAACGGGGTGGACCTGGAGGTGTTCCAGGGCGAGACCCTGGGCGTGGTGGGCGAATCCGGATGCGGCAAGACCACCCTGGCCCAGGTGCTGATCGGCCTGGTCAAGCCCACCGCCGGCCGGATCCTGCGCCAGCGGCCCGGCGGCGGCGCCCCGACCCGCATGCAGATCGTCTTCCAGGACCCCCAGTCCTCGCTCAACCCGCGGCTGCCGGTCTGGCGCATCATCAGCGAACCGCTGTACGTCCAGTGCCGGGGCCGGATGACCCGGCAGGCCATGCGCCAGGCGGCGGCCGGCGCCGCCGCCCAGGTGGAGATCCCGCCCGAGCACCTGGACAGGTATCCCCACGAGTTCTCGGGCGGGCAGCGCCAGCGCATCGCCATCGCCCGGGCCCTGGTGTCCGGACCGGACCTCATCCTGCTGGACGAGCCGACCTCGGCCCTGGACATCTCGGTCCAGGCCCAGATCCTCAACCTGCTGAACGAACTGCAGCGGCAGCGGGGGCTCACCTACCTGCTGATCTCGCACAATGTGGCGGTGGTCCGGCACATGAGCGACCGGGTGGCGGTGATGTACCTGGGCCAGATCGTGGAGCTGGGCGGGACCGCGGAGGTCATGCGGGCGCCGCGCCACCCCTATACCCGGCTGCTGCTGGAGTCGGTGCCGCAGCTGGGCCCGGCGGTGGGCGAGGACGCCGTATCCAGCAGCACCGAACTGCCCGGCAACCGCCAGCTGCCGTCCGGATGCTTCTTCCGCGACCGCTGCCCCGACGCCCGCGCGGGCTGCGAGCGGCCCCAGGGCCTGCTTCCGGCCGCCGGCGGGGAGCGGTCGGTGCGCTGCCACGTCCATGTCCAGGAGGACCCATGTCCCTAGCCGCGGAGCTGCGCTTCTTCGACCGGACCAAGGTGCTGCATGGAGGCCGGCCCTACGTCTTTTTCGGCGGCACCGACTACCACCGGCTCGCCAGCCATCCGGAGGTGCTGCGCGCCTTCGGGGAGGCGGTGCTGACGGAAGGCCTGAGCTGTGCCGGTTCCCGGCTCACCACCGGCAACCATCCGCTCCTGGCCCGGCTGGAGGCGGAGACCGCGGCGTTCCTGGGCGCCGGCTCGGTCTCCGCCTGCTCCGGCGGCTACCTGGCCAACACCGTCGCCCTGGAGGCGGTCCGGGACGACTACTGGCGGTTCTTCCTGGATTCCGGCGCCCACGCCAGCCTGGCCACCGGCGCGGAAACCCTGCCCATGGACCGGGTCCACCTGTTCCGGGGCGACCCCGGGGAGCTCGCCACCGAAATCAAGCTCAACCTCAAGCCGAGGGAACGGCCGCTGGTGCTCACCGACGGCGTGGTGGGCGGAACCGGCCGGCTGGCGCCGCTCCAGGCCTACTGGGAGCTGGTCGGGCCCCTGGGCGGCACCCTGCTGGTGGACGATTCCCACGGGCTCGGCGTGGTGGGGCCCGGCGGCCAGGGCAGCCCCGCCCAGGCAGGGCTCCCGTCTGACGCCTGCATCCAGACCGGGACCTTCGCCAAGGCGTTCGGCGCCTTCGGCGGCCTGGTGGCCGGGCCCGCGGACCTGGCCGGCAAGGTCGCGGCCCGCAGCCGGGCCTTCGTCGGAGCCACCCCCATCCCCCCGCCCCTGGCCGCCGCCGCGCTGCGTTCCATCGGGCTGCTGCGGGAGCACCCGGAATGGATCACCGGACTGCAGGCGCGCATGGTCGAGGTGCGCAGGCGGCTCGGCGCCCTCGGCTTCCCCATGGCCGATTCGACCGCGCCCATGGTGTCCGTCACCCATCATGACCAGGCCAGGAACCAGCGGCTGTGCGCCATCCTGCTGGACGCGGGGATCTACCCGTCCCTCATCAACTACCCGGGCTGCCCGCCCGGGGGCCATTTCCGCTTCGCCTTCTCCAGCGTCCACACGGACCCCGAGGTGGAGCTGCTGATCCAGTCCATCGCCCTGTCGTGTCCGTGAAAGGAGCCAGCCCATGGCCTCCCAGCCCTCCGCCCTGCGCATCGAGGAGATGCGGATCCACCGGTTCGACATCCCGCTGAAGGATGTCTTCACCATCGCCACCATGAGCATCAGTACCGCGCCCAACCTGCTGGTGGAGCTGCGCACCAACCAGGGCCTCAGCGGCTGGGGCGAAGCCTCGCCGTTCCGGGCCATCGTCGGCGAGACCCAGCAGATCAACCTCGCCGCGGCCGGCGAGCTCAAGCCCCTGCTGCTGGGCCGGAACCCCCTGGAGATCCATGCCCTGATGGGCCAGCTGGACGCCTACCTGCCGCACAACAGCACCCTGAAGAGCGCCATCGACATGGCCCTCTACGACCTCGCGGCCCAGGCCGCCGGCCTGCCTCTGTACGCCTACCTGGGCGGGCAGCGGCGGGAGCTGGAGACCGACCTCACCATCGGCATCGGCGATCCGGGCGCGGCCGGGGACAAGGCGCTGCTCTACCGCGCCATGGGCTTCAGGATCATCAAGGTCAAGCTGGGCCTGGGCTTCGAGGACGACTGGAAGCGCCTGTCGGGCATCCGCGAAGCGGTGGGGCCCGACCCGGTCCTGCGCATCGACGCCAACCAGGGCTGGGACCGGGTCCAGGCCCGGAACAACCTGGACGCGTTCGCCGCCCTGGACATCGAATTCTGCGAGCAGCCCTGCCGGGCCGACGACCTCCAGACCATGAGCTTCCTGAGCCGGACCACGGTGATCCCGGTGATGGCCGACGAGTCGCTGTTCTCCGCCGCGCAGGCGCTGGAGCTGATCCGCCAGGACGCCGCGGCCTACTTCAACCTCAAGCTCTCCAAGTCAGGCGGCATCCACAACGCCCAGAAGATCGCCCACGTCGCCGAGGCCGGCCGCCGGCCCTGCATGATGGGCTGCATGTCCGAGTCGCGCCTGGGCATCACCGCCGCCGCCCACTTCGCCCTGGCCAACCCGGTGATCCAGTTCTTCGACCTGGACTCCTGCCTGGAGCACGCGGAAAACCGCATCGTCGGCGGGGTGGAATACCAGGGCGGGATGATCACCGTGCCCGAGGCGCCGGGGCTGGGGGCGTGGCCGGATCCCGACTATCTCCGGGGGCTGGAGGTGCTTGCCTAGCCCCGTCCGGAACAAAGGCCCGAAAGTACGATACCGTTTGGAATACCTCATCCGACCAGGCATCCGGCTCTCCTTCCACGGAACATCCATGCACAACTTTGCCCGGAAGACCGAACTGATGCGCCGGATCTCCGGCCTGAAGCCGGAGCTCACCGCCATGGCCGACTTCATCTTCGACCACCCGGAGATCGGCTGCGAGGAGGTGCAGGCATCCAGGCTGCTGGAGGACTTCCTGGCGGGGCACGGGTTCCAGGTGGAACGGGGCTTCGGCGGCCTGGCCACGGCCTTCCGGGCGGTCCACCGGAACGGCAGCGGCGGGCCGTGCATCGGCCTGCTGTGCGAGTACGACGCGGTCGCCAACCTCGGCCACGGCTGCGCCCACCACCTGCAGGGGCCCTGCGTCGCCGGCGCGGCGCTGGCCGTGAAGGACACCGTCCGGGACCGCCCCTTCACCCTGGAGGTGATCGGCACCCCCTGCGAAGAGATGGCCGAAGGCGGCAAGAACATCATGCTGCGCAACGGGGCCTTCAAGGACCTGGACGTCGCGCTCATGATGCACGGCGGCGACAGCACCCAGACCGATATCAGGTCCATGGCGCTCACCAGCATGGAGGTGACCTTCAAGGGCCTGGCGGCGCACTCCGCCATCGCCCCGCACCAGGGCCGCAGCGCGCTGGAGGCCCTGATGCTGGCCTTCAACGGCATCGCCTACCTGCGCGGCCACGTGCTGGACGACACCCGGATCCACGGGATCATCGAGAACGGCGGCCAGGCGGTGAACGCCATCCCCGAACGGGCCACGGCCAGCATGGAGGTCCGCTCCTTCGAACGGCCCTACCTGGACCAGGTGGTGGAGCGGGTGATGCGGATCTTCGACGGGGCGGCGCTGATGACCGGCACAAGCTACCAGGTCTCGAAGCTCTACCACACCCACAACAAGATCCCGGTGCTCAGCCTCAACGACCTGCTGATGGCCAACGCCGAAGCCGCCGGCGCCAAGGCGATCATGCCGCCGCGGGAAAAGACCG
>Ga0316217_10001606_pt1 | contig 29003 bp, 33 predicted proteins | sample 1anoAmetaG_FD_203633 | JGI IMG/M metagenome (GOLD analysis project Ga0316217, IMG submission 203633) | Freshwater microbial communities from Trout Bog Lake, Wisconsin, USA - 1anoA | ecosystem: Environmental > Aquatic > Freshwater > Lake > Hypolimnion/Profundal zone | place: USA: Wisconsin... | reverse complement strand
ATCCTTGATCTGCTCCCGTTGTCTTGCGGCGTATGAAACCCATATCGGTTCGAACTTCACGATCTTTTTCCGCAAAGGCTCAACAGGCATGGAAGCGGATGAAGAGGAGACCGAGCTTAACGACCAGGACCTTATCTCGGCCACCTACAGCGGTGACGAGATTGACCTTACCCATGAGATCGAAGAGCAGGTCGCCATGGAGGTCCCGTTCAAGCCGCTTTGCAGCGAAGCGTGCAAGGGGTTGTGTCCGAAGTGCGGGAAGGACCTGAACCTGGGGGACTGTTCCTGCGGGCGTGATGAAGTTAATTTCAAGTTCAGCGCCTTGAAGGATTTCAAGGTTTCACGATAATTTATCACGGTGGCGGTTGTGCCGTCCCACCCAAAAAAGGAGAATCGACATGGCAGTACCCAAGAAAAAGACCTCCAAATCGCGGAAAAATATGAGAAGGGCTCACGATTTCCTGACCACCCAGTCGGTTTCGTCCTGCCCCCAGTGCAAGTCTCCCAAGCTCCCCCACCGTGCCTGCCCGACCTGTGGCACGTACAAGGGCAAAGAGGTCATCGATCTTTCCTCGGCTCAGTAACCGCTTGTCATCAGTGTTGCTACCGGGAAATATGAGAGTTGCCGTCGATGCAATGGGGGGGGATAACGCCCCGTCCGTGGAAGTTGCGGGAGCCGTTGACGCCAGTCGCGAGTTCGGCATTGCGATAACCCTGGTGGGTGATCGTGACAGGCTTGAGACTGAATTGTCCAAGCATCGGGTGAACGGTCTCGACATCGATATCTTTCATGCAAGCGAAGTGGTCGGGATGCACGACTCTGCCTCCGATGCCGTGCGCAAGAAGAAAAATTCTTCCGTACGCCTGGCGTTCGAACTGGTCAAGGAGGGAAAGGCCTGCGCCGCAGTCAGCGCCGGCAATTCCGGAGCCACCATGGCGGCCGGCATGTTCGTGCTCAAGCGCATCAACGGCATCGAGCGTCCTGCCATCGCCCAGATATTTCCCACGCTCAAAGGGAAGACCCTCGTACTGGACGTGGGGGGTAACGTTGACTGCAAGCCTCAACACCTGGCCCAGTTCGCCATCATGGGCGAGGTCTATGCACACTATGCCATGGGGATCACCAACCCGGCCGTCGGCCTGTTGTCCAACGGCGAGGAGGACTCCAAGGGCAATGAACTGACCCGTGAAACCAACACGATCCTGAGAGAGACGTCGCTCAATTATGCAGGGTATGTTGAGGGGCGCGATCTCTTCAAGGGAACCGTGGAGGTGATCGTTTGCGACGGTTTCGTGGGGAACGTGGTGCTCAAGCTGTCCGAAGGACTGGCTGAGGCCGCGGCCGCGATGTTGAAGCGGGAAATCGTCAAGAGCTGGGTGTCGAAACTGGGCTATCTCTTTGTACGCGCCGCATTCGGCCGTTTCAGGAAGATTGTTGACTATGCGGAATATGGCGGCGCTCCCCTCTTGGGCATCAACGGTGTGGGTATGATCTGCCACGGCGGTTCCAACGTCAAGGCCATCAAAAACGCCATTCGCTTTGCCCACGATTACGCCAAAAGCGGGGTAACCCAACGTGTGGCTGAAAAACTGTCCGAAAACAGCATGGTCAACACGCAGCGCGACAGCCAGAAAACGCAGGCAAACGCATGATGGAGTCCAAGTCGAGACCCCGGATTACCGGAACCGGTTCATCTCTGCCGGCTAAGATCATCACCAATCTCGACCTGGAGCTGATGGTTGAAACCAGCGACGAATGGATCACCACCCGAACCGGCATCAAAGAGCGCCGGATCGCCGCGGAGGGGGAATATACCTCAACCTTTGCCATCGAAGCCGGCCGGCGAGCCCTCGCCATGTCAGGAATCGGGGCCGATGAGCTCGATCTTATAATCCTCGGCACCGTGACCCCCGATTTCCCCTTTCCGGCCACAGCATGCATCATACAAAAAGAACTAGGGGCGCATAAAGCGGCGGCATTCGATCTTTCGGCCGCCTGCTCCGGCTTTCTGTACGGTCTCTCCATCGCCACGAACCAAATCCGCTGCGGCGCTGCAAAGAAGGCGCTTATCCTCGGGGCAGAGGTCTTGTCGCGTGTTGTCGACTGGACTGACCGCAATACCTGCATCCTCTTCGGAGACGGCGCCGGTGCGGTAGTGGTCGAGGCCTGTGAGGGAGAGAGCGGTATTCTTTCAACGCACCTCTTCAGCGACGGTTCCCATTGGGACCAGCTATACCTTCCCGCAGCCGGAAGCAGACACCCCGCCTCCAGCCCGCTTACCATCGACGATCGCCTCTATTATATCAGGATGGAGGGGAATGACGTGTTCAAGCATGCGGTACGGGCCATGGAAGAGGCCGCCACCACAGCCCTCAATGCAAACGGAATGTCCCCTTCCGACATATCGATTTTCATCCCCCACCAGGCAAACCGCCGCATCATAGACGCAACGGCCAAACGTATGGGACTTTCCGAGGACAAGGTGTTCGTGAACCTTCACAACTACGGCAACACGTCGGCCGCCTCGATTCCCATAGCACTCGACGAGGCAAACCGCTCCGGCGCCATCAAAACAGGGGACATCGTACTGCTGGATGCCTTCGGTGGCGGCTTCACCTATGCCTCCGCCTTATTACGCTGGTAGATTTCACTCGCTTTCCTCGGATCGGACACGGGGCCGACAGGATTATTTTTCATTGAAAGGTATTTCCCATGGGTAAAACCGCTTTCATATTCCCTGGTCAGGGATCCCAGTATTCCGGAATGGGCAAGGAGCTGGCCGATTCCTTTCCGGTTGCCAGACAGATCTTCGAAGAGGCCGACGATGCACTTGGCGCCAAGCTGTCCGCAACCTGTTTTGCAGGCAGCGAGGATGAGCTTAAGTTGACCGCTACAACGCAGCCTGCCATCCTGACCACCAGCATTGCCGTTCTACGTGTGGTCGAGCAGGAAACCGGCCTCAAGGCCGATTACTTGGCCGGACATTCCCTTGGCGAGTACTCTGCCCTGGTCTGTTCAGGCGCCCTTGGCTTTGCCGATGCCGTCAGGACCGTCCGGGCACGCGGCACCTTCATGCAGGAAGCGGTGCCGGTCGGCACCGGCACCATGGCCGCCATACTGGGAATAGAAAAAGAGGCGCTCGAGGATATTTGCTGCGAGGCGGCACAGGGCGAGGTTGTTGCACCGGCCAATTTTAACTCGCCCGGCCAGATTGTGATCGCCGGCCATAGCGCCGCCGTGGGGCGCGCCATAGAGATCGCCAAAAGCCGCGGATTCAGGAAGGCCATGTTGCTGCCGGTCAGTGCACCGTTCCATTGCGCCCTTATGAAACCTGCTGCCGAACGGCTCGCCTTGGTGCTTGAGGGGGTAAACGCCAATCAGATGAAGCTGCCGGTGGTCGCCAACGCCGATGCCGCACCCAATGTCGACAGTGGCCGCGTCAAACAGCTTCTGGTGGCCCAGGTCTGCTCCCCGGTATTGTGGGAACAGTCGGTGAACGCAATGGCGGCGCTCGGTGTAGCGAAATTCGTTGAAATTGGTCCCGGAAAGGTCCTGTCGGGTTTGGTCAAAAGGATTTCGAAAGAGGTGGAAACCCTAAATATCGAGGATATTAAAGGTTTAAAAGCGCTGGACGTCTAACTGTAACCAAAGAGGAATGGTTATGCTCGATATCAACGAAATCATGAAGACCTTGCCGCATCGTTATCCGTTTCTGCTGGTGGATCGCATCGTAGAAGTGGAAACGGGCAAGCGGATCGTCGGCATAAAGAATATCACCGTCAACGAGCCGTTCTTTCAAGGGCATTTTCCAGGCCACCCCGTCATGCCGGGTGTGCTGATCATCGAGGCCATGGCCCAGGTGGCCGCTATCCTGGCCTATGTTTCGTCAGACGACAGTGTCCGTTCGAAGGTGACCTATTTTGTGGGTATTGAAAACGCCCGTTTCCGCAAGCCGGTCGTTCCAGGCGACCAGCTCCGCCTTGAGCTTGAGGCTGTCGGCTGCAAGCGCGGCATCTGGAATTTTAACGGCAGGGTGCAGGTGGCCGACAAGCTTGTCGCCGAAGCCGACTTGAAGGCAACATTTGCCGACAAAAAAGGGTAAGTCAACGAACCCGGCGTTTGGTTGCGACTCGGAATCAGCAATTCCGGTTTGATATATTGCTTAAAGTCAAAAAAACCCTCAACCTTCTCCTTTATAGGGAGAAGGGTATTAATCTTACCCTCTCCATCAGGGAGAGGGTGGCGCGGAGCGCCGGGAGAGGGGATAAAGAGGTTTTAACTCTATTGCAAATTCCTGATCAGACACCCTCGACTCGGAATTATTGTTGAAAGGAGTAGATTAATGCCAAAAGACAAAGTAGCTGTTATCACTGGAGCATCCCGCGGCATAGGCCGGAGTATCGCACTGGCCCTGGCAGCCCAGGGGGCCGCCATCGTTGCCGTTGATATGGACCAGGCGGCAACCGATGCTGTTGTTGCCGAATTGAAAGCTGCCGGAGGGAAGGCCCTGGGGGTTGTGGGCAACGTTACGGTCTCCGCCGATGCGGAGCGGATGATCGATGCCGCCATGGAGACCTTTGGGCGGGTGGATATCCTGGTGAACAACGCCGGCATTACCCGTGACGGCCTTCTCGTGCGCATGAAGGAGGAAGACTGGGATGCCGTGCTGACGGTCAACCTGAAGGGAGCATTCCTCTGCACCCGTGCCGCTTCCAAGGTTATGACCAAGCAGCGTTACGGCAGGATCATCAACATCGCTTCGATAGTCGGACTGATGGGAAATGCCGGACAGGCCAACTATTGCGCCAGCAAGGCCGGCCTGATCGGGCTAACCAAGTCCAATGCCCGCGAACTGGCTAAACGCAGCATCACGGTCAATGCCGTTGCACCCGGTTTCATCGCAACGGCCATGACAGACGCCCTTTCCGACAAGGTGCGGGCCGAACTCACCGCCCAGATACCACTGGAACGGCTGGGCAGTGCCGACGATATCGCCAATGCAGTGGTGTTTCTGGCCGGCGAGGCTTCGGGCTACATTACCGGGCATGTGCTTTCCGTAAATGGCGGGATGTACATGTAGCCCGCAAATAAATCTTTGACTTTTGATTCGTTCATTGTTAAGAAACTGTAGCTCAAATCTGCTACAACCTGTTAGCGGTTACTACAACACGGAGGTGAAAGATGTCTGACATTGCAAAGCGAGTAAAGGAAATAGTTGCGGAACAGCTTGGTGTGGATGAGGCTCAGGTAGTTTCCGAGGCTTCTTTCATGGACGACCTTGGCGCTGATTCGTTGGATACCGTCGAACTGGTCATGGCCCTTGAAGAGGAATTCGATATCGAGATCCCCGATGAGGACGCCGAAAAGATTCAGTCCGTTCAGGATGCCGTCGACTACATCACCGAGCACAGCTAATACCGACGACGATTACGGAACAGGGGAGGGGATACACTCCCCTCTTTTTGTTTATCCGGTTTCGGTCGCCGTAATCTGCCAGGAGCATAATTTATGAGAAGAGTTGTAATTACCGGTATGGGCGTTGTTTCTCCCCTGGGATGCGGCAATACCCAAAACTGGGATGCACTTGTCAATGGCCGGTCGGGCATCGGCCCGATTACCCGCTTTGACGCCTCGGCCATGCCTGTGCGCATTGCCGGAGAGGTCAAGGACTTCAACCCAGAGGATTTCATAGACAAAAAAGAGATCAAGAAAATGGATCTCTTTATTCAATATGCTCTGGGTGCTGCTCAGTTTGCCATGGAGGACTCCGGTCTTGCCATCACGGAGGAGAACGCCGAGAGGGTGGGGGTGCTCGTCGGAGCCGGCCTTGGCGGACTGCCGACCATTGAAAAATACCATAATGCATTCCTTGAAGGCGGGTATAAGAAGATTTCACCTTTCTTCATCCCGATGTTGATCATAAACCTTGCCCCAGGCCATATCTCCATAAGGTACGGCGCCAAAGGGCCCAATATCTCTTCTGTTTCGGCATGCGCAACCGCCACCCATTCCATCGGGGATGCCTACCATATCATCAAGCGGGGCGACGCCGACGCCATGATCGCCGGTGGGACCGAATCAACGGTTACGCCTCTCGGCATCGGCGGCTTTGCCGTCATGAAGGCGCTCTCCGACCGTAACGACAATCCTCATGCGGCTTCGCGCCCCTTTGAGAAAAATCGTAACGGTTTTGTCATGGGGGAAGGCGCCGGCATCGTGGTCCTGGAGGAGTATGAGGCTGCCAGGAAACGCGGCGCCAAGATCTACGCCGAGGTGGTAGGCTATGGCCTTACCGGGGACGCCTACCATTTGACCGCACCGGCGCCGGGCGGCGAAGGGGCGGCGCGCTGCATGAAGATGGCGCTCGCCAATGCCGGTGTCAATCCCGAGCAGGTTGGCTACATCAATGCACACGGCACCTCTACGCCCATGAACGACCTGTATGAAACTATGGCAATCAAAACCGTCTTCGGCAACCATGCAGCTAAAGTGAAGATATCCTCGACAAAGTCGATGACCGGCCATCTCTTGGGCGCCGCCGGCGGGATCGAGGCAGTCTACTGTTGTATGGCAATGGAGAATGGCGTGATTCCACCGACCATAAACTATGAGGAACCGGACCCCGAATGCGATCTCAATTACACCCCAAACATCGCATGCGAGGCCAAAATTGAATATGCCATGAGCAACAACTTCGGTTTCGGCGGTACCAACGCCTCACTGCTCTTCAAGAAGGTCTGACATGAAAATAGCCATTGGAAGCGACCATGGCGGCTTTGGCCTGAAACAGTCCCTGATTCCTTTCCTGCAGGGCAGAGACATCGAAGTGGCCGATGCAGGCACCAATTCAGAGGATTCGGTGGATTACCCCGATTTTGCCGAGCGTGTGGCGCTTCTGGTAGCCCACGGGGAGGCGGACGCTGGAATTCTGGTCTGCGGGACCGGCATCGGCATCTCCATTGCGGCCAACAAGGTGCCGGGCATTCGCGCGGCGTTGGTGACCGATGCCTTTATGGCCCGCATGGCAAAGGAACATAATAACGCCAATATCCTGGTGCTGGGGGGCAGGGTAGTCGACGAAACCACGGCGCAGGAGCTGACAACCGCCTGGCTGGATGCCTCCTTCGAAGGGGGGCGGCATCAGAAACGCCTGGACAAGATCGCCCAATTGGAACAAAAATACTGCTGCGGTTGATCACTTTCCGTTACCTTATTACAGCGGGACTTGGCACCAGGTCCCGCTGGCTGGTTTACTTCCCCGCCTACTTATAACAACGTGCAATCATCTGAGTATGGGCGGCAAGGAAAGTGGCGACGAACCTTGAGGAGCCACCGACGAAGCCAGAACGTAATCGTTTGATTGCTGCGTGGTATGATTTCATCCGATGAAGGAGTAGACAAACCATGTCGATTCTCGACCAATTTGACCCAGAGATTGCCGAAGCCATTCGTCACGAGACCGAACGCCAGGAATACAATCTGGAACTGATAGCTTCGGAAAACTTTGTCTCCGAGGCGGTACTTGAGGCCCAGGGAAGCATACTGACCAACAAGTATGCCGAGGGCTATCCAGGTAAGCGTTACTATGGCGGATGCGACCATGTGGACGTAGTGGAAAACCTGGCGATCACGCGCGCCTGCGAGCTGTTCGGCGCCGAGTATGCCAATGTCCAGCCGCACTCAGGCTCGCAGGCCAATATGGCGGTCTATTTTGCCGCCTGCAAACCCGGGGATACTGTCCTGGGCATGAACCTCTCCCATGGCGGCCACCTGACCCACGGCAGCCCGGTCAACTTCTCCGGGAAACTGTTCAATATCGTCCCCTACGGCGTGTCACCCGGCACCCAGACCATAGATTACGCCGAGGTGGAACGCCTGGCCGAGCAGCATAAACCGAGGATGATCGTGGTCGGTGCCAGCGCCTACCCGCGCATCATCGATTTCCCCGCCTTCCGCGCCATTGCCGACAAGGTGGGGGCGGTGGTCATGGTCGACATGGCGCATTTTGCCGGACTGGTGGCGGCCGGCCTGCATCCCAGCCCGATCCCCCATGCGGATTACGTTACCACCACCACTCACAAGACCCTGCGCGGCCCGCGCGGCGGCATGATCCTCTGCCGTCAGGAACTGGCCAAGGGCATCAATTCCCAGATATTCCCCGGCATCCAGGGGGGGCCCCTCATGCACATCATCGCTGCCAAGGCGGTGGCATTCAAGGAGGCGCTCCAACCGGAATTCAAGGCCTACCAGCAGCAGATCGTGAACAACGCCCGTACCCTGGCCGGGGCCTTGATGAAGCGTGGTTTCAAGCTGACGAGCGGCGGCACCGACAACCACCTCATGCTGGTTGATTTCTCCGGCACGGAGATCACCGGAAAAGCTGCCGAGGAGGCCCTGGACAAGGCCGGTATCACGGTCAACAAGAACACCGTTCCCTTTGAAACCCGCTCCCCGTTCGTCACCTCTGGCATTCGCATCGGCACGCCGGCTGCCACGTCCCATGGCCTGAAGGAGGCGGAAATGGAGCATGTTGCTGATTTCATCGCCGATGCAATAGCCAGTATCGGCAACGACGAGAAGCTGGCCGCCGTCAAGGCAAAGGTCAATACGATGATGAAGCGGTTTCCGCTCTATGCCGACCGGCTGAAATAGAAAAAGGCTTCCTTGTTTTTCAAGACCCGCCGTTTATAACGGCGGGTCTTTTTTTGGCTATTACGGAGGCAATTTATCATATTAATGGTAGGGCAGCGCTTGCTTCGGGGCGCGGCGAGCAGCGCACCAAAGTCATGGATTGTGATAAAAATCCCGGAATCAGAAGTGCCCTATGCAGAAATTCAATGTCAGAAATTCAATTGACAATCATATGAAAATGATTTCTATTTAAACAATGTTGAAACGTCTGTCTCTCTTCTGCATATGCGTGATCATGTTCTCTGCCATCGTGGTGGCCTTTCATCACCATGATGACGGAGACGACCACGAGGACTGTCCCGTATGTAGCGCCAGCCTTCACCACTCACCGGCGGTTTTTGTACAACCTGTCCAGGATATTCACCAGGATTTTACAAAAACCGAATTCTTTACGCCTGCCATTCAAAAATTTGTTAAAACCTTTTCCGCCACTGTCAACTGCCGCGCCCCTCCAGCCTGAATCCTGAAAACCAAAAACAATAGCTTTAACACTACGATTGCAAAACAAGCATAGCGGCAATGTGCGCGTACGCGTGCACTCCGGAAGATCACGACAGCACTATTCCAGGCCTCTTTCGCGGCGTACCGGCGTTGGTTTATCCTGTCCTTCTGCATCAAGAAGCCTAAGATAGCTGTCTTACGAGCAAGCTTTCCTGGTGTCCATTGCTGCGGTAAGGGAGGGGTTTCACCATGCCTATATCGACTTTGCTCGTCCTGTGACGCACGCCGTTCGACATATCGTTGCATCCTCATGCGCACTATAAATAGGAGAATGAAATGTTAAAAATAAGATATTTAGTTGGCTCGGCATTGGTGGTTGCCCTATTCACCGTAATGGCGACGGTGGTGTATGCCGCTCCCATACCTGGAGCCACCGATGAAATCCAAGGCACTATCAAGGACGCACTGGGAAGACCCCTGCCAGGGGCCAGCCTGGTACTGAAATCATCCGATGAAACCGTCATTGGCAAAACCCGGAGCGATGCCGACGGCCACTTCGTGTTTTCGAATGTTGCGCCGGGTATCTATGCGATCCTGGCGGAAAAGACCGGCTTTCAAACAAGCACCGCCATCGCAACGGTCGAAGTCGGAACAATAGCTACTACGACGCTGACCATGACTGCCGAGGAAGCACTTGAAGTTACCGTGGTCGCGGAGCGCTTGAATCAGGCTCGAAACGGCCTGTCACCCAAGACGGGAGGGAGCATCTACCGCATCGACCAGAAAGATGTCGACGCTCTTCCCGAGGGGGACAACACACCCTTCAACCAGGTATTGCTCCAAGCGCCCGGCGTGGCCAACGACTCGTTCGGTCAGCTGCATGTGCGGGGTGACCATGCCAATCTTCAGTACCGCATAAACGGTGTCATCCTCCCCGAGGGGATCAGCGGTTTCGGCCAGGCGCTCGATACCCGTTTCGTCGATCGGGTCGACCTGCTTACCGGCGCCCTGCCTGCCCAATACGGCCTGCGCACCGCTGGAGTGATTGAAATCGATACCAAGGCCAACCCCGAGAACGGGGGGCGTATCGATCTCTACGGGGGAAGCCACAACACAGTACAACCAAGCTTAGAGCTCGGTGGGGCGAAGGAAAAGTTCACCTATTACCTCACCGGATCCTACTTAGGCGACAACCTGGGGATAGAAAACCCCACAGCCAGTCACACAGCGATTCATGACGATACGGAGCAATCCAAGTGGTTCGGGAATCTGTCATACCTTATCACCCCCACGTCGCGCATAAGCCTCATGTTCGGCAGCTACGACGGCTGGTTTCATGTTCCCAACAATCCGGGGCAGGTTCCCGATCCAAATGGTCAGGGTTTCCTGGCCCAGTTGGGCATTGCCGGCTTCAATTCCGCCTCACTGAACGAGCGGCAGTACGAGAACAACCGTTTTGGAGCCTTGGCCTTCCAAAGCTCCATCGGGTCGAAATTCGACTACCAGGTATCCTATGTGATCCATTACACGAGTGTACAGTTCACCCCTGATCCCATCGGCGACCTTGTCTTCAACGGCGTTGCGGCGAATATATTCCGCAGCAGTTTCAGTAACGGATTGCAGGGTGACGGAAGCTACCACCTGAACGATGCCCACACGATCCGGACCGGTTTTTTTGCCAGCGACGAGAATATCGTGAGCAACAATACTTCGACGGTTTTTCCAACGCCTCTGCCATTTAATCCCACCGGACCTGTCGGCGGACCGCCTGAAACGATAACAAACAACAACCCGAAGAACGGCAACATCCTCCTGAGCTATTACCTCCAGGACGAATGGAAGCCAATCGATAAATTAACGGTGAACTATGGCCTGCGCTATGACCATATGGATGCCTTTGTGGAAGCCGACCAATGGAGCCCCCGCTTCGGCCTCATATACAAGGTGTTGCCGGAGACCACGCTGCACGCGGCCTATGCCAGGGACTTCACACCACCGCCGACAGAGTTGGTCTCGACCGGCTCATTGAACGCATTCAACTACACCACCAATGCGGGGTCAAGCAGTGGGAATTCACCCGTAAAGCCGGAGCGGTCCCATTATTTCGACGTCGGGGCAACCCAGAAGATAGGCTCCGGGCTGAGCCTGGGGGTAGACGGCTTCTACAAGATCGTCACGGACCTGATAGACGAGGGACAGTTCGGCCAGGCCCTGATCTTTACCCCCTTCAACTATTCCCAAGGCAAAATCTATGGCGTTGAATTGACCGGCAACTACCGCCAGGGCGATTTTACCGCCTATGCCAACCTCGCCCGAACGGTCAGCCTGGCCAAAAACGTTGAGTCGGGACAGTTCGAATTTACCCAGGCTGATCTTAACTACATCGCCAACAACTGGGTCCATACTGACCATGACCAGCTCTATACCTTTTCTGGTGGTATATCGTACCGCTTGTGGGGAACGCTTTTCAGCTCCGACGCCACCTACGGAAGCGGATTAAGAGCAGGGGATGTGAATCAATTCGTCGTGCCGGCTAACTTCCAGTTGAACCTCGGGGCGAAACGCAAGTTCGATCTCGGGAGTTTTGGCCCCGTAGAGGCGCGCTTCGCCATCGACAATGTGCTGGACAGAGCCAATGTCATCAGGGAAGGTAGCGGCATCGGCGTGTTCGCACCACAGTACGGACCACGCATCGGTTTCTTTGGCGGCATCAGTAAAACATTCTAGCGTTAATGGACTTGGAATTTGCCGATTGAAGAGGTGGCGAAGATGGCCTGAAGATGAGATGTAAAAAAGGTATATTGGCAAGTTCCGAGTCCCTATATTGTCTGGGGGGGAGAATTTTCCCCCAGCACCACTTCATTTTACAGAGAGGCTTAACATGCAGGAAATACAAATAGCATTGGAAGCGTTGAAATTCGGCGGTGCGATGGTCTACCCGTTGTTGCTGCTCGCGGTCTTGGCGGCGGTAGTTGTAATTGACAAAGCGTTCGTCTATGCGCGATACGTTCGCCTTCCCGCTCTACTGCTTGATCTTGTTGAAACCTATGATTTTGCATGGTCTGATTTGGAACGGCAGTTGACCGTGCTCGACCGGAGAAATTATTTCCAGCGGTTTTTCCGAGTAGTCATGGATAACCGCGCTAAACCGGTTTGGTGGGTGGAATCGCGCGCCGGCGATGAAGCCCAATTGATTGAGAAATCATTGAGCCGTGGGCTGTGGGTTCTCGAAACCATCGTCACGGCTGCGCCTCTTTTAGGACTGCTCGGCACGATCACCGGGATGATGCATGCCTTCAACCTGATCGGCAACAAAGGTCTGGTAGACCCGACCGGAGTAACCGGAGGGGTAGCCCAAGCGCTCATCGCGACCGCGCTTGGGCTCTTTATTGCCGTCATTGCCCTGTTCGCGTTTAATTTCTTTTCCCACCGGCAGTCGCAGGTGCTCGATGAGATGGAGCGACTGGGGACGAGACTGGTGGACAAAATGCGCATGGCCGAAAACAACCAGGAGTGTTCCCATGAAACTGCGTAAATCCCGCCAACATCGGCGTGGACGCATCGAGATCATTCCGATGATTGATGTGATGTTCTTTCTGCTCGTCACGTTCATGCTCGCGTCTTTATCCATGCAGAACCTGCATTCACTGGCGGTCAATCTTCCACAGGGCAGTGCTGTAGCCATGCAGCCAAAGACCCCGGTGACGCTTACCATCACCCGGGACAGCCGAATTCTTTTGGATCAGACCCCGGTAACCCTGGAGACGCTGGCCGCGACCTTGAAGCCGATGCTCAAGGGGGCGGACACAAGTGTCATTGTTGCGGCGGACAGTGCCGCACCCCACGGCATTGTTGTCCAGGCAATGATGCAAACCCGTAATGCGGGGGCGCAACACTTCCTCATAGCTGTCAAACATGTTCAATGAGACAACTTTAATGATGACAATTCGAAAAACAGATAGCCCTTGGCATCGCCTACCCTGGACGCTGCCGTCTGCCTTGCTGCTGTGGGCAGTGGCGTTATGGGGGCTGGCATGTTTCATGGGTACACCCACTACCATTCGAACGGTAGAGCAACCTCCTATCGAGGCCCAGCTGGTCGAACAGTTCGCTTCGTCTGCGACACAGAGTATCCAGCCGAAACCACCTGCAGCCGTGCATCAGCCCAAAACGTTGCCCACGGTTAGGCCACAACAGATCCCTGTGAAACCTCAAGAGAGCCCCAGAGCAGAGCAGAATCCGATAGCGCAGAAGACGGAAGTGACAACTAACGCACCCGCGGCCTCCGCGCCAGTCGGCGCCAGTACCGCCCAGGGAAAGGGGCAGGCCGCGCCAGCGGTGATCACCTCCCCGACCGGCGGTGCCCAGATCGGGTCATATGGCGGCAAAGGCTCGTCTCACGGCAATATGAATGCAAATGGCGGAGCACGTGCGATCTTCAAACCCATGCCGCAAATTCCGGACGATTTGCGGGATGTAGTTTTCAGTTCAACAGCACTGGCGCGCTTTCATATCGCCATAGATGGCAGCGTTACTGTGGAACTCGCCAGACCAACGCCAAATCCACGCCTTAACCGGATATTGCTGAACAGTCTCAACAAGTGGCGGTTTATTCCCGCGATTAAGAACGGTAAAGCTGTGGCCTCGACAGAAGAGATCGTTGTCAAGATAGAGGTTAAATAAGAACTTGAAGTGAAAAACAATGAAAATCAGAGGTATGGATAACCGCACTGTATGCAATCCAGCTTGACACTCTAAGTCAGGCTATGCTATCCAATCCCAAGCGTTAATTTTATGAAAATTGAATATCGGATCACGGTGCCCGCAAGGGCTTGATAGGGAAGAGGGGTGCCGCTCTTTGTGAGAGCCATTCCCCCGCGGACCCGCCGCTGTAAGCGAGGACAAAGGGCAATTACGTCACTGGTCGAAAGACCGGGAAGGCGCCCGGAGGATGAATCGCGAGCCAGAAGACCTGCCATGATTCCAGCACTCAACAGATCCCCATGGTAAAGGGAGAGTGAAACCATTATCAGACTTTGAATACGAAAAGTCCGCATGATGCTTCGGCATATGCGGACTTTTTCATTTTGCACGCTCCGATACATGACCTGTATGTTTGCTGCCAACGGACAAGCTCAACCTGGAAAAGGAGGTGAAAACAAGAGATCGGGCAAGGCTAACAGCAATTCAGTACCAAGGCTGGATGAAAGGGAAGAGGAGTGAAATTCTCCCGCTGCCCCGCAGCCGTGAAGGGAACGAACGCCCACAAAAAGCCACTGTCATGGGCAATACCATGATGGGAAGGCGGGCAAGTAGGTAGCCCTGAGCCGGAAGACCTATCCAGACCGCATACTTCGAGGGAGGATAGAATTATTATGAAAAGGAACGTAGACGGGACTTCACGCAATCTGCGTTGGCGACGGTATTGTGTTGCGGCCTTGTGGCAACACCCGTGAGTATGACAGCAAATTTTGTCTATGCCGATGCAAATCAACCGGCACGACTGGCAAATACTCCGTATCAAGTTGTCAATGCGGAACCAAAAGACCCAACATAAGGATTATCTGGAAGCTGGCGGGATCGGCATGCTCCTGGGGGATGGCGGGCTCAATTACGGTTTGGAGCAAGCGCTTGAAGTCTACTACCGCATTCAACTCGGCCCGTATGTCCAAATCTCCCCCGATTTCCAGTTTATTCAGAATCCGGGATGCAATAATGACCGTGGACCGGCTGAGGTCTACGGCCTGCGGGCGCACGTGAGTTTTTAAACTGCCATTGGCCGATTCGTGCCGCTGATTTTTCAAAACGGCCTCGACTGGGAAGTAGGCGCCCACAAAATAAAGGAGTAGTTGCATGCATATTCAAGACGGCATCCTATCCGCTCAGGCATGTGCCGCTTACTATGGCGTTACCGCGGCCATGGTTGTCCCCGGTATCATGGAAATTAAACGCCGTGTCGAACAAAATCCCTATTACAAACCGTTCCTAGCCATGGTCGGCGTGGCCGTTTTTGTGATATCAGCGATGCACCTGCCGGTACCGGTGACCGGCTCCTGTTCGCATCCTTGCGGAACAGCGTTGGCGGCAATTATCGTTGGTCCATTCGCCACGGTTGTCATTTCGACCATTGTTCTTTTCTTTCAGGCGATCTTCCTCGGGCACGGCGGCATAACGACCATCGGTGCCAATACGGTATCAATGGGCATCGCCGGTACTTTTGCCGGGTTCTTTGCCTGGAAGCTTTTCAGGAAGTTTCGGTTTCCGATCTGGGCGGCAGCGGCCGTTGCCGGATTTATCGGCGACATTGTTACCTATCTGGTCAGTGCCCTGCAATTGGCGCTCAGCCTGCACGGCAATTTGCCACTCTTGAAACAGTGGATGATCTTTTTTATGGGGTACGGCCCAACCCAGGTGCCGCTGGCGATCATGGAGGCTGTTTTCACCGCCGTCGTCCTGAAGGCCATGATCGAAAAGCGCCCGGACCTTCTTCCCGGTATACTTACAAAGAAAGAAAAAGTTAAAGAAGAGGTCGGCCATGCGAACTGAGATACCGAAGACGGATAACCCTCCGGTCAAGTGGTTTGACGGATTCACCAGGGTAGTACTCCTGGCGATGTTCATTTGCCTGACCTTTATTTTTATTTCCGCCAAATATATGACCTACCACAAAATGGAAGCCGTCGGCACCGACGATACGGTGAACAGCATGGCTTCCAAAGTGACCGGCTCTCCTGCGCACCCCTTTATCGATCTGCCCGGGGATGCCCAGGTCGGTGCCTTTTCCATCGCCAATCTTTGTGTGGGGTTGATTGTTGGGCATCTCTGGACCACTCTTTTCGGGAGGGATGCTGAAAAACAACAGGGACCGCGGCGAAAAGATGAGGATGATGAAGACGTGGTGCACGAGGAAGTAATTGCGAAATGATGGATTTGAATTTTTTCAAAACGATCGAGAATCGCAACTCAGCGTTACAACAGCTGGACGGACGCGTGAAGACGGTGTTTTTCCTCATCGGCATCATTGTCTCAGCTGTCGTAACGCATTGGTACCTTGCGGCCATCTTGTGGGGAGCCGCGATTATTCTTTTTTCTTTATTGCGCCTACCCTGGCGACTACTGGTGCAACGCCTGCTTATCCCCTTCGGAATCGCGTGGCTTGTCTTTCTCAGCGTGCTCTTCACCAACGGGACCCATCCCCTATGGATCGTGCTCAGAAAGCCCTTTTTCCTCACGGTCTATTCTGAAGGCATGAGGCTGGGATTGTTGATGTTGCTTCGGATTATGGCGGCTGTTACGCTGTCCTGCGTGCTGTCCTTCAGCACTCCGATGGTGGAAATCCTTGAGACGTTTCGCCTCCTCAAGCTTCCGGGCACCATTGTCGATATCGCCGAGATGATGTTCAGGTATGTTTTTATCCTCAATGAAACGGCATGCAACATGCGCAATGCCCAATTGTGCAGAACGACGCGTCGGCTCTCCTGGATGGAGCAGATCCGCAATACCGGCAATATCGCCGCCTATGTCATCTCAAAATCCCTTGATCGCAGTATAAAGATATACAATGCGATGCTGTCACGTGGATATAGCGAGAAGAGTCTGGTTCCCGTTTATTTCACAGCCCCGATCCCCTCCTTGGATTTGTGCGTAGGCTCAATTTTAACAGCCATTCCTCTTATCATCCTGGCACTTAATTATTTGGTATGACAGGTAAAAGACAATGAAATTTATCCAGGTTCAGGACGTTTCCTACGCTTATGCGGACGGGTTTATAGCTCTTCAGAAGGTAAATTTGGAAATCGATAAGGGTGAGCGGATTGCCGTGGTTGGGCCAAACGGGGCAGGTAAATCAACGCTTTTCCAGCTCCTGAATGGTTTGTTGAAACCAACCTCCGGCAAGGTCTATGTGGATGGTCTTCTGGTTGAAAAGGAAAATCTCTACCAGATACGCCAAAAGGTAGGCATGGTGTTCCAGGATTCTGACGACCAACTCTTTAATCCGACCGTGCGGCAGGAAATAGCTTACGGGTTGATAAACTCCCATATCAAGGGTGACGAGTTGGCACAAACGGTTGACTGGGTTCTCGATACCGCCAATATTCGTCACATTGCAGGGAAAAGTCCCAATAATCTCAGTGGCGGAGAGAAGAAAAGGGTCGCGCTGGCGAGCGTTCTCGCCATGAAGCCGGATATTCTTGTCCTGGATGAGCCTACTGCGTCACTTGACCCGCAAGGGGTAAACAGCTTTTTGAAATTGCTCAACAAGATCAATAAAGAGATAGGCATTACCTTGATATTTTCCTCCCACGATACGGACATCATCCCACTGTTGTCGGATCGGCTTTATCTGCTGAACGGGGGAAAAATACTTCTTTCTGGCACCACGGCAGAGGTCTTTGCCCAAAAGGATATTCTCCGTCACAACGGTCTGCGGCTGCCGAGGGTTGCCCATTTGATCGAAATCCTGGGGAACGATCGCTTTCTGCCGCAAGACGACATGCCGCTTACTATCAGCCAAGCAAGGCGGACATTGCAAAAAGCCCTTGGTGACAACGTCAGAGAAGCCAAGCTCCCGGATAACGAGTAGGTGCTAACCGACAGGGCTTGAAGAGAAGAGGGGGTATTCCTGACCTCTTTTGTGCGAAATTCCATTTATATCCTGAACGACGTCGTCAACATGCGGTACGCGACGATAAGGGTGAACAGGGTGTAACATGTCATGGTTACCGCCGCAAGCCTGCGCTGGATGGACGGAATGATCGTGGTCAGGCTGCGCCGGCTTCTGAACGGCGTCAGCGTGCCGCACCCGGCGCCTGTTATCCCGCCGACGAGCAGACAGGCATACAGGATATAGCCCACATAACCGTACTCCTTCTGCAGGATGCAAAACGGGCAATGATGGGTGGGCAGTTCGTAGAAATAGAGACAGATGAATGAAATCAGGCTGGCAATCGCTATGATGAAGGTCAGGCAACTGGCGAACGAAAACAGATAACTTCCTTTCCCCTTTGTCATAAAGAAAATTCCACTCATGCCGGTAATCGCCATGGCGCTGAAAAACGCCGTTTTCATCGGTGCTGCCGGCAATGCGGCCAAATCCCCTGCAAAGTTTTTTGCGCCCTGGCTGAACTGGCTGCCGCAACATGATGTGATCACATCGACGTGCAGTCCGCTGAAGTACCCAACCTGAAGTACCGTCTCCATGTAGACCAGCGGCACCATGGCAATAAGGAGGGTATATTTGGCCTTGATGAGAGGATAGTCGTAGCCGCGGTTGTCCGTATGATTGATTATAAGCCAGACGCCTGCCAGCAGGCAGTTGACTAGTTTCAGGATCAGGGTCGGGTATCCATAGGCGTTGACCTGGAGGCTGCCTGCGGCGCACATGGCGCCGACGAACTGGGTATGAAGCGCGTCGGCCGTGAAGATGAACAGGAACAGCGAGAGAATTTGGAAGGTGAGGGCATACGCCTGAATGGTCGAGACCAGGTAGGTGCGCCGCTCCAGAATCAACTGCAGGCTGCTGCCGCTCTCCATATCCCATTTCAAAAGGATCCTCGACCCGCACCAGCCGGCATACAGAAGCATAAGGCTTATCAGGAACGACGAGCACAACAGCGCGATAACCGCCGGATGCTGCATCATGACACGCGACCCGTACCAGTGATGCGACCGTCGCGCATGTCGACGACCATATCGGCCAAGGCAGATTCATACACGATAGGGTCGTGGCTGGCGATGAGCACGGTTTTCCCGTGTGCCTTGAAGCCGCCTATAATGTCCATGAACTCTCGGGACAGGGTGCTGTCCAGGTGCGCGGTAGGCTCATCGGCAATTATGACGTCAGGATTGTTGATCAGGGCGCGGGCGATGGCTGTGCGCTGTGATTCTCCGCCTGAAAGCAATTCAACCTGCGAGGCCGCGAGGCGGGTGATGCCGAACAGGTTCAGCAACTCCAAGGCTCGTTTGTGGAAAACGGCATGGCTTTCTCCGGTAGGATAGGCAGGCAGCATGATGTTTTCCAGCACAGATATGCCCCGTATCAGATTGAATTGCTGGAATATGAAACCGAAGGTCGTGCGCCGGATATGGGTGAGGAAGCGTTCCGGCAGGCTGGAGATGTCAAAGCCATCCGTCGGCGGCAACTCGATGAAGCCTGGTGCGGGAATGCCGTACAGGCGGATGCGTCCGGATGTGGGTCGGGCCATGCAGCCGATCAGCGTCAGCAGCGTGGTTTTGCCGGAGCCGCTCGGCCCCTTGAGGATCGTGACCTTTCCTCTGCGTAACGTCAGGCTGACATCATCCACCGCCTTAAACTGGTTGGACTTGCCCATAGTAAAACATTTGCTGACATGAGTCAGTTCGATCATTGTCACGACCTCATGGCGGAGTCGGGGTCCACTGTGGCCGCCAGCCATGCAGGGATGATGGTGGCCGCAGTATATGGAAGTACGGTAAGGAAAAAAAGTACGGCCAACTGGTATGGATCGATGGTTGGTACCAGTCTAAAACGGGGATAAAGCACGGACCAACCCTTGATGGCATGTTCGAACAGGGGGGCGGAAAAGAAAAACACATGGCCGTAGGCCAGGATTACCCCCCAGGTGAAGGCCGTCATGGAGATGGCGATGCCTTCCCAGAACTTGAGCAGCAGCACGTCCGTCGTTTCCCATCCGATCGATTTGAGGATGCCGATCTCCCGGCGCTCGTCGGCAGAAAGGCCTGTGGCCTTGTCCCAGGCGAAGATGATGAAGGAAAGCAGGGCCGCGGAAAGGATCACCACCTGCATGCCTCCGCGCCAGTCGAACAGCGAGTCATAGGTCCTGAGCATCTCGCTCTTCAAAATGGGGCGCGTGCCAGGCAATTGTTCGGTGATCTTGCCCGCCACGGTGACTATCTCCTGAGGGTTGGCCACGGTGACGGCCACATCGGTCGCAAATCCCTTGGGAAGGTTGAACATGGTCTGGAAGTCATCCGGTGAAACCATGATCAGATCAGAGGCAACCAGTTCTGAGTCTGCGGGGAAGACCTTCACGACCTCAAGGAGCATCGTTTTACGGGCGGCATTGCGCAGCGGCACCAGATACCCCTTCTGCGCTCCGCGCAAAAGGCGGGCAATTCCGGCGCCTATCCAGATGGTCCCCTTCTTTGGCGGGTCGGCTGGCGGCACCATGAAGGTATAATTGGCGTCGAAATTCGGGTCGTAATAATAGCCCCACCAGCGGGGTGCCGCGTTACTCACGCCGCGAATGGCGGCGATTTGTCTGGAATAATCTGCCGGTATCAGGTCGTGCCGGCCGGCGATCGTGCGCTGAACGACAATGTCTGGCGCGTCGCCGAGGATCAGCCGCGCCTCGCGTTTTAGTGCCTGCACGAAGAAGATCAACGAGGCGACCACGAAGACGACGAGCATATAGAGCGCCAACAGCGAAAGATTTTTGATCTTCCTCCGCAACAGTGAAGAAATGGCATAATCGATGATATTTCTCTGACTATTGACGCGGCTATTCATGTGGCCTCGCAGGGGGCACAAGCGATCCGGAGGGGAAATGCTCCAGGCTTGCCGGGTGATCCTGAAACGCCGAGAACAGATCAGCCATGGCCGGATTTCGCGTATAACGCGCCTCGGTAAAGAGGCACAGGTCGGTCAACTGGTATTCTCTCACAAGGCGAGCGCGGGCCATGGTCACGTTTCGCCCGGATGCCTGACTATGGTGGGCATGCAGCGCCATCAATGCCAGCATGGCAAGACTACACACCGTAAAGATTGAGAACAGGGACGATGGGCGCACGATGAGTCTCCAGTTGAGCGCTACTGTATCGCTTTCATGACGTCCCGGTTGATCTGGTCAAAGCGCAGCAGCCGTTTTCCGTTATGGTCATGCATGAAGGCTTTGGCATCGGCGGCCTTTTCAAGGGGGACCAATTCGTTGCCCATGGGACCGTGGACAGCGCTTCCGATCACATAAAGCGCTTTTCTGGCGTCAATTTCCTTGAGGGAGTAATAATCCTTGACGTGGATGGCCATGATCGTTGTCGCCGACTGGGATGGGTTGTATTTTTTCAGGTTGAGGTAATAGGTGAACATATCCTTCGGCCCGTCGAAGAAGACCTCGGGGGCGGCCTTGAAACTGATGGAAGCAAACCAGCTTGGGTATTTTGCCACAAACATCCCGCAGACCGGGCACTTGTCACCCGGACCAGGTTCATGCGGCTTCATGTCGGCTGACCACACTTGCGCCGTCGAAAGGATTCCAAAAGAAATCATCCAGATTAGAAATATATTTTTCACAGGAACTCCCTTTAATTTGATTCGCTTGCAACCTTTCAAGCCATCGCCTTTAACAAAAAGCTAGATTCGTTGCAAATTAAACGGTGAGCAGCGAAGCAATCATGTGTCTGGCTGGTCGTTTCACAAAAGCTCTTTCAGATCAATCAATATTGCAGTAATGGCGATATCGCACCAAAAGGAATTTTACGCACGTTAACTTATGAAAGCAACTATATATGGCCTCATTCTGATTTGCATGATGCCCCTTGCCGGCAGCGGCGACAGTGGAAATATCGCAGAGTAGAGCTGTTCCGGCGGAGGCACCATTCTGACTCTACTGACAGCGAAAGTATCTGGACAAGTCAGCTGAATGTCCGACCGTCGATCTTTACAACATCGCGTATGGCATTAATATCCTCGCCACCGTTGGCGCATACAATCGCTTTACCTCCAGCCAAAACCGGCATTTCTGCCTGTCGCTCTCGTCCTCCTTGACTTTGTTCCCGTTCTTTAGCTAGTATGCCAACTTATGAAAAAGCCAACCAGACAAATACGGGTCGGATCGGTTCCAGTTGGAGGCGACGCACCCTGTTCAGTGCAATCCATGTGTTCCACCGATACGCGGGACGTCTCCGCCACCCTTGCCCAGATTGCCGGATTGGCTGCCGCCGGCTGCGAGATCATACGCTGCGCCGTACCGGACATGGATGCGGCCGTGGCCCTGGGAAGGATCAAGCACGAAAGCCCAATCCCGGTTATAGCCGACATCCATTTCGACTACAAGCTTGCCTTGCAGGTACTCGAAGGCGGTATTGACGGTCTCAGGCTCAATCCCGGCAATATAGGGGACAAATGGAAGGTGGCCGAGGTGGTCAAGGCGGCGGCTGAACGCAAGGTCCCCATCCGGATCGGCGTCAATGCCGGCTCTCTTGAAAAAGAGCTGCTGGAACGCTTTGGACACCCAACGGCTGAAGCCATGGTCGAATCCGCCATGGGCCATGTGCATATTCTGGAGGAGTTGGGGTACCGGGAGATCAAGATATCCCTGAAGGCCTCGGATGTGATGAAGACGGTTTCCGCCTATCGTCTGCTCTCGGAGCGGGTCGAGTATCCCCTGCACATCGGGATCACCGAGGCCGGCACCATCTTTTCAGGAACTATCAAGTCCTCGGTCGGCCTCGGCATCCTTTTGGCCGACGGCATCGGCGATACCATGCGGGTGTCCCTGACCGGCGATCCGCTTGACGAGGTCAGGGTAGGGTACGAGATCCTGAAAAGCCTCGGATTGCGCCAGCGTGGCGTCAACTTCGTTTCCTGTCCCACCTGCGGACGGTGCCAGATCAACCTGATCAAGGTTGCCGAAGAGGTCGAACGCCGTCTGCAGGGAGTGGACAAGCGGATTACGGTCGCGGTTATGGGCTGTGCCGTAAACGGTCCAGGAGAGGCCCGCGAGGCGGATGTGGGCATTGCCGGCGGAAAAGGGGAGGGGCTATTGTTCAGAAACGGAGAGGTCGTCCGCAAGGTGCCGGAAGACAAGTTGGCCGACGCCCTGCTCGAGGAGATAGACAAGCTCTAAGATACTCGGGATAGTACATAGGCAAATTCCGATTGTTTTGTTCGGATACTGGCACCCCCTCATCCGCCCCTTCGGGGCACCTTCTCCCTCAGGGAGAAGGGATATTAACAGCCCCTCTCCCTGAGGGAGAGGGTGGCCGAAGGCCGGGTGAGGGGGATTAAAAAAGCTTCTTGTTGTCAAGACCCGCCGTCCTTGAAAACGCCAATAATGTCCGGTTAGGAAATTGCAACATGTCATACCCCCTCTTCAAGGGAGGGGGAGCTAAGTTCAAATACCACACCTGACAAAGCTGTAAAACGTAAGATCCGCTCTACTATATAACATCCCTGAGGTGATAATGCTTTATTCCCGTTATTTCATCCCCACCGTTAAAGAAACTCCTTCGGACGCCGAGGTCGTTTCCCACCAATTGATGCTCCGGGCCGGCATGATCCGAAAACTGTCTGCCGGTATCTATACGTACCTGCCGATGGGGCTTCGCTCCATCCGCAAATTCGAGAACATTGTCCGCGAAGAGATGAATCGGGCAGGGGCCATCGAACTGCTCATGCCGAGCGTCCAGCCGGCCGAGCTCTGGCAGGAGTCGGGGCGTTGGACCTTTTACGGCAAGGAGCTGTTGCGCTTCAAGGATCGCAAAGAGGGTGAATTCTGCATGGGACCGACCCATGAAGAGGTCATCACGGACATGGTGCGCCGCGAGATCAAAAGCTACCGGCAGATGCCGATCAACTTCTATCAGATCCAGACCAAGTTCCGCGACGAGATCCGTCCCCGTTTCGGCCTGATGCGGGGCCGTGAATTCATCATGAAGGACGCCTATTCGTTCGACGTGGACAGCAGCGCCGCGGACGCTTCATACGAGCGCATGTATAACGCCTATGTCAGCATCTTCGAGCGCTGCGGATTGAATTTTCGCGCCGTTGAAGCGGATTCGGGCACCATTGGCGGATCGTTCTCCCACGAGTTCATGGTGCTGGCGGATTCGGGCGAGGATGCCATCGTATCCTGCGATTCCTGCCGCTATGCAGCCAACGTGGAAAAGGCCGAGTCGCAGCCACCGCAACATGGAGAAGCCGCCGGGATGCTGCCGCTGGAGAAGATAAGCACGCCAGACATGAAGACCATTGCCGATGTCGCGGCCTTCCTGAACACGTCAGCCGACAGGACGATCAAGACCATGGTGTATGCCTCGGGCAGCGGCGACTTTGTCGTGGCGCTGTTGCGGGGGGACCATGAGCTGAACGAGATCAAACTCAAGAACAGCCTGGGCTGGGACGATATCGAGATGGCGACCGAAGAGGCGATCATGCGTATCACCGGCTCGCCGACCGGCTTCCTCGGTCCGCTGGGGCTCAAGGTACAGGTGCCGGTCATAGCCGACCTGGTTGTTGAAGGCATGGCCAATGTCGTCATCGGCGCCAATGAAAAGGATATGCATTTCACGAACGCCAACCAGGGACGCGATTTTTCGGTTGAGCGTTTTGCCGATATCCGCACCGTAGCGGCCGGCGATGCCTGTCCCCGCTGCAATGGCGGCAAACTGGAGATGTGGCGAGGCATCGAGGTGGGTCACGTCTTCAAGCTCGGCACCAAATATTCCACCGCTCTCAAAGCCACCTTCCTGGACGCAGACGGCAAGGAGCAGGTCATGTTCATGGGGTGCTACGGCATCGGCATCGGCCGAACGGTTGCAGCGGCCATCGAGCAGAACCATGATGAAAACGGCATCATCTTCCCGCTGCCCCTGGCCCCATTCCATTGTTCGGTTGTGGCCCTGAACGCAAAGGACGGCGTGGTCATGGCCGCGGCTGAAGAGATCTACCGCAAACTGGAACAACTGGGCGTGGAGACGCTGTTCGACGACCGGGACGAACGGCCTGGCGTCAAATTCAAGGATAACGATCTGATCGGTATCCCGCTACGTATCGTGGTCGGCAGCAAGGGCTTGGCTGAAGGGAAGGTCGAGGTCAAGATCCGCAAGACTGGCGAGGTGCTCCTGCTGCCTGTGGATGAGGCTATAACGAAGATCCGGCAGCTCGTTGACGCATCTTGCATCTCATCTTCCGGCCATCTTTGACCGCAGCTCAATCACAAAATCCAAGACGTTGCCTGTGCTACGCCTGCGGTTTTGTTTAATCGCTACAGCCGAATCTGACCAAAATTTGAGCGCAATTTTTGTTCGACTTAACTTATTGCCAGCCTCCTGGCAGCCTATCATCTACGTGTTATGAGGTTGTGATGCAAAACACCATATGGGACCCCCAGCATGAGTGCATGCCCCGTGACGAGATCTGGCAACTCCAGCTTGAACGGCTCCAGGCGACCCTCAACCGCGCCTATAAGAACGTAACTTGTTATCGGACGAAGTTCAACGGCCTGGGGATCGATCCCGAGGATATCACCTCCCTGTCCGATCTGGCAAAGCTGCCCTTTACCACCAAGGAGGACCTGCGCCTCAATTACCCGTACGGGATGTTTGCCGTCCCGCTCAGGGAGGTGGTCCGCATCCATTCGTCGTCAGGTACGACGGGAAAGCCGACGGTGGTGGGATATACCAAAAACGATCTTAAGACCTGGTCGAACCTGGTGGCCCGCTTCATGACCGCGGCAGGCGTCACCCATGACGACGTGGTGCAGATCGCCTTCGGCTACGGCATGTTCACCGGGGCCTTTGGTCTGCATTACGGCTCGGAGACCATCGGCGCAGCCGTGATCCCCATGAGCGGCGGCAACACGGAAAAGCAGATCATGATCATGCAGGATTACAAAAGCACCGTGCTCGTCTGCACGCCGAGCTATGCCGTCACCATCGCAGACCGCATCGAGAAGATGGGGATCGATCCCAAAACCCTGTCCCTCAAAGTGGGCCTTTTTGGCGGAGAGCCCTGGTCAGAGGCCATGCGCCGGGAGATAGAAACGCGCCTTTCCATCAGCGCCACGGACAATTACGGTCTGTCTGAGGTCATAGGCCCCGGCGTTGCGGGAGAATGCGGGTGCAAATGCGGCATGCACATCTTCGAGGACGCCTTTATTCCTGAGATAATCGACCCCGAGACCTGCGCGGTGCTGCCTCCCGGGAGTGTCGGCGAACTGGTGCTGACGACCATCAGCAAGGAAGCTTTTCCCATGATTCGCTATCGGACCCGTGACATCACCAGCCTTGTGTACGATGTCTGCGAATGCGGCCGGACGATGGCGAGGATGAAGAAGACGATGGGACGCTCCGACGATATGCTGATCATCAAGGGGGTCAATGTCTTCCCGTCCCAGATCGAAGAGGTGCTGGTGGCTATCGAGGGATGCGAACCCCATTACCGGTTGGTGGTGGACCGCAAGGGAGCCATGGACGTCCTTGAGGTCTGCATCGAGGTAACCGAGAACATCTTCTTTGACGAAATGAAGAAGCAGCGGGCCTTTCTGGAGATGGTGGAGAAGAAGATCGACTCTGTTCTGGGCGTCGGCGTTACCGTCAAGCTGGTGGAGCCCAACAGCATCCCGCGCAATGAGGGTAAGGCCGACCGCGTCATTGACAAGCGGCAGTCGTAACGGCTGTACGGTAGCTATTCTGCTTGAACTGAAACAAAACGGTCATGCCTTTGAGCATGGCCTTTTTTCGGATTCTCCCTGTAACTGGTACTGAATATCAAAATCATTTACTTCGGCCGATGAATTGGTTACCATGAAACTAGACAAAGACATCACGCTAGGAGGTTTGCCATGAAAAGGACGAGTGGAATGCTTTCAGTACTGGCGGCAGCCATTATCTTTTCGGCCGCTCCGGTTCGTGGAGATGATACGACAGGAACTGACATGCCGCAAGTGCAGCCGGACCAGAAGAATGAGTGCCTGCTGGTTGCCATGAACTGCCCTGATTCATATAAGTCAGATACGACAGATCAGAGGATCGATAGGCTGCAGAAAGAGATCAATAAGGGGTCGGACGTGTATTCAGCGGATGAGTTGCAGAAACTTCATGATCAACAGAATCAGCTGTACGAGCAGAAGGGCAGCGGCGACAACAGCTCCGAATAATTCGGTCTCATAGCCGGATTCTGCCGGAAAAAAAGAGGCCGTACGGTCAATATCGTACGGCCTCTTTCGATAACGTCACATATAGCGGAAATCATTGATCGACGAAATGAACACCGATCTGCTCGGAGCTTATTCTGACAACCCTGCAATGATAGCTAACAGGGGACAGCAATAATACATCCAGTTTTCCCATGTCGCCCACCTGGATGTGATTCAACTCCTTGGCTGGCACTTCAACAGAGGCCCCCGTGGTGGAGATGTTGTCGACCAGGCAATCATATTTTTTGCCCTGTATCTCCAATCGACATCTAGTCAGGAGCTCGACCCTGCTATCGCTTCTTTGTTTATCAGGTTTTTCTGTCATAGGTGATTCTCCGCGTCATACCTCATTATTTGTGACGCATAGGCTACGCTATCTCTCATATTTGCTTCGCATCAACACGGCCTGTTAATGGTGTTGTTCTCATTGTTTTTTATTCGCGTTGAATTATAACATGTTATGAATTAAGTGCGAACATTTATTAGAACCGGCCATCTAAAACAGCCAACAGTGCCTTCTGAGGAAAGTTGGAAAAATTCTTTCCTTAGTAACCTTTTCGGGTCTCGTGCGTCTAAACTTTAATTTTTCTGAATATACGTCTTGAAAGGATAAGAAATGAAAGTCACCGTAGCTCTAGTCTTAGTTTCGCTTTCGGCCGTAGTAATCGGTGTTTTAAATAAGCGGTGGGCAATTGCATGCGCCTTTTTTGTTCTTCATATCGCTATTGGCAGCTTTATCATAGGTTGCATGTCGCACTGGGCAGAGGCACACCAGCGCATCGCATCCCAATCCGTGTCATATGTCCATGGCGGTTGACGTTGTTGCATGCACCATGTAATGTCCGCTGGGTGCCTTGCATACCTTCCAAGCACCCTGGACCTGAAACTCCGAGTGACCTTCCGAACTATTATTAGTCTTATCAGGGTGAAATCCATGCATGTCGTTGCCATATGTAAAAGGAATGAGGAGTCTGCCGCCGAGTTGGTTCAAGTGCTCGCCAATGCTCTTGGAATGACGGCCTATGAAGCACGGCTGCGGATGTTCGGCAACGGACCTGCCGTTGTGGCCAGTTTCGCCGATCAAAGGCCGGCCCAGGAGTTGGCCGAAAAGCTGAATCAGAGAGGGATCGCCACGCTGATGTTCGACGCAACGGCAGTCCGCGGCAGTGCCGGCTATTTCATCGCACGCCGCTTCGAGTTGAAAACAAGGTCGCTATATATCGAAACTGGCGACGGGCAACAGGCAGAAATCCCATACGACGAGGTTGACGTGCTCCTGCCGTGCACCAGCATCGTAGGGGTATCCGAGCAAAAGACCATTATTGAGCGCAAATTCAGCATCGGCAAGACCATCCTTTCCGGCGGTTTACCGATGACCACGAAGGTGGAGCGCCAGGAGGTGGTTAAAGGCGAGGAGCAGACCAAGCTCCTGTATCTCTATGCCGGCAAGCGGTCGCCGGTCATCTTCAGTCAGATCGGCATGAATTTCGATGGTTTCGGCGCTGCCATGAAGTTGTCGCGGGAGCTGAATTTTGCCCACCTCATAAGCGAATTGCAGCGGTTATGCTCCGGAGCCGTCTGTGATGACCTGTTGCTCAGCAAGATGGGTCAGGTCCGGTTGCTGGGTCCTGGCCTGAATTCGGAGACAAATCTCAATCTTGCGGTTGAGGTGCTTGCGCGGTGTCTGCGGCAAAAGAGGGGCTAAAGGGGAGGAAGCATATCGCGAACCCTTGACCAATACGCAAAAACGCTTTGTAGGGCAAATTTGAAAGCCATCCAAAGCGAGCTTTACACTCTGATGTGAAGAAAATTTCCCACCATCATTTTTATCGAATGTATTTTGCACAACCTCAAATATAAATCATGGAAAATATATTGGGAGTAACTCTACGCTTCATAAGAGGTCAACTATTGCGGCCATGGACGTTGAACGCCCCTGGACAATCATATCTATC
>Ga0316217_10001605_pt1 | contig 29034 bp, 24 predicted proteins | sample 1anoAmetaG_FD_203633 | JGI IMG/M metagenome (GOLD analysis project Ga0316217, IMG submission 203633) | Freshwater microbial communities from Trout Bog Lake, Wisconsin, USA - 1anoA | ecosystem: Environmental > Aquatic > Freshwater > Lake > Hypolimnion/Profundal zone | place: USA: Wisconsin... | reverse complement strand
GCTCCTTGGTCTTCAGGGCAACCTCGTCTTCCGCGCGCCGCGCATCGCTCTGCGCAATGCCCGCATCCGCCTGCGCCACTTTGACCCCGGCGTGAATCTTGAAGTACTGCGTCAGCGGCTCAGCCGCCGTGGTTGTGCTCATCATGAAATTGTGGTGCCCCAGGGGAAGCGAAGCATTCTTTCCAGGCACCGGGCCGGGAACCGGATAAACGCCCAGCGCCCCCATCGGCACCTCCATGTGTTCGATGTTGTTCAGGTGCGCCGCGGTGCTTTCGTTGCTCAGCACTGGAAAATAATTGGCCCTCGCCTCGGTTACTTTCGCATTCATCTCCTTTGTTTTAAGCTGCGACAGTTTCACCATCGAGTTCTGTTTGGTGGCCAGCGCAACCGCCTCGTCCAGCGTGATCCGCTGTGTCTCGGCGCGCGCCACTCCGGTAAGTGCAAACAGCACCAGTAACGCCGCGACGGCCTTTGCGGGATTTGTCATCGCGTGCTTGCGGTGCACCACCACAAACAGAACAGGGATCGCCACCAGGGTGAAGAACATCGATCCCAGCAGTCCGAAGGCAATCACGCTGGCCAGCGGAGACCACAGGCTCGAACCGGAAAGAATCATCGGCACCACGCCCACCGCGGCGGCCATCGATGTCAGGAAGATGGGCCGCAGCCGGCGCTCTCCGGCCTCCAGCGCAGCCTGCTCCAGCGTCGCGCCGTTTTTCATGCGGTCGTGAATGTAATCGATCAGGATGATGGAGTTTCTAACCACCAGCCCGCCCACGCTCACTATGCCGATGAAAGCCGTAAAGCCAAACGTATTGTGGGTAATCAGCAGGCCCAGCGCCGCGCCCGGAAGCGCCAGCGGAAACGCCGCCATCACAATCAGCGGGTCCACCAGTGTACGGAACTGGAAGAGCAAAATCAGGAAGATCAGCACCAGGCTGATGAGCAGGGCGTGCTGCATCTCCCCGAAAGTTTCCTGCTGATTTTCATACTCTCCGCCATAGGCAATGCTGTAGCCCTGCGGTAAATCCAAATGATCGACCTGCTTGCGGGCATCGCCCAGAATTTCGCTGGCCAGCCGGCTGCCGTCCGGAAACGCGCGCACCGTCAAAGTGCGCACGCCGTTTCTGCGCACAATCCTTCCCGGTTGCCACTCGGAATCGAGCGACGCCACGGCCTCCAGAGGAACCCTCGCCCCGGTCACCGGGGACATCACATACATGTCGGATACATTCTGAAAGTTCTGCCTCTCCTTCGCGTCCAGCCGCAGCACCACATCCACGCCGCGGTCGCCTTCCCAATACGTGGTCACCGGCGCGCCTTCAAAACCCACGGCCAATTGCTGCGCAATCGCGGCATTGGTAAGGCCCATCCGGTTGGCCACTTCTTCGCGCACGTTCAAGCCCGCCTGCCACGCGTCCTCGTGCCAATCGGTGTGAATGTAAGTGGCGCCGGGAGTGTGCCGCAGCACATCTTCCACGCGGTTGCCCAGCGCTTTCAGCGTAGCCGCGTCGTCTCCGCTGATCCGCACTTCTACCGGAGCTTCCATCACCTGCCCCTGCTGCAACTCCTTCACAAAGACCTTTGCTTCCGGAGCGGCATCGGCCAGTTGCGAACGCAAGCGCTCCACCAGCTTGGGCGTGGCCTTCACGTTTTTGGTGTTGACCAGGATTTGCGCATAATTTGCGGCCGGCGCCTGCGGATTCACGTTGTAGTAAAAGCGCGGCGCGCTCTCGCCCAGAAAACTGGTATACGACCGCACCAGCGGCTCTTTACTCAGCACGCCTTCCATCCGGCGCACAGCTGCATCGGTAGCCTCGATCTTCGCGCCTTCCGGCAGCCACACGTCCATCACAAACTGATCGCGTTCCGCCAGGGGAAACAAGAGTTGCGGCACCAGGCTCAGAATTCCCACCCCAGCCACAACCGCCACCACGCTCGACACCAGAACCAGTCTCTTGTTCTCCATGGCCCAGGTGATGATTTGGTTGTAGTACCGCTGCATGTGGTCCAGCGGCGACAGTTTGCGCGGCTCGCCAGTAACTTCCAGGCCGTGATCCACAAGTCCCTGGCGGATGAAGAAGCGCGCCATCAGCGGCGTCAGCAGCATGGCCACAATGTAGGAGGTGCCCAGCGCAATGGCCACGGCAATCGGCAGCGAGCGGATGAACTCGCCCACCGCGCCGCTCAGCAGCAACAGCGGAACAAACGCCGCAATGATCGCCAGCGTCGCGGTCAGCACCGGAACCGCCATCTCCGTCGCGCACCGCTCCGCGGCCTCGTCCAGCGGCACCTTGCGGTCCAGCAGTTCCACGTAGTTGTCCACAATCACGATGGCGTTGTCCACCACCATGCCCAGCACCACAATCAACGCTGAAATCGATACCTGCTGCAGCTCGATGCCGCATGCGTCCAACATGCCGAACGTCATGGACACCGACACGGGAATGGCGATTGCCGACACCAGCGCCACGCGCAGCGGCAGCAGCACCAGCGTCACCAGGATGACTGCGAAGATGGCAATGCCGAACTCGCGGAAGAAGTCGCTGATGCGCTCTGAAACCACCCGGGGCTGGTCCGCCACCAGGTCCAGCTTCACGTCCGGGGGCAGCGTCGCCTGGATGTTTTCGAGCTTCGCGCGCAGCGTGTTGCCAAAGTCCACAATGTTGTTGCCCTCGTGCATCTCCACGGCCAGCAGGATGGTCGGCTCGCCGCCGATCCGCGCGTACTCCGACGGATCTTTGTAGACGCGCTCCACCTGCGCCAGGTCGCCGATATACACCGGCTGCCCGGTCGGCGAAACATCCACCATCGTCTGGCGAATCTGGTCTTCGCTCTTGAAGCTCCCGCTCGCTTCAATGGGAACCTTGCTCTGCCCCGCCGGCACGCGCCCCGCAAACGCCACCGTGTTGCGCCCCTGCAGCGCCTGCATAATCCGCAACGGATTCACGGCATATTGCGCCAGTTGTTCCGACGAGGTGCTGATGTCGATCTCTTCCTTCTGATCGCCGATGCGCCGGATCTTCGAGACCGCCGAAATTCCGCGCAACCCTGTTTCCACCGTCTGCGCGTTGTCCTTCAACTCCCGGTAGCCGTAGCGCCCGCCATGCACCGCAATCAGCGCCGCCACCGTGTCGCCAAAGTCTGAATCCACCATCGGTCCCAGCACGCCGGCCGGCAGTTCGGTGGCCTTCAGTTGCGCCATATCCAGGCGCAGCTTCGACCAAAACTCATCCGCGTCTTTAACCTGCTTATTCAGCTCCACGTTCACCACCACCATGCCGTTGCGGCTGGTGGAGAAGGTTTTGTCGCGGCGCACTTCCTCAAAATGGAAAAGGTGTTCCTCGATCTTGCGCGTAACCTGGTCTTCCACCTCCGCGGATGTAGCGCCCGGATAAACGGCGGCCACAATTCCGGTGTGGATGGTGATCTTCGGGTCCTCGCGCCGCGGCATCGTTGCCAGCGAATACAGGCCCACCGCGAACAGCATGCCCGCAACCACCAGCGTCACCTGCGGATATTTCAACGCTGCGCGTACGGGATTCATTGGCCCCCTCCCGTCACTTTTGCCGGCGAGCCTTCCCGCACGTTCTGCTGTCCGGCCACCACCACCTGCTCGTTGCCGGTCAGGCCGCCGCTGATCTCCACTTCGCTCCCCAGCGGTGCGCCCACATCCACGCGGCGCGCGTAAACCCGTTGCTGCGCCGGGTCGTATACATACACCTTGGTCACGCCGCGCGGGTCGCGCACCACCGCGTCGCCGGGCACGGTAATCGTGTTCTCCATCGCCACGCCATAAATCCGCGCCTCGGCCACCATCCCCGCGCGCAGCACCCGTTCGGGATTCGCAACCGTAATCTTCACTGTGTAGGTGCGCGAGGCCGGATCGGCCGCCACGCCCACCGCCTCCACCTTGCCCTCAAACTGCCGTCCATCCAGCGATGGAATCGTCACCGTGGCGCGCGCGCCTTCCCGTACCTTGCCGATCTCCGCCTCCGGAATCGCCACCCGCACCTTCACCGGGTTCAGGTCCAGCACGGAGAGCACTGGCGTCCCCGCTCCCACCGTGTCGCCCACATCGATCCGCCGCATCCCCACAAAGCCCGCAATCGGCGCCAGCAGACGCGCGTCCGCCAGCCGCTTTTGCGCCTCGTGCATCTGCGCGGCTGCCGCGCGATACTGCCCGTTTGCGGCGTCCTTGTCCTGCGCGCGCGTGCCTTGCCGCGCCATCTCGTAGCGCTGCTGCGCCGCCAGGTAGCCGGCCTCGATCTTTTTAAAATCGTTAGCCGGCAAACTCTTGTGTTCGTACAGATACTTCATCCGGGTGTACTGGTCCTGCCACTGTGCGTAGTCAATCCGCGCCTGCTCCAGTTCCTGCGCGCGCGGGCCTTCCTGCGCCTTGCGGTCCACCGCTTGCGCCGCATCCGCCTGCGCGCGCGCGGCGTCGTAGCCGTTGCGGTAATCGGCCGCGTCCAGTTCCGCCAGCACCTGGCCCTTGCCCACGGCCTGTCCTTCTTCAACAAAAACCTTTGCCACCCGTCCTGCAATCTGGAAGGCGCTCAGCGCTGTCACGTTGGCCTCCACCGCTCCGCTGGCCGCGACTGAAACCGGCTGCTGAACACGATTCGGCGCGCGCAGGCGCACAGGAACCGGCTGGTCGGCAGCCACCTGTGCCTTGGGCCCGCAGCCCGCCAGCGGCGTCAGGGCCGCCAGCAGGCAAAGGCCGCATAAAGCTGCGGGAAGGGAACGGAAGGATTGGAAATCAGAGCTCTTGGTCGCTGCTGCAGAGTGTGTGGTTCCGGCTTGCATGGTCATACTTTCATCCTTGACAAGAATAGAATGACACGTCATTCTATTCTTGACAAGGGGGTCCACTAAATATGGCCTACCGCAAAACCTCCGCCACCGAAGCCCGCAAGGATGCCCGCCGCAAGACGCTGCTGGATGCCGCTACCCGCCTATTCGGCAGAAGCGGCTATCATGCCGCCACCGTGCCCATGATCGTCGCCGAGGCCGACAGTTCCGTCGGCAGCTTTTATGCGCATTTCCGCAGCAAGGAGGATATCTACGCGGCAGTTCTTGAATCGCTCGGCGAAAAAATCATGGAGGCCGTCTCCCAGGCCAAAGCCACCCAGCCCGACCCCTTGCGCAAGATTCAGTGTGCCGTTGAGGCGCTCTTTCTCTTCCTGGCCCGGAATCCCCAGGAGGCGCGCATCCTCATCGTCGAGTCTTCCGGCTTGAGTCCCCGCCTGGAGCAGGTGCACCGCGCCATCAACCGGCAACACGTCGAGCAGGTTTGCCACACTCTGGAGTCGGCTCCTGAAGCTTTCTCCGTCGCGGTGCCGGTCATCGCCGCCCGCTGCCTGGTGGGTGCGGTGTACGAGGTCCTTTACACCTGGCTTGAAGAGAGCCCGGCCGACCGTCTGCCCGCCGTGGAAGTAGCGCGCGCCGTGGCCGATTACAACTCCCGCGCCATTCGCCGCTAAGCGCAGGAACATAAAAAAACGGCGCCTTCGCTGAAGGAGTGCGTGTGCAATCCTGCAACTTAGGCCCCGCTCTTAACCTCAAACCACAAGCCCCTCAGGCCCGCCCCGCGAACTCCCGCGTCTCCGTATACACCTTCACCTTTTCACCCTCTTGGATGAACAGCGGAACCTTGATCTCCAGTCCAGTCTCCAGCCGCGCCAGCTTGGTCACATTCCCGCTGGTGTCGCCGCGCGCGCCGGGCTCGGTGTAGGTCACTTCCAACTCCACCTTCTCCGGCAACTGCAGGCCGATGGGATTGCCGTTGAACTTGTGCAACTGGATCAAGGCTCCCTCCACCAGAAATTCCAGCGCGTCGCCCACCATCGCCCCAGTAAGCGTATGCGTATCAAAGCTCTCCTGGTCCAGGAAGTACGATCCCTCGCCGTCGCTGTACAGGTACGACGCCTCCACCATCTCCAGGTCCGGCTCTTTGAACTTCTCGCCGGCCTTGAAGGTCTTGTCAAACACTGCGCGGTTGAGCAGGTTGCGCATCTTCAGCCGCACCAGCGTCTGGCCGCCCCGCGCCGTGGGAGTGGAAACCTCTGCTTCCAGGCAGTAGTACGGAATATTTTCAAACTCGAAGTACATCTTGCGCTTTACGGTAATGGCTTCGATCAGTGCGGCCATGAATTCCTCAATCAGTCTGAAGGTTGGAAGCCGAAAATCCCGCCCGGCTCCCCATCAATTATAGGGGGAGCAGCCAGCAAACACTCCTCCCCCGCCCCGCGAATTGACGCCCCCGCGGCTGCTCTGCGAAACTCACCCGTATGCAATACAGCGGAAAGAATGAATATGCCCAGGAACGCAAGATCCGGGAGCGGAACACCCGTATCTACCGTCTGGCGCATTGGCCCATCTGGATTTGGGTGTTTTTTCTCACCCCCGGCCCTCTCACCTTCAGCCTCTTCGCCCACGGTTTCTCGCGCTGGAACACGTTGTGGCTATCTGTGGTGCTCGTCGGCACCTTCATCGGCGTCCTCCGTGGCAAATTGCCCGGTTCCGAGCCGCGCCCTTACATCCTGCGCTTCGATGAGGACAAGCCCAACCCGCTCTATCGCAAGGTCTGCTACACCTTCGCCTGGAACGCCGCGCTCAACTTTGCCCTGCTCAACCTGGCCGGCCTGGCCATTGCCGCCTTCACCGGCGTCTGGTACATGAAGCAGATTTACACCTACGCCTACGCACCCCTCTGCGCCCTCATCCTGCTCTTGGGCCTGTTGGGCAAGCTGCCCCGCGTCGGCCCTTCCACCAAGGGCGAAGGCACGGAGCGCCGCTACTTCTACGGCACCGTCTGGTCGGTCACTATTGCCCAGACCATCCTGCTCATCTTCTGGAAGACGCTTCCGCAGACTGCTTCAGCGAGTCTCATCAAGCTCTGCGTCTATATCGCGGCGCTGGCGCTCATGGGTCTGGCTGCCTGGCGCGGCCTGCTCCCCCGCACCCGCCCCATTCTCCCCGGAGAAACCATCGTCTCGGACTGAGTTGTTGACCGTTTCGCGGCATGATATCGAAGACGAAAGCCGGTCAGGCATCAAAAGGTCTGGTCGCGCCTTGGTGCAGCATCGTGTTTCAGGTGATTTGAATCACACTATACGAAGCCTCCAACGCGGTATACAGTAGTTGCCATGTGTCTAGCCATTCCAGGAAAAGTCGAAGAAATCACCAACGACGGTCTGATCCGCATGGGTCGGGTCAACTTCGGCGGTATCGTCAAAAACGTCTGTCTTGACTACGTCCCCGAAGTCGAAGTCGGCGACTATACCATTGTCCACGTTGGGTTTGCGCTCTCCAAGATCGACGAGGAGACCGCCAAACAAACCCTGGCGGACTTCCGCGAAATGGGCGTGCTCGACGAGGAACTGGCCGGCGAGGATGAAGCCTTCGCGCGCGCCGCCAAGGCCCCTCAGTCCCCCTGCCCTGACGGGAGCTGCTCCAAGGAATGAAGTACCTCACCGAATTCCGCAACGGCGAGATCGCCCAGCGCATGGCGCGGGAGATTCATTCCATCACCACGCGCCCCTGGAAGATCATGGAGGTTTGCGGCGGCCAGACCCACTCCATCATCAAAAACGGCATCGACCAGATGATTCCGGCCGGCATTGAGATGATTCACGGCCCCGGCTGCCCGGTCTGCGTCACCCCCCTGGAACTGATCGACAAGGCGCTGGCCATCGCCGCCCAGCCCGGCGTCATCTTCTGCTCCTTCGGGGACATGCTGCGCGTTCCCGGAACCGACGCGGACCTGTTTCAGATCAAAGGTGCGGGCGGCGACGTCCGTGTGGTTTACTCGCCTCTCGATGCGGTCGAACTGGCGGTCAAAAACCCTGACAAGCAGGTCGTCTTCTTCGGCGTCGGGTTTGAGACCACCGCCCCGGCCAACGCCATGAGCGTCCACCTCGCCAAGCGCCGCGGCCTCAAAAATTTCTCCCTGCTCGTCTCCCATGTCCTGGTTCCACCGGCTATCGAGGCCATCCTCCAGTCGCCCGGCAACCAGGTTCAGGGCTTTCTGCTGGCGGGCCACGTCTGCAGCGTCATGGGCTACTGGGAATACCCGCCCATCGCGGAAAAGTACGGCATCCCCCTGGTCGTCACCGGCTTTGAGCCGCTTGACCTTCTCGACGGCATCCGCCGCGCCGTGGTGCAGTTGGAGGCTGGCCGTCACGAGGTCGAGAACGCCTACAGCCGCATCGTCACATTTGAAGGCAATCGTGCCGCGCAAAAGCTGCTGGCTGAGGTTTTTGAAGTGACGGACCGCGCCTGGCGCGGCATCGGCGTCATTCCCCAGAGCGGCTGGCGGCTCAGCGAGCCCTATCGCGAGTTCGACGCCGAACAGCGCTTTCATATCTCCGGCATCCACACCCAGGAGTCGCCGCTCTGCCGGGCCGGCGACGTGCTCCGCGGGGCCATCAAGCCCGCCGAGTGCTCGGCATTCGGAAAAGAATGCACGCCGCGCCATCCCCTCGGCGCCACTATGGTTTCCAGCGAAGGCGCCTGCGCGGCCTACTATAACTATGGCCGGTTTATCTCCGCTGAAGAGTTGGCGGGTGCGGGAAGCGGCCTTACGGGAGCTACGCGTGGCTGAGATAAGCAAGACCGGTACGCCCGATTTTTCCAACTGGAGCTGTCCCCTGCCGCTGGTCGGCTATCCCTCCATCGTCATGGGCCACGGCGGCGGCGGCAAGCTGGGCAACGAGCTGGTCGAGCACCTGTTTCTCCCCGCCTTTCGCAATCCCGCTCTTGAAAACCTGGGAGACGCGGCCGTGCTCCATCTCGCCAGCGGACGCCTGGCCATGAGCACCGATTCCTTCGTGGTCCAGCCCCTGTTTTTCCCCGGCGGCTCCATTGGCGAGCTGGCCGTGAACGGCACGGTGAACGATCTGGCCGTCTCCGGCGCCGTGCCAAAATTTCTCAGCGCCAGCTTCATTCTGGAAGAGGGCTTGCCTCTCGCCCAACTTGCCGCCATCGTCGAGTCCATGGCCAAGGCCGCATCCATAGCAGGCGTGCAGATCGTCACCGGCGACACCAAGGTCGTCGAGCGCGGCCACGGCGACGGCTGCTACATCAACACCGCCGGCATCGGCGAGCTGCGCCCCGGCATTCAGGTCGGACCGCACCGCGCCCAGCCCGGCGACGCCATTCTGGTCTCTGGTACCATCGGCGACCACGGCATGGCCATCATGAGCGTCCGCGAGGGCCTTGAATTTGAGAGTCAGATTCGCTCCGATTGCGCCGCTCTCAACGGCCTCATCGCCGCGGTGCTCGACGCGGCCGGCTCTGCCGTTCACGCCATGCGCGACCCCACGCGCGGTGGCCTCGCCTCCACGCTCAATGAAATCGCCCAGTCCTCCGGCGTCGGCATCTCCATTGACGAAGCCAGCCTTCCGGTGCGCACTGAGGTGCAGTCGGCCTGCGAGCTGCTTGGCCTCGATCCGGTCTACGTGGCCAACGAAGGCAAGGCCGTGTTCTTTGTCGCGCCCGAAGCCGCGGACTCAATTCTCGCGGTCCTGCGCGCCCATCCCCTGGGCCGCGAAGCCGCGCGCATCGGCCACGTCACCGCCGAGCACAAGCGCATGTTGGTCGCCCGCACCGCCATGGGCTCCAACCGCGTCATCCCCATCCAGATCGGCGAGCAGTTGCCCCGCATCTGCTGAAAATATTTCTCCTCGACAGGGTCACCAAAAAACCAAGTTCGCCATCCCGGCTCAGGCGCCTGCCACTTGCTTCACTCGGCCGTGTATCCATTTGCTCAGCATGTTCCTCTGCGGAGTGGAAGACTCCAGTTGTACGAGCCGCTGCCGCCGTGCAAGCGTCACCGGCGTTCTGCGGAACCCTGGAGAAAAACATGACCCAGACCGAACATGCCCACGTAGTCGAGCTCCACACCAAGGCAGCTTACGCACACACCGCCGCCGCGCACATCCACAGCACCGGCGATTGCGCGTCCGCGCAGGAACTGTCCAGAAAGGCTCTCAAATGCTCCCTGGAGGCCACACGGTATGCGGAGAAGGTTGCGGTTGTAAGCGACCCGCCCTTGTTGCCGAAGGTCTAAGGCGCACGCTCTTCGAGTGCATCGCCGGACTCAAGACAACCGGCGCACTCATTTCTGCGGCATAACTCAAGTATGTAACCCGGTGTAAAGGAGATGTGAAATGGGACTGATTATTCTGATTATTGTTCTGCTTCTGGTATTTGGCGGCGGTGGCGGCTACTACGGCTACGGTCGTTGGGGTGCCGGCGGTGGCGCAGGCATCGGGCTTGGCACCATCCTGCTCATCCTGCTGATTTGCTACCTGTTGGGAATCTTCCGCTAGAGCCCGGCGCACTGCAACCTTTGCGGCTTCCCCGATCTCAAAAGCCAGCCCTCATGCGACGCGAAGGGGGCAGGCTTTCGAGAACCCGGCAATCCTGCACACGCAACCTCATCGAGGCGGTTGTGGAGGCGGTGTCGCACTGCTCTCAGGCTTGCTGTTTCCCACTTTCGCAGTCTTGTTGTTTCCCGGCCGGTAGCGCGTCGTCATGTCTTCGGGATCCTTGTACTGCGTCGTAGCTGATACGCCCGGCTTCTTTGGGCCTGCTGCTTTGTTCTTCGCTTCAGACTGCGGCATCGATCCGCTGTTTTCATTGTCCTTGAAATAAGGCGCAGCCGTCTTCGAGTTCTGCGCGCCGTTTCCTTTCGAGGTGCTCAAAGATTCTGTTGCGTGTGCGGAGCCCATCGATTTGGCTGCAGTCTGCTGACTGCCGGCTGGCGGACTGCATGCTGCCTTGCCCGGGTGGGCCGCTGTGCTTTGCGCCATAGCCACTGTTCCCAGCAGCAGAAAAATCCCCGCCGCCAGACCTGCATTGCCATACCACTTCATCTTCATGCGCATCCTCTCCTGTGCCTCGCGTCTGCCAAGCCGTGCATAGCAGAAGTTCAGCGACTACAGCATTTTCGATTCTGCTCTTTACAGAATCCTTGAAGCCAAGTGGCTTTTTCCTCATCGGGGTCCCCAGCGACAGATCTTCGTCGCTGGGGTGGTAGTAAAAGCCACCTTCCACAATCTCCAAGCGTCAACATGTGAATCGAAAATGCTCTAGCGGCCAACGTGCGAAAGTTCGCTTCACACCAGCCCAGTACATTGCATGAAATGCACCGTTGTCAATCAAACATTTTTCATCGTTCCCTACGCCGTAATCGCTTCCAGCGCTTCCCCCCGCACTTTTTCTGAGCGTAGATCAAGTTGATCGATATTTCTTAATTACCCCGGTAAGCCCATCCCTCCAACAATCCTCCCGGCTTTGCTCGGGTCCCGCCTTTCTGCGCCGATGAATGAGAGGAAGCAAACTCTGCGGGCGGCCACGGCGCTCCCATCGCGTCCTTCCTCGTCCTGAAAGGCCAGAATGCTGAAATTTGTGAAAATCCTCTCATACTTCGCCGCGGCTTCATGCCTTGCCGCTTGGCCCGCTTCGCTCCTCGCGCAAAATCCAGTCAGCCGCGCGCTCCGGCCCATCGACGAGTCTCAAGTGGTCACCCTCGACGGCAATGTGCATCCACTGGCGCGCGCCGATTTCGATCTCGGCGTGGTGAGCGCCGATACCCGTTTCAGCAAAATGTTGCTTGAGCTCGCTCCAACTGCCGCCCAGCAGGCCGAACTCGATGCGCTGGTCCAGGCGCAGCACGATCCCGCCTCGCCGCTCTATCACCATTGGCTCACGCCGGCCGAGTATGGCGCGCGATTTGGCGCCAGCACTCAGGATGTAGCGCGCGTCATCGCTTGGCTTGCGGGGCACGGCTTTACCGTGGAAGAGATTCCGGCAAGCCGGCGTCTGGTCGTCTTCTCGGGAACAGCCGGGCAGATTTTCGATACCTTCCACACTGAAATTCATCGCTATCGCGTCGCTGGCGTGGAGCATATCGCCAACTCTCAAGACCCGCAGATTCCCTCGGCCCTCAGCGGCGTGGTCCGTGGTGTGGTTTCGCTGCACGACTTCCGCCGCGCCTCGGCCATTGCCTCGCGTCGGCAGTTGAGCGCGCAGGCTGCCGCTGGCCCGCGGGCGCTCTATTCGGCTGGCAGCACGCATTACCTGTTTCCCGCCGATTACGCCTCCATCTACGATCTCAATCCGCTTTACAGTGCGGGAACGGCCGGGGCCGGAACCTCGATTGCAATTGTGGGACGCAGCAACATCAACCTGAGCGACGTTGCGGTCTTTCGCTCCGAGTCGGTGCTGGCGGCCAGGCAGCCCACGGTCATTCTGGCAGGCAGCAATCCCGGTCTCGTTTCCGGCGATCAGGACGAGTCCACTCTCGATGTCGAGTGGGCCGGCGCGGTCGCTCCGGCGGCATCCGTGCAACTTGTGGTGGGCGACTCAACAGGGACAACCGACGGCGTGGACCTCTCGGCGCAATACATCGTCAACCACGCCACCGCGCCGGTGGTGAGCACCAGTTATGGCAGTTGCGAGCAGCAGATGGGAACCACCGAGCTGGCCTTCTACAACAGCCTGTGGCAGCAGGCGGCAAGCCAGGGAATGAGCTCGTTTGTGGCTTCGGGAGACGCGGGCGCGGCAGGCTGCAGCACCGGTTCTGACAGCTCGGGGTCGAGGTCCGCGGTGAACGGCTTGTGCAGCTCACCCTATGCCACCTGCGTAGGCGGAACGGAGTTCAAAGAGGGATCGAATCCCTCCCAGTACTGGGCCGCAACCAACGCCGCTGGCAACGGTTCGGCGCTCGGTTACATTCCCGAGGAAGCCTGGAACGAGAGCGCGTTGAATGGCGGGTCGGGCCTGTGGGCCACCGGCGGTGGCGTCAGCACGGTGTACGCGCAGCCTGCCTGGCAGGCAGGCGTCAGCGGCGCCGGAGCGGCCAATGGAATGAGGTCGGTGCCCGATGTGGCCATGGCGGCGGCCGCCCACGATGGCTACATTATGGTCGAGAACGGATCTTACTGGGTGGTCTCGGGAACCTCGGCGGCATCGCCAGCCTTCGCCGCCGTTATGGCGCTGGTGGTTCAGAAGCAGGGCTGCATAGGGCAGGGAAACGCCAATGCCGGGCTGTATCCTCTCCTCAATGCCACGCACAATCCGCTCCACGCCACACCTTCGGGCAACAACAGTGTCCCCGGCGTCGAGGGGTTCCCGGCGGGCGGTGCGGCCTATAACCTCGCCACCGGCCTGGGTTCGGTGGACGGAGCGGTGCTGGTCGGCAGTTGGGGCTCGGGTTCGGGCAATCAACCCGCTAGCGCCGATTTCGTGCTTGCCGCTTCATCCGTGAGCGGATCGGTTCTGCCTGGCAATTCCACAACGCTCACGCTCACCGTCTCAGAGAGCGGCTCGCTCAAAAACGCGGTGGCTCTCTCCGCGCAGGCCCCCCTCGGAGTCACGGTTGTTTTTCAGCCCTCGACCGCCGCTCCCGGTTCACCGGCCACAGCAACCGTAACCGCGGGTACAACGACCGCCGCGGGCACGCAGAACATCACCATTTCCGTGTCGGACGCTTCCGGTACCCAGACGCTTAACTATGCTCTGACCGTGCTCCAGCCTCCCACTCTCAAACTCACCGCGGCCTCCAGTTTGGTTCCGCTGGTGGTGGGCAACTCCGGCGCCGTCAACTTCACCACGGCTACCGGTGGCTCGTTTGCGGGAACCATTGGATTCACGGTAAGCGGATTGCCCGCGGGCGTCACGGCCACATGGTCTGACAGCTCCATCACGCCGGCTGCCAGCGTCAGCACCTCCACCACGACCCTCACGCTGACGGCCACTGCATCGGCCAGGGCAGGCACAGCCGGCATCGTGGTCACGGCTGCGGGAGACGGGCTTACCTCGGTGCAGAACCTCAATTTACTGATTCAGCCGCGCCAGACCTGTTATAGCCTTCTCCCTTCGCTCCGCACGCGATGCAATGCGCCCATACGGGGCCCAATCATGCGCCGGTGACCCCGGCGTACGTGTGATCACTGGAGGGGTATCGCTCACGCCTAAGCGCTTCAGGCAAAGCGCTCAAACGCCTGCCCAATCCGTGCGGGCAGTTCGCTCAGGTCGCCGTTGAGAGTCTGGCTGATTTCCAGCACCGTCGCCGGCTCCGCTTTGAGCGCCTTCAGGGCCGTCACCGTCGCCGGCCAGTCGATCGTGCCGTCGCCCGGCCACAAGTGCTCGTCCTTGCTGCCGTGGTTGTCATGAACGTGAACGGAAACAATGCGCTCGCCCAGGGCGGCAATGGCCTCGTGTACGCCCAACGTCAAGTGCGCATGGCCCAGGTCCAGGCAGATGCCCACGTTGTCCAGGTGCCCCATCTCCAGAATCGTGACCAGGTGCTCCGGCGTCGTCGGCTCGCTGGTCAGGTTCTCCACCAGCAGCCGGACGCCGAGCGGGCGGGCAAAAGCGCCCAGGTGTTCCAGGGCCGTGAGCGCGTACTCGATGGTGCGTGGCGACCAGCCGTCCTCGCGTCCGCCCAGGTGCACCACCAGATTGCGGAATGAAATGTGCTCGGCGGTTTCCAGCGCGCGCTTGATTTCGTCCATGGCGTCGATGCGCCGTGCCTTTTCAGGGTGCAGCACGTTCACCGCCGGCGCACCGGCGCGCCCCATCTCGCGGTCAGGGTAGAGCGGCGCGTGCATCGAAAAAGCTTCAAGTGGATTGGAACGGAACCATGCTGCCAATTCGGTCACATGCTCGCGGCTGGCGTAGTCAAAGTGCTGGCGTGCGGCAAATATCTCTACCGCCTGCGCCCCGGAGCGGCCGGCCAGTTCCAGCAGTCCCGGGTGCAGGCGCTGGTTCAGGAACAGGTGTGTCGACAGTACTCGCAACATGGTCAAAAAAGGCCCCCTGCGCCGGATGGGCGGGAAAACCAACCAGGCGCTGCTCTGATTGTCTCATTTTTGCAACTATTTACAGGGCTGCGGCTGTTGCGCACGATGGTGCGGAAATCAGAACGTGGCACGGTGCAGGCCTTGCTTGCGCCCGGAGAAAACATCTTCCAGAATGTCTGGCGAGGAGAAGGAATGGACGAAAAGTAAAAGGATGTACGCCAGTGATTCTGAGGATCATTGACGTACATCCGCTATTGCACGACTGGGGAATCGCGTTATGTGAGGAAATGCCTGCCCTTGCGGTGTTTCCAGCTTGTAGCGGACACTTCCCGTGAGTTAACCAGTAACAGGGCCCAATGTGCGGAATGGAGGTTGAATCCTCCAGAACTATCCCCCGATACTCCTGACGGAGCGAAGAGATAGCCACACTGAATTAAGATGAGCATTACGCAAGGCAAGTTGCCTGTTCAATTCTGATCACTTCTAAATTATTTTCCGGTTTTCTGTGCTTTGAGGCTTGTGGTTCCGATCCGTGTTATTCCAGCGGATTTGCAACCGCAGCAATGGCAGGCACGGGTGGCGCCGTCAGGGTGGGGTCGTCCGGGATAAAAATCTGGAAGACGGTTCCGGTCACTTGTTTCGCGGCTGATGCGTGCGGGGCGGCTGCGCGGCTGCGCACGTGAATCAGGCCGCGGTGCTTGACCAGGATCTCCAGGCTCACCCACAGGCCCAGTCCGGTTCCGGTCACCTCCTTGGTTGTGAAGAAGGCCTCGAAGGCGCGCTCGCGCACCTCCGGCTCCATGCCAGCTCCGGTGTCAGCCACCGTGAAGCGTACCCCCGTCTGCGCCGCATCGCTCCAGTTGCGCGAGCGCCGTGCGCGCACACGCAGGCGCCCTTCGGCGCCCAGGGCGTCAATCGCGTTGCCGATCAGGTTGGCAAATACCTGGCGCATTTCTCCGGCAAAGCAGAACAGGTCCATCTCCGGGTCGTAATCCCGCTCCACCTGAATCCCCAGGCCATTCAGCCGGCCGTGATAAAGGCTCAGCACCGAATCCAGAAGTTCTGACATTCTGGCGCGCGTCGGCAGCGTGGACTGGCGATAGAAGCGCAGCGTTTGCTGGGTAATTTCCGAGATGCGGCGGGCCTCGTGCTCGGCCATGGCCACATAGTTCAGTGCCGGATCCTGAAGCTGGCAAAAGTTGCGCAACAGAAACAGCAGATTCGTGATGGCTTCCAGCGGGTTGTTGATCTCGTGGGCGATGGAGGCGGCCAGGCGGCCTGTGGCGGCCAGCTTCTCGGTTCTCCGCAGCGCCTCTTCGCTGCGTTTGCGATCGGTGGCGTCCAGCACGATCACTCCCGCCCAGCGTACCTGCTGCGGCGTCGTGCGCACCGGGTAAGCGCTCACCAGCCAGGTCCATCGCTGTCCGGGTTTGCCGCTCAGGCCGCTGATCTCCTGGTTGCGCACCGGCTCCTCCTCGGCAAAGACCCGCTGCACCATGTTTTCCAGATCCCTGGCCACCGCTTCCGGGAATAGTTCATTCAGTGTCCTGCCAAGGTGGCGGCTCAAAGGAAAGCTGGTCATATCGGCAAACACCTGGTTCACGCGCACAAACCGGCAACTGCGATCGAAGAAGGCCAGGCCGATCGGCGCGTTGGCCAGCATGGAGTCCAGCAGCGAGAGCGTATCGTTCAGCCCCGCGCGCTGCTCCGCGATGGAGGCTACCATGCGATTGAATGCCTCGATCAGGTCGCCGAACTCGTTATGCACGATCACCGGAAGTGGAAAATTGCCGCTGCTCTCCGGTGACCTCATCAGGGCTCGCGTCCCGCGGTGCAATATGGCCAGAGGGCGGGAGATGCTGCCTGCCATCAGCAGCACCAGCAGGCCCGATGCCATGACCCAGATGATGCCGAAGATGACCGTGTCCCGGAGAATGGATTTAAGTTGTTCATGAGCCCAGGATGGGTCAAACTCGACCCACGCAAAGCCGCGCAGATCGCCCCCGGTGTAGATCGCCTTAATGCTCTCCCAGCGGTTGCCTTTCAGCGTGAAGAAGCGGGGCTCTTCGTGTCGGACCAACTGAATCTGGGCGTGCTCAATGGGATCGAGCACGGTCTGATCCGCTTCTCCCGGGCTGACAAAGAGCACGTTTCCGGTCGGATCGGTAACCTTGGCGGCCAATACGGTGGGCGCCTCGCCCATCATCTTCACTGACAATCCAACCCAGCCAGGCCGCTGCTGCAGCAGGGCTTCCCGGGACTGCAGCGCCAGTGAGGATACCTCGTACGCCAGCCGCTGCTGGGCGCGCGTATGGACCTCCTCCGTTTGCTGGTGAACCAGAAGCACGGCAAACAGCCCCAGCGAAAGCATCTCCAGCAGCAGAAGTCCTGCCAGCATCTGCCATCGTATCGACCGTGGCCACCAGCGCATGGGCTACCTCTACTCCTCTGAAAATTCAGTGAGCCACAGTGTACCGGATGTATCTGCCGGGCTGCCGCGCAACCCCATGTGCACTCTCTACTTCAATGCCAGCGCCGCGGCAATCTGCCGCCCGTGGAACCGGCCATTCTCAATGAAGATTTCGTTGGTCCGCGAGCCCGCCACAATCACTCCCGCCAGGTAGATGCCGGGCACATTGCTTTCCAGCGTCTCGGCATTGTAAACCGGCAGCCGGTCCGGGCCCTCGAAGCGCACGCCCAGCTTTTGCAGGAAGTCGAAATCCGGGTGGTAGCCGGTCATCGCAAAGACAAAATCGTTCTTGATCGTCACCCGGCCCTCCGGCGTTTCCACCACCGCCGTGTCCGCGGTAATCTCCGCCACCCGCGAGTGAAAGTACGCCTTGATCTCGCCGTTCTTGATGCGGTTGTCAATGTCCGGACGGATCCAGTACTTCACGTGCTGGTGCAGTTCCGCGTCGCGATGCACCAGCGTCACCCGCGCCCCGTGCCGCCACAGTTCCAGCGCGGCAATCGCCGCCGAGTTCTTGCCGCCTATCACCAGCACGTCGCTCTCAAAGCAGGGATGGGGATCGTTGTAGTAGTGGTGTACCTTGCTCAGATTCTCGCCGGGAATGCTCATGTAGTTCGGCAGGTCGTAGTAGCCTGTGGCCACCGCCAGCTTGCGGGCCTCCATCGTGCCCTGCCGTCCAAAGCGGTCATGAATATGCACCGTGAATGCGCCGTCGGCTCCCGTCACCCGCTCCACGCGCAGATACTGCAAAACTTCCAGCTTGTAGTAGGCCGCCACCAGACGGTAGTACTCCAGCGCCTCGTCGCGCGTCGGCTTGGCGTGGGTGCTCGGAAACGGAATCCCCCCAATCTCCAGCAACTCTGAAGTGGTGAAGAAAGTCATGTGCGCCGGGTAGTGGAACAGCGAGTTGCAGAGGCAGCCCTTGTCCACCACCACCGCCCGCAGGCCGGCCTTCTGCGCCTCGATGGCGCACGCCAGCCCCGTAGGTCCAGCCCCGATCACCAACAAGTCGATGATCTTTTTCTGGGGTGCCTCAGGTACCGATATTGGCTCGTTCATGGTTTTAGCTTAGGCCATTCCACAGATTCACGGCGAATCCAGCCCCTTGATCCCCATCGATCCCATTAAATGGTAGAATGGTAGAAAGAAATGGTGGAAAGGTATAAATATGGCGCTCAGCATCAAAAATTCCGCGTCTGAAGGTCTGATTCGTGAGTTGGCGGCACTGCGCGACGTTAGCCTTGTCGCCGCAGTCACTCAAGCCGTCAAAAACGAAATTGAAAGGGAGAAACAGAGCCAGCACCGGAAGAAACTCACAGCAGACTTCTTGATGGAAATCAGCCGCGAGACCGGTCCCATGATGAACGACGGCAAAACCTCCAAGGAACTGATGGATGAGCTTTACGATCCGGAAACCGGACTGCCGATATGATCGTTGATACCTCAGCCATCATCGCCATTCTCAAGAACGAGCCCGAAGCCGAGGCCTTTTCTGAGGCAATAGAGGCGGCAAAGGTTGTACGCATTTCCGCCGCATCTTATCTTGAGTCGAGAATCGTTGTAGGCCGGTACAAGGATCCGATTCTCATGGCCCGATTGGAAGGAATCCTCGATAACCCCGGGCTCCAGATCGAACCGGTAACCGCGGCGCAGGCAAAGATTGCGTGGGAGGCCTACCGCGACTACGGCAAAGGCAGCGGCCATCCCGCCAACCTCAACTTCGGTGACTGCTTCAGCTACGCCCTGGCACGCGACAAGCGCGAACCCTTGCTCTACAAGGGCGACGATTTCCTCCATACCGACCTCCGCTCCGCCCTCGAAGCCTGACGTCTCCCGTTGATACGCGTCCCGCAGTCCTCTGACCACTCCGGAACAACGCGCCGTAGGCGCAGTGTTAGTTAGCCCCGCGCTTCAGGGCGGGGAAAGCTGATTCCCAAAAATTTGTTGCGGAGTCCTGTAGGGACGGTGCAAGGACACCATTTACGCAGGGACCAATAACTCCGCTAGCCGCGCTCGCGCCGCCTTCCTCGGCGATGAGGCAGTTTGAATCCGCCAATCGAACCAGGGTTGAAGCACAAGTTAACTTCCGATTTGCCGACGACTCGCCCAGAGCTTCACCATGGACCTACTCGCTTCCCGAAAGTCTGCGCCAGCCCTTTCCTCCGAGCAGCAAGTTGACTTGCTTGCGGTATTGCTTGAACGCGGCCCTTCCTTCTGGAGTCAAGCGAACCAGTGTCCAAGGCACCTTCCCGCGATATGCCTTCTCAATACGCACATAACTCGCCGCCTCCAACTTGAAGAGATGGCTAGACAAATTCCCTTTTGTAAGGCCTGTCTCCCGCAAAAGAAACGTAAAATCTGCTTCCTGTATTTCCGACAGGAGCGCAACGATCATGAGACGTCCGGGTTCGTGAATGACGCGATCCACCTCAGGCATTCGATCTCTCTTTGCCACTGGCGTCCGTCCTCAAGAAGAAATACAGCCGCAGTCCTCCTGTGAAGACCCATGCTCCGCCTAGGGCAATGAGCAGCCAGAGGAGGCCATCGATAAATCCTGCGTGGATATGGAACATCCATACGCCAACCGCCAAGCTGACTCCCGCCCACAATATGCCGTCCGGGAATCCGTATCTGAACCAGGAATCCAGGGAAGCAAGAGCAAAAAAAACCGCTGCCGCCGGGCCGGCGATCAAAGTCCATCCGTGGAATCTAGGCTGATAAATCACAATCGGCACGACGATAGCGAGGACAGTCCCTATTGCAATAACGGAGGTGTAGCGCATCCAACCGGACGGCTGAAATGCTATGTATCCACTTCTCGGGAACACGATCCGCTGCTTCAGCTTCGTCAAGCCCCATCTTGAGGCAAGGCTGATGGCACACCAGAATAAGATCGCCGCAAACGGATAAAAGGGATTTCTGGGAAGCGCGAATTCGATCAGGAAAACAAAGCCGGTGAGCATGAAATTCAGGCCGAACACAAGGCATGGCAAGCCATCCTGTGCCCAATGTGTAAACGGGCGTTTTGAGATTTGGCCGAGATCGTCCATGGCATCCTCAATTGCAGACATGTTTGCACTGCAAACATGTCTTTGTCAATATTCTTGAACTCGAAGACGAGGGATACCGTTTGTCTTGCAACCCGGTGAATTTGGTCGAGGACCGCAAACTGGCAGTCTGTCCTGAGTCACCGCCTAACCGGAAACTGATTTGAGCCGGCGGATTCAAACCGACCCACTCCCGCCTGCCCGCGCCCCGCATCGAATACCCTAGACTGTTGGCAGGAGCAATTCCCTCATGACCGTCATCCGCCAGGAAGACTTGATCGCCAGCGTTGCGGGCGCGTTGCAGTACATCAGCTACTACCACCCGGTGGACTACATTACGAGCCTCGCCCGTGCCTACGAGCGCGAAGAGTCCCACGCCGCCAAGGACGCCATCGCCCAGATCCTCATCAACAGCCGCATGTGCGCCGAGGGCCACCGCCCCATCTGCCAGGACACCGGCATCGTCACCGCTTTCCTCAAGGTCGGCATGGACGTGCGCTTTGAAGCCGCTCCTGGCGAGGAACGGAAAAACGTCCAGCAGATGGTCGATGAAGGCGTGCGCCGCGCTTATCTTGACCCTGACAACAAGCTCCGCGCCTCCATCCTCGCCGATCCGGCCGGCAAGCGCATCAACACCAAAGACAACACCCCGGCCTGCGTAACCGTCGAGCTGGTCCAGGGCGCAACGGTCGATCTCACCGTCGCGGCCAAGGGCGGCGGCTCCGAGGCCAAGGCCAAGTTCATCATGCTCAACCCCTCCGATTCCGTCGTCGAGTGGGTGCTCAAAACCGTCCCCACCATGGGCGCCGGCTGGTGTCCTCCCGGCATGTTGGGCATCGGCATCGGCGGCACCGCAGAGAAGGCCATGCTCCTCGCCAAGGAATCCCTGATGGACCCTATCGACATTCAGGACCTCATCGCCCGCGGACCCGCCAATCGCGCCGAGGAACTGCGCATTGAGCTTTACGACAAGGTCAATCGTCTCGGCATCGGCGCGCAGGGCCTGGGCGGCCTCACCACCGTGCTTGACGTCAAGGTACGCGACTACCCCACCCACGCCGCCAACCTTCCCGTCGCCATGATCCCCAACTGCGCCGCCACCCGCCACGCCCACCTGGTTCTCGACGGCTCCGGCCCCGTCTTTCTCGATCCGCCCAGCCTCGATAACTGGCCCAAGCTGACTTACGACGTCTCCACGGCGCGCCGCGTCAATCTCGACACCGTCACCCGCGCCGAGGCAGCCACCTGGAAGCCCGGTGAAGTCCTGCTCCTCACCGGCAAGCTGCTCACCGGCCGCGACGCCGCCCACAAGCGCATGACAGACATGCTCAGCCGCGGAGAAAAGCTCCCCGTCGATTTCAAAGGCCGCTTCATTTATTACGTTGGCCCGGTCGACCCGGTGCGCGAGGAAGTCGTCGGCCCCGCCGGCCCCACCACCGCCACCCGCATGGACAAGTTCACGCGCCAGATGCTGGCTGAAACCGGCCTGCTCGGCATGGTCGGCAAGGCCGAGCGCGGCCCTGTCGCCATCGACGCCATCCGCGAGTTCGGCGCAGTCTATCTCATGGCCGTTGGCGGCGCGGCCTACCTGGTTTCCAAGGCCATTTACGGCTCGCGCCTGCTGGCCTTCGGCGACTTGGGCATGGAAGCCATCTACGAATTCGATGTCCGCGACATGCCCGTCACCGTCGCCGTCGATAGCAAGGGAACCAGCGTTCACCAGACCGGCCCGGCAGAGTGGCAGCAGCGCATCGCCGGCATTCCCATCCTGCAATAACCAATGCCTGGAAACATCTCCGCATTGACCCCAAAAAACAACCGGGGAGGAAAGACAATCCATCGTCTTTCCTCCCCGGTTTTCACTGCGTTCAAATCTCCGCTCAGCCGTTCGCTTTATATCCCATCCCCGTCAGCACCCCGCGCATATATGAGAAGCTGGCAATCACCCCCGGCATGGGATTGTCGCCGTGAATCTCATACTCCAGATCCACAAAACCCTTGTACTTGATGTCGATCAGCGCCTGGAAAATTTCGCGGATGGGCAGGTTGCCTTCGCCCACGGCCACCTGGCTCTCCCTGCTGTGGAAGTCCGTCAGGTCCTTGATGTGCATGTCGTAGAGCCGCGGCCCGGTCGCGTGAATCGCCTCCACCAGGTTGGCGCCGGCGCGGGCGGCATGACCCACGTCGATGCAGCAGCCGATGCGCGGGTCCAGGTTCTTGATCGCCTTCAGCACGTCGAACGGAGACGGGAAAAACTTGTCCTCCGGCCCGTGGTTGTGGATCGCGATCTTGATGTCGTATTCCTTCACGAACTTCTCAATCCACTTCAGCGACTCCGGCGTCGGATCGCCGGCCACAATCACGCCGATCCCGGCGCGCTTGCAGTATTCAAATTTGCCGCGGATATCGCTCTCGTCGTCCTTGGGGAAATAGATGGCCCCGGCGGCGTGCAGCTTGATCCCGGCCGCGGCGTAGTCCGCCACCGCCTGTGCCTCCAGCGCGGCATCGGTGGGCAGATGATCCTTCGTGTCCTTGCAGTTCAGATCGCTCACATGCAGATCCTTCATGAAGCCGATCATCTGCGCGCGCGTAAAGTTGCGGAAGGTGTAGCTGGCCAGGCCCAGGTTTACGGGCGAAGGCCTGCCAGTTTCCGGCAGCGCCTCGGCCAGGGCGGGAACAGCGCCGGAAGCGGTGCAGGCAGCGGCCAGCAGCGCGCCGGATCGTACAAAGGTGCGGCGAGTCAAAGTATCTTTCATGGTGTGGGAGACTCCTCGGGTTCTCTTGTGCAGGGCGGTCTGCCCGCTTCAGCACCGGCTGGGCAGGCAGACCGATTCAGGAGAATTCTATAGCGGAACCAGAGTGGATGGTTCCCGAAACCAGAAAATTCAAGTTGACTCGACCATCAGGGAGAGGCAACCCTCAACAACACTCATCAGGAAACGGTGACTCTGGTTCCGCTCTACTGCTTGCCGAAGCGGTAAACGAGGCCGCCCGTGAATCCCACGCTGTTCTGCATCTTGGAACCGAATCCGGTTACAAAATACTCCGGTGCCAGCCGCAGAGCCACATTGGGAGTCATGCTCAACTCGCCCAGAATGCTCGCACTGGCGGCAAACGTATTGGAATCGGAATAAAGCAGCCCGTTGATGGTGCCAAAGCCGTTGGTGTCGCCGGTGAATTTGCCCCGTGCATAGCCGCCCAGCACCCGGCCAGAAATGCCATAGCGCGGCTGCAGGTAGAAGCGGTACGTCGGTCCCGCCATGGCGGTATAGGTGCTGACGGCCGGCCTGGTAATCGAGCTGGAATTCAGGCCCACATAGGCGGTTCCGTAGTAGCCGCGGCCGTCCACGGTGATGCCCAGGCGCTCGTTCAGGTAGCGCGTCACGCCCGTGTCCCAGGCGTAATACGTAAGCCGCTGCAGCGTGGGGCCGGGCTGAAAGCGAAGGTAGCCCATATTGGCATAGGCATCGTACAAGTGCGCGTACGTATCGTGGATGGCGGTGGCGCGGCGCTGGTTGCGGCGGGCCCGGATGCGGGCCTGGACGCTCAACTGCTGCTGGGTTTGCTCGCCTGCGGGCTGCTGCGCCTGCCCTTGATCCGGAGTTGTGGGGTTGCTGCTGGAGCTCGAGCTCTGCGCAAAAAAGACAGGCGTGGCGCACAGGCCAAGCGCAAGCGGAAGGGCAAGACGGCGAAATAAGGACATCGTTTTCGGAATTCCTCCACGGGAGTGCGGAAGCACACAACCGCCCGAAGGCGCGCTCCCCCCAATAGGTATTAAACCACCTGAAGCGAGCCTTGTGCGTGAACCAGCTCTGGTTTGGACGCGCCCGGGGCGATTTGAACGGCTTTCCAACTCTCCTGCGCGGCCCGCGTCAGCCAGGTCCGGGCCTCACATTGCTTGCCGCCGCAAAGTGGTACCATTCCTGCGAATTAACTCTTCCAGCGGATCGGTGTTGAAGAGGCCGGTGAATCTGGCCCATTCGCCCTCAGCGGGTGCGGCCGCCTCTTGCTCGGCCCTGAGGATACCTGCCCGCCCGAAGGGTTTTCCTGCCCTTTGCGGCAGAAGGGAGATTCATTGATGGCTCCTCATGTTTCTTGTTCGCGGGGTGCGCGGACCGCGTTCTGTCTGGCAGCCGTTCTGGGCTTTGCCGTCCAGTCTGCCCAGCCGCAAACTACGCCTCCGCTCGCCCAGACCTCCGGCTCCAGCCAGGCGTCCAGTCCGTTCAACCTGCAGATGCACGTTCCCCTCGTCGTCGAGGACGTGGTCGTGACGGATGGCAATAGCCAGCCCATTCATGGCCTCACGGCTGCCGACTTCACCGTCACGGAGAATGGCAAGCCGGTAACGCCGCTGAACTTCGAGGAGCATACGGCGGTCACCGCCGCGCAGGCCGCCGAGGCTCTCAAGCCGCCCGACCTGGGCATGAATGTCTATACCAACATGCCCACTGCCCCGGTCAGCAGCGCCCTCAACATCCTGCTCCTCGACGCCCTGAACACCCCGGCAACCAACCAGGTGCGCGTCCGCCAGCAGATGATCGAATACCTCAAGACTCTGCCCCCGGGCCAGCGCATCGCCATCTTCGGCCTCGGCTCCCGCCTCTACCTCCTGCAGGACTTCACCACCGACCCCGCGGTGCTGAAGGCCGCCATCAACTCCAAAGGCGGCAAAGTCCGGCCTTCTCCACTCATCGGCGACTCGGTCTCCGGCGAGCCCGTCGAGCCCCTGTCCAGCATCGCCACCAGAATCATGCCTCCCGACAGATTGGGCGCCGATGTCCTCGACAGCATGCGCCAGTTCGAGCAGGATACGCAGACCTATCAGACCACGCAGCGCGTGGAATACACCCTCCAGTTCCTGGGCCAGTTGGCGCGCTATCTCGCCGCCCTCCCCGGCCGCAAAAACCTCATCTGGTTCTCCGGATCGTTTCCCATTTACATCCAGCCCGATCTTTCCCTGGCCGTGGACCCGTTCCGGGTGATGGCCAATTATGGCGACGATGTGCGCCGTACGACCGACCTGCTCGCGCGCAGCCAGGTGGCTGTTTATCCCGTGGATGCCCGCGGCCTTTTCGACAATGCCGCCGACAATGCCTCGCAGCAAAGCGCGAACCTAGGCATACCCACCCCCAACGGCGTCAATCGAAACACGCCCAATGCCGCCCGCTACGGCGCCACCAATCTCAACAACGTTGCCAACCTGAATACAAATTTCATGCAGCAAACCGCCAACGAGCACCTCACCATGGACCAGGTGGCAGCCGACACCGGCGGCAAGGCCTTCTACAACACCGGTGGTTTGAAAGAAGCATTGGAGAGCGCCATCGGTATCGGTTCCAACTACTACACCCTTTCCTATACGCCGCCGGAACATAATTGGGACGGCAAATTCCGCAAGGTCGAGGTCAAGGTGAGTAAGCCGGGCGCGCGCCTCGCTTATCGCAAGGGATACTATGCCGACGACCCCGAGGCGCTGGTGCGCGGCAAAAAAGTGCTGCCGGTGACTCCCATGCAGGGAGCCATGATGCGTGGCGGACCCGATGCGACGGAACTCCTGTTCAAGGTGCAGGTCACTCCCGGCGACGCTGCCACCGACAAGGTGAGCGAAGGCAGCAAGCCCGACCTCAAGCGGATGCAGCCGCCCTATCGCAACTACACCCTCGACGCGCTGCTCGATGTCCGCAAAGTGAAAATGCAGCTCAACAGCGCCGGCTTGTATCAGGGAGCCATCGAGTTCGTTGTGCTTGTGTACGACGCCGAGGGCAACCTGGTGAACACCGCCACCCGCGTGGGCCGCGCCAGCCTGCCGGCCGAGCGCTTTGCCCAGTTGCTCCAGCACGGACTCGACATTCGCCAGTCCATCGATGTGCCCGTACAAGGCAACTACTACCTGCGCATCGGCATTCACGATCTGGGCAGCGACCGGGTGGGCGCGGTTGAGATTCCCGTCGCCGGCCTCAAATCGCACCAGGCAATGATCGACGCAGCCGGCCAGAATGCGCCCACGCAGAAGTAGCCGCACCTCGCGCTGCTTCTGCCCTGTCCCTGAGATCCAGGGCCCCAGCGAGCGACTTTCGCTCGCTGGGGCCTGGAATCCAACTCCGGCGGTGCCGCGAAACGCCCAGCAAGCGTGCCCCAATGAGCACGCGCAATGCGCCAAAATGCGCCAGAATGCGCCTAAAAACAGCTTATTTTTGACCTTTTTCTCACTTTTAGTCCGGCTATAAACCGGCACATGCCCCTTTTCCATCCGCCCGCAAACCGACTTTTTCGCGCTCTCGACTTCAGTGCCCTTTTTCGTCGCCTTGCGGGCCTATGAATCGCGCTGTTTTCTCCACTTGCAGGTCTACCTGAAAACACCGTTTGCAGACCGGCATTTTCACCGGTTTGCACCCAGTGGCTTTCCGAAGTGAGGCGACCCTGAGAGTCCGCAACGTATACGATGGAGGTCAGCGGAGGCTGCGCGAACCATGAGTCGTGTTTTGCTGGGAATCATTTTGGGGATCCTTCTGGTCCCTGTCGCCGTACTCGCGTGGTTTCACTTTGGCGCCGTGCCGGTGGCCGTCTCCGACCCGCCGCTGCCTCAGGAGCGGCTCATCACCCATGTCCCGCTCAATGCGCGCATCGATCGGGAGATGGTGAAGACGCCGCCCATCCAGGCCGATGAGGGAAACCTCGTCGCCGGCGCTGAAATCTACCGCGATCAATGCGCCGCCTGCCACGGATATCACGGCAAGCCGTCCTCCTTCGGCGCGCACATGTATCCCACTGCGCCGGCGCTGTGGCAGAAGCATCGCAACAACGACGTTGTGGGCGTCAGCGACGACCCGCCGGGCGAGACTTACTGGAAGGTTGCCAACGGCATCCGCCTCACCGGAATGCCGTCGTACAAGCCGATTCTCAGCGAGACCCAGATGTGGCAGGTAACCCTCCTTCTGGCCAATGCCGACAAGCCGCTGCCGCAGGCCGCACTGGATATTCTGCTCGGACACCCCCCGGCGCCGGTGCCGCCAACCACTCCGTCGAAGAAGACAACCGCCCCGGTAAAGCACTGAACTACAGGCTGTTGCCGGGGAAGCAAGCCGTACCGAGGTACGGGAAAGGGAATCGAACCATGAGCGTAATCGACTCGCTGCGCAAAGGTCTCAAGTTCTTCCTCATGAGCATGGGCATATCCAGCCCGCCGAAGAAGGCAAAGCCGGCGCCGAAACCTGCTCCAAAGCCGGAGTCTGGCGCATAAGGCATTGCCCCGGCCCTGCACGCGACGGCAAAAATCGTGCGACCTGCAGGCCGGGTTGGCTCTCTAATAAGCTGAACATCGAAAATGAACGTCAGCACTCGATGTTCGAGGTTCTTCCCCATGGCTGCCGAAATACGGAAAAATTACCTGCGCGCGTTTTGGGACTTCTTTGTCCTGTTCAGCGGCATCTCGACGGCCTCCAACCTCACGCGCACGCAGAGCCGCCCGGTTCGCCCCCGTGGGATGTTTCTGTTTCGCTCTGCCGCGAAAAAGCCATCTGAACCAAAGGCAGATTCGCGCTGACCGTCCTGTTGCGGCGCGCGGCTTTCGCACCGTTCCTCGTACAATGAAGAAGGAAGGCAAACCCCACCCAAACGATGGCGGACGAAGAGCAGAAAAAGCCCCACAAGCCCGATGAGGACCCGGTCGGCCAGGTCGATGACTCCCGGCTGGCGTGGCGGCTTGCCCGTTACGTAAAACCCTACTGGGTGCAGGCGGCTGTCTCGTCGCTCTCGGTCACCTTCAAATCTGTCTGCGATGTAACCGGACCCATCATGGTGATGATGGCGATCGACCGGTATCTTGCGCCGAATCTGAAAACCGTGGACGCCACCAACGCGGTGGCGCATTGGCTGGACACCAGCAGCCCGCTGGCGCGGATTCTGCCGGCAGATCCCAACCGCGGCATCACCATGCTGGCCGCCATGTATCTGGGAGCGTTGCTGGCCGCGTACATCTTTGCCTTTATCCAGACGTACCTGATGCAGTGGATGGGGCAGAAGATCATGTTCGATCTGCGCCGCGACATCTTCCGCCACATGCAGCGCATGCACATCGGCTTCTTTGACACCCATGCGGTGGGCCGCCTGGTGACCCGCCTCACCTCCGACGTGGACGCCATCAACGACATGTTCACCGACGGCATTCTGGCCATCGTGAACGACTTCTTCATGCTGACGATCATGGCCGTGGTGATGCTCAGCATCAACTGGTGGCTGGCGCTGCTGGCCTTTGCCGTGCTGCCCCTGATCCTGATTGTCACGCGGCTGTTCCGCGACCATGTGCGCGAGAGCTACCGCCGGGTGCGCGCCGCCATCGCCCGCATCAACAGCTTTACCCAGGAGCATGTGTCGGGGATGAGCGTGGTGCAGTTGTTCAACCGGGAAGAGCGTGCATATAACGACTTTGAGGCCGTCAATCGGCTGCATATGATCGCCTTTAAAGACACCATTTTTGCCTATGCGCTGTATTATCCGGCTGTCGAACTTCTCTCCTCCGTCGCCATCGCCCTGGTGATCTGGCGGGGCGGGTTCAGCGTGCTGGGCCACGGCGCGGTGACCATCGGCGTGCTGGCCATGTTCATCCAGTACTCGCAGCGGTTCTGGCGGCCGATTCAGGATTTGAGCGACAAGTACAACATTTTGCAGGCCGCGATGGCCGCCTGCGAGCGGATCTTCAAGC
>Ga0316217_10001604_pt1 | contig 29041 bp, 24 predicted proteins | sample 1anoAmetaG_FD_203633 | JGI IMG/M metagenome (GOLD analysis project Ga0316217, IMG submission 203633) | Freshwater microbial communities from Trout Bog Lake, Wisconsin, USA - 1anoA | ecosystem: Environmental > Aquatic > Freshwater > Lake > Hypolimnion/Profundal zone | place: USA: Wisconsin... | reverse complement strand
CGGCTTGTATGGAATAAGCAATGGGCGACATACCCTGGGGCGTTATATGCCCCAGCTCGCTAAAAATTTTGGGGGCATTATTTTTTGCGAAGGGTATCAGGAGCTTTGAGTCTTTACAGTTATGCGCTGTATTTGGATTTTGAAATCCGAAGACGCGAACGGCAAATTCAACATTAGGGTTTTTATGCTCAACGGAATCAATGAGTTTAAACAACAGTTGCTTGGCGGTTTCAAACTTCGATACCTTATCATATTTCTGTTTCATGCTGCCCGAACCATCGAGCACAAATAATATGCGGCTAATGGTGGGCTTAAAAACCTGGGTTTGCTGCGATGAGAGTTTTAAGGGGAGCGTATTAAGTATTAAAGCAAACAATGCAATACGCAGCGGAAGCAGAGAAAAGTAAGCATTAGTTAAACGCACCTGCATAATTTCAAATGGTTTTGAGCTGTGAGCAAACCTGAAAGAATTACCCAAACTCATAGCTCAAAGCTAACAGCTCAAATTTTATAATCACCCAAAGTTTCGGGTAGCTGAGCCAGGGCTGCTGCTGTTTGCTCGGCATTAGGCGCCGAACCGTGCCATTTGTGGTGACCCTCCATAAAATCGACGCCTTTGCCCATTACCGTATGCAACATAATAAACACAGGTACCCCTTTACCGGTTCTTGATTTAGCATCGGCTAAGCCGGCAACCACAGCTTCCATATTATTGCCATCCAAAATTTCCAGCACATCCCATCCAAATTCGCGCAGCTTGGCTTTGAGGTCGCGGTGCGATAATACTTTATCTACGTCGCCGTCAATTTGCTTGTTGTTGTAATCTATGGTAGCAATAATATTATCTACTTTATGGTGCGGGGCAAACATCAGGGCCTCCCAAATCTGGCCTTCCTGAAATTCGCCATCGCCGTGCAGGGTATAAACAATGCCATTATCCTTATTCAGCTTTTTGGCAAGGGCGGCACCCACGCCTACGCTTAAACCCTGGCCTAACGAGCCCGCTGCCGAACGTATACCGGGCAAATGCTCGGCGGTGGCAGGGTGGCCCTGAACCCGGCTATTGAGTTTGCGGAAAGTTGACAGCTCATCTTTTTCGAAATAACCGGCGTGAGCCAGCACGCTATACCATACCGGACAAATATGCCCGTTGGACAGAAAGAAGATATCCTCTCCAATGCCATCCATAGTAAAATTTTTGTTATGGTTCATCTGGTTAAAGTAGAGCGCTACCATGTATTCTGTGCAGCCCAGCGAACCACCGGGATGCCCGGAGTTAACGGCGTGTACCATCCGTATAATATCTCTTCTTACCTGCGAGGCAATGCGCTCTAATTCTTCAACCGAAGCCATAGTTTAAATTTTTGTCAAAAATAAGCGGCAGAATGAGTAAGGCACAGAAATGTTTCCACCAATGGTGGGAAATGCATGTTTGTGCGGCGGTTTGGGAAACCAGCCGGGAACTAAGTCCTCCTGGCATAGTCGCATGGATCCGAGGTAGAAGTCCTATAGAGACGCAGTAGAATGGCTTTACCGCAGCGAAAAAAATAGTTATACCTTGCTTTCGCTTTAATCCCGCAATATGCATATTGATATTAAGCAGCAAAAAATTTCGCTGGCCGATAAGTTTGAAATTTCTACCGATGACAATCCTACTCATCATGCTTCGTCTGAGTTATTCAGGCTCTTACCGGTTTTCAATCTGTATAAAAAGGGGATTTCGGATGCCTGGCTAACTGTAAGCAAGCAATGGACCATTTTTTTATCGCGGTACGACATTAAAACATATGCTGGTGATGTTTTACAATTCCGCTCAACCTCGTTTTGGAAACCTTGCTACCAGTGCCAGGCGGGCGCTGATTTATATGAGGTGTTTGGGCACATGGGCAGAAAACACTCTGTATTCAAAAACGGTAAACAGGTTGCCTGGTGGGATAAAAATGCGGTATCTGTTTTTAACGGTAATGAGTATAGCATTACTGCCGACTTTGATTGCAATGTGGAGCTGATAATTGCCTTTTGCATTATTATTCACGATATGTCGGGCGATGATGGTGATGGTACCGTCAATATTGATTTTGGGAATATTGGCCCGGTGGCCCGAAAGTTTGATGATACCTGGATACCCAGAGGTGGGTGATTCCTTTACCCGAAGATTGTATCTTCGACCACGGATTTTATCCCCATGCCCACAACACAATATCAATAAAAATGAAAAGAACAATAACAACCATTATGGCACTGGTGGCATCTTTTTGCCTGGGTGCATTTTTCATGTCTTTTATCAGCGAGGCCAAAACGCCGAGGGCAATTGGTGTGGGTGGCATATTCTTTAAATGCAAAGAGCCTAAAAAGGTGAGAGAATGGTATAAGACGCATTTGGGTTTTAATACCGACCAGTATGGAGCCATGTTTACCTGGCAGGAGGGCGATAGAAAAGGCACACTGCAGTGGACACCGTTTAAGGAAACTACCAAATATTTTGAGCCATCGACAAAAGATTTTATGGTGAATTACAGGGTAGAAGATTTGCCGGGGCTGATAGTGCAACTAAAGAGAGATACTGTGACCATACTCGATACCATGGAGACGTATGATTACGGCAAGTTCATCCACATTATGGACCCGGAGGGAAACAAAATAGAACTGTGGGAGCCGAATTATGCTTATAAATCCAAACAATAAATTGCTATGAGGAGCAAACCGGTAAAAACAGGAAAACTGAGTAGAAAACATCCTGCATTTAATAAAAATGCCGAACCATTTTTTCGCATCGTGATGGAAGGATTAAATGGGGAAGTGGACGGAGAACATTTTTGGGATGCCGTAGCTGAAAATGCAATTTTTGAATTTCTGTATAATATTCCCGGGTTTACCAATAAAATTGAAGGACGCGCAGCCTACATGGATTGGTTCGGAGATTATTCCATTGTACTTTACGCCGCAGATAATTTAAAGGTATACCGGGCAGCAAAATTAAATGTTGTGATTCTTGAGTATGAGGTTCATGGTACCGTTCCTCATACAGGTAAAGCATATAACAACCGGTTTTGTTCTATCATTACTATTGAAGACCGGAAGATTGTTTACTGGCGGGATTATATGGATTCTCTTGCGGTGATGCACGCATTTGATGCAGATTGATTTTCCTTCCTGCAAAAGTGCTATCGTACTGCCTCGAATGGGGACTTGGATTTGCGGTGGTTGCAAATGTTGGGTGACTAAATTAGCTGAACTCCCCGTTCTTTTGACCGCACGGAATTAAAAAAATTGCGGGCTTCATCAGCCCCCATTGAAGGAGCACGATTTTGCTTTTCTTTTCATCTTGTATATACACGCTAATCAAAAGGTAACTGGCTTTAGCCGTTAAGCGCTGCAATTACGCAAGTTCACCAAAGTCCAAAAAACTGCCGGAAAGGGAGAAAAGACCCTTTTAACAAACTAATATTTGAAATATCGCTTTATTTGATTAAATTGGCAGCATAAACGGAATGACAATTTCTACCGAAAGAATTTTTAAAAGAGATTGAAAATGGAGTGGCTTAAAATGATGTTACGGAGGGAATACCTGCGACTTATTTTTTTAATAAATGAAAATGGGTGCCGCTCAAAGCATATGTCTATAGCTTTCGAAATGCATCTGTTCAGATCGGTTTATGTCGGTGGGTTTGTTGCTGCAGGCCATCGAAATTTTTGTAGCAATAGGTTTTTGGGCGAAAAAATAAGACAGCGAAAATTCGCAATCGATACCTCAGCAATTCAAAACAGGTATCGATAAGGTTCTATTGGTATCGATGGGTGCTTAAAGGTATTGACGGCACTGGTGCTAAAACGGGTTGGGCTGGTACAGGAATAAGATGGACGCCTATTTGCGCCAATCTGTTAATTTTACGGAATCATTATTTACACTGTAGCTATGAGTTTTAAGTTGAAAAATAAAGTAAGAATAGTAACCGCCGCCTCGCTGTTCGACGGTCACGACGCCGCCATTAATATTATGCGCCGCATTATGCAAAGCAAGGGGGCTGAGGTAATACACCTGGGCCATAACCGTTCGGCCCGCGAAATAGTAGAATGCGCCATACAGGAAGATGCCCAGGGTATTGCGGTTACCAGCTACCAGGGTGGCCATATTGAGTTTTTTAAATACATGCACGACCTGCTGAAAGAAGCGGGCTGTGGCCACATTAAAATATTTGGTGGCGGCGGTGGAACTATTTTACCCACTGAAATAGCGGAACTGGAGAAGTATGGCATTTCAAAAATTTACTCGCCTGACGACGGCCGGAAAATGGGTTTGGAGGGTATGATAGAAGATGTGGTGCACCAATGCGATTTTGACACGCGGGTAAGTTTAAACGGCGAGCTGAAAACGCTATCGAAGAAAAACTGGAAAGTAATTGCCAAAGCCATTACCACTGTTGAAAACGATATTGAAGGCGGCAGGGAACTGATGGCTAAAATAGAGCCCGAAAAAGGCAACACGCCTGTACTGGGCATAACCGGAACCGGTGGCGCCGGTAAGTCTTCGGTTACTGATGAAATTGTTTTGCGCTTTTTGCGAAACTTTAAAGACAAAACCATAGCCGTAATTTCGGTTGACCCCAGTAAAAAGAAAACCGGTGGCGCCTTGCTGGGCGACAGGATACGGATGAACTCAATATCCAGTCCGCGTGCTTATATGCGCTCACTCGCCACCCGCGAAAGCGACAAGGCCCTGAGCGAACACGTGCAGGAAGCCATTGATGTATGCAAAGCCGCGCAATACGACCTGATTATACTGGAGAGTGCCGGCGTTGGTCAAAGCGATGCTTCCATTTTAGATTATTGCAATATTTCGCTGTATGTAATGACCCCGGAATACGGTGCGGCTTCGCAACTGGAAAAAATAAATATGCTGGATTACGCCGATGTAATTGCTATTAACAAGTTTGATAAAGCCGGAGCCCTGGATGCATTACAGGATGTACGTAAACAATACAAGCGCAACCACCAGATGTTTATGGCCAAAGACGAGGAGTTACCTGTGGTTGGCACTATTGCCGCGCAGTTTAACGATGCCGGTGTAAACCATTTGTTTGAAATGCTGATGCTGGCGGTTAAAACCAAAACCGGCGTTGAATTTCACGTAAAGCATACTTCGGCTAAAAATACAGCTACCAAGTCGCAGATTATTCCACCTGCCAGGGTGAGGTACCTGGCGGAGATAGCCGAAAACAATGAAGGGTACGACCAGTGGGTGAACGAGCAGGCCCTATTAGCCAGCAAGCTGTATAAACTGAAAGGTGTATTAAGCGAAGTGAAGGACGGCACCGAAATAAAACAACTGATTGCACATTGCGAAGACCAGTTGCACCCCGAAGCGAAGAAACTACTGGAAGGCTGGATTGAGCTGAAGAAAAAATACAGCGCCGAAACTTTTGCTTTTGAGGTGCGTGATAAAGTGTTACAGTTGCCTTTTACTTACAAAAGTTTATCGGGTACTACCATCCGTAAGGTTTACCTGCCTAAGTACAACGACTGGGGCGATATTTTAAAATGGCAACTTCAGGAAAATGTGCCGGGCGAGTTTCCATACACGGCCGGTGTGTTCCCTTTAAAACGGGAGGGTGAAGACCCCACGCGCATGTTTGCCGGTGAGGGTGGACCGGAGCGAACCAATAAGCGTTTCCATTATGTTTCGTTGGGGCAACCAGCCAAGCGGCTATCTACTGCTTTTGATTCGGTTACCCTGTATGGTGAAGACCCTGACCATCGCCCGGATATTTACGGTAAGGTGGGTAACAGTGGTGTGAGCATTGCTACCGTAGACGATGCCAAGAAATTATACAGCGGTTTTGATTTATGCGACCCCAAGACTTCGGTCTCAATGACCATTAACGGACCGGCGCCGATTTTGCTGGCCTTTTTTATGAATGCAGCCATTGACCAGGAGTGCGAAAAGTATATCAAAGAAAACGGACTGCAGGAAGAGGTAAAGAAGAAGCTGGACACCATTGATAAAGGGAAAGACCCAAGAGGCAAATACAACGGTGATTTACCCGAAGGCAACGACGGACTGGGACTGGATTTACTGGGTACCAGCGGAGACCGGGTATTGCCCAAAGAGGTTTACGAAAAACTAAAGGCAAAGGCCCTGGCCAGTGCCCGCGGAACTGTGCAGGCTGATATTTTAAAAGAAGACCAGGCGCAAAATACCTGCATCTTCTCAACAGAGTTTGCGCTGAAAATGATGGGCGATGTGCAGCAGTATTTTATTGAAAATAAAGTACGCAATTTCTACTCGGTTTCTATCTCTGGCTACCACATTGCGGAAGCGGGCGCAAATCCTATTACCCAACTGGCATTTACATTGGCCAATGGTTTTACCTATGTAGAGTATTACCTGAGCCGCGGTATGCACATTGATGATTTTGCGCCGAACCTGTCCTTCTTTTTCAGCAACGGCATGGACCCTGAGTATTCAGTCATTGGCCGGGTAGCCCGCCGTATTTGGGCCAAGGCCATGAAGAACAGATACAAAGGCAACGACCGGTCGCAAAAACTAAAATATCATATTCAAACCTCCGGTCGCAGTTTGCATGCGCAGGAGATAGATTTTAATGATATCCGCACCACGCTGCAGGCGCTGTATGCTATTTACGATAACTGCAACTCGCTGCACACCAACGCTTACGACGAAGCCATTACCACACCTACCGAAGAAAGTGTGCGCAGAGCTATGGCCATACAACTGATTATTAACCGCGAGCTGGGCACCGCTAAAAATGAAAACCCAAACCAGGGCGCTTTCTTAATTGAAGAACTAACCGAACTGGTAGAAGAAGCTGTGTTGACAGAATTTAAACGCCTTACTGAACGCGGTGGGGTGCTGGGTGCTATGGAGCGCATGTATCAGCGCAACAAAATACAGGAAGAGAGTCTTTATTACGAGCACCAAAAACACACCGGTGAGTTTCCGATTGTTGGGGTGAATACTTTTCTGAGTAAAAATGGCTCGCCCACTATTATTCCGGGCGAGGTAATCCGTTCTACCAAAGAAGAAAAGGAGTTTCAAATCAATGCGCTCAATGCTTTTAAAAAGCGCCATACGGCAGATGCTGATGAAGCTTTGAAAAAACTGCAGCAGGTGGCTATTGCCAACGGCAATTTATTTGCCGAATTGATGGAAACCGTGAAACATTGCAGCCTGGGGCAAATTACGCACGCGTTGTATGAGGTGGGTGGGCAGTACAGGAGGAATATGTAGGGACCAGCAAACTCAACCATGAACAAAAACAGATTAGAAGCATTTAGTGACGGAGTAATGGCCATTATCATCACCATTATGGTGCTGGAATTAAAGGTGCCCCATGGCGAAACGCTAAGCGATTTGCGTACCGTGGCCCCTGCATTTTTTGCTTATGTGCAAAGTTTCTGGTTTGTGGGGGTGTACTGGAATAATCACCACCATATGTTGCATACGGTGAAAAAAGTAAACGGAAATATTATGGTGCTGAATATGCTGCTATTGTTTTGTTTGTCGTTGGTGCCTTTCGCCACCGCATGGGTCGGCGAAACCTCATTTGCACCGGTTCCGGTGGCAGTATACGCGGTTGTATTGGCTACGTCGGGCGTGGCATGGGTAATTTTGCAAAATGCCATTAAAAATTCGAACCCGTGGAGTGAAGCGATTAGTAAGGCCATGCACAGGCAAAACATAAAAGGACTCATTTCAACCATTATGTATTTGAGCGGCATTGTGTTTGCCTTTATTAACCCGTTTATTTCGGAGGGGCTTTTTGTAACTGTAGCCATTATGTGGTTATGGCCCGATAAGAACATTGAAAAGGCCTTTGAACGTGAATAAACAGGAGCTACTTTTAATAACGCCGCCTTTTACGCAACTTAATACACCTTACCCCGCTACGGCGTATTTAAAGGGCTTTTTAAACACAATTGGGGTGGTTTCGCACCAGGCCGATTTAGGCATTGAGGTTATACTCGCTTTGTTTTCAGGTGAGGGGCTTAGGCGTGTATTCAGCCATCTGGAAACGCTGGATTTGGAGTTGAGTGAAAATGCGTACCGCGTGTATGCCTTGCAAAAAGATTACCTGCAAACCATTGACCCGGTTATCCGGTTTCTGCAAAATAAAAACAGCACCCTGGCACATGCCATTTGTGGGCGCAGTTATTTACCTGAGGCCTCGCGCTTTGCGCAACTGGAAGATTTGGAATGGGCCTTTGGCACCATGGGTATACAGGATAAAGCGCGTCACCTTGCTACTTTATATTTGGAAGATTTGGGCGACCTGATTATAGAGGCCATTGACCCGTTTTTTGGTTTCAGCAGATATGCAGAGCGATTGGGAAGAACCGCAACGCATTTTGATGAGCTGCAAGAATCATTGTTAGCACCCAACTCTATAATTACTGAGATGCTGGTGAGTTTGCTGGAGCAAAAAATTGAGCAATACCAACCAACAGCGGTGTGCCTGTCTGTCCCTTTCCCCGGCAACTTATTTGGTGCTCTTAAGTGCGGACAATTTGTAAAAAGCAAATACCCCGACGTTAAGGTTATACTCGGCGGCGGATATGCCAATACAGAACTGCGCAGACTGAAGGATCCACGGTTGTTTGATTTTATTGACTACGTAAGTTTGGATGATGGAGAGGCGCCAATTCAAATATTGATTGAACACCTGGAAGGAAAAAGGCCGGCAAGTGCTTTAAAAAGAATTTTTGTCCGGCACGATGGAGTAGTTACTTATTATAATGGTGCGAAAGAAAAGGATATTGCGCAACGGGAAGCAGGCACACCCGATTACAGCGATTTATTGACGGACGAATATTTATCGGTGATAGAATTGGCCAATCCCATGCACCGGTTATGGAGCGATGGCCGTTGGAACAAGCTAACCCTGGCCCACGGATGTTACTGGGGCAAATGCTCCTTCTGCGATATATCGCTGGACTACATTAAAAACTATGAACCGGTATCGGCTTCAGTGCTTTGTGACCGGATTGAACAAATAATAGCCCAAACACAACAAAACGGTTTTCATTTTGTGGATGAGGCCGCTCCGCCTCATTTATTAAAGGACCTTGCCCTTGAAATAATCAGGCGTAAACTAACAGTTGTTTGGTGGACCAATATCAGGTTTGAAAAATATTTTACTGCTGACCTTGCCAGGCTTTTGAAAGCCTCCGGCTGTATAGCAGTAGCAGGTGGCCTGGAAGTGGCTTCAGACCGCTTATTGGCCATGATGAAAAAAGGAGTAACCGTAGAGCAAGTGGCCCGTGTAGCGAATGCATTTACCGAATCCGGCATTATGGTGCATGCTTACCTGATGTATGGCTTCCCAAGCCAAACGATGCAGGAGACCATCGATGCGTTGGAGATGGTTCGTCAGTTGTTTTTAAATGAAGCGTTGCAATCGGGTTTCTGGCACCGGTTTGCCATGACGGCGCATAGTCCGGTGGGTTTGAATCCATCGCAATTTATGGTAGAGAGAACCGGCCCCGATTTCGGGGGCTTTGCGGATAACGATTTATATCATGATGACCCTACAGGTGCGGACCATGATTTATTTTCGGATGGCCTGAGCAAATCCCTTTTCAACTTTATGCATGGTGTGGGCCTTGATTTCCCGCTTTCTAAATGGTTTGAGTTTAAGACTCCCAAAACCAGTATTCCTGCTAATTATATCGCGAGCGCGCTCAATAATAGAAAAGAGGATATGCTGAAGGAAACTGCCACTGTAATTTGGCTCGGCAATGTACCCGAGGTAACGTTTTTCGAAGCCAAGCAGGGCAGCAAAACTGTAGAAATGGCTGAACTTGAATTTTGTGACAAAAAGAAGGATTGGTTTTCGCATTTCAGCGCCGCAGAAGGAAACTGGTTGATGCAGGTTTTTCCGAAACTGACGGTTGGACAAAATGCACCTTTGTCTTTTTCTGATTTTAGGAACAGTTATAGTGTCGCCAGGTTAAATAAATTTGATGAGTTTGTAAAGAGCAAAAAATTTAATGAGTTGAGAGAAAATGGGTTACTGATTTTATAAAGTCACGGTTTGGCAATAAACACTGCCGGCAGGATATAAGGATTGAGCTTTAAAAAACTGGAAAGAACGAGAACGATAGTGCCTCCGGGTAATACTGTTAACGCCACGAGGTCGGCAGTTTTGAGTAATTCTTTGAGCTGGTTTTCAATTTCAAGTTTTTCTTCATGCGTAAGTTGGCGCTCGTGAAAAGTTGATTGGATTACAAGGCGAAAAGCAGCTTTTGTCTGCTCATTTTCCTGCTCAAGGTTTGAAAGGAAGTCCTTAAATTTTGAATTCAGACGCCCGAAGTGAAGGACTATCTCTTCGTCCATCAACCGGCTTTCTGATTTTATGAAAGCGCTTATTTCTTCCATACTATGCATGAAGCAAATATAATAAGAGTGTATCGGCCAAGGCAAAAGAAAAAGTTCCGGTTTTTTTGGAAACAAAAACCGGAACTTTAATATTAAAATATAAATTTATTTTCTATTAGCAAGATTTACAAAAGCTCTTTGCGTTGGACCTGTATAAATTTGGCGGGGACGACCAATATCTTCATTTTTCTCGCGCATTTCCTTCCACTGTGCAATCCATCCGGGTAATCTACCAACCGCAAATAAAACAGTAAACATGGAAGTTGGGAAACCTAACGCTTTGTAAATAATACCAGAGTAAAAATCTACGTTTGGATATAATTTTCTTTCGATAAAATAAGGGTCATTTAATGCGGCTTCTTCAAGTTCTTTAGCAATGGCAAGCAACGGATCACTAACGCCAATTTTGGCTAGTATATCATCGCAGCTCTTTTTCAAAATCTTCGCACGCGGATCGAAGTTTTTGTAAACACGATGTCCGAATCCAAAGAGCAAGCGCTTTTTGTCCTTAGCTTCTGCTACAACTTTTTTCACATCGCCCTTGTCGTTGTCACGAATAAACTCAAGCATTTCCAACACTTCCTGATTGGCCCCACCGTGTCTTGGCCCCCACAGGCTGGCAATGCCTGCACCTATAGAGGCATACAGATTAGCATGAGACGAACCCACCATGCGCACCGTGGAGGTTGAACAATTTTGCTCATGGTCGGCGTGCAGTATTAAAAGTTTATTCATGGCATCTACAACCACCGGGTCGGCTTCGTAGCCTTCAGTTACGTTGCCAAATGTCATATATAGAAAATTTGTAACGTAATCATATTTGTTCTGCGGATATAGCACCGGGTGTCCTTTTCCTTTTTTCTGAATCATGGCTGCTATAGTTGGCATTTTTGCCAGCAGGCGTATAATTGTCAGGTTAGTTAACTCAGGGCTTTTATTCGGGTTCAATGAATCAGGGTAGAAAGACGAAAGTGCAGCTATCATGGTCATCAATTGCCCCATAGGATGCGAACCTGTTGGGAACACCTCAAACACTTTTTTCAGGTTTTCATGAACCAGCGTGTGATGAGTAAGATTGGCTTCAAAGGCAGTTAATTGCTCCTTTGTTGGAAGCTCCCCGTATAATAGCAAATGCATTACCTCAGTAAATGAAGACTTTTCAGCCAGGTCTTCGATATTGTAACCGCGGTATCGTAAAATCCCTTTTTCACCATCCAGAAAAGTGATGTTACTAATGGTGGCACCTGTATTTTTATATCCCTCGTCAAAGGTGATATAACCTGATTGCGAACGCAGCTTTGAAATATCGACTGCCTTTTCATTTTCACTACCCGTAATTACTGGCAATTCATACGGTTTTCCTTCGAGGTTGATGATAGCTTTATCAGACATAGTTGAAGTAATTATCTTGGTTTTGAAAGCCTACCGCCGTTTGCGGACGGCCAAAAGTAATAAAAGCAGCAAAAAACAATAGAGAAGTTCATAGTCTTTTCAAGAATTATAACTCGGGTCAGTTTGGGATACCAGCCTGCCCGGAGTTTTGTCATTTAAAACGTGAGCATCACACCTATATTTCCATTATCAGTCAAACCACCTTGCAGCGACATTATTTTCAATCGCCGCTTAAACTCAATCTTGTTTTTTGCGCCCAGCGCAATAAGCACTGCGGCCCCAACATAGCCTATGGCACCAGCCGCTATATAGGCGGTTCCCTGCTGGTGATTGCGCTGAACATCGCCCGTGGGGTCAGTGCTTAGTGGCGCGGCCGGCGTATTATATGTTTTGACCCCCTCATAAATTAAAAAACTGCCCGCACCTACCAGGCCCACCCCACCGGCAATCATTAAATTACCCGTGTAGTTTAGTTTGGCCGCATAAACAGAGTCGCGTTGACCATATCTCGGTCCGGAGTTCTTTTTAACTGCCGACGAATCTGATTGCGCATATAATTGTGCCGTAAGCGTAGTTAAAACCAATATCATCCCCAAAACTGCCTTCATATCTTCAAGCTAATAATTATAAAAACTACGTTGCGGTACGGAACTTTTCCAGTTTGTCAAAAATTACCTTTGAGCTATAACAAGTTGCTGTGTAAAAAACAACTAAAGGAATAAAGTAAAACATACCCCGCTTAAACGAACTGGCCATTAAAGATGCAATGGTAGCCGCCTGAACTTTTTCGTTGATAAGGTAAAACTCTGTGAAGTAAAGAACAAAGGACATCAGTATAAATAACAACAACAGACTCTGGTTTCCGAAGGCCGTTTTAGCACCTTTTTTAAATGAGAGCCCTGCATTTATGATTAGTGCTATGAAAAAGCTGATAAAAACAATGCCGTAGAGCTGTCCTCCGTGCACCTCATTATATGAAACAGCAAAAAGATAAGCCTTGACATAATGCAGCATGGTGCTCAATCTTTCGGCGCTGTACCCAATGGCAAAATCAAAACGGCTGGCCTGGGGCATTTGTATTTTTAACTTAACATATAGTAACCAGGCTACAAAAGGCAAAATTGCGAACGAACAATACGTTATAAAGTGCTTAAAATCCTTTGTTCTCCATATGTGCAATAAAACAACGAGGATGGCCGGTGCCACAAAAGCAATAATGTCGCTCCTAATCCATACAGCAAAACCCATCATCATAGCACCGGTCCAGAAATATTTCTGCTCTCCTTTATCCAGCCAGATATAGGTCGATAGTACCGCAGCGCAGATGTATGCAGTTGTTGGCATATTGCCCAAACCCAGGGCAGCGTGCGCGTACATCTCGGGGGTGGCCATCAGTATCAATGTGAAGAGCATAGCCGCCGTAGAACCCACATAGTTTTTTACAAACTGGTAAAAAACCAGGAGCAACGACAAAAAGAAAAGGGTGATAATAATCTTAGGCGTCTCTGCCCCGAAAATATACGCGTAAGCAAAGCTACCATGAAAAAGTGGTGGATATACCCCTGCCGCTCCCTGCAGGTTATATTGAAACAAGCTGATTTTGAGCCTTCCTTCAATCGCCATAATTCTTCCCAGCTTATCAAAAGAGGTAATGCTATCTGTTTCGGCTGGCGGCCAGAAAAGGTTTTTTACCATAATAGCATAGAATAGGTAAGCAATGATGCAGAACAGGAAAAGAGCGACATAGTTAACCGATTTTGAATCAGACTTAAACGTCTCCCATTTATCTTTAAGGTCTTGTTGCGTAATGGTATACTTATAAGTAAGCAGAAATATAAGGGCAACGTTAATGCCCATAAGCAACACCTGCGAATAATGGATTTGAACAATATCTAACACAAAAAGAAAAACGGTCTCAATACCAATGCCTGCCAGGAATGAAAAGCCAATCAGCTCAGGTGCCGAAAATTTCTTATCAATTTTCAGCAACACCGAACAACCCAATAAATAGCAAAGCGCAATTCCGAATAGCAACATTAATTTGAAGTTTGAGTAGTATCTGGTTTTTGAATGGGCAAAAGGCACAAGGGCTCCCTTTTGTCAGCCGGCACATCATATTTTAATTTATCATATCCAATTCCTTTTACAATTAGAACATGGGTAATGCGCTTGGCAAGGTCGGGGTATAGTTTTTCGGTGCCCGAAGCAATGCACAAACGCGGGTAAATAAAGTATTCAACCCACATAGGATCCCACACAAAATTCCACTTTGAATTATTCGAAAGCGAATCAGCCGGTGGCAGAAGAATAACCGAATTTGAAGGGCAGTTGGTATTTATAAAGTCCATCAGTCTGAAAGTATGGACCTTACTGGCCAGTTTGTCTTCGCGGGTAATAGGCCCGTTATTGTCCTGCCCGAATTTGGCCTTATCCTCTTTAATCTCAGCGATAGCCTCATCTATCTGGTCCTGGGCCCCGAAAGCCACACTATGAACGTCGTAGTAATACCCAAAAAACATGGTTTTAATGTAACCGGTATCCGATTCTATTTCCTGAACGCGTCGGTTAATCTCATCCAAACGTTGTGCATTACCCGATGGGTTTTCCTGCAGTGCCTGTCTTTCGTGGTCTAAACTTCTCAGTTCTGAGTAACCAGCGTTCATCATGTAAATCCCCAGAAATATAATACACAAGACACCTATGATAACAAGGTTGCGCATAAAAGGGCCACTGTTGGATGGCGCTCCGGTACTGGCCGGCTTTTTTTGCGTCTTCTCGGTTGGTTGATTTTGTTTTCCCTTTGCCACTACTTAATTTTATTTGAGCGTCTTTTGCACCGGAACGAAAGTAACAAACTGCCCGGATTAATTAAACTGGCCTTTGCGTATATTGCACACTTCACCATGAGCCACAATTATCAAATACCTGTCTTATTATATCACCGGGTAATTCCGAAAAATGGAATCACCGGCAAACACAAATTACATGTGTGGGAGCCCCAATTCCGCAGGCAAATGCAGTGGTTAAAAGATAACAACTATCAAACGTTTACCTTTCGTGATGTGGCTGCCGGTTTAAATACAGGAGCCCAAAAGCAAATTATTCTCACCTTCGATGATGGTTACGAGGACAATTACCAAATTCTGTTTCCCATCCTCAGGGAATTTGGATTTAAGGCAGTCATTTTCCTGGTTACGCGCTGCAAACAAAACGACTGGAGCATTGCCCAGGGTGAGCCGGCACTCAATATGATGAATGCCATCCAGATTAAGGAAATGGATGCTTATGGAATTGAGTTTGGCGGGCACACGCAGCACCACGTCGACCTCAAAAATGCTGATGCTACCAAACAGCAACAGGAAATAAGCGGTTGCTATAACGACCTCGAACAATTGTTAGGCAAAAAACCCGTTAGTTTCTCGTACCCATATGGCGCCTATAATAACGATACTTTTGGCCTGGTTAAAAACGCCGGTTTTAGTTACGCCGTTACAACCATTTTCGGTCCTACTGAATTTGCCCAAAACCCTTTCTGCATTAGGCGCCTGGAAATCCGGCCTAAATCCGGCATGTTTAACTTTAGGCACAAAGCCAGCGGCCGCTATTTTACAACCAACGTCTTTAACTTTATTTTCACCTCATAAATTCTCCCATTATGAAAATTAAGCACTTGTTGTTATTGCTTTTGTTAGCGCCCGCGTTTATAATATCGGCTCAAAATACCGATAAAAAGGAACCCGCCCCCATTTCTAAACGCGATAGCTTAAGACTTGCCAAACTTAAGGCCAAAGGCACCTACCCGCTAATTAAAGCAAGTGCATATAGTGGTGTGCTGCCGGTAACAGGTATTACTGAAAAGCCCGACAACAGTGTAAAGTATAAACTTGCTTTTAGCCTTACCCTGGGCACCAGCGACCCCGATAAGGTGAAAGAGCTAAACCGGGGACTGGCCGAAATAGGCCGTATTATCAACCTGCATATTGCAGCCGGAGTACCTGTCGAAAACCTGGACGTTGTAATTATTACCCACGGACAGGCGATGTTTTCCATACTCAATAATGAAGCCTTTAAAAAGCAGTTTAAGGCCGATAACCCCAACCTGGCTATTATTAAAGAACTGGAAAGCGCCAACGCTAAATTTATTGCCTGCGGACAAGCCATGCAGTTTTTGGAAGTAAAAAATGATGCTTTGTTGCCTGAGGTTAAAATTGCTATGGCTGCTAAGGTGGCCATATCCACTTACCAAATGAAAGGCTATACCATTTATGACATAGATGAGGATTAAACCATGTCTTCAAAGGAAGCGCTGCTTAAAAACAAGTAACTGCCATATTGGCAAAAAAACCATGCTAAGAAATGATAAGCAATGCTAAGGAATGTTAAGGAATGCTAAGCCTTTTTCGGAATCACCAAGCTTAACATGGACATAATGGCCTCGATACCTTTAGATACCAGAGCATGCCTATCAACTATGCATATCTAAAAGGCCTGAGCGGGGGTTTCATAGCATGGTTCCTTGGTTTTGGATCCCCTAAAAATGGCTTTTAAAGCATTTTTTATTCCTTAAAAATGCTAAGGAATGCTAAGTAAAGCAGGTAAAAGCGGGTAAAAGCAGGTGTTTTTGGCCATATAAAATCCGTAAACTCCAATTTATGCTAAACTGCCTGTACCATGTAGTGTTTCCGCAGCGGTTTCCGTCTAGGGACACTGTGGTTGCCTTGCGCCTCAAATTTTGTTTTACCCCGCCGCCGCGGGGTGCCCATATGTCAAAGAACATTTTTATCCCTTTTCCTGGCCATAAAATTAAACTAAAATAATTGGAATAACAAAATTAAAGTGCTATTTGATGGTTCGAAGCGAAAAACTGATTTTGCTGAGCCGTACCAGGACCAAATCATCTGTTGGATATTAACAGAAGTGATTAATATTACTCCCTTCGAGCGCACTATGAGCCAACCTGTTTCAGTTTTAATGCCGGTTTACAATGCGGAAACTTATTTGCGCGAGGCCATAGACAGCATCCTAAACCAAACCTTTTCGGATTTTGAGTTCATCATCATTAACGATGGTTCAACCGATAGCTCGGAAGCCATTATTAAAAGCTATACCGACCCGCGCATCAGGTATTACAAAAATGAAAACAACTTAAAGCTTATTGCCACCCTTAACAAGGGCCTTGCCCTGGCTAAAGGCAAATACATAGTGCGTATGGACGCTGATGATATTAGCCTGCCCACAAGATTGGAAAAACAGGTAGCTTTTATGGAAAAGCACCCCGAGGTGGTAGCCTGTGGTACCTGGGTGTATAGCTTTGGTGTTGAAGACTGTTATATTAAATATGAGGCTGGGCACGACGACATTATGTTTAAAATGATGTACCAATGTCATTTTATTCACCCAAGTATAATTATGAGAGCCCATGTGGTGAAGTCATTTACTCCTCAGTTTGACTTCAGATATGCGCATGCAGAAGATTATGATTTTTTTGTGCGTCTTGGCTATCGGCACAAGCTTGCCAATATCCGTGAGGTGCTGCTTCATTACCGGACCCATGAGAAATCGGTTTCAAAGGAGTACAAGGAAACTCAAAAACTTAATAGCCGTATTATAATACACCAGCAGTTTGAACACCTTGGTTATCCGGTTAGCGACCAGCTGATTGATGATTTTACGGAATTAAATCATCATGCATACACTAAAGTAAAATCAACTCCGTTGCAGGTAAAACAGTTTTTGGAACACATGTTAAGGGCAAACCATCATAGCCATGTTTTCAGTAAAGATTTTCTCGAAAAAAAGCTTTCATATCTGTGGTTTCATTATTGTTACAAAGTGTCAACACCCAAAGTGTTTTACAGTTCAAACATCCTTACAAAATACAGCAAGCCAACGGCCTTACAAACAATAAGGTGGCAGGTAAAAAGCCTTAAGGCATAAAAGTGCTGTTGCACAAAGCAAAATTTATTTTAAAAGGCCTGATGAAAAAGTAAGGCCATTACACTTTTACCTGGTTGCCGGACATTTCAAACAGCTTTTCAACGGAATGTGTTTTGATGGCCGGTAGGGAAAACGACACCGGTGTTGATGCCAGGGAAACCAAACGCACTTTCCGCTCATCTTCATTAGTACAAAGGGCCATAATTTTATCAATCTTGTTTCCGCACAAGGATAAAAGTTGCTGCTTGTCATTTTCCAGCATTTGCTGGCCGGCTATATAAGTTTCAAAGTTGTGCTTTATCAATTGCAACAACTCGCTGGTTGAAAGTTGGTGCAAATCGGGTGTCTCAGCTGTACTATGCTTAGCCTCACTTGCCCAGTCACCAATCAGTGAAACAAAGTACTGGTAATGATTTCTGTTCTTTTTCTCCAGTGCCGAATTAACGGGAAAGTCGTGCCTTGAAAGTTCTTCGTACATGGCTTGTAACTCATCGGTTGGTAAGTTATGCAGGGCATATTGTAAGGGTAACCATACTTTATGGAAGGTAGCGCTGGCACCCATTTCGTTGCAGAAACGAATAAAGTCTGGCAACTCTTTCCAGTTCTGCCGCATTACACAGGTTGAAATAGTGAAGGGTCTTTTGTTTGCTTTACTGTATTCGGCAAAATACCTGATGTTTTTCATCACCCGGTCAAATGAGGCATTTACGCGAATAGCCTCAAAAGTTTCTTTCTGAAGTGAATCAAGCGACACACCTATCTTAAAGTTTCCCCGGGCCATGAAATCTTTAACGCGCCCGTTTAAAACCGTTCCGTTGGTTTGTACTACTATCAGGCATTGGGGGTTGGCTTCAATCAGCATTTCCCAAAACCTAAAATTCATATCAATTAAAAAAGCTTCACCGGCGCTGCTGAAGCGGGTTTCAACCAGGTGTGGAATAAACTCTTTTAGCTGCTCCACAAACCCGTCATCGTACGGACTTTTTATCGGTGGAAGTTTATCTCTGTTTTTTCGGATTGAAGAAGAAAGCTCACCGGTACACATGATGCACTCCAGGTTGCAGGTATTGCTCAGCATAAACTCCATCATAGTGGGGTAAGCGCTGTTTCGGGGCAAATCATCAAAATGACGGGCCGACATCTCTTCAAAGTTTCCGGTTTGGTAATCCTTTTCGCAAACGCTACAGCCCGACAGAAACTGGTAATCGCTCATTTTCTGCCTAAAACGGTTCGCCTCCTCACTATTCCATATTTCAGAAATTGTTTGCCCGGGGTAACGGCCCAACGAATTTTCACTATTATGACAACAGGCCTTAATCTGCCCGTCTTCCGAAAAAATCATATTTACCGAAGGGGCAAAACAGACACTGCCCTGTAAGGCTGGTTCGCGGTTTTTGTTGAAAGTTATTTTACGATTATCGGCCGGCGATACAATGACGGAATTATCCTGGTTACGTTGAAACGTTTTGAAAATTTTCCTCAGCAAACTCATACTTGCAATTATCACTCCGTAAATATAACCGTATTTGCCCGGATGAAGCCGGGTAAGGTTACTTAGCGCCTGGTTCAAACTTCCATGCAATATCTGTTAATGCAGAGAACCGCAAAGAATAAAAAATCTTTGCGGTTCTCTGTGTTAACCTTTGCGCTCTTTGCGTAAATCGCCTGTTGCGCCTTCTACTCTTTCGGTTTTTGCTTCTCAGCCATTTGCTTCATCAGTTCCAGGCCAAGTAAACCACTGATAGGGCCGTTAGCGCCATCTCCACCACCGGCAATCAGCACATCAGGAATGACCTTAATTTTATTGAGGCCAATAGACTCGGTAATTTTTAACTGTGTAAAGTTGTTGCCACCCATCGCTTCAACCGATAGCTTGTAAGCCTCAGCGTTTGATTTACCAATGGCCAATATTTTTTCGGCTTCAGCTTGTCCTGTCTTGGCAATTTTCTCAGCTTCTGCATTGGCCATCAACTTCACTTGTTCTGAGTTTGCTTCAGCCAGCATTCGGGTTCTTTGTGCTTCGGCCTGGGCAATAATTTTCATTTTATCACTTTCGGCCGTACTCTGTAAGCGTACCGAGTTGGCTTCACCGGTTGCTTTCTCCACGGCAGCATCCGCAATACGTTTGGCAATTACCACACCCTGGTCGGCTTTAACAATGTCCTTCTGAATATCCGCAATGGCGGTTTCTTTTTCCAGTGATTGGCGTGTTTCCTGGGCCATTTTCTGGGTATCGTAAGTTACTTTTTGCTCCTCGGCTATTTTACGGTCAGTCAGCGTTTTCATCAGCGTCTCAGGAGGAACGATATCGCCAATCAGCGTATCAACGCCAAAAACGTTGTACTGCTCAAGCACAGCACCAATATGCGACCGGGCCGACTCCTGACGTTCTTTCCGGGTACCTAAAAACGCAATAACATCGCTATCCTGTGCAGAGTTACGGAAGTAGTTGCCAATAGTAGGCTCTAATACCTGTGATACCAGGTTAATCATGTTACCAAAGCGGGCAATTACTTTAGGCGCCTCGGTATTTGGAATATGGATAATTTGCGATACATCAAGATTGAACGGGAACCCGTCTTTTGAACGGACCGTAATGGTAGAAAGGTTTTTATCCAGTTGATGGGCCTCGCTGCGGCTGTTGGCCCAGTTAAGCACCAGGTTGGTAGTGGGCACTAACTCTACCCGCATGATATACGGGTTAATAGGATATTTGCCCGGCCCGAATGGTTCGGCCCAAACACCTTTGCAACCCTTGGCCACTATATTGCCGTGTTTAAATTCTATACCGCTCAGGTCCTTACCCTCATCGCCTACATACGATATAACCACCCCCACATAACCGATGGCAATTTCCGTCATTCTTACTTCTTCCACCTTGGCAAACCACGGGTTTAAAGCGTACGAACCCGATAATATTACCTGCTCCTGCAAGCCCCGGTTACCGCCTTCATTTAAAAAGGCATTGGCATCCTGAAAGTTGTTGTGGCCGCCAATCGTTTTTCCGGCAATCTGGCCCTGGCTTATTTGCACCCCGTCAAGCGTGGTTACAACGCCTACCATATTATCATGTATGGCGGTAATATCAGTTACTGTTACCTCAAAAAGAAAAGTATTAATACGGTAGGTACCAGCCTGTAAAATAGCGGCTTGTCTGCCTTTGCTACCCCCGTTAATTAAAAATTTGGCGGCGTCCTGGTAACTGTCGCAATCTACCTGGCGGGCCAGTATTTGCCCGGTTGGCAATTCCTTACCATCGCGCGATAACAACAAACCAATTTTTCCGCTGGGAATAACGGTCATAGGCTGTAATAATACATCGTATTGCCAAAACCAGTAACCGTAATAAATGCCCGGCGCCAGGGTTTGGGCCTGGTAACCGGCTTCGCCTTTAACAGCGATAATATGTCCCGGAGGCAATTGGCGGTTAGCACCGAATAAAACAAACTTAACGGTAACAAGTCCTATCCGGTCCTCGGGCACCACTATTACACCAAATAACCTAAAAACAAGCCTGTACAAAATGATACATAACAACAGGATAACTGCGGGGATAACATAAAGCAAAATATGGTCCATATAAAATTTAATTTAGGTGCAAACCTAGAATTAAATAAAATGACAGTTAGTAATTATGCCATATTTATTTGTTGGTAGACCTCAACAACTTATGGCTGCTTAATAAATATTGTTGGAAAGATACCAGCAATTAAAACTTCCTTTAATTTCGCCGCTTTCTGAAAATATATTCCCTGTAAAAATTCTTATTTACCGCTGTTGGCGTTATGTCGGTGCCATCTGAAGGAAGCATGCTAAAAGTAATCAGTTCATATCCGTTTGTCTCCATATATTCAAAACACCTGAACAAAATCAGGTCTGCCTCATGTTTGGCAATTACGGGCCGCACCTTATCAAGATGCTTCAGGTTTCATGCTGTCGATCAAATTTTCAACGCGCCAGTTTTCGTAAAACACCCTGAACATTCCCTGCCCATAATCTGTTTTTAGAATTGCGAAATTGCAGGGCGGACTAACCTGGGCAAAAGAAGCGATAGTAGCAAAAACCAACATGAGAACGGAGGTGGTTTTCATCGGTTTTTATTTTGATGAGTGACTAAAACAGTTGATCGGCGAACTTATTGCACAATGGCTTTAAATATTTCCTGACCCCATTCGCAAATAATCTTTACAAAGTTCCTAACGCTCTCTGTTACAAAACTTTCCGAACGGATAATTTTGACATAAACAATAAAGTCATATTTTTGATAAACGTATTTGTTATGCCTGATTTTTAACCGTCCTGATCACTTATTACTACATATCTTATTCCAAAACTGCAAAGTACAAAACATGATAGTTGTCATATATCCCTACGACTAATCTCATAAAATTCCCCTTTGCCAGTTGCTAATCTTGCATTGTAACCCATTAACCCATAAACAAGCAATAAAATGGAAAATCGTAAATTTCAGGAAGCCCTTGGCGAAAGAATTAAGAAAATCAGACTTGAAAAAAACATGTCTCAAACCCTGTTAGCTACTCAATGCGGAATTGAAAAGGCCAATTTATCAAGAATTGAATCTGGACAGGCAAACCCAACTGTGCTTACATTATTAAAAATAAGTGCAGCCCTGCAGGTACCGGTAGCTGAGTTTTTTAAGTATGAAATCCGGGAGCCCGCTTTAACAGTTTAATACCCAGACCATATGCCGGGTCATTTAAAGCCTTCTTTATCCGCTAAATGGTTAAATTATTAACACCCTGATGGTTCAGGCTGTTGTGATTTCATAATCATTTGCAAAAAAATCAACGAGGTTTTTATTTTTACCCCGGCTATGGCAGAATATATTGTTAGTGCGCGTAAGTATCGTCCGGTTCGTTTTAGTGAAATGGTGGGCCAGGAGCAGGTTGCCACCACACTTAAAAATGCTATCAGAACAAGCCAGTTAGCGCATTCGTTTTTATTCTGTGGTCCGCGTGGTGTGGGCAAAACCACAGCGGCCCGTATATTGGCCAAAACCATCAACTGCGAAAATATTACGGCAGATTTTGAAGCGTGCGGACAATGCCCCTCTTGTATTTCTTTTCAACAAAATGCCTCGTTCAATATTCATGAACTTGATGCTGCATCCAACAACTCGGTTGATGACATCAGGGCTTTGGTAGAGCAGGTCCGTTTCCCGCCACAAAGCGGTAAATACAAAATTTATATTATTGATGAGGTGCACATGCTTTCGGCGGGTGCCTTTAATGCATTTCTCAAAACCCTGGAAGAACCCCCTTCTTATTGCAAGTTTATTCTGGCCACTACCGAGAAACATAAAATTCTTCCCACCATACTTTCACGGTGCCAGATTTTCGATTTTAAACGGATTGGTATTGATACCATCGTAAAGCACTTACAGCATATTTGCGAAGTTGAAAAAATTAATGCCGAAGAAGATGCCCTGCATATTATAGCGCAAAAAGCTGATGGGGGTATGCGCGATGCGCTGTCCATGTTCGACCGGTTAGCTAGCTTCAGCGGCGGGGCACTTACTTATGCTTCAGTGCTCGAAAACCTGAATGTTTTAGATTACGACTATTTCTTTAAAGTAACCGATGCGTTATTGGCCGAGAACCTGCCTTTATCGGTTAACCTTTTTGATGAGATTCTTAAAAAGGGATTTGAAGGGGATGATTTTATCCTGGGCTTATGCGAGCATTTCCGCAACCTTCTTTTCTGTAAAGATGCCAGTACCTTAAAAATGCTGGAAGTGAGTGAGGGCTTAAAACAGAAATACGCCATACAATCTTCACTGGCCTCTCCCGATTTTTTGGTTAACTGTATGAATATTGGTAACCAATGCGATGTTCAATACAAGGTTTCCAAAAACAAGCGGCTAACAGTAGAGTTAACGCTGATTAAGATGTGTTACATCAATGCCGTGGTAAGCGTTGATTCTGGTAAAAAAAAACTCAAGTCTGAAAATTTAGAAGATGCTGGCCAGCAGAACAAGCCGGAAAAGAGCGTTGCCGAACGGCCTGTAAGCCAAAATAAAGAAGCCGGAAACTCCCAGGCGCCTGAAAAAATGAGCATGGCAGAGGAGGAGCCGGCCAAAGAACTCCAAAAGCCGGTTAAACCCATCAACCCGGAGCCTGTTGCTAATGGCAAACCCGTAACGCTGTCTAAAACAAGGAAACTGCTCACCATCGACTCGGTAGATGATGATTCGGTTGAAAACAAGAAGAGGTCTGCACAGGAAGAAGAGGAGCGCTATGAAGGCGAGGTTTTGATTTTAAACCAGGAAAATATTTTAAAGCTTTGGGATGCTTATGCTGCACGGATTCCTGAAGAAAAGAGAGGTCTTAAAATCGCTTTTAAGTCGTTCAAACCAGAAGTAGACCTCGCAACCCTGAACCGCATTGCCATTAAAGTTCAAAGCGATATTCAAAAATCGCAGCTTGACGAAGTGCGGTTGGGCTTACAAAATTATTTATCAAAACGCGTTGGCGCATCTATCGAAATTGAAGTTATAGCCGATAAGGAAATATCTACCGGCATTAAACCTTATACCCCAAAAGAGAAGCTGGAACGAATGATTCAGAAGAACCCGGCTATTAAAATAATGCAACAAAAACTGGGTTTGGAACTGGATTACGACTAGTAAATAAGCACTCAATCAATTAACATAAACCTTTATTTAAACATGCGTTCAAAAATTTATTTCGTAGCCCTTTGGCTTGTTGGCTCATTAACTGTTGTTAACGGGCAGCAAGTTGCTCCCGTTACTAATACCGCACCGGTACCCGCACACCAGGCCCCCAATAACCAGCGCGCGGCTAATAACAAGGCCTTAGCCGGCAAAGCCGGTGCACAGGCCTATGTAAGTGTGCCTGAAGACCCCTTCAATGCCCGGATTTATACCCTAAAAAACGGATTAAAAGTTTACATATCAGTAAACAAAAATGCACCACGTATCCAAACTATGATTGCAGTAAAAGCCGGCTCTAAATTCGACCCTCCTCAAACAACAGGCCTTGCGCATTACCTCGAACATATGATGTTTAAAGGCTCGCACGATTTTGGAACGGCGGATTGGGCGCATGAAAGTGTGTTACTTGATTCTATCTCGGCCTATTTTGAATATCACAAAAACGAAAGTGACCCGGCAAAAAAGGCTTTGTTATATGCTAAAATCGATTCCTTCTCGTACGAGGCTTCCAAACTGGCAATACCTAATGAATACGATAAAATGATGACTTCATTAGGCGCTAAAGGTACGAACGCCTTTACATCTACTGACATGACGGTTTTTGTAAACGATATTCCTTCAAACGGACTGGAAAAATTTCTGGATGTGGAGAGCAATCGCTTTCAAACCGCTGTGCTGCGTTTGTTTCACACAGAGTTGGAAACTGTTTACGAAGAGTTTAACCGCAACCAGGATAACGACCGCGTATGGAGTAACCATGCCATAGAGAATGCTTTATTGCCGAACCACCCTTATGGCACTCAAACCACCATTGGCGAAGGCGAGCACTTAAAGAATCCCTCCATGGTTAATATTTACAATTATTTTAAAACATACTACCGGCCTAATAACGTGGCTATCATCCTGGCCGGTGATTTGGACCCTGATGCTACTGTGGCAATGATTGAAAAGTATTTTGGCAGCTGGGCTCCTGCACCTATTCCTGCATTTACCAAAAGACCAGAGCCAACCATTACAGCTCCTATTATCAGGGAGTATAAAGGCCCGCAGGCTGAACACGTTTATATCGGTTACTTGTTTGATGGTGCCAGCTCGCACGATGCCTTAATGGCAACGCTTGTTGATGCCATTTTATCGAACGGTGAGGCCGGTTTAATTGACCTGGACCTGGAACAGCAACAAAAGATTTTAAGCGGCCACTCGCAAATCGATGATAATACTGATTATACTTTCCACGAGCTATACGGCCAACCCAAACAAGGTCAGTCGTTGGAAGAGGTAAAGGACTTGCTATTAGGCGAGGTTGAAAAAGTGAAAAAAGGCGATTTCGGCGACTGGCTTTTGCCTGCCATTATCAGGCATGAGAAGCTGGAAAGAATGAAATCTGCAGAAAAGAACAACCAACGTGCCGGCGCCATGATGGGCAGTTTTGTACACAACATTGAGTGGAAAGACTGGGTGAATGAGATTAATGAAATGGAAAAAGTGACCAAGGCAGATATTGTAAAGTTTGCTAATGAGCACTACAAAAATAATTATGCCGTATGCTACAAGCGTATGGGTGAAGCTACTGTTCATAAGGTTGAAAAGCCAGGCATCACACCGGTGAAAATGAACAAGGATGTTGAGTCGGCTTTTATGAAGAAATGGGAGCAATTGCCGCAGCCTTCTTTAAAACCTAAGTTTATTGATTTCAATAAGGATATAACCCACCTGAAGCTTGCAAAGGGCGACGTGCCGTTTGATTACATCAAAAACGATTTGAACAAAACGTTTTCGCTCAGCTATGTTTTTGATATGGGTACCGATAATATCCGCGAACTGGGAGTTGCTATCAGCTACCTGGAATACCTGGGCACTGACAAATACACCACCGACCAGCTAAAGATTGAATTTTATAAGTTGGGCCTGAGCTTTAATGTTAGCAATGGTCGCGACCGGGTATCAGTTTCGCTTTCGGGATTGGAGGAGAATCTGGAAAAAGGCGTTGAGTTAATGGAGCATATTTTGGCAAACGCAAAACCCGATAAAGAAGTTTACAATTCGCTGGTAATGGATATCAGCCAGGGCCGCGCAAATGCCAAAAAGAGTAAAGGTACTATACTAAACGCGGGCATGGCTAACTACGCCAAATACGGGCCACTCAATCCTTTCAATAATATTATTGGCGAAGACGAGCTGAAGGGCGAAGATGTAGCTAAACTTGTGGGACTTGTCAGGTCGCTGGAATCGTACAAACACCACATCTTTTATTATGGCAGTAAAAATGCTGAAGAAGCTTTGGCCGTGGTTAACAAGCTGCACAAGGTAAATGCGACGTTACAGGATTATCCCCCTGCAACAAAATACCCTGAATTGCCTTTGAACGAGGCCAAAGTATATGTTTGCTATTACCCGATGAAACAAGCTGAAATTGTAATGATGGGTAAGGATGTGCTGTTTAATAAAGACCTGTTCCCTTATGCCTATTTGTACAACGATTATTATGGCTCAGGCTTATCTTCTATTATGTTCCAGGAAATTCGTGAAAAAATGGCTTTGGCCTACTCGGTGTTTAGCAGTTTTGGGGTACCTCAATATCCTTTCGAATCGCATTATGTTACCTCATATGTAGGTGCGCAGGCTGATAAAATGCCAACCGCGCTTACTGAAATGAACAAGCTGTTGAATAACATGCCCGAAGTGCCTAAGCAGTTTGAAGATGCCCGCGAAAATGTAATTAATACGCTGGAAAGTGATTGGGTTACCGGTGCCGATATGTATACCGCCTGGGACCGCGCCAAAAAACGGGGCATGAACTATGACGTACGTAAAGATATTTACGAAAAAGCAAAAACCATGAGCCTGGCCGACATTCATAAATTTTTTGATGAGCACGTAAAAGGAAAAAAATATACGTATCTCGTTATCGGGAAAAAGGGCGATTTGAACCTTGATGCATTAAAAGAAATCGGTCCGGTTCAGGAGTTACAATACAAAGACATATTTGGTTATTAAAAAGCAAATATGCTAAGAGCAAAAAGGGGAGCGGTTGTCGTTCCTCTTTTTGTTTGCTATGGGTTTCCGGATAACATGAGGTCTGCTATAAAACGGGACGCTAATAGGGAAATAGTTTTTAGCCACTTGTGTGGCGCTATTAGCCATTGAAGGCTGACCCGATATATTTCTATGCGCGTTCATAATTATATATACGCTGCATTTCAAAAAGGTTTCAGAAAGCAAAATTTATTTGCGGCCCCGTAAAGCGCTTCTAAAAAGCCATAAATCATCGCGTAGCTTTAGAGATGGTTTATGGGGAGAGGCAAGATACTTAGCATAATACGTGATAAAATTAGCAAACTCTTTATTGGCCAGATAAGCAAAGGATAATTCGTGATATTCCCACCAAAGGCTTTTAAAGCGGTAATCGTACTTGTAATTCAGTTCTTTGTTTATACCTCTGGAGGTTGCAATACCATTCAGCAAAACCTTAATCCGGTCTCTTGACATAAAAACTGCTGCTGCATGTCGCCGGTAAGCTAACGTAACACGGTCTATATAACCCATTTTGCCATGTAGCGCGTGTAGGATGTGGAGTGCCCAGTCCCAGCTAAACGAGTTAAAATACCAATCGGGGAAATTTACCGGTTGCACCTCACGGCGAAACATTTTTGTGTTATTTGGAATGGTCGTATTGTTATTAATAAAAAAATCGAGGTCGAACTTTTCAGGTGGTTTGTTTTCGTGGGTAAAAAAGATATTTTGCTTGCCGGGTTCTTCTTCAAAAAAAGTAAACTGGTTGGTAAAGCAAAACGCGCAATCGGGGTTTTTATCCAGGTAGTCGGCCTGCATTTGCAATTTAGAATCGTCAATCCAGTAATCATCTCCTTCCATCAGGGCGATATATTGCCCGGTGCATGCTTCTATAGTGCTGATAGCGTTTTTTACCAGGCCCAAATTTGATTTCCTCAAAATGGGTTTTACCAGGTTGGGATATTTGAGAGCATACGCAGACACTATTTCCGGCGTACGGTCTTTGGAGCAGTCATCACTCACTATTATTTCCCAATCAAAGTCAACCAGTTGCTTAACAACAGAATCCAAACAAGCTGCGATATATTTTTCGTGATTATAAGTAATCAGGCTAACGCTGACTTTAGGACGATTCATGAGCCAAATGTAAATAAATCCGGTTTCAGCGACACCATAATACGGCACGCCAACTGAATCAATAATTTTGTATTTATGTAAGCAATTATGGCGGTTGATGATTTTATTAAACCTGTAGAAAGCCAAATTTGAAATGAAAAGACTTCTGCCTCTTTTAGCCACGTCATTGTTACTTACGGCCTGTGCCCGTCCTATGTCGGGCACCTTTTTTCTTTTTGGTTTCAGGGACATGGTTTCGTACGTCGGTTTCGCCCTGGTTATTTCGGTTATTGTAGGTGTTCTTAGCGAGGAAAACTGGCGGCGGGCCTTTTGGATATCGTTTATATTGAGCCTGTTGCTTACTCCTTTAGCCGGTTTAATTTATTGCCTCATACTTTTAACCCGTCGTTAATGCTGTATGAGTAAGATTAAGAAGGCAAAACCCGTTGTACGGCAAACCGCGGAGTATTTTTTTCTGAACCGACCCCTCGTTT
>Ga0316217_10001603_pt1 | contig 29053 bp, 28 predicted proteins | sample 1anoAmetaG_FD_203633 | JGI IMG/M metagenome (GOLD analysis project Ga0316217, IMG submission 203633) | Freshwater microbial communities from Trout Bog Lake, Wisconsin, USA - 1anoA | ecosystem: Environmental > Aquatic > Freshwater > Lake > Hypolimnion/Profundal zone | place: USA: Wisconsin... | reverse complement strand
CCATCACTACCAGCGCGACGAGGTCATCCGCTTCGCCGATGCCACGGGCGACAGCTACAAGCTCTCCCGCATCGCCGCCGATACCGATGCCAAGTACATTGTTTTCTGCGGTGTGCACTTCATGGCAGAGAGCGCAGATGTGCTCAGCCAGCCCGGCCAGCAAGTCATCCTGCCCGATCTCAACGCCGGCTGCTCCATGGCCGACATGGCGGAGATCTCTCAGGTCGAAGCCTGCTGGGAATCCCTCGAGCGCCTCAACCTGGCCGCCGATACCATCCCCATCACCTACATCAACTCCACCGCCGCCATCAAGGCATTTTGCGGCGAACACGATGGCCTGGTCTGCACCTCCTCCAATGCACGCGCCGCCATCGAGTGGGCCTTTGCCCGCGCTAAGCGCGTCCTCTTTTTGCCTGACCAGCACCTCGGCCGCAATACCGGCTTCGCCATGGGAATACCGCTCGACAGGATGGTCGTCTGGGATCCCTGGGCAGTCCAGCTTGGCGAGAACCACGGCGGACAAACCAAGCAGAATCTTGCCGCCAGCCGCATTCTTCTCTGGAAAGGCCACTGCGCCGTCCATCAGCGCTTCCTGCCCAGCCACGTCGATGCGGTTCGCGCAAAATATCCTAGCATCCAGGTCATCGTTCACCCCGAGTGCCGCTTTGAAGTCTGCCAGATGGCCGACGCCCAGGGTTCCACCGAGCGCTTACTGGCCCTCGTTGACCAGGCGCCGGAGGGTTCCATCTTTGCGGTAGGAACTGAAATTCACCTGGTAAACCGCATGGCCCGACGCTTCGCCGAGCAGGGCAAGAAAGTCATCACTCTTGACGACACTGGCTGCCTCTGCACCACCATGTACCGCATCAGCCCCGCGCACCTTGCCTGGGCTCTGGAAAATTTAGTCGAAGGCCGTGTCGTCAACCGCATTCAGGTCAAACCGAACGTCAAGCGTTGGGCCAAAGTCGCCCTCGACCGGATGCTGGAAGTTGGGTAATGGAAGGGAACAGTGAACCGTTTCTTTTCGGTATCGCGAACTTATTTGGCTTACTGAAAATGTGTTTGACTTGCGGATACTGGAACGCATAATCCATCTGACCCCTGACCCCTGTTCCCTGATTCCATTTCGTCGTATCCTATAGCGGAGGGCACCCCCATGAAGACCTTCACTCTCGAAGAAGCGCAGTCTCTACTCCCAGTGATGGAGTCGCTCTTAAAGCGCGCCATTGAAGGCAAGCGGTCGGCCGAACAGGTTGAGTCAGGGCTCTCCGAGCTGAATCGCCGCATCTACATCTCCGGCGGCATGAAGGTTGATACAGGCAAAGTGGTCAGCCTCCGCGCGGAAATGGAGTCTCACGTCAAGCGCATTCGCGAAAGCATCGCCGAAATCGATTCCATCGGCGCGCAGGTCAAGGACCTCGAAACCGGCCTGCTCGACTTTCCCTGCCGCCTCGACGACCAGGTGGTACTGCTCTGCTGGCGCATGGGCGAGCCGGCCATCGAGCACTGGCATTCCACCGACACAGGCTTCAAAGACCGCCAGCCTGTCGATGAGCGCTTCCATCACCGCCCCTCGTCGGGCAACCGGCCCAATTAAGTCCCGTGTACATTTCCGAGCACGAAGTCCGCGCCGCGCTTACCTATGAATCGCTGATTCCCGCCATCCGGCAGGCCCTCATTGACCACACGGCCGGCTTGATTAACCAACCCCCTCGCGTCATTCTCCGCACCAGCAATCAACAAGGCCCGCGCCTCGGCTGGTTTGCGGTCATGCCGGTTGTAGCCGGCGACGTGATGGCCGTCAAGACCGTTACCTTTTTCCCCGCCAATGCAGCGCAGGGTCTGCCCACGCACATGGCGATGATTGAGTTGCTCAGCAGCTTAACCGGGGAACCGCTGGCGGTCATGGATGGCCGCCTGATTACCGAGATGCGCACTGCGGCGGTCTCGGCGGTTGCGCTCCAGGCTTTGGCCCCGCGCGCAGTCAGGAGCCTGGGCATTTTGGGCAGCGGTGTGCAGGCCCGCTCGCACATTCAGGCGCTCAGGCTGGTCTGTCCCACGCTCGGTGACATCCGAATTTGGAGTCGCGATCCCGCCCACGCCCAAAGCCTCGCAGCCGAAACCGGTGCCCGGGCCGTCGCCATTCAAGAAGCAGCGGCAGCCGATGTCGTCCTCACGGTAACCGCCTCACCCGTTCCAGTTCTCCAGGGCCGATGGCTTGCGCCCCACGCGCGGGTGCTGGCCGTGGGCGCGGTGGGCGCCCAACTGCGCGAGCTCGACGACCAGGCCATGCAGGGAGCCTGGCTTGTTGCTGAATCGCGCCAGGATGTTCAGCGCGAATCCGGAGACGTGCTGCTCTCGGGAGCCAAGGTCGAGGCCGAGATCGGCGAAATCCTCTCCGGCAAGGCAGCCGTCCCCGCTGGCCGTCCCATCGTCTTCAAATCCGTGGGGATGGCCATCGAAGATCTGGTCGCCGCCCGCCTGGTCTGGCAAGCGCGCCAAAATAAGCCAAATTCGAACTAGTCCCGTAATCCGGCGCCCGGCGCGGCGCCTTCCCGTAAATTCCCGCTGCATTCGCTCCTGTTTTGCGGTATCCTGTTAAAAATGGATAATCGCGGTCCGAATGCTTCGCGTCCGCTAAGAAGTGTTCCGGCCTTGATGAGAATTTCAGGAAAACTGCCTGCGCAACCAGCGAAAGGAATCCTTTCGCTTCGCTTGATCATCCATTCAATAACAAGTCCTGTGCGCAAGTTGTGCGTGCCGCCCCCTTGGATATTCCGTTGCACTTGGCTTTTGTTGCCGGCAGCGGCACACGCCCGCACTCACCATTAACCCATCAACCCGTAAGGAGCACGCATGCTTGCCGTTGGAGAAAAATTCCCTGATTTTGAACTCACCGCTGTGGTCGATCTCGACCTCAAGAAAGCCTTTCAGCCCATCACCGGCCAGAGCTATGCCGGCAAGTGGAAGGTCTATTTCTTCTGGCCCAAGGACTTCACCTTTGTCTGCCCCACTGAAATCGCCGCCTTTGGCACGCTGAACTCGGAATTCGCCGCCCGTAATGCGCAGGTCCTCGGCGCCAGCATCGACTCGGAATTCGTTCACTGGGCCTGGCGCAACGAGCAGCCCTCGCTGAAGAATCTGCCCTTCCCCATGCTTTCCGACATCAAGCGCGAACTCTCCGCCGCACTGGGCATTCTCGATCCCAAAGCCGGCGTAAGCCAGCGTGCCACATTCATCGTTGATCCGGAGAACAAGATCCGCTTCGTCTATGTCACCGACCTGTCCATCGGCCGCGACCCCAAGGAGGTTCTGCGCGTCCTCGACGCCCTGCAGAACGGCGGACTCACCCCCTGCGGCTGGCACAAGGGTGAAGAGACGATCAAGGTCTAACCATTTTCGTCGTTATTTGAAAATAGTGTGTCCCACCTTCGCCGATTCCCGCTTTAACAAATCGGCCCAGGTGGGACGCCTGTCACTGAGTTGCGTTACTTATTACTACAGTCCTCGAACGTCCTTTCCAATCTCGCCCGTTTGCACACCCCTGATTAATCAGGGCTTTCTTGAAAAGGCGTCAACCGGAACCAGCGCTGTTGCCGCATCGCCGTCAAGCGTCACCTGGCCTTTTTCAAAGATCTGGAGCGTGGCATCGTCGGCAGCCATTATCATCCAGCAAACAATGCCTTTCCTGAGCACGCTGCAAACTGTCTCCATGGTTCTTTTAATCTCCGGGTGAGAAATCAACGTGCCGGATGAGCGCTCAATCCACATACTGTGCGTGCCCAGCATGTAGGCGCCGTTAACCGGACTGACGACCTGAATGTTCTTCTTCAGGCCCTCGGAGACGCCGAAACCAATGCCCGGAAGATCCTCGGCAGCGAATGTGTGTCCCATGCAGTCAAAGGAAAGCCCCACAACTGCGATGACTGAGGCTGGGTTGCCATGGCGGCCTGTCAGCGGCAGTTGGATACAGGCGGCCATTTTTTCGGCGTCGCTGCCGTAATCCTTGCCGGCCTGCTGTATCACCGCCGACAGCTTCGGTTGAGTATCCACAACCTCCCAGTCCGACGGGAGGCTATAGCTGAAGCCGAGATCGTTGGTATGTATTTGCGCTGCCGGTGGGGAAGTGCCGGGTGTCTGGGCAGCGAGCGCGGCAGCGTAAAAAACGAAAAGCGCGACAAACAGGCGGGCTTTCATATGGCAGCCAGTCTACCACGGTTTGTGATTTTCCCGATCGCGTATGTGCCCCAAATCCCGTTCCTGGGGTCTGGGGCACATGACAAATCTACTTCAGCAGCAAACCAAAAGTCGCTGCTACAACTCCTATTACCGAGAACCCCAGCCCCACAAACCAGAATGCGCGCTTGTGAGTCAGCAAGGTAATTGAAGTAATCACCAGGCCAATCTCCAGCAGCGCCTCGCCCAGGTCGAAACGGTCTGCCTTAGCCTCGGCTTCTTCCACTTTCTTTTCGTATTCAACAACCTTCTTTTCCTCTTCGCGGGCCTTGTCTTCGCCGTCCTTCAGGTCCGCTTCCCATTTCTTCTGATGATCGGCGTAGCCCTTTTCCAGCTTCTTCGCCTCGTCCTTGTTGGCAATAGCCAGCACGTTCATCAGGTCGGAAGTCAGTTCCGTCTCATTGGCGCGATTCTTCTTGGCCTGGTAAAAGGCCCAGTCGTCCGCAACCCGGTTTTGCTCCACCGCGGCCTTGGTCTGGTTCAGAATCGCTTCGGTGTGCGTGCGATGCCCCAGCACCGTGACCACGGCCACAAGCACTGCCAGTATCGTCATGGTTAGTGCGACCGGCAGCATCGCGTGATCGTGTTCCGCGTGTTCCGCGTTTTCTTCCAACTCCTGCACTTCGTTCGGTTCCATAACTTAGATGTCCTCCGGTTTCAATCCTGTTCGTTTTGCAATGCGGGCAAGCATCTTGGGGCCAATCTCCTCCCCGTCGTGGAAGGCCCACGTAAATTCATAAGGATAATTGACGTGTTCAAGCTGCTTATGCGAACCGCTTTTGCTGATGCGAGGTTTTTCGCTCCAGCCTATACGCTGCAAGGCGCGGAATATCTTTTTTGCGCTCGATGAAGGCCAATGACTCATGCGGCAAGTATTCTCAATCCCTTATGCGATTCCAACAGCTAACTGGAATAATCCTGGTGATTAAGCAGCTTCAAATCGAACCTGAGACGGTACGCTCTGATCGAGCTCAATCCGGTCTGCAATCACGCGCAACGCCAGCGCCTCCACCTTGGATTGGGCCTCTGTCTTGGTGGAACCATAAGCAAGCACGCCGGGCAGGCTTTCAATCTCCGCAATCCAGCGCCCATCTTCTTCGCGATCAAAGACGATCTCGAAATCCATGGCAAACACCTCCCTGAGAAGCCGAAAGTTCATTCACTTCAGTCTATCTCAGCTCGCTCTCACTTCCGTTTCCACCGGACTCCGTCTTTGGAATCCTCAATCGCCACGCCTTTATCCGCCAGCTCATTGCGAATCTCATCGGCGCGCGTAAAATTCCGCTGCTTTTTCGCCGCAGTCCGCTCCGCCACCAGCGCATCAATCGCCGCGTCCGTCAGTCCCTGCCGCGCCAGCAACTCGGGAGAAACCGTGCCCATCCGGTCAGTCTGTTCAGCCCACTCCAGCGCCTTCCGAGTCGCCTCGGTGTCTCGATCCTCCAGCAAGTCAAAGACCGCATCAAAGCTCGCCAGTACCTTCAGAATCGCGTCTCTGTCCCCCGCTTTCAACTGCCCCAGGTCCATCGCAGTATTAGCAGCGCGCAGCAATTCAAATATCGGCGCCCGCGCCTCGGCGGTATTCAAATCGTTGGCCAGCGCTGCAACATACTTCTCGCTTGCCTCAGCCGCCGCGGCCTGCATCGCGGGATTCTCGCCTGGAGAAAAACTTCCGCCAGACAGCCGCTGACGGAAGGTCCGCAGCCGTTCCACTGCGCTCGTCGCTTCCATCAGTCCGTCAAAAGTAAAGTTGAACTGGTGCCGGTAGGGAACAGAAATCAACGCCAGCCGGATCGCCGACGCCTTGTATCCCTTCAACAAAAGATCGCGAAGCGTATAAAAATTCCCCTCGCTCTTGGACATCTTTCGCCCGTCCACGAGTAAAAACCGCACATGCATCCAATGCCGGGCAAATGCCTTGTGCGTCACGCACTCGCTCTGTGCAATCTCGTTCTCGTGGTGCGGAAACATCAAATCTTCGCCGCCCGCGTGCAGGTCGAAGCTCTCGCCCAGGTACTCCATCGCCATCGCCGAGCACTCCAGGTGCCATCCTGGCCTTCCTCGCCCAATCGCCGTATCCCACGATGTCTCGCCCGGCTTCGCCGCCTTCCACAGCGCAAAGTCGCGTGCCGAGTCCTTTTCGTACTCATCCACATCCACCCGCGCGCCGTCTTCCATCCCACTCAAATCTTTTTTGCTCAGCTTGCCGTAATCTGGAAACGCCGCCAGCCGAAAGTACCAGCTTCCGTCTTCCGCCTGGTAAGCCGCGCCCGCCTTCGACAGCCGCTCCACCAGCTCCACCATCTGCGGAATATGCTCAGTGGCCCGCGCAATCATCTCCGGCCGCTCAATCCTCAGCGAATCCAGATCCTCAAAGAACGCCTGCTCAAATCCTGCCGTGTACGCCCCAATCGTCATTCCCGCAGCGGCCGCGTTGCGAATGATCTTGTCATCCACGTCGGTAATGTTCATCACGTGGAGAACCTTCGTCCCCGTCAACTTCAGAAACCGCCGCAAAACGTCCACCTGCAAAAACGTCCTGAAGTTCCCGATGTGCCCGTAGTCGTAAACCGTCGGCCCGCAGGCATACATCCGCAGCGTCTCGCCATCCGCGGGCGTCACCGCGTCCATCTCTCCCGTAAGCGTATTGAAAAGCCGCATCGTCATCGATAGTATTTCTTGTTGGAAAACAATTGAATATGGCAGGGTTTCAGCCTTTTTTGATTGTACCAGCGCGCGTTGTCAGAGGGCAGTGGTCTGAGATCAGGGACTATGGAACGAGACGTGGAACGCGCGAATATGTCTCTTCTCATATGGAGAGATTTTTGGGGCGTATTTTGGGGCAATTCAGGGGTGGGAGTCTCTGTGTTGAGTTTCCCAACAAAACTAATTCGTCTTAGGAAGTCACAGCATGGATTTCCCTTGTTGCTTTCTACTAGAAAAACGCCTAAAATCCGGAACTAATTCACTGAACCCTTACGGCACGTTCGGAATCTGGAAGGAGTAAAAGATGGGGCGTAATGTCTGCTGGTCCTGCGGAACCGCATACGACGGAATGAATTGTCCGGTCTGCATCCTGCGAAAGCAGTCAGAAAAAAGTGCCGATCAGGCGACGAGGGATCAGGAGAAAGCGACTGCCGCTACGGAGCGTGCTCTCGAAGAGCAGACTCAGGAGATTACCGAAGCGCTGGAACGCGCGAATCAGGCGGCTGAGGAGAGTGCCTACGAAACACAGATGGCAATCGGACGCGCCGCTGAAGAGCATAAAAGGACAATCGCGGATGCTTGGAAGCTCCAATCCCGCTCTAAAAGTGAACAAGCCAGGAAGCTCATGGATTCGGGAATGCTCTCAGAGGCTCTGAAGCTGGCTCTTCAGGCAATTGAACAAGATCCCGGGAACATGGATGGGTTTGCTGTTGCATCAAGTGTTCTGACCCGACAGGGCAAGTACGATGCAGCCAGAGCATATATAGAAAAGCAGATTCAGTTACTCGGTCATCCAGAACAGCGAGCGGAGCCAGGCAATTTTTTGAAAGTTCTGCTCAAAGTTGGTTCGAATGACGAATTGAGGGGCATATTATGCCACGCCATTGAAAACAACATCCAGTTTTGGGACTTTCGCGGTACTCGTTATGACGATCGGACGGAGGAGTCGATTATTAAAGAGCTTTCCGATTGGAAGCAGTTCAGGACTGCACTCGTGGTGCAACGGTGGATGATACACATATTAGGGTTCACTTCAATAAATCTGACGTCCATTCGAAAGCTGGTTCTTGCAGTGGCAGGATCCCCGGCGGGAGTGGGGCCACTCCGCAAGGAATTGGAAGAGTTGGCGCAATGGATTAGCGGCGAAGACAAGGGCGAAGACTCTAGCATGTCTCAATATGCAGAGAAGCGCCGGCCACTGGCCACTCTTGTTTTAGCGGAAGAGATTTATGCGTTGCTTGGAACGAACAAGCGGGTTATCCCTGAATTTCTGCAACGGCTGAAGATCAATAACTTCGAGAATAGCCGCGAGAAACTCGAAGAAGATATGGGCGAATTAAGGAAGTTGTCTGCACAAGGGGATTTTGCCCCGGATGCCTTCCCATGCGTGCAGCAAGAAGTTGCAGAGAAGTATTTAGCCTGGCAGAAGGATATTCAGGAGCAAGTCTACGCCAAGGTGAAAGCGGCGGTAGATGTAATGCCAAAAACCACACACGGCTGCCTCACCGCATTTGTTGCGTGGGTTGTTCTTATCCTGATGGCAGGTTGGGTTTCTATGCAGTTCAGCCATCAATGGATTCAACCGGGCTATGAAGCGCAGACCAACTTTGGTGCTTTGTTGGGAGCAATTCTGTTTGGTGTGGCCAGCAAGAACGTTGAAAAATCTTTGCTGTACTACCGATCGATGCGCGATGGGCTCACGGAAGCTGTTATGTACACGAACAAGCGATTTGACGAATTAGGCCTGCCTACGATTCCGGCTCCAGCGTTAAGGGTGCATCCGCCGAGACTGAGCATCGTTGTTTTCGGAGTCCTGTTCTGTTGTTACCTGGGGTTGTGGCGATATGCAATGACTCCTTCGGCGGCTCCAAATGAGGGGGTGATACCGAACCAAAGCAATGTGACAGAGTCGCAGGCTCAATCGAGTTCAAACTCCAATGCGAATGAGCAGCGCATTGACGGAGTGAGCACCGTACTTCCTCAAAAGATGCAGACCATCATCATCACAGGCGTTGGTTTGGGACGAAAGTCGGCGTACACGGGGAATTCGGATTTTCTCCAGGTGAGTGATCTAACCCGAAATTGGGATGGAGGTTGGTCAAAGGATCCCGGAACGGACAAGGTGGGGCTGGAGGTCACTTCGTGGACAGATACGAAGATTGTAATTGAGGGGTTTACTGGAGAGTATGGGGCTGGTCAATGGTCTCTCGGAGAGGGGGATAAGATTCGTTTTCGAGTGTGGAACCCGCAGACAGGTCAGGGGCCAGCAATTTATACGAGTGTAGTGGCTGGAATAGCAACACAAACGGCAGCTGGGCCGATTTCGTATTCTAATGCAAACAAGCAACGTATCAACGGAGTGGTGTTGCCCCCGGCTGCTCCGGCGCACTCAGGGATTATGCAATACACGGGTCCGCCCATACCTCATGGTGGGACAGTGGTCTACGACAATCTGCCCAATGGGCGGCTGAAATTCAACTTCAACCATGCGGCGTGGCAGTTGGTCATCAAGCCGAATCCCGATGGAACGAAAAAGGCGACACTGATTTCGCTGGCCCAAGGCTATCAATCGAGTTGCGATTTGGGTTGGGAGATTATGGAGTAAGCAGGAGCAGTAATAATGTAGCTGTAAGATGGTGCATAAATACCTTCTCTTCGTGCAAACCGGAGCCGGGTTCCCCATCCTTCCGCGTCCTTTGCGGGAGGCCGGGAGACTACGAACCCCATTACACGATGCGCCGCCCGCCCCAGCGCAGGTGGTTGCAGATAATTACCATCTCTCGGCGCATAATCATCCTCAGAAGCATTCCTACAAATCGTCCCGGTAGGCCCTTTTCGTGCCTCCTTTCAGCCGGAAGCTGTCTAAATGTCACGTAACTCCTTATCCTGGACGATTTTGCAGGGAACTCCTTTGTTATGAAAATTTTACAGCGCAACCCTGTCTGTAACTTCAAGAAAACAAGGATTTTGCGTCCAAAATACGGGTGGGGGTACATATCCTTGATGCGTACTTTGCGAAGGGTGGGAGATCATGAACCTCAACCATTCACGTCTGGAAAATTCGCGGCCTTACCCCTTATCCCCGACACGCACGCCAGCCCACAGCACCCCCGCCGCCACCGCCAATCCCGCCGTTAGCGTCAGCGCTGCCTCCCACCCAATCCGCTCTGCCAGCCACGGCGTCAGCGCTGGAGAGACCATTCCGCCCAGGTTGCTGCCAAAGTTCATCACTCCGCCGGCCACGCCGCTGTGTTTGCCCGCCAATTGCGTCATCGTCGCCCAGAAAGCGCCCTCCGTCGAGAGCACCAGCACCGTGCAAGCGGTCAGCGCGCCCACCGCCACCATCGCATTCGCAGTGCGCGCCCCAATTACCAGAAACACAGCGGAAGCTGACAGCGCGATCAGCGGCACGCTGCGCCGTCCCCACGTCGCTCCCCATCGCGTAACGGCCGCGTCCGACAGCACGCCTCCCAGCGGAATCGCAAAGATTGTCGCCACCCACGGCAGCGCCGTAAAGCCGGCCGCCTTCAGCACTTCAAAATGCCGCACCTGCACCAGGTAAAGATAAAACCAGAAAACAAAGATGTAGCCCAGGTATCCCTGCAAAAGATAACTGGCAAACAGAAACCAGAAACTCCGCGTGCGCAGCGGCCGCGAAGAGCTCTGCTCTCTAACAACCACCCCCGGCATCGCCCCCGCGTTCATCTCTCGTGGCGCAAACCGCCACCATAGCAGCCCCGCAGCCGCGCTGAATCCAGCCGCCGCCATCAACGCTGCGCGCCATCCCTCACGCCCCGCAATCGGCGCCAACATCATCGGAGCCACAGCCGATCCAATCCCGATGCTGGCCAGCACCAGGCTGTTGGCCCTCGCCTGCATCCGCGGCGGTGTGGTCACTCCAATCGTCCGTGCGGAAGCGGGATATGTCGGCGCGGCCATCACGCCAAACAGCGCCCGCATCAGCAGCAGTTGCGGAATCACCGTGGCCAGCCAAAATCCATGCCAGGCCACCAGCGCGGTCAGCGTGTTCAGCAGCGTCCATCCCAGGCACAGCGCCAAAAAAATCCGCCGCGCGCTCACCCGGTCGGCCAGCCCGCCTGAAGGCACCTGAAATGCCGTATACCCCACCAGGAAAGCGCTGAAAACCATTCCCATCTGCGCCTGGCTCAGCCCAAACTCGCGCATCATTCCCGGAGCCGCAACCGTTACCGCCACGCGCCCCACGTACCCCGCTGAGGCCACGCCCATCAGCAGCAACACCAGCCGCTTGCTCATCGACTGCGCGCCTGTCGTGTCCGGATTGATCATCCCAGCGCCTTGTGCAGAATCAGCTCCGCATGTCCCGCCACGCAATAATCCTTCAGCTCGCCCACCTGCTCATACCCATGCCGCCGGTAAAGCTCCTTGGCCTGCTTGTTAAACGACGACACCAGCAGGAAAAGATGCTCGCGCCCGTGAAAGTGATGTTCGGCAAACTTCAGCAACTGCGATCCCACCCCGCATCCCCGCGCCTCCGCAGCCACCGCCACGGTTGCAATGTAAGGCGAACCAGCCAGCCCATACGGCGCCAGCAGAATGAACCCCACCGGCAATCCATTCTCCCGCCGCCGCGCTATAAACAGCTCCGTGCCCGGCCGGCTCAAAGTCCTGCCGCAAGATGCCTTATCGCGCCGCAGAGTAATCCACGGCTCCGACCCAGCCATCACCCCCGCGCTCCACTCGTAGTCGTCCGGCCCAGCCGCCACAACTTCAATCAGGATTTCCATAGCAACCTCAAAAGCATCTGAAAAACGACTATCGCCCCAACACCATCGAGGGATCTCCCGACAGCGAGTCCGCTGCAAACTCGCCAGCCACAAACCGAGGCCACGCCGCCGCGGCAATCATTGCGGCATTGTCGGTCGATAGAGCCAGCGTTGGAAACGCAATGCGCACTCCGCGCTTTGCGGCTTCTGCGCTGAACCGCGCCCGCAATTCGCGGTTGGCGGCCACTCCGCCAGTGACCAGAATTCTCCGTGAGCCCAGCGATTCCGCCGCCGCAAAGGTCTTCTTCATCAGGTCGCCAACCACTGCGCGCTGGAAACTCGCCACCAGGTCCAGCACCTGCTGCGAACACAGCGCCAGCGCCTCTTCCTTGCTCTGCGGCACGCGCGCCTCCGCTCCGGGCGCAAACAACCGTGATGCGCGCGCCTGCGCTTCGCCGCGCAGATCATTTAATTCCACATAGCGCAGCACCGCCGTCTTGATCCCGGAAAACGAAAACAGAAATCGCGGATCAAGCGCGGCAATCGGCGCTGTCTTGGCGGCTTTGGTTCTTGCAACCTTTCCTGTTAGGTGCGCCTTCACTTTGATCTGCGAAAACGCGAACGGCACCGCCTTCTGGTTGCCAAACAGTGCCAGGGCATCGATCCACGGTCCTCCGGGATAGCCAAAGCCAAGCAGCTTGGCCACCTTGTCATACGCCTCGCCCGCCGCATCATCCACCGTCCGGCCAACCAGGGAATAACGCCACGCTCCGCCCGCCGGCCGCGCTAGAAATAAATGCGTATGCCCGCCGGAGACCACGAGGGCAAGCGCCGGTTCTTCATTCTGAGTCGCCCGCCCGTGCGGCAAGCACTCCCGCTCATTCAGCAACACCGCATGAATGTGACCTTCCAGATGGTTGATCGCAATCAACGGCAGCCCCTGCGCAGCAGCCAGAGCTTTGGCGTAGGTAACTCCTACCAGCAGCGCGCCCGCCAATCCCGGCCCGGCTGTTACCGCAATTGCGTCCAGATCCCCCAGTGCAATCCCCGCCTCAGCCAGTGCTGCCCGCACCACCGGCACAATCGCCCGAAGATGCTCGCGGCTGGCCAGCTCCGGCACAACCCCGCCATAGCGCGCGTGCGTGGCAATCTGCGAAGCCACCACCGACGACAGCGTGCGCTCTCCGCGCTCCACAACAGCCGCTGCCGTCTCGTCGCACGAGGATTCAATGCCCAGGATGAGGCCGCGCTTGCTCATTTGTTTAGTTTAGCGGGTAACCGCGCGACAATAGAGAAAGCAGCCATGCCGGCCATCACCTCCCAATTCGAAGCGGCTCTCCAGATCATCGCCGCTCTGCGCGACGCAGGTTACCAGGCCTATCTCGCAGGCGGCTGCGTGCGCGATTTGCTGCTTGGTCGCGAACCCAAGGATTACGATGTGGCAACCTCGGCCACCCCCGATACCGTCCTCAACCTTTTTCCGCGCACCTTCGCCGTCGGAGCACACTTTGGCGTAGTGTTGGTCGCTTTGGAATCCGAGGATGCCCCAACCGTTTCTGAAGGCTCAAGAGCCAGGGAGATCATTACGGAAGTAGCCACCTTCCGTTCCGATGGCGCTTACTCCGATGGCCGCCATCCCGACGCTGTGCGTTACACCACCAGCGCCGAAGAAGACGTCCGCCGCCGCGATTTCACCATCAACGGCCTGCTCCTCGACCCGGAGGGAGCCGGGGGTATTAACCCTCGGAAAACCTCCGCAAACACGACCTGGGCTTTAGCCCCGGAAAAAGACCGCTCAGCGCTCATCGACCACGTCAACGGCCTCTCTGACCTCGAAGCCGGCATTATTCGCGCCATCGGCAATCCTGAACAGCGCTTTGATGAGGACCATCTGCGCATGCTGCGCGCCGTGCGCTTTGCCGCCCGCTTTAATTTTCAATTAGACGCGTCCACGGCCGCTGCCATCCACCGGTCGGCCGCCAAAATCAATCACGTCAGCCGCGAGCGCGTTCGCGACGAGCTGACCAAAATGCTCACCGAGGGACGAGCCCGCCGGGCCTTCGAATTATTAGACGAAACCGGTCTCCTCGTCGAAGTCCTTCCCGAGGTCGCCCGCATGAAGGGCGTCGAGCAGCCTCCGCAATTTCATCCCGAGGGCGACGTCTGGACGCACACACTGCTGCTGCTCGCGCAACTCGAATCCGGCTGCCCGCTCACCCTCGCATGGGGCGCGCTGTTGCACGACGTGGGCAAGCCGCCCACCTTCACGCGTGCCGACCGCATCCGCTTCAACGGTCATGTGGAAGTCGGCGTGGCCATCGCTGCTGCCCTCTGCAACCGCTTTCGTTTCTCCAACGACGAATCCCGCCAGATCGTCTCGCTCGTTGCCAACCATATGCGCTTTGCCGATGCGCAACGCATGAAGGCTTCAACCCTGAAGCGTTTTTTTCGCCTGGAGGATTTTCCCCAGCATCTCGATCTGCACCGCATGGATTGCATGGCCGGCAGCGGCAACCTCGACCACTGGAACTTTGTCCGCGAACGCTACGAATCGATGCCCGAAGAAGCGGTTCGCCCCGTGCCGCTCGTCACCGGCAGAGAACTTATCGCCGCCGGATACCACCCTGGCGCAGGCTTCCGCGAGATGCTGCATGCCGTCGAAGACGCGCAACTGGAAGGTGCGGTTACAACGCCAACTGAAGCGCTGGACTGGCTCCGCAAGCGTTTTCCGCAGGTAACTGAAAAAGGAGTGAGCCATGAGTGATGGCCGCGAGGAACGCGAAGAGCGCGAGAAGCGCCGCGAACTGGAAAAGCAGCAGGATCGTGAAGACCGCCTTGACCGCGACCCTATAGACCAGTGGGAACAGGAGCGGGATGACTCGTGATTCATAAAGTAGAAACCGCCTGTACGATTAGCTCCGGCGTGTAGAATGAGCCTCATAATTCCATTCATGCCGGAGGCCCTCGATGTCTCACGCCACCCTCAGGAACAGCTACCAGTCTCTCTCTGACCGGCTCAACCTTTTTCCGCAGGGCGCGCCGCCCTCTGAGCTTCTCTTTCGTATTCTCGAGGTGCTCTTCACACGCGATGAAGCGGCACTGGTGGCTTTGCTGCCCATCAAGCCCTTCAACATTGCCGCCGCCGCCAAAATTTGGAAGAAGTCCGCCGCCGAATCTCAAAAAATCCTTGAGACCCTGGCCTCCCGTGGCATGTTGCTCGACATGGAGATCCACGGCGAGCAGATCTTCGTTCTGCCTCCGCCCATGGCCGGCTTCTTCGAGTTCTCCATGATGCGCATCGGCAACAACTACGACCAGAAACTCCTCGCCGAACTTTATTACCAATACCTCAATGTTGAAGAAGATTTCGTCCGCAACCTCTTTGCCGGCGGCGAAACCCAACTCGGCCGCACCTTTGTCAACGAAAAATCTCTCGCCGGCGATAACACGCTTACCGTGATGGACTACGAGCGAGCCAGCGAAGTCATTCAAACCGCCTCGCACATGGGCATCGGCGCATGCTACTGCCGTCATAAGATGCAGCACCTCGGCAAGGCCTGCAATGCCCCCATGGATATCTGCATGACCTTCAGCGGCACTGCCCAGTCGCTCATCAAGCACGGCATCGCCCGCCAGGTTGACGTGAAGGAAGGCATGGACCTGCTCGATAAGGCCATTGAGCACAATCTCGTTCAATTTGGCGAGAATGTGCAAAACAATGTGGCCTTCATCTGCAACTGTTGCGGTTGCTGCTGCGAAGCCATGCTTGCCGCCAAACGCTTCGCCTTTCTCAATCCTGTGGCCACCACCAACTTCCTGCCGGAAGTCAGCACCGACCACTGCAACGGCTGCGGCAAATGCGCCGAGGTGTGTCCGGTCGAAGCGATGGCATTGGTTTCCGCCGGAGACCCGCACAAGCCCAAGCGCAAGAAAGCGCGCCTCGACGAAGATCTCTGCCTGGGTTGCGGAGTCTGTGTCCGCGCTTGCCCCAACGGCGGAATCTCGCTCCATGCACGCAAGCAGCGCGTGCTCACTCCCGTCACCACCGCTCACCGCGCCGTGCTCATGGCCATCGAGCGCGGCCAGTTGCAAAACCTCATCTTCGACAACCAGGCACAGGCGAATCATCGCGCCATGGCCGCCATCCTCGGAGTGATTCTCAAGCTGCCCCCTCTTAAACAAATCATGGCCAGCAAACAGATGAAGTCCCGCTACCTCGCGCACCTGATGCAACCCCGGAGTTTCGTCCACCTGGAGCATTAGGGTTTTGCTAAACCGGATAAACTCTCCTTAAGTTTGCATTCTCCGAGAATCAGGGTCAGGCGGCTGATAAACTGGCCTTGCAATTCGTTTAACAGAAAGCGCGAGGATTCACTCCAACTTCATGGCCGCTCAATTGTCGTTCATCGGATTTGTTTGGAAGAACCTCAGGCGGCGACGGCTGAGAACGCTGCTGACACTGTGCGGAATCGGCATGGCCATCGGGGCATTTGTGGGCCTGGTGGGCTTCTCCCGCGGCTTCGAAAACGAGTGGTTGCGCATCTACTCCAGCAGCGGCACCGACATTGCCGTCATTCAGAAGACCTTTCTCAATACATCCGTGGATGAGTCGGCCGCAGACAAGCTGAAATCGCTGCCCATTGTTGCGCAGGCAACTCCCGCAATCTTCAACATCATGGATCTGACGCTCGAGATCAATGCGCTGGCCTTTGGATGGAAGGCAAGCTCCTACGAATTCGAATCGCTCCAGTTGCTCTCGGGAAAGCCATTTCACGATGGCCAGCCGGAGGTGATGCTGGGCGACCTTCTTGCGGAAAACCTGCACAAAAAAGTGGGCGACGCGCTGGAGATTCAAGGCTCTCAGTTCACCGTTGCGGCCATCTACCATGGCGGTTCCGCGCTGGAGTCTGGCGCGGTGATTCTGCCGCTTGATCAGTTGCAGTTGCTCAGCGGACTGCAAGGCAAGGTTTCCACTATCCATGTGCGCCTGCGACCGCTGCCGCCTGACCTCTCGCAGCAGGAATACTTGAAGCAGGCAGAGACGCAAATCGAGGCGGCACTGCCGGGCCTTCGCGCAGTTCCAGCGGTGGAGCGCGCCGAGAACAACCAGTTTGTTCACCTTGCGCACGCATCCGCATTTGGCACCTCGCTCATCGCCCTCATCATCGGCATCCTTGGCATCGCCAACACCATGGCCATGTCGGTCTTTGAGCGCACGCGCGAAATCGGCATCCTGCGCGCCCTTGGATGGAAGCGCGGGCAGATTCTGATTCTCATTCAACTCGAGGCGGCTTTGCTGGGCATCGGCGGCGGAATTCTGGGCGTTGCGGTTGGATGGTACGCGCTGCACCTGCTCGCGTCCCTGCCCCAAACGGCCAGCATTGTCACGGCATCGTTTTCTTTGCCGCTGATTTCAGAGGCCATGGGCATCGCCGTTCTGGCCGGGCTGATTGCCGGAGCGCTTCCCGCATGGCGCGGCGCAAAGCTCTCGCCGGTCGAGGCGCTGCGCCACGACTAGCGTCTACAAACAAGGCGCAACTCGCAATTTTACTGTTTGTTGACGTACCACAACCCTGATTGGCTCTGGCTGCTAGCCCTTCGTCAGCGTCGGCATCGCGCCCTGCGCCCTGGCCTCGGCAACCACGGCGTCAAGTTGCGAGAGCACTTCGTCCACCGTCATCGTGTAAATCTCGCGCCGAGAGTCGTAGCCTTCTTCAACCAGTTGCTTCAGGTAACGGCCCGCAATCTGGGCAGCCAACTGGTCGGTGATCACCTTGCCCGTCAGCGACTTCTGGCGCTTCCACGCCTCCAGAGGCAGGGCAATCCACATGGGGCGTCCATTCACGTCAAAACGCACATCTACGGCATCGGCATGGCGGGTAGCAATGGCCACCAGGGTGCCCTTCCAGCGGCAGTTGAGCTCCTCGCCGCTCCAGCGGTCAGCTACGCAAAACTCTTCATACATGGAACCAGCCTACCGCTCCGCACGCCCCGCTGCAAGTCCCGGTGGACTCCCCTCTCCGCGCGCTGATAGACTGATAAGGTTGCAATTGCGGTACTCCACCTGTTTGGAACCGCCGGCAAGTTTAGAGAAGAAGGAAAAAAGAAATCCTGTGGATACAAAAACCCGTCATTCCTTGAAACAAGACAGCTTTGCCAAAGCCACCGCAAGCAGCATGAGCTGGCTCAGCGGCCACCGTTCCGGCGTTGCCCGCGTCGTCCTCTTTGCGGTAGTGGTGGTTGTTGCTGCCGGCGCCGCGTTGGGATACCAGATATGGAGTTCGACCAAGGCCGATGTCGCCCTCGGCGCGGCGATGGATGTCTACAATGCACCGTTGGCTCAGCCCGGCGCGCCGCCCGCCAGCGGAGTGTATACCTCGGCAAGCGACCGCTCCAAGGCTGCCAATCAGCAGTTTGCCGCGGTTGCCCAACAATATGGATGGCTTTCCGAGGGATCAAAGGCTCACTACTTCGTGGGCATCACCGACGAGGAGCTCAACCAAAACGGCGCCGCGGAAAAAGAGTTGAAAATCGCCGCGGATTCATGGGACCGGAATCTTGCGAATCTGGCCAAATTGGCCCTTGCCAGCCTTTATCACCAGACAGCGCGCGACTCCGAGGCAACTGACCTCTACAAAGCCCTGGCCGCCAAGCCGTCAGACACAGTGCCGGCCGCCATGGCCAAGCTCGACCTTGCAGACTTGTATGCTGAAACCGGCAAGAGTGACCAGGCCCGCAAAATTTGGGCTGAGGTCAAAGACGCCGACAAGGAAGGCATGGCCGGCTCCATCGCTGCGCAAAAGCTCGGCGTCAAGCAATAACAGCAAAGGATTTATCGAAAAGACTCGTGGAGCGATAAGCTTTGCGGGTCTTTTTCTTTTTGGCCTGCGCGGGAAGTCAGGACCACGCAGTTTTGGCACGGGTCGGCCCGCAGCTTGCGGAAATTGGCTTTGCTTTGAAAGGGCATGGCTTTAGCCATGCCACTGAACAGGTTAACCAACTTCGTGGCTTTAGCCCCGGAGGAATCTCGAAATCCCGAGCATTTTCACATCCCTGCGCGTCCTGTGGACTATGAGCGCGGGTCAGGCAGTATTCTCAGGTTGGATGGAAATCGCAGATAAGGCTATGCACGACCTTGCCCGCAAGCGCGCCGAAGAGGAAGCGGTCGCGGAGCTGGTAACCCAGTTCGCGGGAACGCTCTACCGCGTGGCTTACTCGGTTCTGCGCAACGCGGCTGACGCAGAAGACGCCGTGCAGGAGGCGTTTGTGCGCGTGCTCCGCCACCGCGACACGCTCCATGAAGTGCGCGATCAGCGTGTCTGGCTCATCCGCATTGTCTGGAACGTGGTGCTGGACCGCAAGCGTCGCATGAAAACCCGCCCGGAGACCGACGACGTAGCCGAACTAGCCCGTATTTTACCCGCCAGCGGTCTCAGCGCCGAAGATCGCGCCGCCGCCGCGCAACATCACGCCCACGTGCTGGCCTGCGTGGAGCAGTTGCCCGCCAAAGAGCGCCAGGTGCTGATGCTCTCGGCCTTCGAGGAGTTGAGCAGTGCGGAGATCGCCGTGGTGCTGGGAACCACAGAGTCCAGCGTCCGGTCGCGCCTCTTTCGCGCGCGCAACCTGATGGCCGGCCTGCTGAATCACCCAAGGAGCTTGCGATGAAAACAGGGAACAGGGATCAGGAATCAGGGATCAGGACCTCCGGCTCCGGCGAGTTTGAGGAAACGTTGCGGCTGATCGCGCGGCTCTCCGCACCCGAGGGACTTGAGGAGCGCGTGCAGGCTGGATTGCGCAAGGCGAAGAGCGCGAATCACAGCAGCGCGCGAATTCTCGCCTGGCCCGAGGGCCTGGGTCTGAGCCATGCTCGCCTGCAAAATCTGGGGCGCATGGCGGCAGCGGCGGCAATCGTCGCCGTGGTCTTGGGCGGAAGCTGGCGCATCTCTTCCCGCTTCCAGCCCGCACAGCCCGCCAGCGCAATCGTGCTGCCTCCGCACAACGCCGCGCAAGGCAGCTTCTCCAGCGCCGGAGCCATGCGCACTCCGCAGACGCTCAACGGACCAATTGTCTCAGTTACAACCGCAGCGCATCCGGCAGCTTCCACGCCCAAGCCGGCGGCAAAGAAACCGCTTCGCCATGGCAAATACAGGACAGTAAAATATCCAGGCGCTTCAGTTGCCCACTGAAGTAGTCTACACAGCCTTGAAATCAAGGATATTCCTGAGTTTTTCTATCGAATCCTACGCGCCTTTGGTGACCATCCGGATGAGCATTCCCAGCAGAGCCAGCACCACTGCGCCCCAGAAGGCCGCGCCGAAACTGCGCACATGGAAGCCGCGGACGATGCTCGACGCAACCAGGATCATCAATCCGTTGATGACCAGCAGAAACAATCCGAGTGTGAGGATACTGATGGGGAAGGTGACAATTTTCAGGAAGAATCCGACCGTGGCGTTGAGCAGGCCGATGATCAGCGAGGCAGCCAGAGCCGGGCCAAATCCGTCCACATCAAAGCCGCGCACCAGGCTGGAAACCGCCAGCAGAGCACATGCGCTCAGAAGCCATTGCACCAGAAGCTTGACCATGGAGAATTCCCTCAGGGGCTGAAGCCCAACGCTTCTATTGTTGCATTTACAGCTCGACTGAAGTCGTGCCCAGACACAAAGCCAGAGAATTTCAACAATATCTTAAAGAGCTGCCGGGTTCTGTGGCTCAGCGATCTTCATTCCCATCCCACTCGCTCCAATTGAACGCGCCCTCAAAGTGCTCAAACTCCGCTTTCTTGCCAGGAACAAGGTAAACGCTGAGCACGTCGAAGCGAACCTGCGGGGCGGTCTCCAGCGGCAACTGGCGAACGTACTGGCGCGCGAGGCGGCGAAGCGTGTTGCGCTTGTGCGAGTCAACGGCGATTTCTGCTGGAGATTCGTCTCGGGCGGTGCGCGTCTTTACCTCGACAAAGCACAGCATCGCCCCCTGCCACGCAATCAGGTCCAGATCGCCCGGCAGGTCCCCCGACGACCAGCGCCGCGCCGCCACGGCGTAGCCTTTGCGGCGCAGGTAAAAAAGCGCTGCGGTCTCGCCGTCGATGCCCGTGGCAAGGTGTGCGGGTTGAGCTTCAATCGGCCCACGCTGCCGCGCTGCCCACGCCAGGCCGGCCAGCGCCCGCTCCTCGCAGCCGATGCGAATTTGCTCAAGCCATCCCATGAATAACCATTCTCTCGCCGGATGACGGAAAGGCGCAAATCATGCTTGCCGGCAAACGGCAATTTCTATAACCGACCTCGATCAATGTTGGGAATTTCAGGGAGTTTCTAAAAGAATCATTCGATTTTTTACCAAAGCGGAACTCGCAAGTTCTTCTTCGGGAAATTTTGTCAAAATGTCTAAATTTGTATACAGTCAAAGCTTCCATGCGCTGCCGAAGTGAGCGAGACTGAGAAATTGCAGGAGGAAGAATCGGTTATGGCACATGGGGTACTCGGGAATCTGTTTTCACAACGCAGCGCAGAGGTTTTGCCCGCTTCAATGATCGCGACTGCAACTTTGGAAGCTCCGGATGAGGCGGAGGGTGACCGCAGCTTTGAGTATGCGCTCGACGCGATGCCCTGCAACGTGATGTTTTGCGATCGAGAGCTTATTTTGCGCTTTCTCAATCGCTCCTCACGCAAGACGCTGCTCACTTTGCAGGAGCACCTGCCCGTGCCGGTGGATCAAATTGTCGGCAACTCGATTCACGTCTTCCACAAGTCTCCGCCCAACATCGACCGCATACTGGGCGCCAGGCAGCATCACGGAATTCATCAACTGCCGCACAAGGCAACCATCGCGCTGGGTCCGGTGAAGCTTGACCTGGAAGTTGAGCCGATGATCGATGCAAACGGCAAGTTCATCGGCGCAGTGGTTCTGTGGGGCGTTAGCACGCAGGCAAAGCTCGATGCATTGCGGGAGGCGCAGGAGGCTCAGCGCAGCGACATAGAGCACTTGGACGGCAATCTGCAGATGGTGGCCACGGCCACGCACGAGATTGAATCCAGCATTGCTGAAATTGCGCGCAACGCGGTGGATGTTTCGCATGCAGCGGAAAAATCCCGCTCTGCCAGCGCAGAGAGCAAGACGGCCATCGAGAGCCTCAAAACATCCAGCAGCGGCGTGGCCAAAGTGGCGGGGCTGATTGCCTCCATCGCCACGCAGACCAGCGTGCTGGCGCTGAACGCGAACATTGAAGCGGCCAGGGCAGGAGTGCATGGCAAGGGATTTTCCGTGGTGGCCAGCGAAGTGAGGAAACTGGCCGAGCAGACAGCCTCAGCCACCGCCGAGATTCAGGCCAAAGTGACCGCAATTGGCGTGGATGTGGCCACGGCTATGGGCGCTATAGAGCAGATTTCCAGCCACACCGAAGAACTGTCGGGGCTTTCACAGCAGATGGCCGCCGCCGCAGAGGAACAGCATTTGGCTACGCAAGAGATGGCGCATAACCTGGAAAGAGCCGCGCACCGGACTTCGGAGATCGCCAACATGCGCATTGAAGAGAAAGTGCTGTAATAGAAAACATCGCCGGCGACTGCCTGGCGCGGCAAGAAAATTGGGGCTGGCAGCCACGACTGAAGAAAAGCTCGTGTTTGCCAGCCCCTGAATTTTTCGCCTGCAAAAAAATCACAACTGTGTCAGAGTTCCTTTTCCGCTATCGTTATGCACTCTTCGAGAATGTCGAGGGCAACGGAAGCTTCCTGTTCGCTGACAACGAGCGGCGGGCAGATGCGGATGGAGGTTTCGCCGCAGCCCAGAATAATGAGTCCGCGCTCGAAGGCCAGTTCCTCCACGCGGTTGCGCAACGCCGCAACCGGCTCGCGGGTCGCCTTGTCCTTCACCAGCTCGATGCCGATCATAAGGCCGCGTCCGCGCACATCGCCCACCATCGGGTGTGTCTGCTTCCAGCCGCGCACGCGTTCAAGGATGACCTCGCCCACGCGGGCTGCATTGGAGATGCCCTCGCGCTCCAGAATGTTCATGGTGGCCAGCGCCGCGGCAATGCTGACCGGGTTGCCGCCAAAGGTTGAGGCGTGCGACCCTGGAACCCAATCCATAATTCCGGCGCGGCTCACGCAGGCGCTGAGCGGCATACCGCTGGCGATGCCCTTGGCCATGCAAAGAATGTCCGGCTCCACGCCGGTGTGCTCGATGGCCCACCACTTGCCGGTGCGGCCAAAACCCGATTGCACCTCGTCGGCCACCAGCAGGATTCCATGACGGTTGCAGAGGTCGCGCAGTTCGCGCATGAAGATGGTGGGAGCCACCACATAGCCGCCCTCGCCCTGGATCGGCTCAACGAAAATTGCCGCCACTTCTTCCGGCGCGAGAACGCTCTTGAAGAGCTTGTCTTCGATGTAGCGCGCACAGGCCAGCGCGTAGGCCTCCTCTTCTTGCGCGCCGCCGGAGCAGCCGCGATAGGCATAGGGATAGCGGACATGCGTGACGCCGGGAACCAGCGGCGAAAAGCGGCGCTTCTGTTGCGGCTTGGAGGCGGTCAGCGATAGCGCGCCCATGGTGCGGCCGTGAAACGCGCCCAAAAACGCGATGATCTGCTGGCGGCCGGTGTGGTAGCGAGCCAGCTTGATGGCGCACTCCACAGCTTCCGCGCCGGAGTTGCCATAGAAAACCTTGTGCGGCCCCGGCATGGGCATGATGCCGGAGAGGCGCGCGGCCAAATCCGTGAGCGGCTCGTTGTAGAAATCGGTTCCCGAAATGTGGATCAACTCGGCAGCCTGCTTCTGAATGGCGGCAACCACTTCCGGATGGCAATGGCCGGTGGAGGCCACGGCTATGCCCGCTGCAAAATCGAGAAACTCGTTGCCGTCCGCGTCTTCAATGCGGCAGCCGCGTCCGCGCTTTGCCACCAGCGGATAAGAACGGGTGTAGCTGGGCGAGATGAGCCGGTCGTCGGCTTCGATGGCGGCCTTGGCCTTGGGTCCGGGCAGCGGGCAAACCAGCTTGGGTCCGTATTGTGCGTACAATTCCTGCTTGGTCATTTTCTTATCTCCTCGGCGGATTCGGTTATGCGGCCATGTGACATCCATCGATGCCAGGCCGCGGACCCCACAGGAGCGGGATCATTCAATACTGTTCGTCCCGGAGGGCGAATGAAGCAGGGGCGTATCTTCGGCGGAGCTGAACTAATCGCCGCCGAAGAGACTAGGTCGCGTAAGAGTAGGCAGCACATGCAGAGGCCGCCGCGGGCAAAGGATGCGCGCGCGGGACTGCGACCAGCGCCTGGCGGCCGGTGCAAGCAGTCGATCTGTCGCGCGCTTCTGCATGGAATCCCCGATACTTCGAGAATAGCCCATTTTTGCTGGTCCTGTATAGCAAAGCCGCAAGGCCCGGCCTTAAAGCGTTAGCATGGAATCTACCTATGGTGAAGACGCTGATTCCTGCTAAAAAGAGTGCGGCTTCCGCAGTCTCTATCATTCTGGCCTTTGCGAGCCTGTACTTTTTCTGGGGATCAACATATACGGCCATCCGCATTGGCGCGGCCCAGATGCCAGCGCTGCTGCTGGCCGGGACGCGGTTTTTTATCGCCGGCGCAATTCTGCTCGCATGGTGCCGGTGGCGCGGGCTGCGCCTGGTGTGGCCGCCCAGGACCATGCTGATGCTGGCGCTGATTGGGCTTATCCTGCTGAGCGGAAGCAACGTGGCCCTGGTCTACGCGGAGGAGACTGTGCCCAGCGGGCTGGCTTCGCTGGTGTTGGCGGTGATGCCTCTTTATGTGGCGCTGGCAGAGATGGCGTTGCCGGGGGGCGAGCCGTTGCCGCCGCGCGGCTGGTTTGGCATCGCGCTGGGCTTTGCGGGACTGGCGGCGCTCATGTGGCCCTCGCTGCGCAATAGCATGGCAGGGAACTATGTGCAATTGGCGGGCATCGGCGTGTTGCTGGCCGGAGCCTTCGCCTGGACCGTGGGCAGCCTTCTGTCGCGCCACGCGCGGTTGCCCGTCAACAGCTTTGTGGCCGCGGCCTGGCAAATGCTGTGCGCGGGCGCCTTCAGTTCGCTGCTGGGCACTGCGCTGGGACAATGGCCAGAATTTCACGTGAACCTCGCCTCCGTGGGTTCGCTCGCCTATCTCATTACCGGCGGCTCGCTGCTGGGCTATACCGCTTTTATTTTCCTGCTGGAACACGTGCCAGTGGCCAAGGTCTCCTCGTATGCGTATGTGAACCCCGTGGTCGCTGTGCTGCTGGGCGTTTTTCTGCTTCACGAGCGGCCGGAGAAGGCCGAGTACGCCGGTATGGCCGCGATCATCGTAGCCGTCTTCCTGCTGACCTCCTCTCAGATCAAAGCCAAAGGCGAAGCGCGTGTGGGCGAGGAGTTGGAACCGCCGCTGGCGGAGTGATGGCTTGAAAGGGCTCAACTTCACCGGCTGCGTAAAAATCGATTCACAACTGTCTTTGTATCAGTCGCCCACCGGCTTCGCCGACCCCAGGAAATGAAGCTATGCCCCATCCATCGGACGTCTTTGTTTTTGTTTGATGGGTGGGAGTCCGCAGAACTCCATGACTGCTGCTTGCATCGTTGAATAACAACCTTGTTTTTCGTCAGGGCACGACTTCACAGGCTGCGGAAAAACTCGTAATTATATGGGCCTCGTGTCAGGGCACGACTTCACAGCTTGCGAAAAAGGCCTTTTCCCATGGAAATTACACAAGAAAACAGACCGCAGGGGCGAAAGCCCTCATTCATTTTGTTTCATTTACGGCACGACTAAAGTCGTGCCCTGACGCTTCTTGCAACTCAGGATTAGTTTTTCCGCAGGCTGTTTAGTCGTGCCTTCAAGTTGAATAATCCAACGCAGGTTTTAGCCCCTGAAGGCCGATTTTTACTGGTTCAACATAGATTTTCATCAAGATCACAAGAAATGCCCTGGCCGCGAGGCCTGGCAAGCACGCATTGCGTAGCTTGCGCCGCGCTCGAAATGAAATGCTCGTCAATCTTCATGAATTCTGAAAGATAAGCGTGCAACTCCGCCATGCTCCACTCGCGCAGGTGGGTTGGGTTCAAAGGCGGGCCATTGTGCGTACCCACGCGTAGAAGATTTCTGTCGGGCGTAGAGAGAATTACGTAGCGCGGAGCGATGCGGAGAATGTAGTGCAGAAGCGCATCGGGATCGGGAAGATGCTCAATCACATCGCTCGCAATGACCAAATCCGCCTTTGGCGTTGTCGCGGATGAAAAATCAGAAATCTCCCATTGCCGGTTCGGGTGGCGCTTGCGCAGCACCGCACAGGTTTCGGGAACATCAATGCCAATGGTTGCATCATTGCGAAAATACTTCAGAAGCTTGAATCCGGAGCCGCAGCCAATATCAATCACCGACTTCAGATTGAATTGATCGGCAATTTCTCTGGCAAATCGATAGACTTCTGCCTGCCAGTCATCGGTGGAATCGGTGGCGTCAAAGTATTGCGGTTCGCTTCGATGCTCATAGCCGTCATGAATGAAATAGGTGCTTCTGCCGCCCACTGCGTTAAGCTTGCCGTACGGCGCAAACGAGCCAAGAACGAACTTTCTCCCGCCTGCGATTGGCCCTTCGGCCAGATAAATTCCAAATTTTCCCAAAACCTGTTGACCGGCTGCCTTCACGGTTGCAGCAACATTCATTCCGTTTCTCCAATTTAACATTGAATTTCCGCAGCGAATTATTCCGGCAGTTGAATGTTGGCTGCTGGAAACTAAGGAGAGGCTACATCGGTTTCTTCCCGACGAACGAATGAACTATGCCTGTGCTAATAATTATTCAGTGGTTTTGTCCCAAATTGAGTCGTTCCCGAAACTGCGGTCTCAGTCCTGCGCGTCCTGGAATTCTTCATGCCAGGCCATTTGAATAGCTTCCAGCCGCGACTCGCTCGATTTTGTGGGGTCGTCGGCAAAGCCTACCAGTTCGGTCACGTAGCGGTGCAGGTCGGTGAAGCGCACCGTCAGCGGGTCAAGCGCAGGGTATTTTTCTTGTAGTTGTATGCCGATCTCTTCGGCGTCGGTCCAGTGAATTTCGCGGGGCATATTTTCTCTCCCTTCTTCTCTTCGGCCAATTGGGTCATTCATTCCCACATCTCAAAATCGAGATGTGGGGCACCCGGATTTTACTTTGATTCCGCCAGGGTCAGGGGTTTGCCTTCGGAGACGTAGTTGCGGTTCCACTTGGGAATCTCGACCACATAGTTGCCGGGGCGGGTGATGACAGCCTGGCAACCGAGGCGCGAATTCAATTGCTGATCGGCGGCCATGTCGAGCCGGTCGAGTTCATCGTCGCCGGCTTCAGAGAGGCCACTTTCTCCGGCTTTGATATGCACATGGCAGGTGGAACAGGCGCAGACGCCGCCGCAGGCGTGATCGAGAAAGATGTCATTATTTTCCGCCACGTCGAGAAACGACATTGGCCTGCCGTGATGCTCGTAGGGCATTTTGCCAAACTCGAATTCTACGGTTCGGCCCGCGGGCATAAAGGTGACGCGCACCAGTTTATCGGCGGGTATCTTTGTATTTGTTGTTTCACTCATAAGATTCCGTCTTTCTTTGCCGAGTCGCTAACTCGCTCTCACTTGAACTCCGCTGGGGCCATGGAGTGCGGCGCGGTCACGGTCTCGGCCAACTCCTCGCCGGCTGCGTTCATGGTCTTGCCGCTCAACGCGCTGGAGACGGCCTCGTCCATCATCAATTCCGCAAAGCGGCGCGTGGCGTGATCGAGAATCAGCGTCGCCTCGCGAATCGCGGCAGAGTCCTCGGTCTCTTTGGCTTTGATCAGGTAATCGCGGGCCAGCGAAATTGCGGTCTTCTCGTTAGTGGTCAATTGCGCCCACGCCGGATTTGTCGGTGCTTTTTCAACTGCCGACAAAATCGTCTCCGCCTCGTTGCGGGCTTCCACCAGCAATCGCTTGGCGAAGTCAGCCTCGGCGTTGTCAAACGATTCCAGAATCATGCTCTCGACCTGCGCGTCGGTCAAGCCATAAGTCGGCTTCACTTCAATCTGCGCTTCCTTGCCGCTGCGCTGCTCCCGCGCCGAAACCTGCAAAATTCCATCGGCGTCGATGAGAAACTTCACTTCAATGCGCGGCAATCCCGCGCTCATGGGCGGAATGCCCTTCAAATCAAACCGCGCCAGCGAACGGCAATCGGCAGCCATCTCGCGCTCGCCCTGCACCACGTGAATGGCCACGTTGGTCTGTCCATCCACACCGGTCGTGAAGTGCTCGGTGGCCGAAGCGGGAATTGTCGAGTTGCGCTGGATAATGCGCGCCACCCCACCGCCCAGAGCCTCAATGCCCAGCGAAAGAGGCGTCACATCCAGCAGCAGCATCTCCCCGGTCGATTTGGATGCGCCGGCCAGAATCTCCGCCTGCACCGCCGCGCCCAGCGCCACCACTTCATCGGGATTCAATTCGGTGTGCGGTTTCTTGCCGCGCGGGCTGAGTTTGAAGAGTTCATCCACCAACTCGCGAACCGCGGGGATGCGCGTTGAGCCGCCCACCAGCACGACTTCGTCAATCTGATCTGTCGTGATGCCGGCGTCGGCCAGCGCCTGCTTGCAAGGCCCCACCGTGCGTTCCAGCACAGGCTCAATCAGCAACTCGAATCCGTCGCGTGGAATCCCCCGCTGGTAGCGGTCGCCGTTGGGCAATTCAATGTCGAAATACGCCCTCTGCTCGGTGGAGAGCAAAATCTTAGCTTCGATTGCGGCCTTGCGCACCGCCTGCACAGCACCTGGATGCAAACGTAAATCGACGCCGTGTTCGGCAAAAATCTCGTTCAGCGCAATGCCCAGCAGAATGTTGTCAATGTCGTCGCCGCCCAGGTGCGTGTCGCCGTTGGTCGATTGCACCTCGAAGATTCCGTCGCGCAGCTTGAGAATGGAAATGTCAAACGTTCCACCGCCCAGATCATAAACCGCAATCGTCCCTGACTTGGCGCGGTCCAACCCATAGGCCAGCGCCGCAGCGGTTGGTTCATTCACCAGCCGCAACACTTCAAGCCCGGCCATGCGGCCTGCATCCTTGGTTGCCTGACGCTGCGCGTCGTTGAAGTAGGCCGGTACGGTAATCACCGCCTGTGTCACCGGCGCGCTGAAAAACCGCTCGGCGTTGCGCTTGAGCTGGCGCAGAACGTAAGCGGAGATCTCCGGTGGCGTAAAGCGCAGCTCGCCCAGTTGAATGCGCGGGACTTGATCGGCCTCCGAGTCTCCCGAGAGGTGAAATGGAAACAGCTTCAACTCTTCCTGAATTTCCGCCAGACCGCGACCCATCAGGCGCTTGACGGAGTAGATCGTCCGCTCCGGTGTTTGAATGAGAGCTTTGCGCGCGCTGTTGCCAACAGTTACCGTGGGGCGTCCG